>WBZO01002395.1_pt2 | contig 20311 bp, 16 predicted proteins | sample 5204261 | NCBI WGS metagenome assembly WBZO01 (sample SAMN12412400, study PRJNA552823) | activated sludge metagenome | isolation source: activated sludge from anammox sidestream of wastewater treatment plant... | place: USA: North Carolina | collected 2017-09 | reverse complement strand
GGTGTTGCCTGTCCACGCTCAGGTGGAGGAAGAAGTGCCTCGCACCGGGGCACCGATCAATTCGGGTGGACTGATGACTCCCACTCGGGAGTTTCTGTCGAATGGCGCGCTCCTGGCTCTCGATCAGGCCGTGGCCTACAGACTGGCGGAACCCGATCCGTTCTATGTCAGTGTGGCTGGCGCCAATGGGAACGGTGTGGGCGGCGGCAGCGGGCAGCAGGTGCCATTTCGCAATCCGGCACCGGCATTCAGCCGCAACCTGCTGATCTCACGCAATTTTGGTTATTCGCCATTCCAGACGGAGCCGCACATCGCGGTCGATCCTCTCGATCCTGATCATCTGGTGGCGGCACTGATCGACTACAACATGGGATCGACGATGTCGACCTATGTCAGTTTTGACGCTGGTGAGACCTGGCAGGGACCGTACCAGGTTTTGCGATTCCGGGGCGACTACGCGGGTTCCGGCGATCCTGTTCTGGCCTTCGATCGGGATGGCAATGTCTATGTGACGATGCTGTCGCTGGGCATCCGCGATTTTCAGATCGGCACAATTGCCTCGGACGCGCTGATCCTCAATATGGCGGTAGCCAAGTCAACCGACGGCGGCATCACCTGGTCTGACACGATTCTCGCCTCACAGGGCACAGTTTCCACCGTCAGTCAGGTCGATGACGCCGGCAAGGAACGAGGCACCGTTACCTTTACCGATCTGGATAAACCGTGGATCACCACGGGACCAAATCCTGACAATCCCGACGAAGACATCATCTATCTCTCGTATACGGAGTTCGAGTCGACATACACACTGCAATACGCTGATGAGATCGCCTTTTTCTCCACCCCGCTGCTGGCCACCACGATCATGGTTGTCACGTCCGCAGATGGGGGAGCGACCTGGTCAGATCCCGTGCCGGTCAGTCCGCGGGTTCTGTACGGATTCGGGGTAGCCGGGAATGGCGATCCCTCCATGCAGGCGCAGGCGGGTGAGTCAGGTTTGGCCACCCGCGTCGTACAGGGTTCGCAGGTGGCGGTGCTGCCGGACGGGACCCTGGCAGTCTGTTACTACGACTCCACCGAGGACGGATCGGATATCGGTCTGGCCACGGTAATGGCGGCAACGTCGAGCGACGGTGGCCGAACATTCAGCGATCCCGTGCAGGCGGGTGTGTTTCGGGAGGTGCCCTACCGTTTCCGCACCGCAGAGTTCCGGGTTGGTGGTCTGCCGGCCATGACCGCTGGTCCAAACGGCGAACTCTACATCGTCACTGCCGGGCGACCAACTGAGCGACCGACCGATGACAGCGATATCTACCTGCTGCGTTCTCTCGACGGGGGCCAGTCATGGGATCCGCCGGTGCTGGTCAACCAGGACGGCACCGACGCCAGTCAATTCTTCCCGATGATCGCTACTTCACCTGACGGAACTGTGCACATCATGTGGGGGGATCATCGCGATGACCCGGTGCGCTTGCGCTACCACATTTACTACACGCAATCGGTTGATCAGGGTCAGACTTTCGGTTTCACGATTGCCGATCAGAGTTTCACAGCGCCGGATACCCGAGTCACTGACTTTCCATCCAACCCGATGAAAGGGTTCCCGGGAGGCCGCTTCATCGGTGACTACTTCGGTATCGTCGCCACGGATGAAGATGTCTTCATGGTCTGGGCGGACACGAGGCTGGGCGAGTTCGGCGGATTCAACCAACAGATTGCGTTCGCTCGGAAAACGGCGATCGAGCCACCTTCGCTCTTCCTGAGTCCGCCCTCTGGTTCGGCAGGACGGATCGTCGACATTCAGGGGTTCAACTTCCAGCCCGATGTGAATATCACGCTCTATGTGAGCGGTGTGGCAACGTCATTCCTGCGGACGGATAACGAGGGACTTTTCCAGACGAGTATTTACATGCCTCTGACCGGGGAAGGGCCCACGGCGATTACCGCCTACGACGAAACCGGCAATGTCGCCACTGCATCGTTCTATACCGAGTTCGGATTCGACTCACTACAGGAGTCGCTGGAAAGCATCAACGCACAACTCTCGATTACCCCGGCCGCGGACGCCGCCGAAGTCGAGCCGGCGTCGCCAGCGCCCGATGCAGACGGCACGCCCGAAGCCGGCAGTTAATCTCGACCGGCTGACTGGCAACGAACGTCGATAACCGGGGTCACACGACGCAAGAAGGAGGACTCTGCTTTGAACGAACTGACTCCACTCCTCCGAGAAGCTGCTGCCGGTCGGATCAGCCGGCGCCGGCTCCTCTCACTCGCCGCATCGATGGGCGTTTCCTCTGGCGCGCTGGCCCAGTTGGCCTGCTCGCCGACCGTGGTGAATGCGCAGGAGAGCAGTCAGGTGGGCCCGGCCACCGACAAACTGACCTTTTCCGCATTCAACGTCGACCAGGCGCCTCTCAACATCGAAAAAGGAGACATGGATCTCTATCTTTTCGGTTTGAAAACGGCTGGCGCCCAGAGTCTGGATGGAGTCGACGGGGTCCGGCTGATCAACGCGCCGGCGTCGACCCTGTCGCTGATTCTCAACCCGGCCCCAGCACCGGAAGGGAGTTTCAACCCCTTCTCCGTGCGCGAAATTCGTTACGCAATGCAGTCGCTTGTCGACCGTGACTTCATCGCCAATGACATCTATCAGGGGCGTGCGCTGCCGATGCTGACGAATATCAGCCAGCTCGACTACGACCAGCTGACGATATTTCCGGTCGTGAGCGCGGCCAACATCCGCTACGACCCCGACTTCGCAAACCAGCAGATTGGCGCGGCGATGGAGGCCAATGGGGCGACACTCTCCAACGGTCAATGGACATTCAATGATGCGCCGATCATGATCAAAATCGTGACCAGGGTGGAAGATGAGCGCCGAGAGATCGGTGACCTGGTCCGATCGGTGCTGGAGCAGTCCGGATTCCAGGTGCAGCCGATTTATCAGCAGTTCGGACCGGCCACGCTGGCCGTCTACGCCAGTGACCCGATGACCTTCCAATGGCATATCTACACAGAGGGCTGGGGTCGGGGGGCGCCGGTTCGGTACGATGATGCCGGTATCAATCAGTTTGCCGCTCCCTGGCTGGGCAATATGCCGGGTTGGCAGGAGGTCGGTTTCTGGCAATACGAAAACGAGTCACTCGACACGATGGGCAAAAAGCTCTACCGGGGCGAGTTTGTCAGTAAGGAAGAACGAGATCAGCTGTATCAGGACATGGTGTCAGCGGCGCTCGACGAATCTGTACGAGTCTGGCTGGTGACTGCGCTGCAGAGTTTTCCGGTGCGTACGGAAATCGAGAATCTGACCGAAGACCTGGTCAGCGGACCTCGCAACACCTTCGCCTTGCGAGGGGCGAATATTCCGGGCAGCGATACGATCCGGGTGGGCAATCTGTGGGTGTGGACTGAAAGAACCACGTGGAACCCGGTCGGCGGATTCGGCGATGTCTACAGTTCTGATATCTACAAGAACATGATCGACCCGCCGACGATCAATCATCCATTCACCGGTCTGCCGACACCATTCCGAGCGGACTACACGGTAGAAACGGCGGGACCGGACGGCACCCTGCCGATTCCCGACGGCGCCGTTATCTGGGATTCGGCACAGGATGCCTGGACGCCGGTTGCCCCTGGTTCGGTGGCCAAGAGCAAAGTCACCTTTGACTACACCAAATACCTGCAAACGACCTGGCAGCACGGTCCGGCCATCACCATGGCCGATGTGATCTATCCCATCGCCCAGGGATATGAAATCGCCTTCGACGAAGCCAAGATACAGATCGAAACCGCGATGGGCATCACCGCCCGCCCACTCTACGAAACCTTCAAGGGGTATGCATTCGGCGAATCGACGGTCGAGGTCTATGTCGATTACTGGCACTTCGAGGAGGGGTACATCGCGTCGTACGCCTCTCCTTCCAGCGTTTCGACTCCCTGGGAAGTGCTGGCGGCTATGGACGACGTGGTCTTCACCAAGCGGCAGGGAGCCTACTCAGATACTGCGGCGGCCCGCTTTTCGGTCCCCTGGATCAGTCTGGTCACCGAGAGCGATGCTCGCCTTGTGCTGCGAGCGATCCAGCAGGCGAAACGTGAAAAGAAGATTCCCGCTGGCGTTTTCGACATCGGCGGCGCGTCGATCGTTACCGCGGAGGAAGCTGAGGCTCGCTATGAAGCCTGCGATGCCTGGTTCGACGCGACGAATCTGCTGGTGATTGCCAATGGACCGTATCAATTGACGGACTACGATCCTCCCGCGCAGTTCGCTCAGCTCGATGCCTTCCGGCCGGAAGGGTATCCCTTCACCGCCGAGGATTTCAGATACGGCACACCGCCGACACTGACGATTGATCCCGTGACGGCTCCGACGATCGCTCTGGGCGAGGATATCGCCGTTTCTGTCACTGTCGTTGGACCGGGCGATCTCTCCGTCCAGTACACCTTCGTCGATCCTGCCGCCGGACAGGTTCTGGCCACCGGCACCGCAGAGGGCGATGGAGCTGGCGGATTCAGCGTCGCGATAGACCCGGCGATCAGTTCGACCCTCTTCCCGGGGCTCTACCAGCTCTTTCTGATCGCGGCCAGTTCCGATATTGCGCAGGTGGCCCAGCAGCGGATCGATCTCGAAGTCGGCGTGTAGCGAGGGCAGGTATCGTTTCCAGGCTCATCTGAGGGAGGAATCGTTGGTCCCGGGGCTCGGCATCGACTTGCATTCTGATATCCGGGAGCCCGTCGCATGGCAGGTTTTCTGAGCGTCGCCAAGCCTTTGACCATCCGAGCGCTGACGCTGTTCGGCGTGCTGGTGGCGGTGCTTGTGCTGCTGGTGGTGTCACTTGGCGCCACCGGCTACTCGGACCGGCTGCTGGAAGCGCAGGTCAATGAAGAGCTGCGGGCATTTCGCATCGCGTCTGCGCAAACGATTCGTGATCCGGCCGCGCTCGAACTCGCTGTGACCGAGCGCAAGGCAGAGATCGAGTCCTTTTACGGACTGGATGAGCCATGGTGGCGTCGCATGCCGTCCCAGGTCTGGCAGGTGCTGACCCTCGATCTCGGCCAGGCGCGCTCCCTGCGGACCACTGAAGGGAGCAGTGAAATCAGTGATATCGTTCTCGAACGTCTCCCTAAAACCATGATCCTACTAACCACCGCGTCGGTGATCACCTCGATCATCGGGTTGATCGTCGGCGTGCGGATGTCCACGCAGATCGGCAGCCGGCTCGATCGCGGCGTGGCCTATTTCGCCGCGATTTCGTTCGCCGTACCCGCCTGGTGGCTGGGCATTCTGTTCATTCTGGTTTTCGCATTCAAGCTCGACTGGCTGCCCGCAGGCGGGATGTACAGCTCACCGCCGGCCGATCCTGGTCTTGACCGATGGCTCGATTTACTGCGGCACGCGATGTTGCCGATCATGACCCTGGTGCTGGTCAGCGTCGGCCCCTACATCTATTCGGTGCGCACGATGACCGTAACGGCTGCGCAGGAAGACCATGTCCAACTGGCCCGGGCCAAGGGATTGTCCGAGTCAGTGGTCACTCGCCGCCATATTCTGCGTGTGGCGGCGCCGCCGATCGTCACCGGACTGGTGCTCGGACTGGCAGGATCGCTGGGTGGCTCGATTCTGACCGAAACCGTTTTCAACTGGCGAGGCATGGGCAGACTCTACTACGACGCGATCACCGGAACCCCGGATGAAGGCGTGATCGTGGCGCTGACCTTTGTTTTCACCCTTTTGTACCTCGTCTGCCGGTTTGTGCTGGACATTCTGTATGTGATTCTCGACCCACGCGTCAGGTATTAGCTGCGCATGGCTGATACGACTGCCCGGCTCGAACCGATTTCGCTCCCACCGGAAGACGCGGAGGACGACGCGCCGTCCCACAGCGCGCTTTCCCTGCGTGGCATTTTCTCGGTGCTCGTGTCGAGTGGTTCGGGGCGAGCCGGCATCGCCATGTTCATCGCCCTCATCGCCATTTCCGCATGGGTCCTCCTGACCTATCCCAGAGATTTCGGCGCCGACCGCTGGTCCGCTCCCCTGATCTGGGCCGACAACCCACGCACCGCACCGCCATCCTGGACCAGTTTGTGGAATGACAACGCCATCGAGCATCAGGTGCTGATCGAAACCGAACCCGTGTCGACTGAAGCCCGCGGACCGGCTGAGGTCCGCACGTATGACGTGGTCATCCATCATGACACGTCGGCTCCTCCACAGTTTCTGTCCGCCACTGTCACCGGCGTGACGTACAACGATCGGGCGCCGATCATCATCGTCTCGTTGCTACGCCCGGATGGGGGTGAGATTCGACTGGCGAACGTCGCGGTTACCGCTCCTCGTTCCGGCGAGGAAGCGCCGTATCAGCGTTTCTTTGAGACGCCCGAACGTATCCTCCTGACTCAGCAGGACACGGCTGAACAGGCGATTCAGGAGTGGTTCGCATCTCAATATCCGGATGCGGCCCCGATCAGCGATCTCGGTGGACAACTGAACTCGGCGTTTTTCGGTGTTCCGACTGAAGACGGCACCATCGAGTCACTTCGCGGTGAATATACGGTCCGCACCCAGTATGTCGTGGCGAATGTCGATGACTCGCTCGAAGAGGTCGAAGTGATCTATGCGGGCAACGTTTACGGGCTGATGGGAACCGACTCTCTCGGTCGCGATCTCTTCGAGGGACTGCTCTACGGCTTCCCGGTCGCCCTGCTCATTGCGGCGATGGCGGCGCTTCTTTCCACCCTGATTGGTGCTTCTCTGGGCATTGTCAGCGGCTTTGCCGGCGGAAAGACGGACACCCTGATTCAACGTCTGACGGATGTTGTTTCGAATGTGCCGGTGCTGCCTCTCCTCATCTTCCTGGTTTTCATTGCCGGTTCACATCTCTATCTGATCATCCTGGTCCTTGTGGCGTTCAGCTGGACGGGATTGACCATCGTTGTGCGATCGATGGTGCTGCAATTGAGGTCTGGACAACTGGTGGAGGCCGCTCGTGCTCTGGGAGCTTCCCGAACCAGAATCATGCTGCGCCACGTCTTCCCGCAGGTCGCCCCGTTTATCGTGGCTCAGATGATCTTTTTCGCGCCGGGCGCAATTCTGGCTGAAGCGTCTCTCAGTTTTCTGGGACTCGGCGATCCATCGGTACCGACCTGGGGACAAATGCTCGAAGCAGGATTTCGAACCGGCGCACTCTACGTCGGTTACTGGTGGTGGGTGATTCCACCCGGGGTGCTGATCATCGTCACAGCCATGGCCTTCATGTTCCTGGCCCTAGGGATGGAGCAGGTGGTGGACCCGCGCTTGCGAGAACCCTGAACCACGGTCCAAACCGGGCGGACGAGGGTGGACCTATGCCTGCAGACAAATCCGCAGGGCGCTGGCCAGCGATTCTACATCCTGCTCACTGTTGTAGGCGTTGAATGACGCGCGCAGATAGCTGTCGCCATTCCAGGTTGTTTGAGGAATCTCGATCCGGAATTCGTCATAGAGCCGAGTCTTGAGCGCCAGAGGATCATCGACGCCGACGGGAATCGTCGCCATCTGCCCGTACCACTTGCAGCTGTCCGGGCAGATTTGCGGCAAGCCGGTCAGTTCGGCGATCTGCTCGCGCGCCATCGAGGCCAGCAGGTGGCCGCGGTGCAGGTTGTCTGCCCAGCCGATTTTTTGCTGGAACGCGATGGCTGCAGGAATGGCCAGAAACGCGGCGATATCCCTGGTCCCCTGCCACTCGTTCCGATCGACGAAGGTAGAGGGAGAGAGCACCCCGGTCGGACCCCATCCCCAGCTGACGATCAGCGATTCGACCCAAAGTTGTTCCTCAGGCCGAACATAGAGAAACGCGGCCCCTTTGGGGGCACAAAACCATTTGTGCAGGTTGCCGGCATAAATGTCGGCGCCCAACTCCCAGAGATTGAGCGGCAGATGACCGGGCACATGGGCCCCGTCGATGATCGTCAGGATGCCCATTTCTCTGGCCCGTCGGCAGATTTCCTCGACCGGCATGATCAACGCGGTAGGGGAGGTGATGTGGCTGATGAATATTGCTTTTGTTCGATCGGTCACTGAGGTCCACAGTGAATCGACGATGGCATTCTGATCATCGACCGGGAGATCGATTTGGTGGCGGACGAGTACCGCGCCGGATTTGGCCAGCAGCCAATCCCACGCCATGGTGTTCGCGCCGTATTCGTGGTTTGTGGTCAGGATCTCGTCTCCAGGTTCCAGATCGAGCGATCGAATGATGACGTTGATGCCCCAGGTGGCATTCATGACCAGAGCCAGGGTCTCTGCCGGAGCTCCCAGGTACGCACCCAGCAGTTCTCGGACCCCGGCCAGAAGCTCCGGCGCCCTCCGTCCGAGGAACTCCACCGGTTGTCGCTCGAGTTCCAGTTGCCAGCGCTGGTAGTCTTCGAACACGACCTTCGGACAGGCTCCGAACGACCCGTGATTGAGAAAGGTGACGGAGGGATCGAGCAGGAATTGATCACGAATTGGCGGGCTGATCAAGACGACCCTCACTCTCCGCAATGCGGACGGCACGAGGCCAAGGTAACGCGCACATACCAGAATGCGATCTGGAACTGGTGTCCGGCGGCAGTATATCCGGCTATCCCGGAATCCGCGCGTAAGCGCCAGTGGATGCTGCCTCTGCGCCGCCAGTGGCCCGAATCAGCGTCTTGTGTCATTTCTGCCAGGCGGAGTCCCCGAGACCAATGCCGATGTACGTGAGTCCTTCCTTCGCTGCTCGATTACGATCGAGAATGTTGCGCCCGTCGAAAATGACATCGTGGCTGAGGTGTTCGGCGATGAACCCATAGTCCGGCATCTGGAACTCGCGCCATTCGGTGCAGATCGCCAAAGCATTTGCGCCGACCAGCGCCGCCTCGGCATCGGGCGCCAGAACAAGCTGGCCGGTGGCAATCTGTTCCGGGTAGAGTCGAGCAGCCTCCTGCATCGCAGCAGGGTCGAAAGCAACCACCCTGGCCCCGGCCTCCCAGAGGGCTTCCATCAGCACGCGACTCGGCGCCTCGCGCATGTCGTCGGTATTCGGTTTGAAGGCCAGTCCCCAGACGGCGATTGAGCAGCCCTGCAGCTGATGTCCGAAGTACGCGCTGATTTTCTGAAAGAGCAGACTCTTCTGGCGCTCATTGACATTGTTGACCGCTCGGAGTAGTTCAGCATCGTATCCGGCTCGATGCGCTTCTCTCTCGACCGATTGAACATCCTTGGGGAAACAGGAGCCGCCGTAGCCTGCGCCGGCATAAATGAACGAGTAACCGATGCGAGGATCGGAGCCGATGCCGATCCGTACGCTCTCGATGTCCACGCCAATCCGTTCAGCGATATTGGCCATCTCGTTCATGAAGCTGATCTTGGTGGCCAGCATGGCGTTGGCGGCGTATTTGGTGAACTCGGATGAGCGGCGATCCATGACCATCAGCCGGTTGTGATTCCGGTTGAACGGTGCATAGAGCTCTCGCATCACCTCGATGGCCGAGACGCTGTCGGTGCCGATGATGATGCGATCGGGTTTCTGGAAGTCCTGAATCGCGGCACCTTCTTTGAGAAACTCCGGGTTGGAAACGACTTCCACCTCGAACGACAGTCCTCGTTCCTCGATACCTCGCCGAATGATCGCCTCGACCCGGTCGCCAGTGCCGACAGGTACCGTCGACTTGTTCACGACGACCGCAGGGTGATCGAGATACCTGCCAATCGACCGGGCAACCGCTTCGACGGCTGTCAGGTCCGATGAGCCGTCCTCGTTCGGGGGCGTGCCAACGCAGATGAACATGATCTCCGCGCTGTCGATCGCGGCTTTTTCGTCGGTGGTAAAGATCAGCCGGCCTGCCCGCTGATTGGCGTTCATCGTTTCTTTCAGGCGGGGCTCATAAATCGGGCATTCGCCCGCCTGCAGCTGCGCGATGCGTTCTGTATTGATGTCGACGCAGGTGACGTCGTTTCCTGCGGCGGCAAAACAGGCGCCGGTTACCAGTCCGACATAACCGGTTCCGAAAAGCGTGAGTTGCACGAGAGCGATCCTTTTGCGCGGTGATGAACGATGGCGCCTGCACCCCATTGGAGCGCGACGAACGGAGAAGTATACGACGCGACTGTCGGCTAATCGCTGGTGATCGGCTGTCAGAACCAGGCGGCGATGAGGGTGTCGAGCGGTCGCCGAGGTTTGCGTACCGGATCTCGCGCCGCTGTGCCGATGGGAATGAGTGCGTGCGGGATGAGACTGGCGTCGAGCCCCAGCGCGTCTCGAACGATTTCGGGGCAAAACAGGGGAGCGCACATCCAACCGGCATCAAATCCCGCAGCGTAAACCGACAAGAGGAGGTTCTGGACGGCGGCCCCCAGGCTCTGCACAGCCATCAACTCCTCCGCCCGCTGACGGTCGGCATCCGGATAGGCGTCGAGATCATCAAGAAACAGACAGACCAGTACGAGCACCGGAGGGATGAGCAGGCGATCTCTGCCTTTGCTGAGTCGCAGATCGACGATCGCCTCATCCTGTCCGTCGAGTTGCAGCTGCCGGCGCCAGTCGGCGGCCATCGCATCGGCCAACCTGCGGCGCTGATCAGGCGATTCGATGACCACAAAACGCCACGGCTGGCTGTTGTGCGGCGAAGGAGCCCAGCCGGCCGCCCTGATGGCTGCCTCGATGACCCGACGAGGCACCGAGTCCGGACGAAAGGCGCGCACTGATCGACGACCTTCTATGGCGTCGGTCAGGGAGTCGGTCCGGTCGGCGGTCGTCGCAGGAGGCGGAGCGTTAAACATCATGGTCTCAGCGTCGCAATAAGGTAATCGTCCGGACGCTGACTCCACTCGGGAACGGTGGACCCCTGGCCGGTAGTGGACGTCAGGCCGTAGAGATAGATCGCTGCCGGTTCCTCAAATAGGGCCCGGCCGAGGTCGATACCGATCTGGGCGCGCGCTGTCGGGTCCGGTTCCGCAGCAAAAGCATCGATCAGTTGTTGTATGCGCGGATTATCGTGCCGCGACAAAAAGCCGGTATTCGATACCACCAGGCTGAGTAACGTATGCGGATCGAACAGCGGCCGCCAGGTGGCAAAGCGCAGTGGCGATGCGGCCGGATCGGTCCCCAGCCAGTAGTCACCTGAGTTGAAAAGCGCCAGTTCCAGGCGGTTGACCGCGGTGCGAACTCCTGCATCGGAAAGCATGGCGGCGATCGCATCGACAATGTCGCTCCGTTCGGTCACCGTGGCGTCGATCGAAGTCTCAAATCCGTCCGGATAACCGGCTTCGGCCAGCAGGCTTTTCGCCTTCTCCGGATCATACGGGTAGGGTGCGAGATCGCCGTCGAAACCGAGTCCGCCCGGTACGAAAAAATTCGGCAAGCGCTGACCGTTGCCAGCCAGCAGCGCGTCGATGATCGCCTGCACGTCGACGGCGTAATTCAGAGCCTGCCGCACGCGGACGTCACTGAATGGTTCGACATCAGTTGGAACCCGGATGAAGGCGCTCCCGGCGATTGGCGTTTGCAGCACCGCGTCGCCGTTGGACTCGATGGCGTCGATCTGGTCGAAGGGCACCGCCCGCACGATGTTCGACGTGCCGGAAAGGAGGTCGGCGACCCGGGTTGTGCCGTCTGCCACAAAACGGTATTCGAGTTGCGTGGCGACCGGTCGACCCTTGGGACTGGCGGCGAAATAGTCGTCATTCGCCGCCATTGTGATCCGATCGCCGGGAGTGAACGCCTGGAACCGATACGGCCCCGTGCCAATGGGGTTGCTGAAGAAGTCAGGCTCCTGAGAAGCGACCGGCGGCAGCAGACAGAGCCAGGCGGCAATCTGGGCCGGCAACCAGGGGGCGACCTCCGAAAGATGGAGATCGGCCGTGTACTCGTCGATCACGTCGACAGTCTCGATGACCGCGAAATTAGCCGCCACCTGTGATGCTGTTTCCTCGGCCACGATATGCGCGATGGAGGGCGCGATTGCGCTGCTATCCAGGTTCTCGCCATTGTGAAAAGTGATGTCCGGTCGCAGTGTGACGCGGTATGTGAGAGGATCGACGAGTTCGAAGGACTGGGCAAGTAACGGTTCGATTGTGCCGTCAGGACCATACTGCAGCAACGAATCGAACATGCTGTGAATGATCGACCAGCCATCGGCATCATACGTTTTGGCCGGATCGAGCACTGCCGGCTCCGTGCCGAGATCGATAACCAACTGCTCTGCCCGGTCTTCCTGAGCACCGATCATCGTGTGAATGGAACCGGCGGTCGCCAGACCTAGCAGAGAACTGCCGGCCAGAAGCATCCGGCGACTCATCGTCAGATCAGCGAGGGGACTCAATTCGACGAGTTTCATGAAAACTCTTACTCCTTCAGATCAGAGAACGAGGATCGATTCGTCGGCGAAGGCCATCACCGATGAGATTCAGCGCAAGAACAAGCAGGGCGATCGTCACGCCGGGTAGTGCAGCCACCCACCATGCCGTCAACATGGCTTCGCGCCCCTGCGCCACCATGCCGCCCAGCGTAATGGTGCTGGATGGCACACCGAGACCCAGATAGCTGAGTGCCGCCTCGAACAGGATGACCGCGGCAATCTGCTGGGTGGCGATGATGATGATCGGACCGAATGCGTTGGGCAGCAGATGCTTTCTGGCAATCCAGAATCGTGAGCCACCAATAGAGCGACTCGCGTCGACAAATGAGGAAGCCAGCAGCGATTTGGTCGAGGCTCGGACGACCTGCTGATACGCCACCCATCCGGAAGCGGTCAGTACGCCGATGACGACCCCGGTGCCCGGAGTGAAAATCGCGGCGGCGGCGATGGCCAGAATAATCGCCGGAATGGCAATTTGGACCTGCACGAGCAAGGTGACAGCACGGTCAACCGATCTGCCGGTCGTGGCGGCCAGGAGTCCGAGCGATACGCCTGCCAGACCTGCGATCAATGTCACGGTCATCCCGATGGCCACGGAGAATCGCAGGCCGACGGCGATGCGGACCAGCATATCTCTGCCCAGTTGATCGGTGCCGAAGGGATGGTCGCTCGAACCGCCGAAGAACATGGGCGCGGTCAACCTGTGGGAGAGATTCTGATCGTGAGGGTCTGCGCCGACCACGAAAGGACCGCAGATCGCAAACGCGAGCAGGAGCAAGGCGAGCACGCTGCCTGCCCAAAGACCTGGCGTGAGTTTCGGAAACAGGCGATGACGAGATGAACCCGTTACCTCCGCGTTTGTCGTTTCCGGTCGGGACACATGCAAGTGTCTGGTCATGGTCACCACGACCGAGACTCCTCTTCACGACTGCGACGCAAACGCGGGTCGGCCAGGATGAGCGCAAACTCGGCCAGCAGGTTCGCAAACACGATGAACACAGCGGCGCAGGTGACGAACATCAGGACCACCGGCAGGTCACGATTGGTCACTGACTGCAGAGCCAGTTGACCGGCCCCGGGGAGCGCGAAAACCCACTCCACGACGATGGCCCCTCCAAACAGAAAACCGGCCAGAACCCCGGCATAGGCGATGGGTGCCGGAGCAGCGTTTCTGAGCACGTGCCCGGCAAGCACACCGCGCTCGGCCAACCCTTTCGCGCGCGCCGTCCGGATGTAATCGTGGCGACAGGTATCCTCGACCGATCCTCGCATCATGCGAATCAGCACGGCGGTTGGATAAGCTGCCAGCGTGATCACCGGCAGGATCATTGACGCCGCTCCCTCTCGTCCGGACGCCGGTGTCCAGCCCAGCCGAACGGAGACCACGAGAATGAGCATCGTGCCCAGCCAGAATCCGGGGATTGCCTGTCCGATCAGCGACAACAGATGGGCCAGCACATCGAACGGCCCGCCGGGTCGCCATCCTGCCAGTGCACCAAGTGGGACAGCAATCAGCAGGGAAAGCAGCAACGCCAGACCCACCAGTTCCAGGGTTTCCGGCAGTCGATCGAACACGACAGAACGGGCTGGTTCGTCGTATCGCCATGACGTACCGAAGTCGCCACGCACCGCGCTGCTGATGAAGGCGATGTACTGCTCTCCAAGGGACTGGTCGAGACCGTACTTCTCACGCAGGACTGCGACGTCCGCGGGATCGCTCCCGGGTGGCACAAGGGCGTTGGCCGGATCGCCAGAGAGGTGGAGCATGCCGAATACAAGCGTGACAACCGCCAGCAGCACCAATCCGAGGGAAAGAAAGCGAACCACCAATCGACCGATCATTGCCAGTTACCGATGTGCGCAGACAACACAAAACCCGATGGCGATATGCCCTCGGGTTTTCGGAATGCAAACGCACGAACGCGGCAATCAGCGATCGCCGGTTCACACGCCTTCTCCCATCCGGACTTTACCGTCGGCTCCGGAATTCCACCGGATCGTGCTGCCAGAGACATCTGGCCGCTCGCGGGCTCTCACCGCCGGTCAGGACTTGACCAACATAATGCGTGGCCTCACCCAAACCCCGAAGGCTTCTTGACTATGAGCGTAGCCAATTCCAGTCAGCGCGTCAACAGGCTGGCGGATCAATCGAGCCCAGGTGTCGGCAATTGACCGACTGAGTCTTCCCTGCAAACAGTAAATTCATAGCGTCTTGACCATCCGCTCGAGTTGTTGGTTTTTGATGCGGAAGGAACCCGATGGAGATCGATCTCGATGAGGCTGTGCCGCCTGAAAGCGAGGCGGAGTCCGGCGGCGACGGAGAGGCTTCGCTCTGGCGACATCGTCACGTCCTCGAAATCGTATCGGTGATCATTCTGTCGCTTGCCTCAGTTCTGGCAGCATGGGGCTGGATATCAGGCCACGGGTTGGAACGGGGAACAGACTGACCTGCATGCGGAAACGGCGAAGCTGCGCCAGGAGTCAGCTCGGCAAAGCGATATCGCACACCAGATGGCGATCATGGATCTGGAGCTGTTTAACCTCTATCTGATCGCCGGGGTTGAGGAAAACGACTCACTTGCCCAGTTTCAGATACGCAGATTTCGAGAAGATTTTCGAGTCGCTTACGATGCCTGGATCGCACTCGATCCATTCAACAACACGGACGCTCCAGCCAGTCCGCTGCTGATGCCGGAGTATCGCCCGACACAGCTGCAGCTGGCTCACGAACTCGATGGGGAATCCTTGCGGGTCAGTGCCCAAGCCACCGCTGCCGCCGAATCCGGCTGACTATGTGCTGGCAACAGTGTTCCTGGCGCTTGTGCTCTTCTTTATCGGGATATCCTCGCGTCTCGAATGGCTTCCCGCGCGTCTGGCGATGATCGCAGCGGGCGCGGCGATTCTGGTCTTCACGACCTGGCAGCTTGTCGGTTATCCGATCGTCTGACGACCATCCGGCCGCCCCCAAAGCGCGTGGATCGCCACGATCCACGCGCGGGGCGGATTTCTCCGCTACGCCCAGGTCAGCGATGGGATGACATGTTTTCCATACGCCTCGATGAACGCTTCCTGTTCGCGGTTGACGTTGTGCACGATAACTTCGTCGAACCCAAGATTGATGAAGTGCTGAACATAGTCGCGGTGCTTGTCCAGATCCGCGGTCATCAGTACACGATTCCTGAAGTGTTTTGGCTCCACCAGTTTGGCCATCGCCTCGAAGTCTTCCGGGTTGCGGATATCGCCTTTGGGAAACGCCATACCGCCATTGGGCCACTCGCGAACTGCCCGTTCGATCGCCAGTTCGTCGGTTTCCGCCAGGGAGACTTTCAGTTGGATGATCTTGGGCATTTTCGCGGGATCTTTGCCCGCTTCGATGGCCCCTTTTTCGAATCGCTCGACCAGCATTTTCAGCTTCTCGTCCGCTGCGCCGACCGTGATCAGACCATCGGTCATCTTGCCGGTACGATAGGACTGAATCGGTCCGGCAGTGGCCACGTAAATCGGGGGAGGGGTAGCCGGCATCGTGTAGATGCGAGCGCTTTCCACATTGAAATGCTCGGACCGATACTTGACGACCTTGCCCGTGAAGAGCTTCTGGATGATCTCGATCGACTCGGCCAGCCGTTCCAGCCGAACCGGCGCTTCCGGCCAGTAGTCCCCGGTGATGTGCTCGTTGAGTGCCTCGCCGGCCCCCAGTCCCAGGTAGAAACGGCCGGGAAACATCGCTTCGACGGTCGCGGCCGCCTGAGCCAGTACGGCTGGATGGTATCGATAGCCGGGTGGCGTGACACCCGTGCCAAACCGCAATTTGGTCTGAACCCCGAGTGCCCCCATCCAGGTCCAGACGAACGCCGAATGCCCCTGCGACGGCACCCACGGATGAAAGTGGTCGGAGGCCATGACCGATGCAAACCCGTTTGCCTCCGCCAACCTGGCGTAGGTCAGCAGGTCAGTTGGATGGAACTGCTCGAAACTCGCCGCATACCCCACACTGCCCAATGATCGTCCCTTTCTTATCGACTCCGATTCTGTCGGTGGCAGCCTACCACCCGGTGACGGTCAGGGAAAGAAGTTGCGTTCCGGTGGCATCACCAGATCGCGACCCGTGCCGGCCGGCGAGGTCGTCGGAGGGAGATACCCCCGAATCAACGCAACCGGACGCTGTTCCAGTTTATGCATGACCAGTTCCGCGGCCGAAGCCAATTCGTCTGCCACGGCGATGACGGTGACATGCAGCTCATAACCGGCGGCATCGGTCAATCCCCGGTAGTCGGCGAGCGGAGCAATACCGGCAACCCCAATGGCCACGTTGACGATACCGTTGCGCCAGGGTCGACCAAACGAGTCCGAGATAATCACGCCCGGGGCGATGGCAAATCGATCATGCAGGGCATTGCGTACGTTCGCGGCAGATCGATCCGGGTCGAGCGGCAGCAGGCAAACCTGATCGGCGGCAGCATTCGACGCATCTACACCCGCATTGGCGCAGACGAAGCCATGTGGCGTTTCGGCGATCAGCACACCTCTGTCCATGCGGACAATGCGTTCCGACTCTCGCAGCGCCGCTTCGACCTGACGCGGATCCTTGCCATAACGGTTGGCAAAACGCTCGGCGATATCGGACGGTGTGTAACCGTCGAGTGGCACAAGTCTCCCCTCCGCCTTGGAAACGATCTTGTGCGTCACGACAAGGATGTCGCCATCCTGCAAACCGAGTTCTGAGCGATCAATGGCATCGCCAATCATTTCGGCCAGGTCATCGCCGGCCCGCACCTCCGGCAACGGCGGCAGACCCCATATGCGCACTTCAGATGTGCCTGACTCAGCCATGCATTGCCGCTTCCCGGTGCGTCATGGCGTGATCCGCCTGCAGCGCCCGGTAGTCGCCCAGATCGATCGGCGTGTCAAGATCGAACGACGTGCCAAGCGCGATCGATGTCGCCGCGTCCAGTTCCAGCCGGTGCGCCTCCTCCAGGTGGGCATGAAAACTTCCGACCCCGAAGTGATACACGAAACGACCACGGGTCGCGTCGATTCGTTGCATGAGTCCGTTCGTCCCCTCCAGATGTCGATCCGGCGCAACCACGACAGCCGCATCTCTGCGCAGAAGGTGTTCGATATCCCGAGCCTGAATGAGCGGCAGATCGGCCGGCAACACCACCACGGTGCGTGCCCCTTCCCCGATCGCCTGCGCAGTCGCCAGGGTCAGCGCTCCATTCAGCCCGAAAACATCCGGAGGCTGCCACAATGGTCTGAGATTTGCCTCTCTGCGTTGTTCGAGCATCGATAGTGCATCAGGATCGGGGGTCACCACGATCACAGACGCCATCGGCCGCACCAACATCGCGGCTTCGATAACGGTGTCGAGCATCGACCGGCTGAGATCCATGCGCTCCATCGGATCGAGAAGCGGCGACAGGCGTGTTTTTCCATCGGCAAGTGAGCGGAATGGAATGATGATGGTGTCGTGATGGGTCATTGCGTGACGACCCGCTGTCTGGACAAGGTCGACGCAAAGTCGACGACTTCCCGACCGAGTCGCGCCCGATCGTCGGTCGTGTTCATGATGGAATCGGTGACGAGTACGGTCATGCCCAGCGCCTCGATGGCGGCCGCCAGGTCGGCGTCCTGCCTGTCGATGACCATGCCGTCGATGAACCCGCTATAGATTCTGGCGACGCCAAGCGCAGAAGACTCATGGCCGAGCGACGCCAGCATTCGGTCGGCGGGACCCTTCAGTGCCTTTCCACCGATGATCGGACTGATGGCCACTCGCACTGCTTCGGTGGAGCGCAACGCATCAACGAAACCGTCGGTAGCCAGAATAGGTCCGATACTGACAATCGGATTGGAAGGGGTGAGGACGATGGTCTGAGCCGATCTTATGGCCATCAGTGCATCCGGCAGGGCCACGGCACGATCAACGCCGGCGAAGTGGATGGCAGTCACCTCATCCCGCTGCTGTCGGCGGACGAAGTACTCCTGAAATGTCAGTACACCGTCCCGCGTCGTGACTATCGTGGCCACCGGGTCGTCCGACATGGGGAGAATCGTTGATCGGATGCCGAATCCGGCGCACAGTCCCGACATGACTTCGGAGAGTGGCTTCTGATTGCGCAGCGCCTCTGTCCGCAGGATATGGGTGGCGAAATCCTGATCGCCCAGCCAGAACCAGGCTGGCCCACCCCGTGCCACAATGGCGTCAAGAACGGTCCGGGTGTCGTTGGCGATACCCCACCCGGTGAGCGGATTGGCCACTCCGCCCAGGGTGTACATCACCGTGTCCAGGTCGGGACAAATCCGCAGCCCGAGGTGATCGAAATCGTCGGCGGTGTTGACCACAACAGTCAGCGACTGAGGGTCTGCGGCCAACGCCAGACCATGTGCCATCTTGGCGCCACCGACGCCACCGGCCAGCGCGACGATCATCGCCCGTGATTCCGATTACAACGTGTTCGACAGGAGATCACGACGTCAGAAACCGTGTGCGTCAATCGAAGCAGGTGTCAGGCGAAGTTCGATCCGGTGCTGCCTGCTGTACTCGGTTCGCATCAGTTCGTCCGCTTTGTCGGCGCCCTCATAACGGGTGGTCATGACGCGCATGCTTTCCTGACCGCGCTCCCGGTCCTCGTCGATGGCAACGCGACCAGAAATGGTCACATAGCGCTCACCGTCCTCGATGCAAAGCGAGGCACGGTTGTCGCGCGTGAGATTATGCGGTTTCCGGCGACCCTTGCGGGTGTTCATGATGATGTCATTGCCGTCGCGGCGATACCACATCACGGTTTGATGAATCGAACCGTCCTGATTGACTGTGGCCAGAACCCCGAAGCGTGGCTCATCCAAGAATGCGGCAATTTCAGGGCTCCAATCCACCTTCAGTTCCTCCAGAAGTCAGATCCGACAACGCAGACCTCAAACCGCGCGTTGCTCCTGAGACAATACCATCTGACGCACGACCGGGTTTTGCAACCAGGGGGCTGAGGAATGACTGGTTCGCAGACTGAAACCGTTGTTCTGGCGATCGATATCGGATCATCTTCGGTGCGGGCGATGGTATTCGATCTGAGCGCACAGGCGGTAGAGGATTGCACCGAGCAGATTCCGTACGAACTCGACATCGCTGATGGAGGGGTCACACTCGATCCCCACGTGCTCCGCCGGCTTGTCGAGGAGTGCGTCGACCAGTTGATTGCTCGTCTGGATCGCCGTTTTGAGATCGCCGCGGTCGGGATTTCCAGTTTCTGGCATAGCTTGCTTGGTCTGAGCCGCGCCGGTGAGCCCGTTACGCCAATCTTCCATCTCGCGGACAATCGCTCGGCCGGAATCGTCGACCAGATGCGGCGGATGGAGGATGAACAGCGGAGCCGGGAGATCGCTGGAACCGTGTTTCATTCGAGCTACTGGCCAGCCAAGCTGCGTTGGCTGGCCAGCGAGCATCCTGCAATGCTCGATTCAGTGGCGACCTGGTGCTCGGGCGCGGATTTTGTCGTTGCTCACCTGACCGGTCAACTGGCCACCTCGGTGAGCATGGCCTCGGGAACCGGTTTACTCGACATCTCCCATTGTGTGTGGTCTGAGGAAATGTCCACAGTCGCAGGAATCGACCGTGCAGTACTGCCGCGTCTCGTCGATCGGACCGCATTCACTCTGCTGCCAGGTTTTGCCGGAAAGTGGCCGGCGCTGGCCTCAGCTTCCTGGTTCCCGGCTCTGGGCGACGGCGCCTGCGCAAATGTCGGCAGCAATGCACACGGACCGGGCAGGATCGCTCTGACGTTGGGTACGACAGGTGCGATGCGCGTCCTGGTGCAGAGTCCGACCGGTGAAAAAGTGGCGCCGGTCGATGGGCTGTGGACCTATCGGCTGGACCGCACGTCCATCCTGCGCGGTGCAGCCATTACCAACGGTGGTATCTGGATCGACTATCTGCGGGAGCTGTTCGGCGACGCCGACT
>WBZO01003051.1_pt1 | contig 20316 bp, 16 predicted proteins | sample 5204261 | NCBI WGS metagenome assembly WBZO01 (sample SAMN12412400, study PRJNA552823) | activated sludge metagenome | isolation source: activated sludge from anammox sidestream of wastewater treatment plant... | place: USA: North Carolina | collected 2017-09 | reverse complement strand
CGATTTTGTGAACATCGACCGGTTCCAGTTCGGGATCAAGGGATCACCAGCGCCGAACCTGGCCGCTGGTGATCCGGGTCCGACCCCGTCACCAACAGGAACACCGACGCCAACGCCGACGCCGACCCCGTCACCAACAGGAACACCGACGCCGACGCCGACTCCGACGCCGACGCCGACTCCGACTCCGACGCCGACTCCGACTCCGATTCCGCCGCAGCCTGGTGATGTGACCATTGCGGCTGCTGGTGATATCGCGGCTTCTGGTGGTGGCGGTAATTCCCGCTACACCGCGGATCTCATTGAGTCCAACCTCAACCGGTACTACAAGGTGCTCGCCTTGGGTGACCTGCAGTATCCCGATGGCAAACTCAGTGACTTCTTGGGTTCCTTCGATCTGACCTGGGGCCGGTTCAAGTCCAAGATCGCCCCGGCGATGGGTAACCATGAGTCCGACGGTGCCGGGTACTACGACTACTTCAACGGTGTCGGGTCCACGACTGGCCCGGCCGGGGTGCGTGGGAAGGGTTGGTACTCCTACGACACCGGCGATTCGGCGACCGACGGCTGGCACGTTGTGGCGCTGAACTCGGAGTGTGTGGGTAAGGCGTGTGGGACGGAGCAGTTGGCCTGGTTGCAGCAGGATTTGGCGGCGAGCCAGAAGAAGTGCACGGTCGCGTACTGGCACAAGCCACGCTGGTCGTCGGGTTCCCATGGAAGCGACTCAAAGATGCAGCCCTTCTGGAACCTGCTCAACCAGTACGGCGCCGAACTCGTGCTCTCTGGTCACGACCACACCTACGAGCGGTTCGCCCCCATGAACGTCGGCGGGGTTCGTGACGACGCCCGCGGTGTCCGCCAGTTCGTCGTCGGGACCGGAGGGATTGGGCACTACAGCCTGGGCAACACCGCCAATTCCGAAGTTCGTGACAACACCACGTATGGCGCCTTGGAGCTCGACCTGAAGGCGAACTCCTACGACTTCCGGTTCGTGCGAGCGAACTCACCCGGCAACGGCACCTTCACCGACACCGGAACCGCCACCTGCCACTAGTTGCTTGCCTCGTTTCACACAACGAGCTGCGACTGGCAGCGAACGCGACCTCAATGGTCACGCGCGAACGATTTGACTCCGTTTGATGGCGGCAGCGACGTCAGCTCGGCTGCTGGCGCCAAGTTTGGTGAAGATCCGACTGAGGTGAGATTCGACCGTTCGCACGCTCAGGAAGAGCTGCTCGGCGATTTGCGGGTTCGACAAGCCGTCAGCGACCAACTCGGCGACCTCTCGCTCGCGGCCGCTGAGTGCGTCAACGCCATCTGATCCTGGGCGTCCGCGATGCCCGCGCGACCGCACTCCCAGTTCACGTAGATGTTGCCGGGCATGCGCTGCGGCGCCCTGGGCCCCAGATTCGGCGAAGACCCGTCCGGCTTCGTCATAGGCGGCAATTGCCTCCTCGCGCCGACCGACGATAGACAGAGACTTCCCTGCAACAAGCAGGGACTGCGCAAGTTCGAGCGGTTGGCGTCGTCGTCGCGCCGCCTCAATGGCGAGAGCGGCACATGCCACAGATGCCTCTGGTTCGCCCAGCGCCCTGTTCACCAGCGCCCCCGCGCGCGCAGCAGGAATGCGGGCGACGTCCATATCGACGTGGTCCGCACTCTGGTCGGCCAGTTGGGACCAACGTTGTGCGGCTGCCAGCTTCGAACGCCCAATCTCGGCGATGACCAATTGTTCGTAGAGAGCGGCTCGCTGCGGGACCGGAATGCCCGCTAGCTCCTCACCCTGCCCGGTCGCCATCATGAGGTCGACGGCCTCTGCGTTCCTTCCCAACGCGACGAAGGCCGGGACGACAAGGCCGACAGCCGTGAGCTGGAGGTTGCTGTCCTTCACGACTTCGAGGTAGGCGATGCACTCGTCTGCGGCTCGCTGCGCCTTGAGAAGGTCCCCTTCCTTCGCGGCGATCTTCGCCGTGAGTGCGAGGCTGATCGACGTCAGCGCTGGATTTTCGAGTGCACGGGCCAACTCCTCGGCCGACTCGACAGTCTCCTTGGCTGAACCGAGCCGCCCGAGCGACGTCAGTGCGACCGCTGCCGTTAGCGCGAACCAGAACTCGGTGAGTTGGTTGCCCGATTCAACTGCTGCCGCCCGTCCCTTGGACGCGGCACTGAGCGCCGCCTGGTGGTGGCCAACCCAATCCTCAAGTGAACAGAGTAGAGCGATTCCATCGACGGACAGACTGAACTGTTCGGCCGGTAGCTGGTCCATTAACTCGTTGGCTTTGAGTGCGAAATTGAGGGCCTTACGGGGATCGCCAACCATGGCCTCAACGTGGCCTTGGGAGACGAGGGCGTTGAGCTTCATGAACGGTTCACCACAACGTTCAGCGTCGCGGGTTGCCTGTTCCCCGTATTTGCGGACCACTTCCATATCGGATAACCGGGTCGCCTCAACCGTCATCATGATCGCGAGCACTGCTCGCTCAAACGACATCTCTTCGGGCACCTTGTTGAGTGCGTCGGAGATGATGTCCACTGCGCTGTCGCTCCTGCCCATCCAACGCTGAATCCTGACGAGGCTCGCAGTGAGCCACGCCAGTGCAGTGGTGTCGTCTGGGGGAAGGACCGCTAACGCTTGTTTGACGACTCTTTCAGCCTCTTCGAATCTGCCGATCCGGATCAGGCTGTCGGCGATGATCGTCTGCAGGAAGGGGCGTTTCACAGTGAGAGGGCCGTGGTCAGGGATCAACTGCAATGCGGCATTTGTGAACTCGATGGATGTCCGAGGCGCAAGAGCGCGAGTCGACAGAGCTGCGAACGTGATCACCTCGATGGCGTCCTCGTCGCCCACCGACGCGCATGCCACCAGGTGGCGTGCGGCGGCTACCGGGTCATTGCCCGATGTGGACAGCAGTGCGGCTGCATGCGCGTGGAGTTCCAGCCGGGTCCCGGGCGGCAAGGATTCGTAGATCACGCTCCTAACGACTGGGTGCCGAAATCGGAAAGCGCCGTGCTCAAGTGGAACGAGTAGCGCCCCACTGACGAGGTCGTTGATGGCATTGAATCCCTCGTCCTCGGTGAGTCCGGCAAGTTCCACTGCGTTCGTCGTCGCGAAGCCGTCACCCAGCACAGCCGCGGCCTGCGCCAGCAGTTGCGCCCCTTCGGGAACCGCAGCCAGATCATCTAAAATCACGTCGCTGACTGAGTGCGGAAATGCCCGGTCGGTGTCACCCTGTTTGCGTTCGGAGCGGTTGGCGTGGGAGGCGAGCTCGACTGCAAAGAACGGATTCCCGCGGGCCTCGCTCAGAATTCGCTTGCGAAGTTCATTGGGAACTTCCGAGATCAGTGTTGACAGTTGGTCGTCTGGCATCGGTCCAATGGCCATGTTCTCAACGTGCTGCACACTGGTGCGGAGCGACAGTTCGGTCCGATTGTCGCGCGCCGCAGTGGCAACAAGTAGCGGTGCGTCGACTCCTCGGCGGCAGACATATCCCAAAGCCGCGAGCGTCGCGTCATCTGCCCAATCGCTGTTGTCGACGATCACTACCAAGCCTCGGGCACCTCGAGCAAGGACCGACATTGCCGCAGCGACAGCCCGGAGCAATTCAATCTGCTCCACCGGCTCATGGACGGACACCAGCGAAGTGCGGCGAAGATCGGGGAGTGCCGCGGCAAGTGTTGCAAGGTCAAACGGGTCGAGTTGTGCTCGGCGTTCTTTGGCCGCCAGGGCTGGGTCCAACAGTGAGGCAAGCACTCCGTAGCTGTGGTCAGACTCCTCACGAAAGCCAGTCGCTCTGACGACGGTGAAGCCTGCGGCAGTCGCCTCATGGGCGAGCCAATTCAGGAGCGTCGACTTCCCAATTCCCTGAGTCCCGACCAGTTCAACGAGAGTTACCTCAGATCGCTCGGAGGTCGCGAGGGCGTTACGCAATTGGTCAAGCTCATTGTCTCGTCCAACAATCAATTGTCCGGCAGGGAGCGTCACGCGCCCATTATTCGCCGAAGATCGCCGTAAGTGCGCGTCAGCGTGAGCCGCTCGCTAGTTCTTACCGGTTCCCCTGCGGGTTACGGCGCGTCCCTTCGGTCTCGCCTTGCTTGCGGCGGACGTGCTCTTGGTCGCGGTCGAACCCTTGGTCGGGGATGTCCCCTTTGCCGGAGTCTTACGCCTCGGATTCCTGGCGGCGGCGCCGGTCAGCCCGCGGTTAGGGGGGAGACGCTTGCCTGCCTTGATGGTCCAGCGGTCCTTTGGTGGTTCTTCGCCACGTAGTTCGCCGAGCATGTCGGCAACCGTGTCGAGGATACGAGTTGTTGCCTCCTGCAGAACCACATCAGTGATCGGTTTGCCCCGTAAGTCATCGAGGTCAACAGGCGGGCCAGCGAGCACATGAATCGTCTTACGTGGCACGAGGTTCAGTTCGATTTTGTAGGGACCCATCAGTTTCTGGACACCCCAATGAGCAACGGGAATCACCGGAGCGCCGCTTTCCAGTGCGATGCGGGCCGCACCGGTCTTGCCCGACATCGGCCACAGGTCTGGGTCGCGCGTGATTGTGCCCTCGGGGTAGACCCACACTGCTTCACCGCCTTCTACCGCGGCGACTGCTGCCTTCACCGCGGTAGCGGCGTTGCCGGATTCGCGGTAGACCGGGATCGTCCCGGCGCCCGCCATTACGGTCCCCGCGAATGGCAATTCAAACAACGAGTCTTTGGCCAGGAATCGCGCCGGTCTGTCAGCGTCATTGGAGTAGTGCAACAACAGCAACGGGTCGAACCATGACAGGTGGTTTGCGGCAACCACAATGCCTTCCCCCGGCGCACCCAGGTTTTCTTGCCCACGCCAATCGCGCTTCGTCCACACCGTCAGGGTTGGCCAAATGATCGCGCAACCAAAGTTGTAATACGACAGCGTCGACTCTTGGCTGGGGAACGGATACACCACTACGGACTCCAAACTCGCGCGCAGACCACGCTCATGACCGACCGTAGTCTGGCAAACCCTTCACCGACGTGGTGCACCAGTTCGGACGGTGTGAGGTTTGGTTGCTACTTGTCGTTGCGCGTCGCCGTCGTGGCAGGTCGGCTAGCAGGCCTCGGTGACCCAGATGATCTCCTGACCCACGGCGTAGACCGGCCCTTTGATCGTCCGACATTTGACGGCGATTGAGGCGTCCAGCAAGGTCCCGGGCCTTGCCGAAGCCAAGGAACCATCGGCCGTCGACACTGCATAATTCGCAGTCCAAACCAGCTGCATGTCCCTCGCGCTCTGTCCAGGTTTCTCTTTGATTCCGGAGTTCTTCGCGTCGATCAGGACTGGCTCGGCGCCGACCACTGGAACTGCGAAACTGGTGACGTTCCGGGGCTTCAGCTGCTCGGTGAAAGCCGCGAGCCTGGTGGTCGCAAGGATGACCGGTTTGCCCGAGAGGCTATGGAATGCCACTGCGGCAGTCTGGCCGAGCTCCGGTTCACTGACTGTGATGGAGATGGGCTGGGACCACTGTTCGTCAGGCCAGGTTCCGCTGGAAAGCTGGATCGTGTTGGCGCCAGCGCTGATGAGTCTGGCTGGGATCTCAACCTGGCCGTCGCCATCGTCGATGAGCCCGCCGGCGTCGAGCATGGTGCCGTCGGCCTGTTTCACCCAGACGTTGATCCAGTTCCCTGGTTCGAACCCAGTCGTGTGCGCATGGATCGTGAACTCAGCGCCTGGCCCGACCTGGCTCGGCGCGTTGTCAATCGTGATTGAGAACCCGGGGTCCGGGTCCGTAGCGAGATCTTCCTGAGTGAAGTTGGGCATGATCGTTCCGCGATCTGGGGTCCGCGAGGTTTCCGTTGTGCGCGGTGGGGTTTCCTCGGTGTCCGCAGCCAGCGCGGCCGACGGGATGAGTGCCGAGAGTCCAAAGGCGATTGCTGCACCAGTTCCGACGATTGCGCCGAACCTGCTGATCTTCGTTTCCGTCACTCGGACCACTTCTACTCGTGTGGACAGCCTTTTGCCGCTTGATGAGAGTCCTATCCACTGGAGAAAAAATAAACATGCATGTATAAGTTTGCATACGGGTGGACCCACGCCCGAGTGGGTGGCGCACGTTCCCAACCTTGCACCTAACTGCGATAGTGGCGAGGAGCTTCTTCGGCGAACCTCGGAAGGATCCGCAATGTCTGCGACAGTGCCGCCCGGCTGGTATCCGGATCCGGCCCAACCCGGTGGTCAACGTTACTGGGACGGCTATCAGTGGACCAACGTCAGTGCGCCCGCTGCGGCAGCAGTCGCGCCACCTGCCCCGCCCGGCTACACACCGCCGCCCAGCTACCTAGGGCCAGCGTCGCCGCGAGCGCAGTGGGGGAGTGGAGTCGCCGTCACATCCCTGATCTTTGGGATTGTCGCGATCATGTTCGCCGTGCTGGGTCTACTCCTGCCACTGATGGCCTTCATGGGAATGATGTGTGGTGCCGTCGCATTGGTGATGGGCCTCGTTGCTCGCAAGACACTGACTCCCAGCGGCATGGCCACCGGCGCGATAGTCACCGGAATCATTGGAGTGCTGCTGTCGATCGGAATACTCGCGTTAGGCATTCTGATTGCGGTATCCAGCACCGGCTCCTAATACACCTAGGCCGCTTCGCCGAGAGCATGATCTGACGTTGACTGAACCAGCCGCCTTACCGGCGATCGTTGCGGGACGTCGGGGTGGTCATATGCCCCAGATATACATGCGTGTTTAGTTGTGCTCGGGCGGGGCATTCCTCTGCTGGAGGTTCGCGATCCACGCGAACCGGCCGCAGGAGTCCAGAATGAAATCACCAATCCGCAACAAGATCATCTTTTCTGTCATTGCACCGGTGGGCATCGCCGCAATGCTCGTGACCGGTTGCGCCGGTGCTGCCTCAGCCGTACCCACACCGACGAATACTGCCGCCCAAGTCAGCCAATTGGAGGCGGCCGCGCCCTTCGCAGGGCAGATCCCCGTCGGGTTCAATCCCGAGGGAATTGCGATCACGCCAAACGGGCAGTTCGCATACGTGGCTGACCACTGGAGTGGAATCTCGGTCATTTCCACCGCCTCTCACGCTGTCGTCGCAACGATCCCCACGGGATCAAACTGCCCGTCCGAGGTCGTGGTTTCACCAAGCGGCCGCTTCGCCTACGTGACTGCCGATGCGGACGTGTACGTGATCGCGACTGCCACGAACTCGGTGGTCGATGTGATTCCAGTAGGCGGTTTCCTCAACGGGATTGCGACGACCCCTGACAGTTCCACGCTCCACGTGGCTGACTACAGCGGTCGAACTGTCACGGCGATTTCCACCGCTACTAACAAAGTGACGGCGACAATCGAGGGCTTCAACGGTCCCGACGGGCTGGCTGTTTCAGCCAATGGCAGCCGGTTGTACGTCGTAAACCAGGCGAGCGGAACCGTATCCGTTGTGTCGACAACCGACCATAGGATTGTCGGCACGATCAAGGTCGGTTCTCAGCCGAACGACATAGTCGTGGCCCCCACGGGGTCAACCGCATACGTTACCGACGGAGATCATGGTGCAGTCTCGGTCATTGACACCGCGACCGATCGGGTGACGGGCACCATCGACATCGGTGCCACCACAATCCCGGAGGGGTTGGCAGTCAACTCCGGCTTCATCTATGTGGCCTGCCCGAGTACGAACGAAAGCCTCACAGGCACGGTGGTGACCATCGACCGGGCGAGTCAGAAGGTTGTACAGACGTCCCAGGCCGGGAACGAGCCGCTTGGCATCGCGTTGCTTCCGCAAGTGGCGACAAACGGTGCGACCGCGTACGTGACCAACTACGACGACGGTGGGTTGGTCAGTCCCGACACGGTGTCGGTCATCCCGATCAACGGCGTGGCGCACTGAACTGGTCCTGATTCGACATTCGGAAATTCCGCCCCACCGCTGCATCCGCGTAACGTCGGGTGCAGCGATGGGGCTTGGTCAGTACGTCGGTGACGTGCCGACATACCGGGTAGATCTCGGCCCTCCGCCGATGCTCGGCCTTGCTGCGCTGCCGCCGGTGTGACCCCTACCTGGTGCTTTGGGTGATCTGCCTCGGCGCCGATGGTGAGACGGAGGATCGAAGAGCAGTAGCAGACGGCGTCTCTTACTCGCGAGAATGCCGGTAGTCTCGCAATCATGGACAGAAGTGATCGCAGCGGGTCGGTCAGTGATGCGAGTGACGAGAACGCAAACCACCCACGTTCGACCGGGGTGACCGACCGTCGGGCGCGCAACTCCGTGACCCGAGATGAGGTCCTCACAACAGCGCTGTCAATCATCGATCGCGACGGGCTAGAGGCGCTGTCGATGCGCAGGTTGGCACAGGAGCTTGATGTCGGTCCGATGCGTGCCTACCGGCACTTCGCCACCAAAGAGGAGTTGCTCGAAGCCTTGGCTGACCAGCAGGCACACCGAATTCGCACGATCGAGATTCCCGGTGTCACTGATCCTCGGGAGTACCTGCTGGAACTCGGAATCGAGACAAGGCTGCTTCTGCTCGAACATCCGAACCTTGCTCCAATCGTCGTGTCTCGGCCGCTGTCCAAAACGACCGCAGTTGAGGATCTGAAACTGGCTGGTGTGCTTCTGACATCTGCGGGATTTGCCGAGCATCAAGTTGGTCCGGTTTCGGCCGGACTCACTGCGTACGTTCTCGGATTCGTCCTTTACGAGTTGGGTCAACGGCGCTTTCACGGCGAGACCAGGGAGGAACTCGCGACGTTCTACGAGGAACTCGCCAGTGAAGTCAAAGGCGACGCACTGCTCACGCGACAGGTAGCCGGAATTCGATACGCGGTCGATCACGACTGGGGGAGTTACCAGTTCAAGTTCGGCCTTGAGGCCATGATCAACGGCCTTTGGGAACAGCGTGAGAACTCCGCTGGTTCCTGATCTCTGGCGCTGAGGCCTGATCTCCGGAATTCGAGACCCGTGTCACATTCCCGTTTATTAGGACATCGTCCGGTAATAACCACAACACCAGCGAGGATCAAACCTCAGCAACCACACCACCAACACCCTCGGAGAAACCAATGAGAGAGAAAGCAGCTCGCGTCATCTTCGCCCTCACAGCAGTCGCTGTGGTCGTCGGCATCGGGATGACCCTTTGGAGCAATATTCACACCGCGACCATCATCCACGAAGTTGGGGCGGCCCACGATCCGACCGAGTTCGCCAGCACTGCGGGCAAAGTGATCTCGGAGTTCTTCTACTTCACGATCTGGTCGAACGTGCTCATCGGCGTCACGTCGTTCATGCTGGCGCTCAAGCCAAATCGCGACGGCAAGTTGTTCCAGGTCTTGCGCGTCACGAGCTTGGTCATGATCTTCGTGACGGGCATTGTCTTCAACACCGTGTTGTTGGGCACCTTCTACTTGCCGAACTTCTTCGCACAATGGGGATGCAATCTGGAGCACATGATCGTGCCCTTGTTGGCCCTCGCCGGGTGGTTGCTCTACGGACCGCGCCTGACATTGAATCGACGTAATCTGTTCGGTGCGCTTGCGATTCCAGCAGCCTGGGTCGTATTCACCCTCATCGTCGGACTCATCCCAGTCGCAGGCCAGGTCAACGACTACTTCTACCCCTACCCCTTCGTTGACGTCGCGGTCATCGGCTACGGCCACGCACTCCTGAATATGGCACTGGTTCTGGTCATGTACTTCGGGATCGTCGCAGCAGTCCTTGGGCTCGACAAGGTTCTGCCGAAACAATCGCAACGGCCCACGCAGCGGGACGTCGTCGACGCTGAAACCGCAGAGTCCGATCACGTACCAGCCATCCGCGCAACCGCTACTGAGACCGAGCCTGCCGCGGTCGGCAACGCGGACACCGAGACCGACGCTGACACCGAGGGTCAGCGTCAACGGGAGGCGGTCTTGATCTAGCCGATCAATTGCGCAACTTCTGCCGACGCGCATAGCCTCCGACAACGGATTGGGCGCCACGACCACCACAGGTCGCGGCGCCCAATCCGTAGCAAGCACACAGCACCGAGAGCGGTTTCCGTCACGGGAGCGTCCTTAGTTCTGCAGCAACGCGTCGATCTGACCCATTGCGGCGGTCAAGCCTTCGACCATTCCCATCTCGGACATTTTCTTCATCTGATCGGCGTCCTTGAAGGTGCCCACCAGTGTCATCCTCGTTCCAGCCTCGGTCGCTTCGAAGGTGATGACGGACGACGTCACATCATTTGGGTCGAGGGGCTCCCCATCGTCACCGGCAAAACCATCGATGAACTCAATGCGATTCGGTTCATCGATCGCGGTGATCGACCACCAACCGGGCGCCTTCTCGCCCGCGGGTCCAGTCATGTAGTAGCGGGACTGCCCACCGACCACGAACTCGTGCTTCACGAACGTTGCGGGCCAAGTCGGCGGACCCCACCAGCGCTCCAACTGGCGCGGGTCTTCCCACACTTGCCAGACACGTTCCACCGGCGCGTTGAATTCGGCGACAAAGGTGAGAGTGAGGTTCTCGAGATCCTTCTCGACATTGACTACCGTCATGGTTCCTTCTTTCGTTAGTCCTCGGCGAGGATGTCGGTGATTCCTTGTGCCCGTTGACGCCAGATTCGTTCGTACTTGTCCAGCAGTAGGGCGGCCCTATTCAGCGCTTCCGGGTTGCCGTGCACGATCTGTTCCCTTCCACGCCGCTGTTTGGTGACCAGTGCTGCCCGTTCTAGAACGGCCACATGCTTCTGAACGGCGGCGAAGCTCATGGCATAGCGCTCGGCGAGCGTCGACACCGACTGTTCGCGGTGCATGACGCGCGCAACGATGTCCCGGCGGGTCGAATCGGCCAGAGCCTGGAAGATGCGGTCCACCTCGTCGTCGGTGAGTTCATCTACAACCATTTGGTTGTACGTTAGCATCGACTCTCGTATGGTGCAACAGCAGTGCGCTTATGCGGCAATGTGGTCAAGATGAAACTGGACCTCAGCATTCGTCGTCGAACGGCGCCCGAGGACGCTGGCGCATACCGAATATCTGAGCTAACGTCAGCACTTCGGAATCTGGGGGGATATCCATGAATCGACGTGTCCTGGCTGCGCTGACCGCAGTCCTCTTGCTGTGCGCTGGCCTACTAGTTGGCGCCGCCAACTCGGCAACCGCCTCGGCGGCGCCTGCCGCGCGATCGGCCGAAGCGCCAACCACGCGAGCGTCAACGGGCAAGTGGAGCAAGCGGATCACGTACCTCGACAAGACGACCAAACCCCGTCTGGTGAATGCGGCGTTCAGAGCGTGGGCGAAATCGGTCACTGGAATCAAGTTGGTCAAGAAGCGCAGCGGTAAGGCGAACATCACCATCCTGCCGAAGCGCTGCCCTGCAAACACCACCCCCTGTGCCTACTACCCGAAAGACGGCGGCAAGGTCTACATGGGAACGGGGTGGGCGACCTCAGCGGCAACGGTCCCCGACAACCCGCTCGACGAGTTCATGCTTCCGATCTTGGTCCACGAGATCGGCCACGCTTTGGGACTCACACATGTGAGCAGCGGATGTTCGATCATGCACCCGAACCTCGGCGACTGGACCCGCAATTGCATGGCTTTGACCTGGCCAGCGGGAACGTCCTTCTGTGCCCCGCAGCGCGACGACGCCAAACGCCTTGCCCGCAAGTACAAGGTGAAGGTTCGTCCAGGAGTCGGGTACTGCACATATGCGGCCCTGGGTTGGTCCGTCTAGCGGATTCGGGCTAGACCTGCGGCCAGTTCGGGGGTCAACTCGGTGAGGTATTCCGGCCCACGTCTGCCAATAACCACCCTTCGCACCGGGATCGTTGGCGGGGGACTCCAAGATGTCAGCCTGGTGACTCGATTGAGACCCGAGTGGCCGCGTGATTTCTGCTTGACTTGTCGCGATGCCACTTTGGCCGACCCGCAGACCGCACCACCCGCACCGCCGAAAGATCCGCGGCGCGGGTTACTTCCGAAGGCTCGGCCCAGGCATTGTCACCGGTGCAGCAGACGACGATCCGTCAGGTATCGGCACCTACTCCCAGGTCGGCGCCTCGCAGGGATATCAATACGTCTGGACTGCTCCTGTGTTGCTGCCACTGGCGTTCGCCGTGCAGGAGCAGAGCGCACGGGTTGCTCTCGTGACTGGCAAGGGTCTCGCTGGGCTCATCAAGGCGCACTTCCCGCGTCCGGTCCTTTGGTTCTGTGTTGTGCTTGTGGTCTCTGCAAATATTGCCAACATTGCCGCCGACTTGGCATCCATGGGAGCGGTGGTGAGCCTGCTGGCTCCAGTACCGCAGTGGCTCGCCGTTGTTGTTCTGGGAGCCGGAATCGCAGCTGCCGAAATTCTGGTCCGCTACCGCCGCTATGAGAAGGTTCTGCGCTGGCTGTGTCTGTCATTGCTGGCCTATTTCGCGGTGTTAGCGGTGGCCAACGTCGACTGGTTGGCGGTGGCAAGTTCGCTCATTCCGAGCGTTGATCTGACCAAGGTGGGGATCACCGTGTTGATCGCCCTGGCAGGCACGACCATCTCGCCGTATCTGTTCTTCTGGCAGGCGGCCGAGGAAGTCGAAGAGGAAGGTGAGCGAGCACCCGACCTGTCGGACGGTCACGTCCGTGCGATGCGCGGTGACGTCTTCGCTGGAATGCTGTCCGGCGTTCTGGTGATGTTCGCGATCATGACGGCAACTGCTGCGACGCTGTACACGTCTGCCGGAGGCGTCGATATCCAATCCGCGGACCAGGCAGCAGAGGCGTTGGCGCCGTTGGTTGGCAACTTCGCTAGCTTGCTCTTCAGCCTCGGAATTCTGGGCACCGGGCTGCTTGCGGTGCCGGTTCTCGCTGGGTCTACTGCCTACGCCGTGAGCGAGACGATGGGCTGGCCGGAGGGGTTAGGCCGCAAGCCCACCCAGGCCGCACTGTTCTACATATCGATTGTGGTCGCGATTGCTATCGGCGTGAGCCTTACCGCGGTCGGGGTGAACCCAATCCAGGGGCTCTACTTGGCGGCTGTCCTCAATGGCCTGGCGGCTCCGGTTCTGCTGCTTGTCCTGTGGAAGCTCGGCCGTGATCACGGGCTGCTCGGCCGCTGGCGAAGTGGTGCCTGGTCGCAGACGGTCGTCGGACTGACAGCACTGGTGATGATCGCGCTTCCAGTGGCGTGGTTTTTGGTCGACTAATGAAGCGAGCGACACGTCGGCACCATCGGTAAACTCACGGGGCATGGCAAATCACGTCAGCCTCAGTGGGCGCAAGATCTCCTACACCGTGCTTGGTGATGGGCCAAACCTCTTGTGCATCAACGGGTTCGCGGCGACAGCCATGGATTGGGACCCAGCCTTCCTGGAGTACCTCGCCGCATCGAACCGGGTAGTCCTCGTCGATTACCGGGGCATGGGTGAATCTGATGATGACGGTGGACCGTTCGCGATCGCAGACCTGGCCGCGGACGTCGCTGCGGTGATCCGTGGTGTCGCTGACGGTGCAGCCACGGCCGTGCTGGGGTGGTCGATGGGCGGCTTCGTCGCGCAGCAACTTGCGACCCTTCATCCCGACCTTGTGGATCGATTGATCTTGCTCTCGACTGATGCTGGCGGCGGGAACGCGGACTACTCCGATGCCGACATCCTGCGCAGTATCGCCGACGTGACCCCTGAACCCATGGATCAGTCACGGCGACTACTGGCACTGCTGTTTCCACCTGCGGTGGCTGAGGACCTCTTCGCACAGTTCGGGCAATTGGTCGCCGATGCGCGCGCACAGCTTGATGGAAGCGTTCTCCAGCGGCAGTTTGTGGCGATCGAACAGTGGCGGGCCGCTGCCGGACCGACGGAAACGCGAGCCATCGGTGTGCCGACTTTGGTCGCGACAGGAACCGAGGACGTCGTCATTCCGGCATCCAACTCTGGGCGACTCGCTGCGCGATTCGACGACTCCTGGCTGCTCCGCTTCAGGGGTGGTGGACACGCCTTCATGGCGCAGTATCCGCAAGCCCTCGCCGAAGTGATCAACACGTTTCTAGCTGTCTAGTGGTGGGCGTCCGCGACCCGTCTTTCGTGGACCAACTCGAAGCTTCGTGTCGAAGGTTTGGATAGATCATGTTCGGGTTTGGTAAGTCGACTTGCCAACTCTCCTGGCGCGCGACTTGATGGCCCTGTGGAAACCGACTTCATCGGCATCATGCTCGTCGTGGTCGTCTCGTTTGGGATTTGGTTCGTCCTGCGGTCAATCGATGTCGTCGAGCACGAGTTGCCCCCCAGATATCGCAGGCGCGCGCGTGCGCTGGTGAATTCGCTGCGACCCTCTCGGCGCCGCTAGCGACACTCCGACCCGGCAGCCTGTCACTAGTCCAGCGGGTAGCCGAACTGCCGAAGTCCCTCGTAGACAGCCACCGCAACGGCGTTGGACATGTTCAGGCTGCGACTGTTCGCGCGCATGGGGATGCGCAACTGGTGGTCTGCGGGGAAATCGTCGAGCACCTCGGGCGATAGGCCCGTGCTCTCCGCGCCGAATAGGAGTGCGTCGCCGCCGACAAAGGCAGGCTGGTTGAACGAAGCCGTTGCCCGAGCGCTGAACGCAAAGACGCGAGGTTGCGCGAGCGTGTCCAGGCAGACGTCGAGGTTCTTGTGGGTACGGACCGGAGCGAATTCCCGGTAGTCGAGCCCGGCCCGACGCAGTCGTGCATCGTCGAGTTCGAATCCGAGCGGTTCGATCAGGTGAAGGTCGCATCCGGTGTTGGCGCACAGGCGGATGATGTTGCCGGTGTTACCCGCGATCTCAGGGTTGAGTAGCAACACATGGAATGGCGGCGCACGAACATCATGACGCATCGTCTCTGTTCGTCCTCGCTACCGAGGGCGCCAGCGCTTCCAGAGTGCGGTGCCCGCAGCCCGGGTCTTATCACCGACGGTCAGTTCGACGTCGATAGTGATTGACGAATCCTCAATCGTGGCCACCGATGCGCGAAGCACAGATGCCTCATCGAGCGGCGTGGGGCGCAAGTACCGCACCTCGAGCCCGGCCGTGACGTACGGCAACATGCCGCCAGGTTCTGTCAGTCCGAGCTCAGCGGCCTCCAGGATCATCGGCGTTGCGCTGTGGCAGTCCAAGACTGTGCAGATGATGCCGCCGTTGAGGAAGCCGAGTCCGTTGTCGTGTTCTGGCCACGGCGTGAATTCGGCGGCGGTCCCGCCTTCGGCCGGGAAGCTGCGAAGATGCAGCCCCTTCGGATTTGCCGGACCACACCCGAAACAGGTCATGTCGGGTAGGTAGTGCTCCTGGATGCTTTTGCCCTCGGGGAGTTCGATCACCAGGTCAGATTACGCCGCGAGCCGCTGTGGCTGACTCGTCAGATGCCAACCACGACACACCACACATTCGTACGTGCGCACCTCGCGCCGATGAGTGTCAACGCCTTCCAGTTCAGCAAGGCGCCTTTGACTCGCCGCGCGTTGCAGGGCAACGACTGCCTCCCGGTGGTCGCGGAAACGCCGTTTGCCACTGGCCACGCAGCGCTGTAACCCAGCACGCTTCTGATTCCGACGGGCCACTCGGCGTTCTCGGCGTTGGGTTGGTAGGAAATCTGCTGCTCGCTGAAATGTCTGAGTGCTCATTGATCGTCACCTCTGTCCGCATTCGTCGTTGAATGGGATCAGTGTTTGTGCAGGGTCTGACATTCCGATTCGTTGCCAGCAGCGCGCTGGACAACTGCGTCGACTCGTTCAGATGTTCCGCGTACGGTTCTGGCATGAAGACCATCGTCCGCGCGGGTGCCGTGGCGGCGTTGACCGTGATGGCGGCGAATCTGGTGCCAGGCGCCCCTGCCAGTGCCGCAGCGAGCACCTCGGCTCGGACGTGTGTCGCCAATCCACGACCGGTGACTTCGGCTCAAGTGAATGCTGTCACGAAGATCGCGAGAAAGAAGATCGCGAAGGGCCTGAAGGGCGTCGGCCTCAACTCGTTCCCATCCGGCGCGCTGAACGGCCAAACGACGTTCACCCGCACGTCTCGCTACGGCTGGACAGCTGGCTTCTTCCCAGCCGAGGTGTGGCTGATGTACCAGCAGGCCAACACGAAGTCGGCCCGCAAGGCGTGGCTCAAGAGGGCACGCAGCGCGACGAAGGGTCTGTTGCCGCTGGCCACCTACACGGGAACCCATGACCTCGGGTTCATGGTGGGCCTGCCCATCGGCCTGGCGATGAAGCTGGACCCCAACAAGGCCAAACGTGCCCAATACCGATCGGTCTATCGCCGGGCAGCTGCGTCGTTGGCGAAACGTTGGAACCCGAATGTGGGTGCGATTCAGTCCGACATCTATGAGGGTGAGTGGGGCCTGATCGTGGATTCGGCCATGAACGCACCGTTGTTGATCGGCGCTGGGCAATCCATTGGTGGCGCCGAGGGCGCGCGACTTGTTGCACTTGGCAAGCAGCACATGCGGACTGTTGCGCGGTACTTCGTCCGTGCGGACGGGTCAACCATTCATCGATTGAAGTTCGACAGGTCCACCGGCGAGCTCATCGGGTCGACTCCTGGGCAGGGCCTCAGCAGCTCGAGTACCTGGTCGCGGGGTCAGGCCTGGGCCATCTACGGATTTGCCCAGGCCTACGGCTTGACTGGCGATCCCGAGTTTCTATCGATTGCGACCCGTGCCGCCAACTACTGGTTGCGCCAGCTGCCTGACGGATGTGTTCCGGCGTGGGACTTCAACGTGATGAACGCGAGCGCGCCGCGAGATTCGTCGGCATCGGCGATCGCTGCGGCAGGTCTGCTGCACCTGGCTCGCGTTGCCCCATCGGCACCCGCCACCGGGAGTTACCGACGTTCGGCGTTGGCGGCACTCGGTGTCCTCGCTCGTCCATCGTGGTCGAAGCCCACGTCGAGGAATCCCGGGATTCTGCAGCGTCAAAGTCACGCGATACCGATCGTCGCGAGGGAAGGTTCCTACACCTGGGGGGACGCGTACTTCCTCCAGGCGTTGTACTCGAACCGTCCTCCCGGGTAGCCAGGCATCTGCGTGGCGGAAGTCCATCGCGGAGCAAGGCTCTTGGCTGTCCGAGCGCTTGTCGGCGATGAATTCCGACCTCGCCTGCCCACCTTTGGGCGGGCTTTCCTTGATAGCGTCCGATCAACATCCGTCGAACGCGAGGACTGCTGTGGTTGAGAAGAAAGAGTATTCGCGGGTTGAGCGAGACAGTCGGACCCGAATTCTCGCGGGTGCCGGACGCGCCTTCGGGCGCCTCGGTTACGGGACCTGCCGGGTTGAGGACATCATCGAAGACGCCGGTGTTTCCCGCGGCACGTACTACAAGTTCTTCGACAGCAAAGAGGCGGCATTCGATGAAATCGAGCAGTCGTTTGAACAGTCGTTTGTGCAGTCAATGGAAGGCGTGTTCGACCCAGACGCGGAACCATGGCAGCAAGCCGACGCGCTCGTTGACAGCTACTTGCGGTGGATTTCCGGGTGGCGCGACGTCGCCCGAGTGTTGTGGCAAGACCCTTCGCGGCCCAGAGCGGATTCGGTGAAGCAGGCACGCGCAGACGCTTTCAACATCTTCGTGGATGTGATCGGCGGGCTTGTCACAGGCATGGGGATGGAAGGCGGCAATCCCCTCATCTACCGCGGGATGCTTGGGGCAATCAGCGAGATCGGCTTGTACGTCATTGAGCTGCCGGAGGTTACGGAAGAGAACCTGCAAGAAGCGCGCAAGGCCATCATCCAGATCGTTGTCGGCTCGATGAAAGCTCCCGAACCTCCAATCGAACCCCCCGCCAAACCGGCATAGCTCTATACATTTGTGTTCATCCGATTGGCGCAATCGGATGCGATTCTCTGGTGATTCATATACACGCGTGTATTCAATAGCCCTCCGGCGCATTCGGAGGAGCAAAACCATGCACGTTTTGGTCGATCACCCATTCCAAAAAGCACTCAGTTTGATCACCGGAGTTGCTCTTGCCGCGGCCGCATTGGTTGCGGTGTCAGGCCCCGCGCAGGCGGCTGTTGTTGATGTAGGGGAGGGCAGCTACACCACATCGCTGCCGCCGGGTGCGCAACTCCCGCAGGCTTGCGGGTCGATTTCGACGAACCCGCGCCAGAACGTGACCGGCAATGCGCCTCAGGGTGCGGTTCCGACCAATGAGTGGTGGTCCTCGCTGCTGTTCAAACGAACTGAATGCAACTACTCAGAGACCCTGGCCGCCGGACCGATGTCGTTCAAGGCAGATGGCGGCGGACTCGGCGTCGCCTACCCGACCACAGCCACCACGGTTGGCAGCGCGTCGGGAACGGCTGAGTACCACTACCAGTACAACCGCGAATTCCGAATCGGCATGGACGGACTCAACGCCAGCAAGACCGTCGTCGACGGATGGTCGGACTGGACCGTTTCACCGCAGTGGAACGACGGCGGTAAGAAGTTGACGACGACGATCGGCCACGGTCTGCCATTCGTCTACGCAACTGCGGTCGGCGGCAATGCGAAGCTCGGGTTCGACGCCGCCCCGAACGTATGGCTCAACGACGGTGAGCGAATCGGCTTCCGGGTGAGCGGGCACGACTACGTCGCCTTCGCCCCGACGGGTGCGACGTGGACCATTGCCGGAAGCAACATCACGTCGACCCTTGGTGGAAAGACCTACTTCTCCGTTGCGGTACTGCCGACCAACTCGGACACGTCAGCCGCTGCTCGTACGGTGTTGGCGAACACCTTTGGCCAATATGCGTACGCATTCGTCACCGACAGCACTGTCAACTGGGACTACATCAAGTCGGCCAGCAAGGTGAGGTCGACCTACCAACTGCAGACCGTTGCCAAGGAAGGCACGAACCGAGACACGGTCATTGCAACAGTTCCGCACCAGACGAAGGCCTTGGTCGGCCCGAATACCGCGATCGCGGCGAAGTACGTCTCACCACGCGGCAAGATGACCGTGCACCCTGGCGTCGACGAGTTCACGACGGAAATGACGTTCTCCGGAGTGCTCCCCGAATTGCCAACCGTCGGTCTTGATGCCGCGCAGACCAACGAACTTCGAAGCCACATCGTCGCGGCGTCGCACGAAGACCTGTTCCGGATCGCCGGGGATACCTACTGGACCGGGAAGGCACTCGGCCGAGCTGCTCGCCTAGCCGAGATCGCTGATCAACTTGGCATGGTTGCTGAGCGCGACGTGTTCCTGGCGGCCATCAAGGCGCGGATGAACGACTGGTTCACCGCGACCCCCGGCAAGGCGAGCCGCGTCTTCTACTACGACCAGAACTGGGGAACCCTCATCGGCTACCCGGCTGGCTACGGGTCGGAGACCGAACTGAACGACCACCACTTCCATTGGAGCTATTGGGTGAATGCGGCCGCCACATTGGCCAAGCACGACCCCGCGTGGGCGGCGTCCGGCAAGTACGGCGGCATGGTCAAGGAGTTGATCCGGGATGCTGCGTCGGCCAATAGGTCCGACACCAAGTACCCGTTCCTGCGCGACTTCGACCCGTATGCCGGCCACAGCTGGGCGAGCGGCAGCGGCAGCTTCTTTGCCGGAAACAATCAGGAGTCATCTTCGGAGTCCATGAACTTCGCGCAGGCGTTGGTTCAGTGGGGCGCGGTGACCGGTGACGAGCAGTCCCGCGATCTTGGCGCCTACCTGTATTCGACCGAGGCATCGGCAGTGAAGAACTACTGGCACGACGAGGACAACGACGTCTTCCCAGCCGGGTTCGCGCACAAGGCCGTTGGCATGGTGTGGGGCGACGGGGGAGCGTATTCCACGTGGTTCAGCAGTGCACCGGAAATGATTCACGGCATCAACATGCTGCCGATGACCGCTGGTTCGCTCTACCTTGGCCACAACCCAGACTACGTCCGTTCACAGCTGGCAGAGTTGCGCGCAACAAAGGGGTCGGACCCCAGCGTGTGGCTGGACATCCTGTGGCAGTACCAGGCGCTCGCTGACCCAGACGATGCATGGGCGGCGTTCCGCGCGAAGCCAAACTTCGTACCGGAAGAAGGCGAGAGCCTTCCGCATCTCTACCACAGCTTGCGTTCATTGACCGCAGTCGGAAATGTCGACCCGTCTGTTACGGCGAACCATCCGAACTACGCGGTATTCAAGAAGAACGGCCAGCGGACCTATGTGGCGTCGAACATGACCGATGCGCCCATCACCGTGACGTTCTCCAACGGACATGAAATGACGGTTCCGGCCGGAGTGACAAAGGCTGACGGTCTGGTGGACTGGCAGGGCGGTAGCGGCTCGAGCGGTGGTCCGACCCCGACTCCGACTCCGACTCCGACACCCACACCGCCGCCGACCCCGACTCCGACTCCGACTCCGACTCCGACGCCGACTCCGA
>WBZO01003048.1_pt1 | contig 20340 bp, 18 predicted proteins | sample 5204261 | NCBI WGS metagenome assembly WBZO01 (sample SAMN12412400, study PRJNA552823) | activated sludge metagenome | isolation source: activated sludge from anammox sidestream of wastewater treatment plant... | place: USA: North Carolina | collected 2017-09 | reverse complement strand
TGACTGAAAAGGAAGCCGACAAGGCGTTGCGGGGCCTCGCGCGAATCCTCAGGCACGCCAAACCGGCCTGAGGGAGGGCGCGAAGCTCTCCCGAAGTTGAAAAGAAGCTTCTTCGCCGCACAATCCAGGGCAGAATCCGGAGTGGAGGCGAACGAAATGCCCACCTCGAGAAGACATCTGGCCTGCCTGGCATTGCCGGCCCTGGCCAATCTGCCCGCCGCCGGGCAATCCAAGCTCAAGATCGGCACTTATGATTCCAGGGCCATCGCTGTGGCCTACGCCGCGTCCCGGTTCAACCCGGTGGCCGGCAAGATGAAGGAGCTGCAGGCGGCCAGAGCCGCCGGCGACCAGGTCAAGGTGAAGGAGCTCGAGCAGTGGGGCCAGGCCCGCCAGCGCGAACTCCACCGGCAGGGTTTCGGCCGCGTGCCGGTCAACGACCTGCTGGCTCACGTCAGGGATCGGCTCGCGGAGGTGGCGGCGGCTTCAGGCGTCCAGGCCATCGCGATGCAGTGCGACTGGGTGGCGCCGGGAACCAGCGTCGTCGATATCACCGGCGCTATCGTCGCGCTCTACGACCCTTCCCCAAGGACCTTGAACATCATCCGAGACCTGAAAAACAGGCCGCCTCTGCCGCTGGACAAAATCGAGGAACACGGCCACTGAGCCGGATCAGAAGAGGTACTTCAGACCGAACTGGGCGACCCGGTTGCCGCCGGCGCTCAGGATGCGGCCGAAGTTGCTGTTATTGAAAGCCGTGTTCGGGTTGCCGAAGTTCGGATGGTTGAAGGCGCCGAACAGTTCGGCGCGGAACTGGAGTCTGTGCCGCTCGATGGGCACGAAGTTCTTGAAGGCGGAGAGGTTCCAGGTGGCGCCGCCCGGACCTGTAAGAATGGAGCGGCCCGAATTGCCGGCCGTACCGAGCGCCGGGAGCGCGAAGGCGGCGGTGTTGAAGTATCGTTGCAGCCATTCGTCGCGGGAGCGACCGCCCGCGATGACCGGGTTGCCAGCCAGGTCGGCGCGATCATTTGCGTTTCCATCGAGGTTTCGGTCGCTGCCCGCGGTGATGGTAAGCGGCGTTCCAGTGTCGAACCGCGTGATACCGCTCAACTGCCAACCGCTGACGGCCTGCTTGCCGAACCAACCCCAGCGCCTCACCGCGGGGAGTTCCCATAGATAGGAAAGGACGAACGTGTGCGCGGGGTTGAAACCCGACGGGGCGTAATCGCGGCGGCGGTCATTGGAATCGACCAGCGAGACGGATGTGGCGCTAAAGACGTCATCCGAGATCTCGTCCATCGACTTGGACCAGGTATAGGCTCCATTGATCGAGAATCCGCGGACGACACGCTGGCGGAAAGAGACCTGCAGCGAATTGTAGTTGGCATTCGAGCCCGAGAGCAGATGGGCGACCTGGGCGAAGGACGCGGGCAGGTAGGGACGGCGCTGGTTGACATTGCCGGCCGTCGCTCCCGGGCCGTAGAGGGGCGCGTTGGCGTCACGCTGGAACCAGAGCTTCCGGGATGTGTTGCCGACATAGGCGGTCTGGAAGGTGAGCGAGGAGGTGAGTTGCCGCTCGACCGCGAGGCTATAGTGCTGGACGTAAGGGCTGACGGCGTTTTCGTCGAAGTAGTTGGCCGTGAGAGGTAGTGAGAACCGGGGGTTGTCCCTGTCCAGGGTATAGGGGAAGGGGGAGCCCCCGGGTGTTCTGGACCACGGATCGACGAGGTTCGGCGTCCCGAAAACGGTGACGTCGATCAGGAACGGCTGTCCCTGCAGGTTGGATGTGATGTTGGCAAAGCCGACCGCGTAGAAGACGCCATAGCCGGCTCTGATGGCGGTCTTGCCGTTGCCGGCCGGATCGTAGGCGAAACCGATCCGCGGCGAGAAATTGTTTCTGTCGCTCTTCATCATGCCGCGTGGAATCCCTGTGTCGCCGTAGAAGACCTGGCCGCGCGGAGCCGCCGGGATCACCGTGGACTGCTGATTGAAGCGGAACGTGGCAAGCTCGTCCACGGTGCTGTACATGGGCAGGTTGAGTTCGTAGCGAAGGCCGAGATTCAGGGTAAGGCGGGGGTGGATCCGCCAGTCGTCCTGGAAGTAGGCGTGGTAGCTGTCGGAACGGAAAGTGCGGTTGAGGCCGTTATTCTGGCGGAAACTGGCGGCCTGCCCGAGCATGAAATCGGCCAGCGTGTTGCGGGTGAACGCTCCGGTAAAGCGGACCTGGCCTGCGCCGAGCCAGTTGCCGATTTCGTCGAAGACACCGCGAAGATACCAGAAGCCGGTCTTCACGGTATGGTTGCCGCGCGTCATGGTCAGATTGTCCGAGATGCCGTATGAGGATTGAATCTGGCCGTTGGCGCCGAATGTGCCCATCTGCCAGCGGCCGTTGACGAACAACTGCGGGGGGCGCGGCGGGTTGGCGCCGAGAACCATTCTGCTGCCGTAATCGGACCAACTGTGCCCGTGGAGGTCGACGATTGGCGTGTCGCGTTTACTGAAGCTGAACTGGAACTGGTTGAAGGTGGCCGGATTCACGATCCAGTCTTCGTTGACCAAGATGTTGCGCTGAACGTATTCGGTCGTGTTGTCAGCGTAGTTCGGAACCTGCGTGCTGGAGGGGAAGGGCTGATAGCTCGATCCGTCGATCCAGAAGAGGCTGCCATAGACTTTGTGCCGGGTGTTCAGGATGTGATCGGCCTTCACGAGATACTGATCCTCGTTGTCCCTGCGGCTGCCGGTGGCTTCCAGGCGGCCGTCGGCGCGGTTTGGCAGTGGAACGTATCGGTCGACAATGGTCTTGGCGACAGGATCGACTCTGTTGGCTGGGATGATGCCGCCGGGGAACGGCTGGCCGGTGGTGGGATCGGTCGGCCGCTGAGTGGCGGCGGCAGCGGAGAAATCGCCGGCGCGTTCGGCCGCGGTGGGCGTGGTGGCGCTGTTTACGAAGGACTGGCTGCGAATTCGGAGACCCTGGAAAGAGCCGAAGACGAAGGTCTTGTTCCGGATGACCGGTCCGCCCAGGGAGAAGCCGTACTGATTCTGGCGGAGCGGCGCGACTGTGGGTTGAAAGTAGTCCCGCGCGTTCAGCTTGTCATTCCGGAGGAACTCCCAGACGCTGCCGTGAATCTCGTTGGTGCCGGATTTCAGGACGACATTGAAAACCGCGCCAGGCGAGCGCCCGAACTCCGCATTGAAGTTGCTGGTAATAAGGCGGAACTCCTGCACGGCATCCGGATTGGGCGAAGAACTCCCGCTGTTACGCCATAAGTCGTTGTTGAAGCCTCCGTCGAGCAGGAACGTGCTGGAGCGGCTGCGGTTGCCGTTGACATTCATGTAGTTGCCCCCGCTGTCGGAGACGGTGTTGAAACGCGTGTTGGCGACGCCGGGGAGCGTGATAGCGAGGTCGTAGACGTTGCGGCCGTTGAGGGGCAGATCGTTGACGCGATTGGTATCCACGATTGCGCCGACCTGCGTCTGGTAGGTGTCGACCTGGGCCGAATCGGCCTTCACCTCGACGGACTCAACGACAGCGCCGACCGCAAGGCGGGCGTCGATGCGGACGTTTTGATTCACTTCGAGAATGACGCCATCGGCGATGTAGCTCTTGAAGCCCTCCCTGCGGATCTCGACCCGGTAGAGTCCGACGTTGAGAGCGGTCACGATATAGTTGCCGGAAGCATCCGAGGTCACTGGCCGCGATTCGCCCGTGCGGGTGTTCGTGATGGTGACAGCGGCGCCGTGAATCGAGGCGCCGGACTCGTCGAGGACCGTGCCCAGGATCGTCCCGGTGACACCCTGGGCCGAGGCGACGCATGAAGCGGCAATCAAGAGCAGGACGGGCAGAATTCTGCGCATTGGAGTCTCCGCAGCGGACAGTTTCTCTCTCTCTCCAGCCATGATATCGGCTTCATCCCCTGGCGCGGGCCGGTCTTGCGCGCAATGTGTCTGCCCATCGTTGCCGGCTTAATGCGGCGGTCCGGGAGAACTTACCGGCACGGTCGCCCGGAACCTTCCTTGCCGCACGGAGAGATTGTCCGCAAGCGCTTGATAATGCTTTCCGGCCGCAGTTGGCCCGCAGCTTGCAAGACCGGCTTGAGTCCGCGCGTCCACCAAGGGCGTTGCCGCTTCCATGCTTGAAAAGCTAGCCCGACTTCTGTTTCGATGCTGGCATCGCCGCCTCTCCCGGCCGATGGGTATTGTTCGCAGACCACTGCGGCCGGATGAACTCGAAAGCCAGGAAGCCGGGGGATACGTGGTCTGCCTCGACTGCGGCAAGAAGTTCAGCTACGACCCCCGGACAATGTCGATCGGTGAAGCGATCGAGGACCCTGCGCCTCGCTGAGCGGCTTTTCTGCCGACTTCCGCCGTGGCATCGCCGGTTGACACTGGTTCGCTCCGGTTGATACCAATTGGAGCGCCATGAAACTCGTTCGATTTTCGATCGCAATCTCCGTGTGTGTGCTGTCCACGCTCTCCGCGCAGGAGCAGCGTATCCCGCTAGCCTCGCTCCGCGACAAAGTCGCCGGCGGTTGGGCCGGTCAGATGATCGGCGTCAGCTACGGCGCCCCCACCGAATTCCGCTACCGCAACCAGATCATCCCGGAGGACAAACTTCCGAAGTGGCGACCTGATCTGGTGTCGAACTCGATCGACCAGGACGACCTGTACGTCGACATGACATTCGCCCAGGTGCTGGACGACAAAGGCCTCAACGCGACCACTGAAGACTTCGGCAACATGTTCAGGAATGCGCGCTACCGCCTGTGGCATGCGAATCTCGCCGCGCGCCGCGCTCTGAAGCGCGGAGTCCCGCCGGCCCTCAGCGGAACTCCCAAGTACAACGTGCACGCCAACGACATCGATTTCCAGATCGAAGCCGACTTCATCGGCCTGATGGCCCCCGGCCTTCCGCAAGCGTCCAACGATATCGCCTGGCGCGCCGGACGGGTGATGAACTACGGCGACGGCATCTATGGCGGAATGTTCGTTTCCTGCATGTACAGCGCGGCGTTCTTTGAAAAGGACCCGCGCAAGATCGTTGAAGCCGGCCTGGCCTGCATCCCCGCGCGCAGCGAGTACGCGCAAACGATCGCCGATGTGCTCAAGTGGCATCAGCAGCATCCGGGCGACTGGACCCGGAACTGGGAACTGATCGAGAGGCGCTGGAACACCGCCGAGCCCTGTCCTGAAGGTGCGCTGCTGCCGTTCAATATCGACGCCAAGCTGAACGGCGCCTACATCGCGCTCGGACTCCTCTATGGGAATGGGGATTTCGAGAAGACTATCGTTATCTCAACGCGAGCCGGCCAGGACTCCGACTGCAATCCCTCTTCCGCTGCCGGCATACTCGGCGTCGTCTACGGATATGACGCCATCCCCTCGAAATGGAAGAGCGGGATTGCGGCCATCTCCTCGAAGACGTTCAGTTACACCAACTACACGTTTACGTCGATCGTCGAATCGACCGTCAAGCGCGCGACGGCCCTCGTGCAGAGCACCGGCGGGCGCGTCGAGCGCGACTCGCTGGTCGTCAAGGTCCAGTCGCCGGTTCCCGCGAAATACGAGGCCTGGAACAACTATGGCACACCAGTGGAACGTATCTCCGCGCGGGATGCGAGGGCAAAAAGACAGGGTGAATGGGCGGAAACGAGGTCCGGCTTCATCTCCTCGGCGAAAGGATCATCGATTGAATTTGCTTTCGACGGGTCAGGATTCATCCTGGTAGGACCGTATTTGCCCGATGGGGGGAAGGCGGATGTTTACATCGACGGCAAATTAATCGGAACGATTGACTCGAATAGCGACGAAGATGTGTCGAAAGGCGGCGAATCGTTGTATCATTCATTCAGCCTGACGCCGGCACGGCATACCGTGAAGCTCACGGTTCGAGGAGAGCATGTCGCCTGGGCGTCCGGAGCCAAGGTCGGGGTCGATAGCCTCGTAGTCTTCCGCAGGTAGGCAAACGGCCGGCGCCCCGGCCCTCACACGATGAGATTACCGGAACACCTGCTGGTCCGGGGCGCGGCGCAGTTGGTCACGCTTCGCGGCCCCGGCGGTCCCCGTCGCGGGTCCGCGATGAACGATCTGAGCATTGTCGAGAACGGGGCGATGCTCATCCGGGATGGAATCATTGAACACGTCGGTCCATCCCACCGAATTGAGAATCTCGAAGGCGCCCGGACTGCCCGCGTTGTTGACGCCACGGGAGTGGTGGTGCTGCCCGGATTTGTGGACAGCCACACTCACCTGGTCCACGTCCAGCCGCGCCTGGCTGAGTACCCGCCGCGCGAGGCGCCGGCCGACGGAGCATTCGCGGCCGGCGGAGGCGAACCGGCTGCGGCAACCCAGGGTATGCAAGCCGCCAGCGCCAGCCGGCTGCGCGCCCAGGCGCAGGAGTCGCTGCGCCGGATGGCCGCGCATGGGACTACCACAGTGGAGGCGAAGTCGGGCTATAGTCTCGATGAGGCCGGCGAGATGAGAATCCTGCGCATCATCAACAGCCTGGACTTCTGCCCGGTCGAAGTCGTCCCCACCCTGTTCACATCCGCAGCCGTTCCCCGGCTGCTGGCCGCCGCGCCCGGAGCCTTTCTAAAGCGGCGCACCGAATCGCTTGTCCCGCTGGCCGCGCGACGGAAACAGGCGCGCTTCGCCGATATCGTCTGCGACCAGGACGGCTTTTCGCTCCAGGAGGCGCGCGTTTATCTGGCCGAGGCGAAGCGCCATGGCCTGTCCGTCAAAGTGCACGCCGGTCCGGATTCCATCCGTGGCGCCGTGCAACTTGCCGTCGAGATGAGCGCGGTGAGCGTGGACCATCTCGACACCATCGGCAGAGCCGAGATCGATTCCCTGAGCGGCTCACGCACTATCGCGACGCTGATCCCCTCGCTCTCTTTTCACACGAATTCGCGCGAGCGCCCGCCGGCGCGCACGCTCATCGACAGTGGAGCCGCGGTTGCGTTGGCCTCGGGCTTCGACGCCGGTTCGTGCGCCACCTGCAGCATGCCGATGGTCCTCTCACTGGCCTGCTCGATGCTGGGCATGTCGCCGGCCGAGGCGGTCACAGCCGGCACGATCAACGGCGCCCACGCGCTGGAGCGCGCTGCCCTCGTCGGGTCTCTCGAGGCCGGCAAACAAGCCGACTTCGTCATCGCGGCCGTGCGCGACTACCGCGAACTGCCCTACTATTTTGGAGTTCAGACTGTCTGCCGTGTCTTCAAGCGCGGCGAGGAACTGAATCCTGAGAGGAATTGAACGAAGCATGGTCGAACCCCTGGTCGAGTGCGTCCCGAATTTCAGCGAAGGCCGCGACAGGAGACTGGTTGAGGCGCTGGCATCGCGCATCGCTGCAGTCGCCGGAGCCAGAGTTCTCGACGTCGCGATGGATGCCGACCACAACCGCAGTGTGATCACGTTTGCCGCGCCACCCGGTGCTGTGGTCAATGCCGCCCTCGCCGCCGCTCAGCTTGCCATCGAACGCATCGACCTCACCTGCCACAAAGGCGTCCATCCCCGCATCGGCGCGCTCGACGTGCTGCCGTTTGTGCCGCTGGAAGGCATTACCCTCGGCGACTGCGCGGCGCTTGCTTGGGAGGCCGGTCGCCGCCTCTGGGAAGAGTTGGGCGTCCCCGTCTATTTCTACGAGGCGGCCGCCAGGCTGCCCGGACGGCGAAGGCTCGAAAACGTCCGCCGCGGCCAGTTCGAAGGCCTCCGGCTCACCGCGCCCGCCGACCCCGACAGCCGTCCGGACGTCGGCGGGCCGGAACTCCACCCCAGCGCTGGCGCCACCGCCGTCGGCGCCCGCAAGATCCTCATCGCCTGGAACATAAACCTCGACACGAACGACGTTCAGACTGCGCGCGCCATCGCCCGCGCGGTCCGCGCGTCCAACGGCGGCCTCCGCTGCGTCAAGGCTCTCGGCCTGCCGCTCCGTTCGCGCGGCTTGGCACAGGTCAGCATGAACCTGACCGACTTCGAAACCACGCCAATGCAGGTCGTCTTTGAGGCGGTCCGCCGCGAAGCCGAGGCCCGCGGCGCGCGCATCCTGTCGAGCGAGATCATCGGCCTGCTGCCCCGCAAGGCCCTCGAGCTGGCGGCCGCCCACTTCCTTCAGTTCGAGAACTTCCTTCCAGGGACGGTGCTCGAACGCCGCATCGAGGAGGCCGCCGCCAAGCCGCTATCATTAAAGGAATAGTGCTGGTCTCTATCGAATCCCGACCCAGACGTCCGGAGTGGCTCAAGGCTCCCGCGCCCGCCGGTGCGAACTACTCGGAGCTCATGGCCCTCGTCGCCGGGCTCGAACTCCACACCGTGTGCCAAAGCGCGGCCTGCCCCAATATCGGCGAGTGCTGGAACCACCGCACCGCTACCTTCATGATTCTGGGCAACTTGTGCACGCGCCGCTGCGGATTCTGCGCCGTCCAAAAGGGCGCTCCGCTGGCGTTGGACTACGACGAACCCCGCCGCGTCGCGGAGGCCTGCGCCACGCTCGGCCTACGCTATGCCGTCATTACCAGCGTCAACCGCGACGACCGGAAGGACGGCGGGGCGGAGCTGTTCGCCATGACCATTCGCGCGATTCGCGACCGCATCCCCGGGTGCCGCGTCGAGGTGCTCATTCCCGACTTCCAGGGATCTCGCGACGCCCTTGAAACCGTGCTCGAAGCTGCGCCCGATGTCCTCAACCACAACATCGAAACCGTTCCAAGGCTCTACAAACAGGTCCGGTTCGGAGCGCGCTACGAGCGCTCCCTCGAACTGCTCGCTTGGGCCAAGCGGCTCAGACCCGCCATCCCCACCAAGAGCGGGCTCATGGTGGGGCTCGGCGAGTCCCGCGAGGAAGTCCTTTCAACCCTCTCCGATCTGCGCGCCCACAACGTCGAAATCGTCACCATCGGGCAGTATTTGCGCCCCACCCCGCGCCACCTCCCCGTGTTGCGTTATGTCTCCCCGGCCGAGTTTGGAGAATACCGCGACGCCGCCATTCAGCTTGGCTTCACACACGCCGAGTGCGGTCCTCTCGTCCGCAGCAGCTATCACGCGGAGGATGCCGTCTCCGCTCCATCCGCGTAGACCCCGAATCGCCGCATTCCCGGAACAAACGCCCGCGCCCCGGCGTATGCATCTTCAGGAGGCAGCGCCGTCAAATGGTCAAGTTTCTGCTCTTCATGATCCTTTGCGTGATCTGCTGGCCCTGCGCGCTCATCGCGCTCATCCTCTATCCGTTCGTGTGGCTGCTGCTGCTGCCGTTCAAGCTGATCGGCATCGTGGTCACAGGCGTCTTCACACTTGTTGGCGCGATCTTTACGCTGCCCGCCCGAATCATTAAAGCAATTTAATGACAGCCGGCTACGCGTAGCTCGATACGGCCGACCGGTTCTTCTCCGCCCGTTCCCGCTCCGCCCGCGCCAGGTAGCCGCTCTCCCGGAACGCTCCCAGCGGATCTGCCGCCAACCCCTTCGATCTCCGCCACTGGGCCAGCACGGGCCGCACATCGGCAAAGAACGCGGCTCTCAGGCACTCCTCGCCGTCCACCAACTCCGCGTTCGCCTGATGCGACGCAAGCCTGGCGTGATCCACTAGCGCCGCCTTGACGAAGAGTTCCTGAGCGCTCGCCGCCGTCTGGATCATCTCCTCGATCTTGTTCTTCAGGTTGTGGCTCTGATCCACCATGTAGGCGATGTCCGGCGCCTTGCCCCGTTCCCAGGTGAAGTAGCAGATCTCATGAAAGATGCGGAAAACCTGGTAGGGGTCGATCGAGCCGAGCGTCAGATCGTCGTCAGCGTATCGCCTGTCGTTGAAATGGAAACCGCCCAGCATGTCCTCGTCGAGCAGCCAGGCGACGATCTGTTCGATGTTTTGCGCCTGGTAGTGATGGCCTGTGTCCACCAGCACCTTCGCCCGCGGGCCGCTGGCCTTCGACAGCACGTAGGACATGCCCCAATCGGCGATGTCGGTCGCATAGAAGGCCGGTTCGAAGGGTTTGTATTCGACCAGCATTCTCTGCTCGCCGGAAAGCGCGGCGTGCGTCGTCCTCAAGCCTTCGGTGAACCACTGCTTCCTCGCCCGGACCGAGCCCGACCCCGGATAGCTCGTCCCGTCCGCGAACCACAGCGAGAGATCCCGCGATCCCGTCACGTTCATGATCTCGACGCTGTCCAGGATGTGAGCCAAAGCCGCCTTGCGCACTCCGGCATCGGGGTTGCCCAGCGATCCATGCTTGTAACACTGGTCCTGGAAGACGTTCGGGTTGATCGCGCCGATCCCGACACCGTGTTTTGCGGCGGCAGCCTTGACCGCGGGAATCGCCGCTTTCCCTTCGGGAAAATCCCATAGAACGTGCATCGCGATCGTCGGGCAGCAGCCCGTGAAGGCGTGGACCTGCCCCGCGTCGGCGATCTTCTCCTCGGTGGTGGTCGCCGCCGCCGCCTGGATGAACTTGCCAAAGCGGGTCCCCGTGTTGGCGAAGCCCCACGAGGGCAATTCAATTGCGAATCCGTCAAGCGCGCGCAACGCGGCTTCAGTCTGGACCGATGTCAATGGCATGGTGCTTCAGAGCCTCGCGGGCATTATATAACCTGAGGCACCCGGCGCCTCAGCTCAGCCTGCGACGCTCATCCTGCGATGTTCGATCAGCACGCAGCGATCCTCGACGTAGGGCAGCCCTGCCGCCGCGGCGACCGCCCGGGCTTCAGCGCTCACGATGCCGGACTGCAGCCAGACCGCCCCCGCCCCAATGGCGATCGCCGACCGCACCACCTCCGGCGCGTGAGCCGGCCTCCGGAACACATCCACCAGGTCGACGGGAAAGGGAATCTCCTCGAGCTTCCCGTATGCCTTCTCGCCAAGCACCTCGGCTTCGTTCGGATTCACCGGAACGACTCTGTACCCCTGCCGCTGCATGTACTCCGACACTTCGTGGCTCGGCCTCATCGGATCCGAAGACAGCCCGACCACGGCGATCGTCTTCGCATTTGAAAGGATCCGGCGCTCCAGGCTCATACTTGTTTGGATGCGGCTTCCAAGCCCAGGATCTTCCGGAACTTCGCAATTTCGTCACGAGTCAGGGTGCGGTAGGCCCTCGGTGGCAGCCCTTCGAGCGAAAGAAAACCGATCTTGACCCGCCGCAGCTTCTCGACCAGGAATCCAAAACTCTTGAACATGTCCCGGACCTGGTTTTGCCTGCCCTCGGTGAGCCTCACTTCGTACCACGGATTGTTCCCCGGCTTCAGCAACCGGAGCTTGGCCGGCGCAGTCCTCCTGCCGTAGAGCGGCACTCCCTTGCGGAAGCTCATCTCCTGTTCGGGCGTCAGCAGCCCCGTGACCTTTACGACGTACGTCTTCTCCAGGTGGCTCTCCGGCGACGTGATGCGACTGGCGAATTCGCCGTCGGTGGTCAGCAACAGCAGCCCTTCGCTCATATAGTCCAGCCGGCCTGCGTAGAAAAGGTGATCGTGAATGCCCCGCACCAGATGCTTGACGGTCTTTCGCCCCTCGGGGTCGTGCAGGGTCGTCATCACCCCTTTCGGCTTATGCAGCGCGATGTAAAGGTGATGCCTGCGCGGCTTGAGCACCTGGCCATCGACGCGCACCTCATCCTTGTCGAGATCCGCCTTGGCTCCAAGCGCCGTGACCGTCTCGCGGTTCACCGCGACCCTGCCGCCCAGGATGTACTCCTCCGCCTTCCGCCGCGACGCGATGCCCGCCTGCGCCAGTATCTTTTGCAGACGTTGCTCAGCCATGCTCAGCTTCGTCCGCGCCTTCGGCCGGGTTTGCGGCCGCAGCCTCGGGCGGCGTCTCGACCGTCTCCGGCGCGCTCTCCGGCGTCTCCGCCGGCGCGCTGGCAAGATCCTCATCGGCCAGCGACTGCCGCCTGATCTCCTCGAACTCCTTCAGCGACGGCAGCTCCGAGACGTCCTTCAGCCCGAACTGTGTCAGAAACTCCTTGGTCGTCTTATAGAGAATCGGCTTGCCGATCACGTTCTTCCGGCCCGCCGTCGTGATCAGCTTCCGGTCGATCAGCGTCTTGACCACGCCGCCGCCCTGCACGCCGCGGATTTCGAGGATCTCAGGCATCGTGATCGGCTGTTTGTAGGCGATCACAGCAAGTGTTTCCAGCGCTGCCTGCGACAGCTTCAATGGCTGCTTCAGATTCCGCACAAACTGCCTGATCTGCTCATGATGCTCGGGCTTGGTCGCCAGTTGGAACCCGCCGGCCACCTCGCGCACGAACACGCCGCGGTCGGGCTTCGAGGTCTCTTCCACAAGTTGGTTCAGCAGCTCGGTCACCAACTCCTCGGGCCTGTCCAGAGCCTGCGCGATCTGCGCCGCCGGCATCGGCTCGTTGAGCACGTAGACGATCGCTTCCAGCACCGCCTTCACCTGCGCGCGGTCCGATTCTTCCTGCGCCTGAGGCTGCTCGAAGCCGCTGAGCAGAGACTCCACGCTCACGCTCTCCGCAAGTTCGGGCGGCGCTTCACCCTGCGGCTCGGGTCCGGCCGCCTGTGCTTCTTTCTCTTCCATGCTCTAGTCTTTGTACTCTTGTTCCAATCGTGCGGCTTCTTCGTCCGTCACTTCGCCCGCTTCGTAGCCGGCTCCGCGGCTCACCAGGATCTCGCTGAAGCTCTCATCCTGGGTTAGCCGGATGGCCTGTTGCTTCACCATTTCCAGCAGGGCGAGGAACAGGCAGATCATCGCCCTGCGGGTCTTCTGCCGCTCAAACAGCGGCACCAGGCCGATCGTTCCGCCAGCGGCCAGTTCCGCCAGGCTGCGCCGGAGAAACCGGATCATGTCCGGCACCGAAACCTCATCGGGCGATACTTCGTATTGGGGCCGGCTGCGCGCGCGCTCCAGGATCTGTTCGAAGGTCTTGACCAGGTCGAACAGCGTCACTGCAAGCCCCGGATGTTCATCCTCGACCATGAAATTCTGGATCTGCGGATTTGTCCAGATCGCCTCTTCGATCATGCGCTTTTCCTGCAGCATCGCCGCGGCGCTCTTGAAACGTTCGTATTCCAGCAGCCGCTCGACGAGCTCCTTGCGCGGATCCTCTTCCGGATCGAGTTTCTCGAGCTCCGGATCCCGCGGCAACAACATCTTCGACTTGATATGAATGAGCGTCGCCGCCATGTAAACGAACTCGGCGCTCAACTCCATGTCCAACTCCGCCGCGCGTTCAAGGTAAGCGAGATACTGCTGCGTGATGCGCGCGATCGGAATGTCGTAGATGTTGACCTGCTGCTTGCGGATCAGATCCAGCAAGAGGTCCAGCGGCCCTGCGTAATGATCCAGTTGGACGTTCAGAGGGCTAGACACCTCCTATCAGAATAGCAGTACCCGGGCGGCCGTTAATTAGAGAAAATGGGAATTTATGGAGTCCGTGTGGTTTGAATCGTCAACACGCCGAGCAGTGCGCCGAACGGTTGCCGCCGCCGCGTCCCGCCAGGCCATGGCCGAGGCCTGCGCGGCCAGTCTCGTCCGCGCCCGGGACGCGCTTGTCAGCCTGCAGAAGCCGGAGGGATTCTGGTGCGGCGACCTGCTCGCCGACACCACCCTCGAATCCGATTACATCCTCCTGCAACTCTGGCTGCACGCCCCAGCCGGCTCCGGCTGGAATCCGCCCACCCTCTCCCGCATCGGCAAAGCCGCCCGCTCCATTCTCGACCGCCAGCTTCCCGGCGGCGGATTCAACATCTATCCCGGCGGTCCAGCCGATCCCAGCGCCAGCGTCAAAGCTTACACCGCGCTCAAGCTGGCCGGCATTGATCCGGCCTCCGAGCCCATGTCCCGGCTCCGGTCCGCCATCCTCGAACTCGGCGGCATCCAGGCCGCGAACAGCTACGTCAAGATCAACCTCAGTCTCTTCGGACTTTACCCGCGACAGCACGTTCCCACCATCCCGCCCGAGCTGGTCTTGCTCCCCGGCGGCGTCCTGTACGAGATGTCCTCCTGGACCCGCGCCATCATCGTGCCGCTGTCCATTGTCCAGTCCCGCGGCGGTGTCCGACCGGTCCCGCCAGGCTTCGACCTCCACGAAATCGAGGCGGCGGGCGTCAGTTTCCGCCTCCCCCGCCGCGATCGGCTTTCGCTGATCTTCCACGGCATCGACCGCGGCCTCAAGATCTGGCACTACCGGGGCAACCGGAAGGTCAAGAACGCCGCCATCCGCGCCGCCGAGAAGTGGATACTCGACCACACGCGGTACAGCAATGGGCTCGGCGCCATCTACCCCTCCATGATGTACCTCATCATGGCCCTCGACTCCCTCGGCTACTCCACCGATCACCCCGATTACATCGAGGCCGTTCGCCAGTTCGACGCGCTGATGACCGAGACGGACAGCACGCTATTCTTCCAGCCCTGTTTCTCGCCCGTCTGGGACACCGCCTACGCCATGTTCGCCGTTGGCGAGACAGGCCAGGCGGAGGAAGAACCGATGCGCCGTGCGGCCGACTGGCTCGTCGCGCGCGAAGTCCGCCGCAGAGGCGACTGGAGCGTCAAACGCCCCGATCTCGAACCCTCCGGATGGGCTTTCGAGTTCGACAACGAGCACTATCCCGACATCGACGACACCGCCATGGTGCTGCTCGCCCTGCTCCACGCCCGCGCCTCCGACCCCGCCGCTCAGGCCCGTTGCGAGCGCCGCGCCATCAATTGGCTCTTCGGAATGCAATCGAAGGACGGCGGCTGGGCCGCCTTCGATGTCGACAACGACTGGCAGCTTCTCAACAAGGTGCCGTTCGCCGACCATAACGCCATGCTCGACCCCACTTGTCCGGACATCACCGGACGAGTCCTCGAATCGCTCATCCGCCGCGGGTACGGTCCGGAGCATCCGGCCATCGCCAGGGGCATCGAATACCTGCTCAGGAACCAGGAGCCGAACGGCAGTTGGTACGGCCGCTGGGGCGTCGACTACCTCTATGGCGCCTTCCTCGCAATCCGCGCCCTGAAATACGTCCACTCGAACGATGCTCGCGAAGCCGTCGCCAAGGCCGCGCACTGGCTGTCCCAGGTTCAGAACGCCGATGGCGGATGGGGCGAAAGCTGCGAGAGCTACGTCGACGGCCGCTTTGTCGCCGCGCCCAGCACTCCATCCCAGACCTCCTGGGCGCTCATCGGCCTACTTGCGGCCAACCCGGGCGCCTACCCGGACGCCGTCCGCCGCGGACTCGATTTTCTGCTCAAGACTCAGAACTCCGCTGGCGCCTGGGACGAAGATCTCGCCACCGGCACCGGCTTCCCCAACGTCTTCTACATGCGCTACACGCTTTATCGGAACTACTTCCCGGTGATCGCCCTCAACATGGCCCGCCGCGAGTTCGGCGCTGAACCTGCCCCTCCCCCGCCGGCCGCCGCGGCCGCTGCTTCGCTGAAATCGAGTTGATGACCGGTGCTCGATGCACGCTCATCTTCGCTTCGACCGTGCCCGCGGCGTCTCGCCCAGCAGGGACACCCCTTCGGCCTTCGCCGCACGCAACAGATCCCGGTCGAGCGTGGCGATGTCCGGCAATTCTCGTTGAGACAGTTCCAGGTGCGAAGCGTCGTACATCGTAAGCTTGTGCCTTCTTGCAAGGCCAAGCACGCCCAGGGTGGGCGGATCCTCCCACACGATGTGGTTGGGTTGCCGGGTGTCGAAATAGGCGTCTTCGAGTTGGTCGCTTCGACACGCGAAAACGACTGGAATGCCCAGAGCCATAGCGAAGCCTGCCTCGAAGTAAACACCCTTCCGGTGCAATGTGAAATCAGCCAAGGCGAATGCCGCCCTTCGCAGTTCCATGAGGATGCAGTCGCACATCTTGTGGACGTGACTTCGACTCATCAGGCGGCTAATGTTGAACTCGAGTTCTGCCGGTGCGGCCGCATCGAGCATGGGCAGTTGTAGTCGATGTTGATTGGGGCCGGAGAGCTGGCGCAGACCCGCGTTTTCCTCTTCCTTCTCCTGCTTTGGGATGCAGTCCCTGACGGCCTTTCGGGATTCACGCGATGTGGCGTTGACTTACGCCGGTTCATGCATCTCCGCGGATTCGTGAGTGCGCTCAGCCGGAAGGGGGGAAGCGCAACAGGTCCCACACCGGAGGTGAAGCAACGGCCGGCGGGATCCGGGGATGGTGACGACGAACCCTCGGATCGGCATTCTCCCAGGATTGCGGCGAGCTGAGGCGGGCGGCCGCCCTTTACTTGCGCGGAAGACACGACAAGCACTTTTTCAGAATCGCGAGGAGAGTCGGTTCCTGCTCCGGTGCCACCGTGCGGAGATCAAGCAGAACCGTGTCGGCCTCAACACGCGCGATGACAGGAGGACGGGAGGTGCGCAAGGCCCTCTCCAGAGAGACAGCGCCGCCACCCAATGCGATGAGGACCGTCGGAAGCGAATGGGCGGGAGTCGAGCCCCCACCAATCAGCGACCTGCCTTCACGGACCTCGCATGAATCCTCACCCAATTCAACCGCCAACCGCATGGCGCGCTCCCGGATGGCGTCCACACTCAGGTGGAGCATCCGCTGGACCGGCAGCGCCTCCGCCTGCCGGAGGAGGTGGAGCCGAAGGCAGGTTTCCATGGCCGCAACCACGAGTTTGCCGACGCGCAGCGCGCGAAACATCGGGTTTGCGCGCAGGCGATGAATTAACGTTTCTTCACCGGCGATGATTCCAGCTTGAGGCCCACCGAGAAGTTTGTCGCCGCTGAAACTCAGCAGGCTCACGCCGGCGGCAATGCTGGCGGAGACGGAGGGCTCGCGGATGCCGATCGCCGAGAGGCCGGTCAGGCTGCCGGAGCCGAGGTCCTCGTAGAGCGGGACTCCGGAATCGCGGCTGAGGGCTGCAAGTTCGTCGAGTGAAGGGCGAGCGGTGAATCCATGCAGGTGGAAGTTGCTGGGATGAACGCGCATTAACAGGCGGGTGGCGGGCGTGATCGCACGGCGGTAGTCGTCGATGCTGGTCCGATTCGTGGCGCCGACCTCGACGAGCCTGGCGCCGGAACGCTGCATGATATCGGGAATGCGAAAGCCGTCTCCGATCTCGATGAGCTCGCCCCGGCTGACGATCACTTCACCGCCTTCGCCGGCGAGCTCGTGGAGGGCGAGGTAAACGGCGGCGGCGCCATTGTTGACGAGTATGGCCGGCCGGCCCAACAAGCGTTCCAGCAACCGCGCGGTATGCAGATCGCGCCTGCCGCGGCGGCCGGTGTCGAGATCGTACTCGAGGTTGGTGTACCAGGAACCTGGGGACAGCGGCGGCAGGGGAGCCCGGCCGAGGTTGGTGTGGAGGATTACGCCGGTCGCGTTGATCACCTCCACCAGTGAGGGAGCGGCGAGGGCCGCGAGTCCGGCGGCGGCCCTTGCGGCCAGATCGGGCAGCGGCTCACCCTTGCGGACAGCGGCGCGCGCCTCCTCGATCGCCCGCCTGCACTCGCTGACGATCAACTCCCTGGGGAAGTTCGTCTCCAGCCTCGCCAGCTCCTTTGCCAGAGCATCGACGGATGGCAGGGCGCGAAGATCGCGAGGCGGGCTCACTAGCGAGGGAACATCTTTCTGAGCTCGTCCAGCGGAGGACGCCGCCCGTACTCGCACAGCTCAAAGGCTTCGTAGTGTTTGACGCCGTCGGGCACGCCGGGATGACGGGTGGTCCGCTCCCGGAACGAGTCGAGCCACTTGCGGCGCGCGGCGGCGTCTTTGGGAACCTGGTCCAGGCGGCGGTCAACCCACGGGAGCCACTCGTAGAACTGTGAAACCTGCGCGTCGAGCGCATTGATTTTCTTGTCGAAAACGTCGTCGATCGGGACGATGACGTCGGCGCGGAACAGCGACGGTTTCTGGAAGTTGTCCTCGTAATAGAGGAAGACGGGGTTGCGCTCCAGCGCCGGCGTGTCGGCGACGACGTTGGGCACAACGACCATGTAGGCGGCGTCCTGGACGACGACGCCCGTATAACGGTGGTCGGGGTGGTAGTCGTTCGGCCTGGGAGCGAACACGAGGTCCGCCTTCCATTTGCGGATCGCGCGGACGATCTGGCGGCGAACCTCCAGGGTGGGCATCAACTCGCCGTCATGGTTGTCGAGCACTTCGTATTCCTGGATGCCGAGACGGCGGGCGGACTCCTGGGTTTCCAGGTAGCGCCGCTGAGCCAGCCTGGCTCCGCCGGTTTCGTGGTGGCCGGCATCGCCGTTGGTAACCGACAGGAACTTGACTGCATGCCCGTCGCGGGCGAACTTAGCCGCCGTGCCTCCGAACTTGATATCGCAATCGTCCGGATGCGCGCCGATGGCGATCACGCGTAGTTTGGCCGGAGCGGCGGCTGCGCTTTGCGCTTTCGCCAATGCCCCGGGGAGAACCGACAAAATGACCTGCCGCCGAGTGATCATACAGTGCCGTACAGTCCTTTCCAGGTGGTTTCCTTCTGAGTGTACAGGGCAGTGCGCCCGAGGATCGCGATCATGGTGGAGAGCGCCGAGCGCTCGCCCACGTTTTCGGCTTCACCCCGATGGATCCGTTCGAGGAAGCGCTCGAAGGCGTCATAGGTGATATCGCGCTTCGCTTCGATCTTCTCCGTGTCATTCGGGGCTTTGTAATGGATCATCGAGGCGCGCGAAGTAGCGATCGTGCCCTTGAGCCCGGTGAACTCCTCGCCGATCTTCGCGTAGCCCGGAGGCGTCAGTTGGTTGGCTTCGAAGTTGACGTAGATGCCGTTGGGGAATTCGAAGCAGAGCGTCAGATGGTCCATGAGATCCATGCCGGTTCGAACCTTCCTGCCGCCGTAGCCTACGGCACGGAGCGGCAACCCGCCGAGGAACCAGTGCAGGACATCGAAGTTGTGGCAATCCTGCTCGACGATGAAGTCGCCAGAGAGATCGCGGTAGCAGAACCAGTTGCGCAGCTTGGCGATGCCGGCGCCGGCGCCGGGGTACTCACGGCGCGTGAAGGGATCATTGGCGATCCAGTAGCCGCGGGCGGTGGCGAGATCGCCGATGGCGCCGGCCTGGAGCCGCTTATGGGCCTCCAAATAGACGCTGCCGTATCGCTGCTGGAAGCCGACAGAGAGATTCTTGCCGGGGTCGTGCCTTCTTGACGCAGCGATGACCTTCCGGCAGCCTTCGACATCGACGCCCATCGGCTTTTCGCAGTAGATGTGTTTCTTGGCGTCGACTGCGGCCGCAAGCATGCGCGGATGCTCGAAGGGTGGCGTTGCGATGATGACGGCGTCGATGGTCGGGTCGCCGAGCAGCTTTTCAAAGTCCTTGTGGGTGTGGGGCTTCTGAAGACCAAGCGCGGTGGTGGCCTGCTCGATGCGGTCGTCGAAGGCGTCGCAGAGCGCGGTGATGCGCCCACGAGGGTCGGAGTGGGTGATTTTCGCATCGTAAGTGCCCCGCCCGCCGCAGCCGATCAGTCCCACGGCGACCTTCGAGTTCGCCTGGGTTCCGCGAACCGACGGCGCGGCAACGATGGTGAAGGCGGAGGAGGAAGAGATGAAACTGCGGCGCGATTGCACGGTTCCGGTGGGTGGCATAGCAGCCCTTGCGGGCGATTTTACCGCAGATGACCACTAATTCATCGGGCCGAGTCCGGTCGGCGCCGTCTCGGCCGGGCGGGGGGCCTCGGGGGCGTCGGAATGCTGGCGCGCGCGCCGGTAGATCTCCTTGATCTCGGAACCGGTGAAGGCCAACGCGATGGCGCCGGCGGCCAGCAGGGGCACCGTGACGGCGAAGAACATCATGCCCGAGACGAGTTTGGCGGTTTGCGGGTCGACGCCGAGGACATCCTTCAAAGCGAGATAGCAGAAGAAATGAAAGACTCCGACATTGCCAGGCGGTCCGGGCACGACGGTTCCGAGCCGGAGTACAACAAGAACGAGCGCGCCAGCGCCCCAGTGAACATCCAACCCGTAGCCGACGAGCATCGCCTGCAATGGGACGATCTGCAGGCAGAGGTAGACGGTGCTCATGAGCACGGCCGCAGGAAAGCTCCGGGCCCGTCCCATCTGGTGCAGACCTTCGACCAGGGAACGCAGCGCGGACGACCACCGGCGCCTGGTGACGGCGTGGTCGGCGAATCTCTTGTTCAGGACGGCGAACAGCACAACCGAGCCGATCCCTCCCACCACGAGGGCGAGTATCCAGGCCGCCGTCTGCAACTCGCCGGGCATCGGGACGAACATGGCGGCCAGGATAAACCCGACGATCAGCCAGGCGCCGTCGATGAGACGCTCGATGATCGCCGAAGAGACGACAATCGGGAAAGAGAGGCGATTCCAAACGGCAATCAGATAACAACGGATCAGTTCGCCGCTGCGGAGTGGAAGCACCTCATTGGCGAACAGCCCGATGTAGATCGCCTGCACGCTCTTGCG
>WBZO01003047.1_pt1 | contig 20340 bp, 14 predicted proteins | sample 5204261 | NCBI WGS metagenome assembly WBZO01 (sample SAMN12412400, study PRJNA552823) | activated sludge metagenome | isolation source: activated sludge from anammox sidestream of wastewater treatment plant... | place: USA: North Carolina | collected 2017-09 | reverse complement strand
CGCCAACGCCATCCTCCACGCGCTCGCAACGGTCCGCTGGCCGGGTCGCCTCGAACATGTCACGCTCGCCGACGGCACGAAGGTGCTGCTGGACGCGGCACACAACCCGGCCGGAGCCGAGGCGCTGGCTGCGTACCTCCGTACCCTCTCACCGCCGCGTGCGCTCGTCTTCTCCGCCATGCGGGACAAGGACCTGCCGGCGATACTGCGGCCACTCGCCTCGGTCGTCTCCCGGATCGTGATCACGCGGGCCACCAACCCCAGGGCGGCGGACCCTCCCGACATCGCGGCGCTGGTGCGCGCGCTCGCTCCCGCGCTGCCGGTCGAGGTGGTGGAACCGCCGCAGGCCGCGGTCATTCACGCTGCCGGCGGCGATATGCCGGTGGTCGTCGCCGGGTCCATCTTCCTGCTCGCCGACGTGATGAAGATGGCACGCCGGTCGTGATACCCTCGCCTCACCTGCCTTCTCTGCCCGCATGCTGCGCCTGATCCTGTCCCTGGCCGTGCTCACCGCGTCACTTGCCATGCCGGCCCCCGCGTCGGCGCAGCAGGTGAGCGTGCCCGGATTCGATCGGCTTGCGGCCTACACCTACGAGAAGGTCGGGGACAAGCACTACGTCTTCAAGGGGTCAGTCGAGCTCGAGAAGGGCGACAGCAGCATCTACGCCGACTCGGTCGAGTACTTCGAGGACGAGGAGCGGGTCATCGCGATCGGCAACGTGGTGGTCACGCAGGGCCAGAATCGCATTGCGGCCGATCGGGCCGACTTCAACACCCGCACGCAACTGGGCACGTTCCACCAGGCCAGCGGCATCGCCACGGTCCGGCAGGGACGGCAGGCGGCCCCCATTGCCGGCGGCATCGCGGTGCCGCAGATGGTGGGCCAGGAGAACGACGTCTACTACTTCGGCGAGACGGTCGAGAAGCTCGGCCCGAAGAAGTACAAGATCACGAACGGCGGGTTCAGCACGTGCGTCCAGCCGACGCCCAGGTGGGACCTGACGGCCGACACCATCATCCTCAGCATCGACCACTACACCCTGCTCAAGCAGGCCCTGCTGAACGTGAAGGGTGTGCCGATGCTCTACCTCCCGATCCTCTATTACCCGACGACGCAGGATGACCGGGCAACCGGCTTCCTGATCCCGACCTACGGCGTGTCGACCATTCGGGGCCAGGCCATCCACAACGCTTTCTTCTGGGCGATCAACCGGAGCCAGGACGCGACCTTCCTCTTCGACTGGTTCTCCCGCGCGGGCACCGGTGCCGGCAGCGAGTACCGGTACGACATGGGCGGCGGCAACGACGGACGCGTGACCGCCTACATGCTGAACCAGAAGGAGACCACCTACATCAACGCGGGCGGCGGCACGACGAACCAGCCCGCAGGGCGGAACTTCAACCTCAACGGCAGCATGAACCAGGCGCTCCCCGGGCGTTTCCGCGCACGCGCCCAGGTGGACTACTTCTCGAGCGTGGTCTCGAACCAGACCTTCAGCACCAACGTCAACGACGCCACCCGGAACCAGCGCCGCTACAGCGGCAACGTCTACGGCACGGTGGCGGGCACCACGATCAACGGCACGTTCGACCGCACGGAGTACTTCACCGGCGTCTCCGCAGGTTCCACGAGTTCCCAGGTCATGGGCAGTTCACCCCGCATCACCGTCACCCGCAGTGAACGCCCGCTCTTCTCGGGCTCGTCCGTCTACTTCGGCACGGTGGGCGAGTTCGTCCGCCTCGACCGCCAGACACTCGCCAACGACGTGATCGTCACCAATGGTGACAGGAGCCTGGCCCGCATCGACGTGGCCCCGACGATCCGCTACCCCTTCAAGCGGTGGCCCTTCCTGACCGTGAACTCCTCACTCTCGTGGCGCGAGACGTACTACACGCGCAGCCTCGACCTGCGCGACACCAGCGGTGGCACGGTCCTCGACGATGGGGTGAACCGGCAGTACTTCACGATGCTGGCACAGGTCGTGGGCCCCGTGTTCACCCGCGTATGGAACACGCCGAACAACGGCTACGCGGAGCGCTTCAAGCACACCATCGAGCCCTTCTTCAACGCGGAGCGCACGTCGGCCATCGACAACTACGCCCGCATCGTGAAGATCGAGGGGACCGACTACACCTACGGCAGCACGACACGCTACAACTACGGCATCAACAACCGCTTCTACGCGAAGCGGAAGGTCGGCGCCACGAGCCAGGCGCAGGAGATCCTGGCCCTCGAGGTGAACCAGACCTACTACTCGAATGCCAGCGCCTCGCTGGTCGACACGCGGTTCCTGACGAGCACGGCCGCGACCGCACCGAACAAGTTCTCGCCGATCGCGGTGAACCTGCGGGCCACCCCGACGCAGACGGTGAACGGCCAGGTTCGCGCCGAGGTGGACAGCCGCTATCACAAGCTGCGACAGATGTCGGCGAACACCACGTTGAACCTGCGGCAACAGGTCCTCGCCACGGTGGGCTGGAGCCACACCTTCTACATCAAGGAACTGCCGGGTTTCGACAACCGCGACTCCCTGAGCCACTACATCACGGCCCAGACCACGCTGCAGACCAGGGATCGCCGGTACGGGGCCGTCTACTCGTTCAACTACGACATCCAGCGCTCGGCGATGCTCCAGCAGCGCATGTCGGGGTTCTACAACGCGCAGTGCTGCGGCATCGCCCTGGAATACCAGCAGTACAATTTCGCGGGCCTGCCGTCCTATATCGTCCCGACCGACCGGCGGTTCTTCCTCTCCTTCTCCCTCGCCGGCCTGGGCAACTTCTCGCCGTTCAACGGCGCGCTCGGCGGCGTCCCCCGCTGATGGCCCGCCCCACGCTCGTGACCGGCGCGGCCGGCTTCGCCGGCAGCCACCTGGTGGACCACCTGCTCGCCGAGGGCTCGGACGTGGTGGCCTGGGCAAGGCCAGGCGGCTCACCGCCGAGGGGCGGACGCGCGCGATGGCAGGGGGTCGACCTGCTGGATGCAGCGGCGGTGCGGGCAGCCATCGCCGGGATACGGCCGGCCGTCGTGTTCCACTGCGCGGGAGCCGCGCACGTGGGCCAGTCATGGGCCACGGTCACGCAGACCCTGCGCGTGAACGTGATGGGTACACACCACGTGGTGGAAGCGCTCCGTGCGGAAGCGCCGGACGCGAAGCTGCTCATCACCAGCTCGGCACACATCTACGGCAGCAGCCTGCAGCCGATCGGCGAATCGCACGCGATCGCCCCCGACAGCCCCTACGCCCTCAGCAAGCTCGCGCAGGAGCTCGTCGGGACCGGAAACAGCGGACGCCCCCCGGTCTACATCGCGAGACCGTTCAATCACTTCGGCCCGAGACAGGATCCGTCGTTCGTGTCGGCCGCCTTCGCGCGGCAAATCGCCGAGATCGAGGCAGGACTCGCACCACCGCAGATCAGGGTTGGCAACCTCGAGGCACTCAGGGACCTGACCGACGTGCGCGACACCGTCCGCGCCTACCGCCTGATCGTGGAGCGCGGCGTTCCGGACCGCCCCTACAACATCTGCAGCGGCTCGGCCATCGCCGTGCATACGCTGCTCGACATGCTGCTCGAGTTCGCCACGGTCCGCGTGGAGATCGTCACCGACCCTGCGCGGTATCGCCCGAACGACTCCCCGATACTCCTGGGCGATCCCGCCAGGGCCAGCCTCGAGCTCGGCTGGAGCGCCACGATCCCGGTTGAGCAGACCGCACGCGACCTGCTCGAGTACTGGCGCGAGCGCGTCCGTCTCCCATGAGGGGACGCTTCGCGGGTGTCTGCGGCGCACTGCTCCTCACGACTGCGCTGACGGCGCTCGTGACCTGGCCCCAGGTCCGGTTCCTCAGCACCAGCCTGGCCAACCACCACGACACCGCCTTCAGCATCTGGCGACTCGCCTGGATCGCACACGCCCTGGCCACGGCGCCCTTCCGCGTGTTCGACGCGAACATCTTCCACCCGGCGAAGGACACCCTGGCCTTCTCGGACGCCACCATGCTCGAGGGGCTGCTCGGCACCCCGCTGCTCTGGACAGGCTGGCCCCCGGCACTCGTCTACAACGGGCTGCTGCTGGCCGGCTACATCGGGTCCGGCCTCGGGATGTTCGTGCTGGCACGGCACGTCACGCGATCGAACGGACCGGCGCTCGTCGCGGCCGCCATCTTCACCGTGCTGCCCTACCGCACCGAGCACGTCATGCACCTGGAACTGCAGTGGGCGATGTTCATTCCGCTCACGTTCTGGGCCTTCCACCGCTCGGTGCAGACGCCATCGAACTGGTGGGGTGCGCTGGCCGGCCTGTGCCTGTCCCTCCAGATGCTGGCGTGCGTCTACTACGGCGTGTTCCTGAGCCTGGCGCTGGTCGCCTTCGTGCCTGCCCTGCTGTTCCTGGGCCCCCGCCAGCCGCTCCCCTCGCTCGTGCCGGTCTTCCTGACGACAGCACTGGTGTGCATCGTGCTGATTGTGCCGTTCGCGATTCCGTACGCACGCGCGGCGGCTGAGCTCGGCCCGCGCGACGTGGAGGAAGTGACACGGTACAGCGCGCGCTGGTCGAGTTACATGGCCGCCAGTTCCTCCAACGTCCTCTGGGGATGGACGGCTGATCGCTTCGGCTCGACCGAACTGCGGCTGTTCCCGGGGCTGACCACGCTCGTCCTGGCGGCAGCCGCGCTGATCGTCAGGCCGGGCCGGGCGGTCTTCCTCTATGGCCTGACACTGGCGCTGGCGCTGGAACTGTCGTTCGGGCTCCACGGCATGCTGTATCGACTCCTCTTCTCGCAGGTGGAAGCCGTGCAGGGGTTCAGGGCCACGGCCCGCTTCGCCGTCGTCGCCAGCTGCGCGCTTGCGGTCCTGGCCGCCGTCGGCACCGCGCACCTCCTGGAGAGAATGCGTGGAGAACGGGGGCGGGCGATCGTGCTCGGCGCGATCCTGATCGCGGTGGCGTTCGAAGGCGCCAACCGGCCGATGGCGCTGATGGCGGCCGAGCCGGTCGCGCCGCCAGCTGCCTATCAGATGATCCGCAGCGCGGCTCCTGGCACGGTGCTCGAACTGCCACTGCCCGACCTGGACCGGTTGCCCGGGTGGGAACCCCAGTACCAGCTGTGGTCGATCTGGCACTGGAAGCCGCTCGTCAACGGGTACAGCGGTTACTACCCGGCCGACTACCGGCTCACGGTGCTGCGCATGGAAGTCTTCCCCGAGAGCGGCACCCTCGATCGGCTCCGGGCGCACGGCGTCCGCTACATCGTCGTGCACCGTGCGTTCTATGATCGGGATGCGCATGCGCGGCTGATGCTTCGCATGGCCTCGCGGCCCGAACTGAAGCCGTGGGGGGCATACCAGGACCCGGTCGGCATGGCCGACCTCTTCGAACTCATCCCTGTTGACTGAACTCCTCACCCGAATACGAGCGCTGCACCCGTCGTCCGCCCTGCTTGCGATGAGCGCAGCCATGCTCGGCCACGCACTGCAGATCTCGAGCGGCACCTACGATCCCGTGGCGCTGCGCTGGGTGGGCGTGGCCTTCGCGTGCTGCCTTGCGGGCGTGCTCCTGCACCGGTTCTCCGCCGGATGGACCGCCACCGGGCAGCGGCTGACGGTTGTGCTGCTCGCTGCAGGCATCGGCTGGAACCTCCTCCAGTTGCTCACCAACAGCAAGCCCGGAGAGGCCATGGTCACACCGGTCAGCCTGGCACCGTTCTACGCGGGTGTGGTCGCCATCGGAGCGCTGGTCGGCCTCGGCGTGTGCGGCGTGCAGGTCGTCCGGCGCTTCTGGTTCCCGGCCACGCTGGTCGTGTCGGCGCTGCTCGGGGTGTGGATGCTGCGGGTGTCGCCCTTCCCTGGCATCGACGTCATCTTCGTGCATCACGAGGCGATCGAGGCCTTCCTGCACGGGCACGATCCCTACCGTATCTCCTTCCCGAATATCTACGGCGACGAGTGGCGGAACTACTACAACCCGGCTGTCGTGTTCGGGGATCGCATCGGATTCGGGTATCCCTATCCCCCGCCGAGCCTCATCCTGGCGATTCCCGGACACCTGTTCCTCCGTGATTACCGATACGCCGAACTCGCCTTCCTGATCGCCTCGGCTGCATTGATCGGCTACGGCCGTCGTCACCTGGCCGCGCGACTGGCTGCAGTGATGCTGCTCACGACGCCCCGTGGATTCTTCGTCCTGGAGCAGGGCTGGACCGAGCCGATCGCCATCTTCACGGTGGCGCTGACCACCTTCCTGATGATGGATGGTCCGGTGCGCGCGAGCTGGGCCGCCGGCCTGATGCTCGCTACCAAGCAGTACCTGCCGTTCACCGGACTGGCCGTGCTTCGAACGCTGCTGCTCGACCGGCGCCGGGCGGTGCTGGCGCTGTCCTGGATGGTGTTCGTGGGTGCCCTGTGCATCCTGCCCTTCGCCCTCTGGCACACCAACTCGTTCATGCGGGCGGTGGTGTGGCTGCAGACGCTGGAACCCTTTCGTACCGACGCCCTGAGCTTCCTCATCTGGGCCGACCGGAACGGGTTCGGACGCGGCAACTTCCTGTGGGCCGTCGGGGCGGCCGTGATCGCGGCGGTCCTCAGCCTCTTCACAACGAGGAACACGCCGTCCGGATTCGCTGCCTCGGCGGCGCTGACGATGTTCGCGATGTTCGCGCTGGGTTCGAAGGCCTTCTGCAACTACTACTACTTCGTCATCGCCGCGATCTGCATCACCGTGGCCGCCCAGGCCTCGGACGTGGAAGAGGAAGTCACGGTGCGCTGACTCGCCACCGCCACCAGCCCCGCGCTTCCGCAGGTCCGGCAGCATCAGCCGCACGCCGCGCGAGGGCACCCTCATACGGCCCGGCTTGACACTCCATGTGTCGGTCGCCATGATTGGCGAACAAAGAGCGAAGACATGGAGCATTCCCTGCTGTTTCACCGCACGCCTGGTCCGCCAACCCTGCGCGGCGTGGCAAACCTGGTACGGGAGGGGGGCACGGCTGCGCTCACCGAGGCGGAACGGCGGGCCGACGAGGCCACGTATCAGGAGGTGGAGTGCCGTTCGGCGCTCAATCGCGTGAAGGGGATGCCGTTCGAGTGGACCCTCAACCCGTATCGCGGCTGCACGCACGCCTGCCACTACTGCTTCGCCCGGCGCTACCACGCCCAGTTCGAGCTGAACGCGTCGGACGAATTTGCCAGCGTCATCCTCGTCAAGCGCAACTTCGTGGAGGTGCTCGCGCGCGAACTCGACCGTCCGTCGTGGCGCCGCGATCAGGTCGCGCTCGGCACGGCCACCGATCCGTACCAGCCCATCGAGGGGCACTACCGGCTGACGCGCCGGACCATCCAGGCGCTCGCACGTGCACGGACCCCCGTGGGCATCGTCACCAAGGGGCCGATGATCGTGCGCGACCGGGACGTGCTGCTGGAGCTGGCCCGGGCGGCGAGCTGCACCGTCTACATGAGCGTGCCCACGGTGGATGAGGACGCCTGGCGCACGCTCGAGCCCGGAACGGCGCACCCGCTGCAGCGGCTGCGCGCGGTTCGCGAGCTGGCGGATGCAGGGGTGGCGGTCGGCGTGCTGATGGCGCCGATCGTTCCCGGCTTCTCGTCCTCGCGCGCAAAGCTCGAGCGGACCATCAAGGCCATTGCGGACCATGGCGCCCGCTTCGTCGGATGCAACGTGATGTACCTGCAGGACGGCACGCGCGACCACTTCATGCGGTTCATCGAGAGCGAGTTCCCGCACCTGCGTCCGGGGCTCGATCGGCTCTACGCCCGGAAGTACCCGCCGGATACGTACACGAAGCAGGTGAAGGCGATGGTGCGCGTGCTGCAGGACCGCTACGGTCTCGGGCCGCGGGCGGGAAGCGCCCCGCGCAGCACCGAGACCGGCGAATCCAGCGGCCCCGATCAGCCGGGGTTCCGGTGGGACTGAACGGACTCAGGCTACGTCGCCGAAGGCCAGCGCGCTGTCGCCCGACAACATGCCGCCCGGGGCGAGCTGCACGACGATGTCACCGTCTGCGAGGATCACCGCGAAGTGCGAGCCCTGATGCCATCGTTCACTCATCGGGAGCTTGATCTTCTCGTCGATCACCCGCTTCAGGAACCGGGCACCATAGGCGAGGCTGTAGCCGGTGGACACCAGGTGTTCGAGCGCCTCCTCGGTCATCACCATGGACTTGCCCGCCCGGGTGAGCGTGGACGACACCTGCGCGATGTAGTGCCTGGTGATCTCACGCACCTCGTCATGCGTCAGCGGGGCGAACAGCACCACTTCGTCGATGCGGTTCCGGAACTCGGGCGGGAACCGGCGCTCCAGTTCGCGCATCACCTCGCCCTGCACCTGGTGGACACCGACCGAGCCTGACAGGAACCCGAGCGGGCTGGTGAGCCTCCGGAAGTTCTCGGACCCGATATTCGACGTCATGATCACCACCGCGTCGCTCAGGTAGACGCGCTTGCCGCGACCGTCGGTGAGCCAGCCTTCGTCGAAGGCCTGCAGGAACAGGTTGAGGAGGTTCGGGCTCGCCTTTTCCACCTCGTCCAGCAGGACGACCGTGTACGGGTTGTCCTTCAGCTGGTTGGTCAGGATGCCGCCCCGCTCGCTGCCCACGATCCCCCGGGGCATGCCGATCAGCTTGTCGACCGAGACAGACCCGTCCTGGTACTCCGACATGTCGACGCGGACCATCTTCTTCTCGTCGCCGAACAGGAATTCCGCCACTGCCTTCGCAAGTTCCGTCTTGCCGACGCCGGTGGGGCCGAGGAACAGCAGCACACCGTCGGGACGGTCGAACCCGTCCTTGAGCGGACCCTTGTTCAGGACCAGGCGACGCGCCACGGCGCTGACCGCATTCCGCTGGCCGACCACCCGCGTCTGCAGCCGGGCCTCGATGTCCTTGAACCGGCTGCTCACGTCGCGGAAGACCATGTCCTCCGGGATCTGCGCCGCATGCGAGATCACCGAGACCACGTCCTCTCGCTTCACTTCCCAGCGGCGGTCGATCTCCGCGCGTACGGCGGCGGTGTCGAGCCATCCGATGACCTTGTCGGGGAGGTGCAGGTGCCGCATGTAGCGCGGTGACATCTCGAGCGCGGTCTCGAGCGCTTCGTCCAAGAGCCGCACAGAGTAGTTGCGTTCGAGCCGTGGCCGAAGGTCGTAGAGGATACGGCGCGCCTCGTCGATGGAGGGCTCCGGCACGTGCACGGTCCGGAACCGGCGGGCCAGCGCCTCGTCTTCCTGGATGTACTCCTTGTATTCGCTCAGCGTGGTGGCGGCAATCATCCGGATTTCGCCGCGAGCCAGCACGGACTTGAACACATTGGCGGCGTCGGAGGGGGCGCCCAGCGCGGAACCGGCCCCGACCATCGTGTGCGCCTCGTCCACGAACAGCACGAGGTTCGGTCGCTCCTTCAGCTCCCGGATGACGTTCTGGATCCGATCCTCGAACATGCCGCGCAGCATGGTGCCGGCCACCATGGTGTTCATCTGGAGGTTCACCAGCTGGATGTCGCGGAGCCGCACCGGCACGGTGTCGGGTTCGAACTCGATGCGGCGGGCCAGTCCCTCGACGATCGCGGTCTTCCCCACGCCGGGTTCCCCGAGCAGCATCACCGAATTCGCGCGCTCGCGATGGCAGAGAATCTCCAGGACCTGCTCGATCTCGCGGTCGCGCCCGAACACCGGCGGCACCTTGTCCTGCCTCGCCAGCAGGTTCAGGTTCGTCGCGAAGTGCTTCAGGAAGGGCGGCAGTTCGAAGCGCTTCTTCAGGCGCTCCTCCCGAATCTCGAGTTCGCGCACGCGGGTGTTCAGGCGCATGACCAGGACGTCGGGCTCGACGCCCTGGCGTCGCAGAAGGGTGACCGCCAGCCCCTGGGTCTCCTCGAACAGCGCCGAGAAGAGATCCACCGCCTCGATCGACTGCCGGTTGTTCCGGCTCGCGTGGTGAAGGGCCAGCTTGAAGACGAGCTTGGTCGCCGGCGCCACGCGCAGGTCGCGGCCTGCGAACGACGGCGCCAGGTGCAGGTGCTCCTCGACCGCCTGGATCACCGAATGCGGGTTCACGTCCACGTCGCGCATCACCTCCGCGAACGTGTCCCACTCCACCTGCGCGAACGCGAGGAAGATGTGCTCGTTGGTCAGGAGCGCATGCTCGCGCCGGCGCGCCTCCTCAGTGGCGCGGTCGACGATGCGTTGCGCGGTTTCGGCGATCTTGCTCGGCGAGATGTCGAGATCGTCCACGTGCACGGGGTGCTCCTCCAGCCAGGGTCGGAGCAAGACGCACGCCACGACAGCCGGAAGCGGGTCGGTGGAGGTGGGACGTGAACGTGAGAACGGGAGAAGGACGGGCCGGCCCCGCGGAGCCGGCCCTGGCGGGTGCGCTCAGCCGCGCAGTTCCATGAGGGCGGCGACGCGCTGCTCTGTGGGCGGATGGGTGCTGAAGAGCGACCCGATGCCGCCAAGCGAGAACGGCTTGATGATGAACATGTGGGCGGTCGCGGGGCTCGCGTCCAGCGGCACCGCGCGCGCCGCCCCCTCGATCTTGCGGAGGGCGTTGACCAGGCCCATCGGGCTGCCGGCGATGGCTGCCCCACCCGCGTCGGCGGCGAACTCGCGGGAGCGCGAGATGGCGGCCTGGATCAGCATGGCAGCGATGGGCGCGAGGATGATGGTGGCGATGGCCGCAATCGGATTGGCGCCCTCCCGGTCGTCGCTCCGCCCCCCTCCGAAGAACATCGCGAAACGGGCCACCATCATGATGGCAGCGGCCAGCGTGGCAGCCACCGAGCTGGTCAGGATGTCTCGGTGCTTCACGTGGGCCAGTTCATGCGCGATCACCCCTTCGAGCTCGTCCTCGGAGAGAATCCGCAGGATCCCTTCCGTGGCGGCCACGGCGGCATGGCTGGGGTTCCGGCCGGTCGCAAACGCGTTGGGCGACATGTCCGGGATGATGTAGACCTTGGGCATCGGCAGCGACGCCCGGCGTGCCAGCCGCTCCACCATCTGGTAGAGCCGGGATTCGGGACCAACCTGCTGGGCCCGGTACATGGACAGCACGATCTTGTCCGAGAACCAGTACGAGACGAAGTTGGTGCCGACGGCGAAGATGAAACCCATCATCAGTCCCTGGGCACCACCGAGCATTTCGCCCAGGAACAGGAACAGTGCACTCATCGCGCCGAGGAGCAGCGCGGTCTTCATGACGTTTGGCATGGTTCTCCCGCTTATGACGCGCCGGGCTCGGGCCCGGTTCCGCAACGCTATAATCCTGACATGCTTGCCGTGACCCTGCTGCTTGCCGCCGCGCTGGCACAGCAACCCCCTGCCCCACAGCCATTTCCGCGGTCTGGCGGCGGGCAGCCACCCTCGAGGCCCGCACAGCCCGCGCCAGCGGAGCCTCAGGCGCCCGCCCCGGCCACAGCCCCTGCGGCGGAGGCCCAGCCTCCCGCCCCAAGCGAGTCACAGCTGGGGGTCACCATCTACCCTGGTGCTCAGTTCCTGGCATCGTACGACGCCGGACGTGGGCAGCGGTACTTCCTGTTCGGCACCACTGCGTCGTTCATCGATGTCGTCGCCTTCTACCGCACGGCCCTGAAGCAGCGCGGCGACCTCATCTTCGATGCGCCGGCCACGCACCAGTTCGACATCGGCCGGTTCCGCGAAGAGACGATGGCCTTCCCGCCGAGCGTGACGGTGAAGGAGTTCCAGTCCCAGATCTCCGAGGGCTACCCGAATCCCCGTCCGAACGCACAGCCGGCACGGTTCCCGACCGTCATTCAGATCGTTCCCGTGATGGCCCCCTAGCTCAGTGCCGTCCGCTCAGTTCTTGACCGGAATGTAGATTTCCTTCGCGCGGCGGAACTCGACCGACTTCTCCTCGAGGCCGGCGGTGACCGCGGCCTGTTCGTCGACCCCCTTGTTGCGGGCGTAGTCGCGCACCTGCTGGGTCAGCTCCATGCTGCAGAACTTCGGGCCGCACATCGAGCAGAAGTGGGCCACCTTCGCACCGTCGGCCGGCAGCGTCTCGTCGTGGTACGAGCGGGCGGTCACCGGGTCGAGCGACAGGTTGAACTGATCCTCCCAGCGGAACTCGAACCGGGCCTTCGAGAGGGCATCGTCCCACTCGCGGGCGCGGGGGTGCCCCTTCGCGAGGTCGGCGGCGTGTGCAGCGATCTTGTACGCAATGACGCCCGCCTTCACGTCATCCCGGTTCGGGAGACCGAGGTGTTCCTTCGGCGTGACGTAACAGAGCATCGCCGTGCCGTACCACCCGATCATGGCCGCACCGATCGCCGAGGTGATGTGGTCGTAGCCGGGCGCGATGTCGGTGGTGAGCGGTCCCAGCGTGTAGAACGGCGCCTCGGCACACCATTCGAGCTGCTTCTCCATGTTCTCCTTGATGAGATGCATGGGGACATGGCCCGGGCCCTCGTTCATCACCTGGACGCCGTACTCCCAGGCGATCTTCGTGAGTTCGCCCTGCGTCTGGAGCTCGGCGAACTGTGGATCGTCGTTGGCGTCCGCAATGGACCCCGGGCGCAGCCCATCACCCAGCGAGAACGACACGTCGTAGGCACGCATGATCTCGCAGATCTCGCGGAAGTGCGTGTACGTGAAGTTCTCCTTGTGGTGCGCCAGGCACCACTTGGCCATGATGGAGCCGCCGCGCGAGACGATACCGGTCACGCGCCGCGCGGTCATCGGGATGTAGCGCAGGAGTACGCCCGCGTGCACGGTGAAGTAGTCGACCCCCTGCTCGCACTGCTCGATGAGGGTGTCGCGGTAGATCTCCCACGTGAGCTCCTCGGGCCGGCCCCCGACCTTCTCGAGCGCCTGGTAGATCGGGACCGTGCCGATCGGCACCGGTGAGTTGCGGATGATCCACTCGCGCGTCTCGTGGATCTTCTTCCCGGTCGAGAGGTCCATCACCGTGTCGGCCCCCCACAGGGTGGCCCACTGCAGCTTGGCCACCTCCTCCTCGACCGAAGACGACACCGCAGAGTTGCCGATGTTCGCGTTGATCTTCACCAGGAAGTTGCGGCCGATGATCATCGGCTCGAGCTCGACGTGGTTGACGTTCGCCGGGATGATGGCGCGCCCGCGCGCCACCTCGTCGCGGATGAAGTCGGCCGGGAGCCCCTCGCGGACCGCGATGAACTCCATCTCCTCGGTGATCTCGCCGCGCCGCGCGAACTCCATCTGCGTGATGGGACCGCCGTTCGACGCCTGTGCCCGACGCGGACGGACCCACGCCTCCCGCAGTCTGGGGAGACCGGCTGCCACACCCACGTCCTGGGGACCGCTCGTGTCGTAGACGCGGACAGGCGCCTCGCCACCCGAGAGCGCGATCTCACGCATCGGTACGCGCACGCCCCGTGCACCCTCGACCATCACCTTGCGCGAGTTGGGGAACGCCTTCGCGAACTCAGACATCAGCAGTACTCCAGGAAGGCGAACAGAGGCGGGTCCCGCGCTCCCTTCGCCGGTGTTAACCGGATTCGCCTCCTCGCCTATCGGTGGGTTGGCGAAATCCCGCCGAAGCGCCAGCGGCGCGAAGGCGGATCAGGTTCCAAGGGTCTGTTCTCAATCCCAGCGTGCGGGATACCCCCGGCGGACAAGGGGATCTTACCGAAATTGGGGACGGGACGAGTTGTGAATTGGTGAATAGCTCACCGGCCCGTGCGCGGGGCGTCTCCCCGCGTCCCCTGCAGCAGATCATTGCGCAGGGCCGGCGGGAAACGCTCGATGGCATAACGAACGGTCGTGCGTGGGACCCGCGAACCACCGTCCCGAAGGTAGCGCACGAGCCGGTCGGCATCCGAGCGGCCGGCTTCGCGCAGCAGCCAGCCGACCGCCTTGTGGATGAGATCGTGAGGATCGCCGCGCAGGGCGGTCGCCACCTCGAACGCCGCATCGAGGGCGGTACCGCCTGCCTTGACCGCCGGCTTGATGAGCGCCACCGCGGAGGCGCGCCGCACCCACAGGTTCCGGTGGGTGGCCCAGGTGGCGACGTCGGCTGCGAGGTCCGGGTACGCGAGCAGCAGCGGACCGATGACGTACCCACACAGGGCGTCGGTCGTGGCCCAGTTCGCCGCGTGGTCCCTGGCCAGCCACGGCTTCAGCCTTGGCAGCAGCGACGGTGCGAAGCGCGCGTGGAAAGAGGCCAGCACCTCGATACCGACCCCCTTGGCCTCGAACCGCGCGTCACGCACCAGCACGTCAGCCACCGCCAGCGCATCGGCAAGGCTCCACACGGCACGGTGCTCCCGCGCGATCACCCGGCCGAGCCTCCGCATGAACGGTGTTCCCGTGTTGACGAAGGTCGTCGTCGCGGTTGTGCGGAAGTAGCGGTGCGGATCGAACCCCTTCAGCGGCCGCGCGTGCGCCTCGAGTTCCGCCATCACCCGCGCGACGATCGCGTCACGCTCAGCCCTGTCCGCCCCGCCTGCCACGATCCGCCCGCCGTCCCCTCCTGGCTTTCCGATCGTCCCGGCCGCGTACCCGCGCGCCATCGTCAGCCCCCGCGCGCCAGGCTACCCGACCTTCCGCAGGATGAAGCACTTCAGGTAGTACGTCTCGGGCACACCGAGGAGCACCGGGTGGTCCCGGCCCTGCATCCGCTTCTCCACGACGGTGACCTGCGCTTCGGCGTCGAGCGCCGCCTCGTAGATGATCTGCGCGAACATCCCCTCGCTGACGTTGTACGAGCAGCTGCAGGTGACGAGGAAGCCGCCGGGGTTCAGGAGCTTCAGCGCGCGCAGGTTGATCTCCTTGTAGCCGGTCACCGCCTTGTCGATGGCGCTCTTGCTTTTCGCAAAGGCGGGCGGGTCGAGCACGATGGTGTCGAAGCGCTCCTTGAGGCGGTCCAGCCCGCGGAGTTCGTCGAACACGTTGCCCGCACGGGCGTCAACGGTGAGCCCGTTCCTCAGCGCGTTGGCACGGACCCGTGCCACGGCTTCCTCGGAGATGTCGAACGCGATGGTCTCCTGTGCAGCCCCCGCCAGCTTCATCGCGAAGCCGCCGTTGTAGCTGAAGCAGTCGAGCACCCGCCCACGGGCATAGCGTGCCGCGGCTTCGCGGTTCTCTCGCTGGTCGAGGAAGAGGCCGGTCTTCTGGCCATGACGCAGGTCGACGTCGTACTCCAGGCCGCACTCGTGGACGGTGACCGATTCGGGCACCTCGCCGTCGAGCACCTCGACCTGCATCGGCAGCCCTTCCAGGCCGCGAGTCTTCGGGTCGTTGCGCGCGAGAATGCCCCTCGGGTGCAGCCGATCCTTCAGGGCGCGCACCACGGTGGGCGTCAGGCGGTCCATCCCCTGTGAGAGCGCCTGCACGACCAGGTAGTCGCCATAGCGATCCACGACGAGCGACGGCAGCAGGTCGGCCTCGCCGTGCACGAGCCGGTACGCGGTCGCATCGATCCCGAGCGACTCGCGGAACGCGATGGCGGCGTCGACTCGCGCCGTCACGAGCGCGTCGTCTGCCACCCGATCGCCGTAGGTCAGCATGCGCACGGCGATCTGCGACCGGTCGCTGTAGAGCGCAGACCCCAGCGTGCGGCCGCGGCCGTTGCGCACCAGCACGACGTCACCCGCGGTGGCCGAGGCCTCCGTGACATCGCTGCGGTAGATCCAGGGGTGACCACCGCGAAGGCGCTGTTCGCCGCGCGGGGAGAGGGTGACGGTTGGTGGCATGAAGGCTCCGGACTCCGGGCTTCAGGCTCCGGACATTCTCGCCTCTAGGCTATCACCCCAGATCCTCCGGCCGAACCGTCGCCCGAGCCGCACTTCAACCGAGGGTGACCGTGGAGCGCATAGTAGAATGTCCCGATGCGCGTGGCGATTGGGGCCGATCACGCCGGATTCCTCCTCAAAGAGCACCTCAAGCAGACCCTGCAGAAGCTCGGACACACGGTCGAGGATTTCGGTACCGACAGCGAAGCGTCAGTGGACTACCCGCCGATTTGCATGGCGGTCGGCCGGGCCGTGGTCGACGGGCGTGCGGACCGGGGCATCGTCCTCGGCGGCAGCGGCCAGGGCGAGCAGATTGCCGCCAACAAGGTGCCCGGCGTGCGCGCGGCACTCTGCAACGACCTCTTCACCGCGCGACTCTCCCGCGAGCACAACAATGCGAACGTCCTGTCCATGGGCGGCCGCATCGTCGCACCGGGGCTCGCGGACGAGATTCTCGAGCTCTGGCTCAACACGGAGTTCGCCGGCGGGCGGCACCAGCGCCGCATCGACCAGATCACCGCGGGCGAGGCCGCCGGCGGACGCATCTAACGACCGGACTTCCGCGGCCGGCGATGCCGGCCGTGCGGAACCTTCCTTCAGGAACACGATGGCTACCGAGACGACGAAGCTTCCCCTGTGGCGCACCCTGGCCGAGACCGACCCCGACGTGTTTCAGGCCGTCCAGCACGAGGTGCACCGGCAGAACACGGGGCTCGAACTCATTGCCTCGGAGAACTTCGTCAGCCGCGCGGTGATGGAAGCCGTGGGCTCGGTCCTCACGAACAAGTACGCGGAAGGGTACCCCGGCAAGCGCTATTACGGCGGATGCGAGTACGTCGACGTCGTGGAACGGGCGGCCATCGCCAGGGCCAAGGCGCTCTTCGGCGCGGAACACGTCAACGTCCAGCCGCACTCCGGCGCCCAGGCCAACATGGCGGTCTGCCTCGCCGTGCTGAAGCCGGGTGACACCATCCTCGGCATGAACCTCGCCCACGGGGGGCACCTCACGCACGGCCATCCCCTCAACTTCTCCGGCCAGCTCTACACGATCGTCCCCTACGGGGTCCGCAAGGACGATGAACGGATCGACTACGACGAGCTCGAGCGGCTCGCGGACGAGCGCAAGCCGAAGCTGATCATCGTGGGGGCCAGCGCGTATCCGCGCGTGATCGACTTCGCCCGCATCCGGACAGTGGCCGACCGCGTCGGCGCGCTGGTGATGACCGACATGGCGCACATCGCCGGCCTCGTGGCGGGCGGGGCTCATCCGAGCCCGGTGCCGCACTCGGACTTCGTCACCACGACCACGCACAAGACGCTGCGCGGACCGAGGGGCGGCATGATTCTCTGCCGCGAGCGGTTCCAGAAGGACATCGACCGCAGCGTCTTCCCAGGCGTGCAGGGCGGGCCGCTGATGCACGTCATCGCGGGCAAGGCGGTCTGCTACAAGGAGGCCGCCGAGCCGGCCTTCGCCGAATACCAGCGGCAGATCGTGAAGAACGCCGCACGCCTGGCGCAGGTGCTCACCGATGCCGGCTTCCGCCTGGTGTCGGGCGGCACCGACAACCACCTGATGCTCGTCGACACGTTCTCACGGGGCATCACCGGGAAGGTGGCGGAGGCCGCGCTGGGCAAGGCTGGCATCACGGTGAACAAGAACGCGATCCCGTTCGACCAGAACCCGCCCATGACCGCCAGCGGCATCCGCATCGGCACACCGGCCATCACCTCCCGCGGCCTGAAGGAAGCCGACATGGACAGCGTCGGCAGCCTCATCGCGCGGGCCCTGGCGACGCCGGACGACGACGCGGCGCTGGCGATGGTCCGTGAAGAGGTCGAGGCACTGTGCCGGACGTTCCCGCTGTACCCGGACTCGCAGGCGTAACAGCCGCGGTCTTCCGGGCCGGCGGCGCGCTGTCGGCGGCGCTGCCGGACTACGAACCCCGGGCGGGCCAGGTCGAGATGGCCGCCCGCGTGGCGGACATCTTCGAGAACGGCGGCGTCCTCCTATCCGAGGCCGGCACCGGCACGGGGAAGACGCTCGCGTACCTGGTGCCTGCCATCCTCAGCCGCCAGCGGGTGCTCGTCTCCACGGGCACCAAGAACCTCCAGGAACAGATCTTCTTCAAGGACATCCCGACACTGCGGGCGGCCCTGGACGTGCCCTTCACGGCCACCTACATGAAGGGGCGCGCCAACTACGTGTGCCTCCACCGGCTCGACCAGCTGAACGAGGGCAACAGCCCCGCGGCGCGCGACGTGTTCCTGCCGATCATCTCGGAGTGGGCGCGGCAGACCGAGACGGGCGACCGCGCCGAACTGCAGGACCTTCCCGAGGACCTGCCGTTCTGGTCCGAGGTGTCGGCGAGCGCGGAGTCGTGCATCGGCACCGACTGCCCGCGCTACGACGAGTGCTTCGTCACCCGCATGCGCCAGCGCGCGGCCGCGTCCGATGTGGTGATCGTGAACCACCACCTGCTCTGCGCCGACGCCGCCGTGCGGCAGAACGCGTTCGGCGAAGTCATTCCCGCGTGTGCGTACAGCATCGTGGACGAGGCACATCAGCTCGAGGACATCGCGACGCAGTACTTCGGGTTCTCGATCAGCAACTACCGGCTGGATGACTACGCTCGCGACGTGGAACGGTTCATCCGCTCGGGTGCGGTCACCACCCGCACCGCACAGGACGAACTGCAGAAGGCCATCGACCGCCTGCGCGACCACGCGCGCGCCTTCTTCACGGAACTGGCGTTCGCGCATCGCACGAACGACCGCGCCCGCGGCGAGGAACGGGTGCGTGCCACGGACCAGTCACTCGGACACACCCGCGAGGTGGCGGCCTATCTGGCCGGCTCCCTGGATCTGGTCGAGGCCGCGCTCGCCCTGCTCAAGCCCTCGGGGTCTGGCGAGGAGGGCGAACCGGCTTCTCCTTTCGACAGCACGGCACTGTCCCGCCGTGCGCGCGAGATCCGCGACGAACTGCGCTTCCTGCTGCGGGCCGGTGACCCGGCCTATGTCTACTTCGTCGAGTTCCGCGGCAAGGGGGTCTTCCTCCGGGCCTCGCCGATCGATGTCTCGGAGATCGTGCGTGACCTGCTCCTGGACCGGATGCAGGGCACGGTGCTGACGTCGGCCACGCTCACGGTGGACGGCACCTTCGACTACGTGAAGACCCGTCTCGGCATCGCCGACGCCGAAGAGGTGCGCCTCCCGTCGGAGTTCGACTACGCGAGCCAGGCCGTTCTGTACCTCCCACCACGGATGCCGGACCCGCGGGAGCCGGCGTTCACGATGGCGGCCGGGCGCCAGGTGGTGGAACTGCTGAAGCGCAGCGAGGGGCGGGCATTCGTGCTGTTCACCAGCTATGCCTCGCTTCGGGCGGTGCAGGCCATCGCGGAGATGGCACTCGACTACCCGACCTTCGTCCAGGGAACCGCCCCGAGATCCCAGCTCCTGAAGCAGTTCCGGGAGACACCGCACAGCGTGCTCTTCGCCACCTCGAGCTTCTGGCAGGGGGTGGACGTGGTCGGCGAAGCGCTGAGCTGCGTCATCGTCGACAAGCTGCCGTTTGCCTCGCCGGGCGACCCCATCACGGCCGCCCGCATCGACGCGATCCGGGCCAGGGGAGGCGAACCGTTCGGGGAGTACCAGGTGCCGCTGGCTATCCTCGCGTTACAACAGGGGTTAGGCCGCCTCATCCGTCACCGTCGCGACCGCGGGGTGCTCGCGGTGCTCGACCCGCGGCTGCAGACGAAGGGTTACGGCCGGCGGTTCATCGCCTCGCTGCCGCCAGCCCCCATCGTCCGGGACCTCGATGCTGTCGAAGCCTTCTTTTCGATCGTGTAAGATACGTGGGACTAACTAGTTAGTGTCACTTCTCAGGAGGAAGTTTATGGTCCGCCGAATCTGCGGCCGGCCGTCGTGGCTCTTCACGGTCGCTCTCATCGCATCGCTGATCGCCGCCGTTCCGGCGTTCGCGCAGTCCACGGGCATGGTCAAGGGCGTCGTCATGGACGACAAGAACCAGCCGGTGCCTGACGCCAAGGTCACGCTCGAAATGGTCGGCGGCACGGGCCGCAAGTTCGAGACGAAGACCAACAAGAAGGGCGAGTACATCCAGATCGGCCTCGCCTCGGGTCAGTACAAGGTCGTCGCCGAGAAGGACAAGCTCGGCTCGGCTCCGGCAACGGTGGGCGTCCGCGCCAACACCACGCAGGAAGCCAACCTGGTGCTCGCCATGGCCAGCGCCGCGGCCACGAAGGAAGCCCAGGCCAAGAACGCCGCCATCACCAAGGTGTTCGACGAAGGCGTGCAGCTGAGCAACGCCGGAAACCACGATGCCGCGATCGCCAAGTTCCAGGAGGCGATCAGCATCATCCCGACCTGCTACAACTGCTACAACAACATCGCCTACAGCTACACCGCCAAGAAGGACATGGCGAACGCCGAGGCCGCGTACAAGAAGTCGATCGAGGTGAAGGCAGACGACGCCGCGGCGTACGTGGGCCTTGCGGGCATCTACTTCAACACCGGCAAGGCGGCTGACGCGAAGCCGCTGGTGGAGAAGGCGGTGTCGATCGACCCGTCGAACCCGGACGCGCACTACATCTACGGCAT
>WBZO01003046.1_pt1 | contig 20343 bp, 14 predicted proteins | sample 5204261 | NCBI WGS metagenome assembly WBZO01 (sample SAMN12412400, study PRJNA552823) | activated sludge metagenome | isolation source: activated sludge from anammox sidestream of wastewater treatment plant... | place: USA: North Carolina | collected 2017-09 | reverse complement strand
TCGTCGTCGTCGCCGACCTCGAGGAGATGCCCGCTTCGCGCATCGCCGAGATCCTCGACTGCCCGGAGCCCACCGTGCGCTCGCGGCTCAAGCGCGCACGTGCCGATCTGGTGAAGCGGCTTTCCCGCGACCCGCTCTTCAGCGAAGAGGCCGCCCGGGCGGCGAGAGGAGGCGCGTCGTGAGCGACGCCGATCTCCTGCTCGCACGCGCGCGGTCCGCGTGGAATGCCGCCAAGCGCGACGACGAGGAGAACGTGCGCGAGGCGAGCGAGCTCCGTCTCGTGCGCGCCTGGCCGCCCGCACGCGTCGCCCCGGCGCGCGCGTTCGCGTTCGGCGGCGCCGCGGCGTTCGCCCTCGCCGCCCTCCTCTTCTTCGTGCTGCGTCCGCCTGCGGCCGTGCAGGTTCCCGTCGTCGCAGCGACCGCTCCGGCGACGGTCGCGCCCATCGCCTCGACCCCCGCGACGCCTTCGCTGCCCGCGACGGCGCCGCGGAGGATCGCGCACGTCGTGGCGAGCAGCGCCTGCGCCGAGTGCAAGGTCGAGCCCGGCGCGCCGATCGACGCACGCGTCGTCGTACCGGCCGGTGCGCGCCTCACCCTCGGCTTCGCGTTCGACGACGGGCTCGTCGATCCGTCGACGGGCGCCGACCTCGTCGGACCGGCCGCCGCATCCGCCGGCAGCGACGCGACCCTGATGATCGAGCGAGGCACCGTGCGCCTCCGTGCCGTCCGCGACTCGGTCGTGGAGGTGCCGGGCGGGAGGCTCTCGGCGATCGATGCAACCTACACACTTCACGTCGACGAGCGCGGCGTCGCACGGATCGACGTCGAGCGCGGGCGCGTGTCGGTCTCCACGAAGGGCGCGCTCGAGATCGTCGCGCATGCAGGCGGCGCGCCGCTCGTGATCGACGCCGCCGGCGGCGCCCACACGGCGGGCGGATCACCGTCTTCGTCCGCGGTACCGGTCGCGCCCGCCGTCCGTCCGGCAACGACCGCGGCGGCGGCGCGCACCGACGACGACGTCCTCGCCGATGCGCGTGTCCGCGCCCGGCAGGGCGACGCGGGCGGGCGCTCGGAGCTCGAGCGCCTCGCGAAGTCGAGCGACGCCCGCGTGTCGCGACGCGCGAGCTTCACGCTCGCGGAGCTCGACCTCGCCGCAGGCGCGAAGGACCGAGCGCGGGCCCGGCTCGACGAGCTCTTGGTCTGTCCGGAGGCCGGCCTCGCGGCCGATGCCGCGATGCTCCTCGCGCGGTCGCACGGGTCGGCGAGCGAGCGCGCCGAGGTCTGGCGGCGCTATCTCGCGACCTCGCCGCCCCGCCCCTACTTCGAGCGCGCTCTCCTGGAGCGAGCCGAGGCCCTCCTCGACGCCGGGCGCGCGCCCGAGGCGAAGCGCGTCCTCGAGGACCTCCGGCGCGGGCCCCTCACGGAAGCGCAGCAGCGCCAGCTCGACCGGCTCCTCCTGAAGGCGAAGGACAGCCGCTAATGTGCTAATTGCGGGGGCATGACGGACACGGCAGCGCAAGCAGCGGGACCGACCCTCGACAAGGCCTACGAGCCCCGGGAAGTCGAAGAGCGCTGGTACTCGTTCTGGGAGAAGGAAGGCGTCTTCGCGGCGAGCGACGATCCGAAGGACGAGCGCCCCGTCTACGTCGTCCCGATGCCGCCGCCGAACGTCACCGGCTCGCTGCACATGGGCCACGCGCTCACGTGCACGCTCGAGGACGCGCTCGTCCGCTGGGAGCGCATGCGAGGCAGGAACACGCTCTGGCAGCCGGGCATCGACCACGCGGGCATCGCGACGCAGACCGTGGTCGAGCGCCAGCTCGCGCGCGAGGGCAAGACGCGCCACGACCTCGGACGCGACGCGTTCGTCGAGCGCGTGTGGAAGTGGAAGGGCGAGAGCGGCGGCACGATCACGCGCCAGCAGCGCATCCTCGGCGCCTCGCCCGACTGGAAGCGCACGAAGTTCACGATGGACCCGGAGCTGAACGTCGCGGTCGTCGAGGCGTTCGTGCGCCTCTACGAGGCGGGGCTCATCTACCGCGCCACGCGTCTCATCAACTGGTGCCCCGAGTGCCGCACCGCGCTCTCCGATCTCGAGGTCGAGAACGAGGAGGGCGCCAACGGCGAGCTGTTCCAGTTCGCGTACAAGGTCGACGGCTCCGATGAGGAGATCATCGTCGCGACCACGCGCCCGGAGACGATGCTCGGCGACACCGCGGTCGCGGTCCACCCCGACGACCCGCGCTACAAGCACCTGCACGGCAAGATGCTCGTGCACCCGTTCGTCGATCGGAAGGTGCCGATCATCACCGACGCGATCCTCGTCGATCCGAAGTTCGGCACCGGCGCGGTGAAGGTCACGCCGGCGCACGACTTCAATGACTTCGCGACGGGCAAGCGCCACGGGCTCGAGGAGATCAACATCTTCGAGCTCGACGGCACCATGAACGCGAACGGCGGCCCGTTCGCCGGGCTCGATCGCAAGCGCGCGCGCACGGCGGTGAAGAAGGCGCTCGAGGAGAAGGGCCTCGCGCACGGATCCAAGCCGCACGTGCTCACGCTGCCGCGCTGCCAGCGCTCCGGCGGCGTCGTCGAGCCGATGATCTCGACGCAGTGGTTCTGCAAGATGAAAGACATGGCAGACGAAGCCATGAGGGCGGTCCACGACGGCCGCACGAGGATCGTCCCCGACGAGTGGACGAAGACCTACGACCACTTCCTGTCGAACATCCAGGACTGGTGCATCTCGCGTCAGCTGTGGTGGGGCCACCAGATCCCCGCGTGGCACGGCCCGAACGGCGAGATCCGCGTGGCGCGCACGAAGCCCGAAGGCCTCGGCCCCGAGTGGACGCAGGACCCCGACGTGCTCGACACGTGGTTCTCCTCGGCGCTCTGGCCGTTCTCCACGCTCGGCTGGCCGAACGACACCGATGCGCTGAAGAAGTTCTACCCCTCGAGCGATCTCGAGACCGGCTACGACATCCTCTTCTTCTGGGTCGCCCGCATGATGATGTTCGGGCTGTACTTCATGAAGGACGTCCCGTTCCGGCGCGTGCTGCTCCACGGCATGGTCGTCGACGAGACGGGCAAGAAGATGAGCAAGGTGCTCGGCAACGTGATCGATCCGCTCGATCTCGTCTACGGCGCCAAGCCCGAGGCGATCGCCGAGCACGCCTCGCCCGGCGCGCCCACGCAGGAGGCGCTCACCAAGTTCAAGAAGTCGTATCCGTCGATCGCGGCGGACATCGAGAAGGGCGTCGGCTTCCCGGCGTTCGGCACGGATGCCGTGCGCATGACGCTCTCGACGTACCCGCCGTCGAACAAGCGCATCGCGCTCGCGCCGAAGCGCATCGAGGGCTACCGCCACTTCGCGAACAAGATCTGGAACGCGTCACGCCTCTGCCTGAGCCACATGGAAGGCGACAAGCGCCCGGAGCTCACGGGCAAGCCGCCCGCGGCGAAGGGCTTCTTCAACCGCTGGGTCCTCGCGCAGCTCGGCAAGACGATCGCGATCGCCAACGCGGGCCTCGCGGAGTTCCGCATCGACGAGGCGGCGAACGAGGCCTACCGCTTCTTCTGGAACGACTTCTGCGACTGGTACCTCGAGGTCACGAAGCCGATCCTCCGCGAGGGCGGTGATGCGACCGAGGCCGCCGAGACGCGCGCGGTCATGGCCCACGTCCTCGAGGCGAGCTACCGGCTGCTCCACCCGATGATGCCGTACATCACCGAGGAGCTGTGGCAGCGCGCGCCGCGTCCGGCGTCGCGCAAGACGTCGATCGCGTTCGGCCCGTACCCCGAGGCGGACGTCGACGCGATCACCGACGAGGCGGCGCTCCGCGACATGGAGATCTTCAAGGCCGTCGTCTCCGCCGCGCGCAGCATCCGCAGCGAGCACGACGTGAAGCCGACGCTCGACGTGCCGCTCGCGCTCCGGAGCGACAGCGACGTCGCGCGCGCGATGCTCGGCGATCGCCTCTCCGCCATCTCGTTCCTCGTGCGCGCACCGAGCCCGGTGGTGGAGAAGATCGGCGGACCGCGCGCCGCCGGCACGACGGTCAACGTCGTGCCGACGCCTCACGGTCCGATCGAGGTCCTCGTGGGCCTCAAGGGCCTCGTCACCAAGGACGACGAATTGAAGCGCATCGATCGCGAGATGAAGCGCATCGACAAGGACCTCGGCGTGATGGCGAAGAAGCTCTCCTCGCCGGCGTTCGTCGAGAAGGCCCCGAAGGAGGTCGTCGACGAGGCCAAGGCGCTCCAGCAGCAGCTCATGGAAGCGCGCGCGCGGCTCGAGGAGTCGAAGAAGCTCGCCGAAGAGCTCTGAGCCACACTGTGCCGCACGGAGTGCCGGGATCCTGACGGCACACCGTGAGTCTGGGCACGCGCCCGCGAAAAGCGCGCGAAAGCGCACGCGGCGCGCACTGGCACGCCGGGTGCTCGGCCGTGCGCGCCATGCTTCACCGATCCTTCTTCTTCGCGCCCATTCTCGGTGCCGTGCTCGCCGCGGCTTGCAACGGATCCATCGAGGACACGCCTTCGCCTGCGACGACGGGCTCGGACGCGGGCACCGTCGTCCACCCGACCCCGGGGGACGCCGGCGCCGAGGCCGAGGCGCCGCTTCGCGACGTGACCGCGATGAAGACCGTCGATCTCGGGACCGTGAGCGCCGGTCAGGAGGTGACGCTCGACGTCCCGGCGGGCGCGCTCGGCTTCGTCGTGATCGTGCAGGGCGCGAGCGAGGGCGATCAGGTCGGCATCGAGGAGATCACGAGCCCCTCGGGAGAGATCGTGCACGGCGCGTACATGCCGAAGGGCGGGTCGCACGCGACGAGCCAGTCGTCGTTCGGCGCGATCGCGGCGGCGGCGGTCCCGCAGAGCGAGTCGAAGTCGGCGACGCCGCCCGAGAGCGGCAAGTGGAAGATCAAGCTGGGCGACGGTGCCGGCGGGACGACGACGGCGATGCACGCCGAGGCGCGCATCCAGCTCGGGAGCGCGAATGGCTTCGTGGGCGGCCGCCTCGATCTGAACGTCTACGTGCCCGACGGCCTCGAGCTCGGGGGAGCGCGCCTCGATGCCACGAAGGCGCAGACCGACGAGGAGATCGCGCGCCGGCTCGACGTCTTCTTCCAGTCGCTCTTCGATCTGTACGCGGTCGATCGCGGCAAGGTGAACTTCCTCCCCGCCGCCGCCGATCTGAAGCAGGTGACGACGGACACGCAGCTGCTCGACGCGTTCTCCGCCTCGAAGGCGGCAAAGGACGACCAGGCGCTGAACGTCGTGCTGACGAACGCGATCGACTTCGGCGGCGGCAACGCAGCATGGGGGATCGCGCCGGGCATCCCGGGCGCCGCGACGCGAGCCGGCACGGTGATGAGCGGCATCGTGCTCGCGGTCGGCGACACGCCCGCCGTCGGCGACGGGCTCACCCTGCTCCACGAGGCGGGCCACTTCTTCGGCCTCAACCACACCACCGAGCTCTATGACGGGCTCGCCGATCCGCTGAGCGATACCCCGAAGTGCGAAGGGATCTCGATCGAGGATCCTTCGACGCTCGGCAAGTGTCCCGACAAGAAGAACATCATGTTCCCGACGTTCTACGGAACGGCGGGCGCGCTCGTCTCGGCCTCGGACGCGCAGCGGAGCGTCGTGCGCGGCTCGCCGGTCTACCGTGCCTACGCCGACGGCGTGCTCGGCCAGGGCAACCGCGATCGGCGATCGTGGGGCGCCTTTGGCATCGCGCCCGCGCGGCTGTCGCTCACCAAGTCGGGGAGGGATCTCAACCCGACGGAGATCTATCTCGCGGCCACGCTGTGTCCGGCGACGAAGAGCGATCCGCAGGCGTTCGTCGCCGCGCGCGGTGCAGCGGCGATCGCCGAGCTCCGCGCCGCGGCGAGCGATCCCGATCTGCCGTCGGTCGTCCGGCGAAAGGCGGCCGGGATCCTCTCGACGCTGGGAGAGCCGTAGTATCTTCGTCCCTCGTGGACGACGCTCCCCTCCTCGCCGCGATCGCAAGGCTCTCGCGCGATCCGCGCGTGCGCTACGCAGAGGTCCGCTTCACCGACGAGCGCGTGGAAGGCGTGCGCCTCCGCGCGAGCACGCGAGGGCGCGCCGATCACGTCGGCACCTCGCGCTCGCGGGGCGTCGGCATCCGCGTGCTCGGAGCGAAGACGTGGGGCTTCGCGAGCACCGCGTCGCTCGACGAGGCGTCGATCCTCGCCGCGGCCGAGCGCGCGACGACGATCGCCGACGCCTCGAGCCGGATCGCCTCGAAGGCGGCGCCCTTCCCCGCCCTCGCCGCGCAGCGCGGTACGTACGCGACGCGCACGGCGATCGATCCGATGACCGTCGCGCTCGAGGACAAGATCGCCGCCCTCGATGCGCCGCTCGCCGCGATGCTGAAGGGCGCGAGCGAGGTGCGCTCCGCGGAGGCGCGCATGGAGTGGCGCACGCTCGACAAGCGGCTGCTCACGACCGAGGGCACCGACGTCGCGCAGCACTTCGTCTTCGGCTCGTGCGGGATGCGCGCCATCGCGGTCTCGGACGACGGCGACGCCGAAACGCGCAGCTACCCGACGTGGGAGGGCTGCGACGGCTTCCAGGGCGGCTACGAGCGGATCGCCGCGCTCGATCTGGGCGGCAACGCCGAGCGCGTGCGCGACGAGGCGGTCGCCTTGCTCCGCGCGCCGCGCTGCCCCGCCGGCGAGATGGACCTCATCCTCGAGTCGAGCCAGGTCGCGCTGCAGATCCACGAGTCGTGCGGGCACCCGACGGAGCTCGATCGCGCGCTCGGGACCGAGATCACGCTCGCGGGCGGCTCCTTCCTCGAGCCGGGGATGCTCGGGAGCTTCCGCTACGGCTCGGACGTCGTCACCCTCACCGCCGACTCGGTGGCCGAGGGCGGGCTCGGGACGTTCGGCTGGGACGACGAGGGGACGCCTGCCGGCACGCACGTGCTCGTCGATCGCGGCATCTTCACCGACTATCTCTCGAGCCGCGAGACGGCCGCGTCGCTCGGCCGCGCGTCGACCGGGACGATGCGCGCGAGCGGATGGGATCGCACCCCGCTCATCCGCATGACGAACGTGTCGCTCGCGCCGCGCGAGGGCTCGCTCGACGATCTGATCGCCGATACGAAGCGCGGCGTCCTCATGGCCACCGACCGGAGCTGGAGCATCGACGACCAGCGCCTCGACTTCCACTTCGCCTGCGAGATCGGCTGGGAGATCGAGAACGGCAAGCGCACGCGCATCGTCCGCTCGCCCGCGTACGGCGGCTCGACGCCGAGGTTCTGGGGATCGTGCGACGCCGTCTGTGGCCCGAGCGAATGGCGCCTCTGGGGGATCAACACGTGCGGAAAGGGCGATCCGATGCAGGCGATCGGCGTCGGTCACGGCGCGGCCCCGGCCCGCTTCCGCGGCGTCAGCGTGCGGAGCGAGTCGTGAGCATCCTCGCCCCCCACGCCCTGCTCGAGCGCTGTCGCGAGGCGCTCCGCGTCGCCGGCGAAGCCGATGCCGACGTGCACATCCGCGTCCGCCGGCGAGGCTGCGCGCGGTTCTCGATCGGAGAGCTGTCGCAGCACATGGGGCTCGAGGACGTCGCGGCGCGCGTGCGGGTCGCGAAGGGACGACGCGTCGCCGAGATCGCGACCACCGACGTCGACGTCGCGTCGCTCGCCTCCGCGCTCCGGGAGGCGGCCGCGCTCGCCGCGCGCTCGCCGGAGATCGAGGGCTGGGACGGCGTGGCCGGTGCCGGCGATCCGACGCCCGCGCCGCCGCGCTTCGAGCCCGCGACCGCGGACATGACGGACGACGCGCGGGCCGCGCTCGCGGCGCGTGCGCTCGATCGGATCGCGAAGGCGGGGCTCGTCTCCGCCGGCATGCTCGAGACGACGAGCCATGCGGTGGCGATCGCGTCGACCCGCGGCGCCGCGCGGGCCCACGAGGGGACGGAGGCCGGCTTCCGCGTCTGGGCGCTCGACGACGCGGCGGGCCGTGGCGCGAGCGGCCACGCGGCGCGTCTGTCGCGCGACGTGCGCGCGCTCGACGTCGACGAGGCGACCGACGAGGCGATCGCCGTCGCGAAGCGCGGGCGCGATCCGGGGCGCGTCGACGCGGGGACCTGGGACGTCGTGATGGAGGCCCCGGCCGTCGCGGAGCTGCTCGAATGGCTCGGGATGATCGCGCTCTCGGCGCCGGACTTCGAGCAGGGCAAGAGCCCGCTCTCCGGCCGCATCGGGCAGCCCATCACGGGCGATCGCGTCTCGATCGTCGAGCACCCGCTCGACGAGGGGCCGTTCGGCTTCGCCGATCCGTTCGACCGCGAGGGCACCGTTCGCCGCCGCATCGAGCTCGTCACGAAGGGCATCGCAAAGGGGGTGCTCTACGATCGCGTGTATGCTGCACGCGCTCGGGCGGCCGGCGAGCCGGACGTGACCTCCACCGGCAGCGCCCTCGTCTCCGAGTTCGGCGCACCGAGCGGCGTGGGGCCGATCGCGCTCCATCTCGGGCTCGACGGCGCCGACGCGCCGGACGTCCCGTCGCTCCTCGCCGGGCTGAAGCGCGGCCTCTGGATCCGGCGCCTCCATTACGTGAACGGGTACGTCGATCCGCGACGCGCGGTGATGACCGGCCTCTCGCGTGACGGCTGCTTCCTCGTGGAGGACGGCCGCGTCGTGCGCGCGGTCGGCAACGTGCGCATGACCGACTCCTTCCTCGAGATGCTCGCCCGCTCGGACGGGGCGACGCGCGAGCGCACGGCGGTCGCCGGCGCGTGGACGGAGGGCAACTCGCTCGTCGTCCCGGCGGCCATGCGCTTCCGTGACGTCGTCTTCACGAGCGGCAGCCGCTGAGGCTTGATCCGGGAGAATCGTTGAATTAGGTGCAGCCGCGATGGAAGGCGGCGCGCGGCTCGCTCGGCTCGTGGCGACGGCGATCGTGCTGGCGTCCGCCGCCCCTGCGCGCGCCGAGACGACGAGCGAGGAGGCGCCCGCGCCGGCGCCCGGGTTCCGCGGCAAGCGCGGCGACGTCGCGATAAGCGCGGAGCACCTCGTCCCCATCGTCCGGTACTACGACGACGGCACGAAGGACGGCGAAGCGGCGTCCTTCGGATGGGGCGTGATCAGCCAACCGCGCTCGGTCCACGACGTCCCGCGGCTCGCGGTCGATGTTGCCGTGGCCGACCGCGTCACCGTCGGCGCCGCCCCGATCCTCACGACCGGCTCGCGGGCGAATCGGTACGCGATCGGCCTCGCGCCGCGCGTCGGGTTCGTGATCCCGCTCTCGCGGCGCGTGAGCGCCTGGCCGAACCTGGGGATCACCTACGTCTTTCTCGCGGAGTACGAGGCCAGGGGCCACCAGCTCGCGTTCTCGGCCGAGGCTCCGCTCGTCTTCGGCGTCGCCGAGCATGTCGCGGTGTCGCTCGGCGCGGCCATGGGCGCGCCGATCCTGAACGTGCGCGGCATCCCCGCGGGTGCGACGAGCGTCAGGGCCGCTCACGTCGGCCTCTCGATGGGGCTCGTCGCATGGTTCTGAACGCCGTCGTCGCAACGCTGGCGCTCGCGCTCGCCCAGGCCGACGACCCGACACCCGTCGACGACGACGCCACGCCCGATGCGTCGCCCGCCGTCGAGGAGCCTCCGCCTCCGCCCGCGCCCCCGCGCACCGTGCCGCCCGAGCCGTGGAACGAGCCGCCGCCAGCAGAGCCGCGGCGGACGAAACCGCTCAACGGCGACCTCCGGAACGGCGTCGTCTTCTCCGCCGAGCGGCTCTTCCCGGTCGTGACGGTGCAGACGCTCGCGCCCTCGCGCTCGACGTCGTTCGTCGACTGCGGCGTCAGCGCGACGCCGACGCATTGCGCGCCGGCGGAGCCCGCGACGCAGGACGAGGTTCACCTCGGGCCGTCGTGGGACGCCGCGCGATCGCTGTTCGATTTCCCGGCGCTGGCCTTCGACGGCGCGATCTCGGGCGTGACGCTCGGCGGATCGCTCGTCGTCGGCCAGGTCGTGGCCTCGCGACAGACGTACGAAACCACGCGCGGGTTGGAGGCGAGGCATGGCGCGTTCGGGATCAGCCCGCGCATCGGTTATGCGGTACCCATCGGCGACAGGTTCGCGCTCTGGCCGCGGCTGGGCATGGCCGCAGCGGTGAGCGACGTCCTGAAGGACGACGTCAACCTCCTCTTCGTCACGACGCAGCTCGGCGCGCTCTGGTTCTTCACGCACCACGCGGCGCTCGCGCTCACGCCCGCGTACCACGCCCCGATGACGAACGAGCGAACGAACGTCCGCCGCCTCGCCGTCGATCTCGGGCTGACGATCGCGTTCTAGCGGCGCGGCTCGTCCGCGTGCTCCTCGGCCGCGCGCGCCATACCCTCGAGGATGTTCCCGAACATCGCCTCGAGCTGCGCGAGCTCCTCGACGTCGAGCTCGATCGGCACGAGCGCCTCGGCGCTCAGCCGCTGCATGCGGGCGAACGACTCGGCCTGCTGCTCCCACGACGCGCGCACGTGCTCGGGGACCGTCGCGAGCGCCGCGGTGAGCACGTCGTCTCCCTCCTCCGCCGCCGCGCGCAGCCTGTCCATGCCGTCGATGTACTCGTCGAGGCGGCGCGCACGCTCGGCATGCTCCTCGTCCGTGGGCGGTCTCGGATCGATCCACCGCCCCGTCCCGGCGAGCTCACGGACGACGCCGTCGTAGGTGTCGGCTCGCGGGTCGCAGATGTCGGGCGTCACGAAGACGCCCCGCGGATCGTCGTGGATCCGAGGGAGCGCATCGCCGAAGTGCTCGTGGAGCCAGCAGCGGATCGCGAAGTCCGCATCGTTGTCCTCGAAGCGGAGCGCGGTGAAGATCGAGACGCTCCCGTCCGCATGAGGGCGGAGGAGCGGGATCGGGTCGTAGCCGTCGGCCACCATCCCGTCGTACTCGGCCTCGCGGCCCTGCTCGACCCACCGCGCGCGATCACGAGCCGCGTAGGTCTCGAGCGCGGTGCGGAGCGCCTCCCGATCGCGGACCTTCAGATGGACGTCGGCGTCGATCCCCATGTCGCTCTTCCTCGCTCGCAGGCGATGAGACGAGCCTCGCGCCGCGCGCATTCACCCGCGGGGTACCGACGATCCAAACGGTGATTCACGTCGCAGGACGCCGACCGTCGCGTTCCTCGACGCCCCGGACCGCGGGATCTGCCGGGGTTCGTGCGTGGCGCGGCTCGTGCTTGTGAGCATCCGCGATGACGTATCGTGAGGAAGCACCGGAGCTCGCCTCGCGCGAGAAGCTCCTCGAGCAGGAGCTGGCGGCGACGCGCACGCAGCTCCATGCGCTCGCCGACGAGGAGCGCCGTCTCTCTCGCGCGCTCGCCGAGGTCCGGGGCGAGCTCGCAGCGCTCGGCCGAGTGAAGGTCATCGAGGCGAGGCCGGAGTCGAGCCGGAACGCGCGCGCGATGGCGGTGCTGATGCTCGCGTTCGTCGCCCTGGTGGCGGCCGACTGGCTGCGCCGTACGAACACGGCCGTGCGCCCGCCGCCCGACGTCTCCAGCCCGTGGGGCGGGCCGACCGCGAGCGGCCGCGGTTGGCTGTATCTCGAAGCTCCGCCGAACACGGTCGTGAAGGTCGACGGCGATTTCGCCGCCGCGCCGACGCGTCTCGACCTGTCCGTGCTGGACGGCCACGACTTCGAGTTCGACGCGCGGGCGAAGACGCGGGTGCACCCGATCCCGTGCACCACGGCGGTCGTCCGCTACCACGGAAGCGGGTTCGTCGACGTCGACCGTTTCTTCAACAGCGCCACCTGTTTCTGAGGGCCAGAACGCTGGTAGCCGACCGGCAAAGTTGGTAAAGCCAAGGCGAGCGGAGCCGGGTGCTCCATTTGCCTACATGAGCGAGCCGACCGACGAGAAGGATCCGCAGCAAGGCGAGGAGCAGGCGCTCGCTCGCGCGACCGACGAGGCGCCGGCCGGCGACGTCGATGCGAAGAAGCACGCCGACGGGACGAACGGATCCACCAAGCACGTCGACGATCCCGACGACGAGGCGAGCACGGACGACGACGAGGCGGCGTCTGCCGATGCGAGCGCGGAGGCGGAGAAGGAGAAGAAGGTCGACCTCTTCCCGCCGGGCAATCCGCTGCGCAAGAAGCGCGGACTCGTCGCGATCGCCGCCGGCGGCATCCCGGCGTTCCTCCTCATGGCGAAGAACGGGCAGAACGGGTGGGGCGTCCCGCTCGGCCTGCTCTTCATCGTGGTCGCGGCGTTCGGCGTGATGGACCTCCTCGGGACCTTCGACGACGGAGGCGAGCACGTCGCGAACGAGACGTCCCTCGCGAAGCTCGGCACGCCGCTCCTGCGCACGTTCGCGCTCGCGGCGGCGTTCTGCGGGACGCTCGCGGCCTCGCAGGCCGCGCTGTGGCCGCAGTGGATGGGCGTCATCACGGTGCCGGGGACGTTCCTCGCCCTCGTCGCGAGCGTGTTCGATCTGGGTCGGGCGCTCGGTCCGTGGAAGGTCGACGAGCTCGGGCTCGATCGACCGCTCTTGCAGCGCCACGGCTTCTGGGTGCTCGTCATCGGCACGCTGCTCTACTTCCCGTCGCTCGGGATCTTCTCGCTCTGGGATCCGTGGGAGACGCACTACGGCGAGGTCGCGCGCGAGATCCTCGCGCGTGACGACTGGGTCTCGCTCTGGTGGGCGCAGGACGGATGGTTCTGGTCGAAGCCGATCCTGAACTTCTGGATCCAGTCGCTCTCGATGGCGATCCTCGGCACGCACTACAAGTCCGGCGAGATGCTGATGGGCGCGGGCGGCCTGCCGAACGCCCACCCGGAGTGGGCGCTGCGCACGCCGAACGTCCTGATGACGCTCCTCGCGATGTACCTGCTCTACAAGGGCGTCGCGAAGGTCTTCGGCCGGCGCGCGGGCCTGCTCGGCGCGATCGTGCTCGCGACGATGCCCGACTGGTTCTTCCTCGCGCACCAGACGATGACGGACATGCCGTTCGTCTCGGCGATGACGGGCGCGATGGGCCTGCTCCTCCTCGGTCTCAACACCGACGAGGACGCGCGCGTGAAGGTCTACCAGGTCGATGCGTTCGGCATGCGCCTGCGCCTCTCGCTCTGGCACCTCGTGTTCGGCGCGGTGCTGCTCTGCGCGCTGCCGCAGATCGTCTACCTGCTCTCGCGCAACATCGAGCTCGTCGTCTTCGGTGACGGCCCGAAGGGCTTCCGCATCCACTGGGACGAGTTCCGCAGCGGCTCGGCGGGCAACTGCGGGCTGCCCGGCAACGAGGCGTGCATCACGCACAACCCCGCGGGGGTACCGAAGTCGGTCGGCGCGCATCCCGAAGGCGTCGGACCGTCGCTCATCCGCTTCTTCGGCGGCTTCGAGCCGGCGCTGCAGGCGGTGCTGTGGTCGGCCGTCCTCGGCGGCGTCCTCTACATCAACTGGGGCGAGCGCCGCGCGCGCCGCCTCATCTACATCGCCGCGTGGCTGTGCGCCGCCGTCGCGACGATGGCCAAGGGCCCCGCCGGCTTCGGCCTGCCGATCATCTGCGCGTTCGCCTACGTCGCGACGAAGAAGCGCTGGAGCGAGCTGCTCCGCTTCGAGATGGTGAGCGGCCTCATGGTGATCCTCGCGGTCGCCATCCCCTGGTACGTCGCGATGTACGTGCGTCACGGATCGCCGTTCACCGATCGGCTGATCTTCCACGACATGTTCAACCGCGCCTTCAGCCACGTGCACGACACGAACGAAGGCGACGACACCGGCATCCGCTACTACCTCTGGCAGCTCGGATACGCGCTCTTCCCCTGGACGGCGCTCGCGCCGCTCGGCCTCGCGTACTGGCTGCGCAAGAGCGACTCCGCCGAGGCAGGAGCCGGCGGCACGGGCACGCGAGCAGTCGGCGATGCGTCCGTCATGCTCTTCATGTGGTTCCTCTTCGCCTTCGCCCTCTTCACCTTCATGGGGACGAAGTTCCACCACTACATCTTCCCGGCCGTCCCGCCGGTCGCGATGCTCATCGGCGTCACCCTCGACGACATGCTGGGCAAGGAGGGCATGGGCGACTGGAAGGCGCTCGCGCCCAAGCTCGTGCTCCTCGCGGTCGGAGCGGGGCTCGCGGTCTACGGCGTCTCGACGCTCTTCCCGCAGACCTTCTTCGGCGACAAGGTGGCGCCGCCGCCGGGCGTCGATGCGTTCTCGCCGCGCGTCACCGGATCGATCAGCGCCGCGATCGTCGGCGCCATCGCGATCGCCGCCGCGCTCTTCCTCCTCCCGCGCGCTTCGCGAGACGACACGGAGGAAGACGAGGCTCGCCGCTCGCACGAGCACCTCATGCTCGGCGCAGCGGCGTTCGCCGGCGCCCTCCTCGTCCTTCTCGTGGGGCGCGACCTCACGGGCAAGCCGGACTCGGTCGATCAGCCGGGCGCCATCCGCCTGCTGCAGCTCTTCACGTACAACTACCGGCGACCGTGGCCGGACAGCGTCGACTTCAACGGCGCGCTCACCGGGTTCACCGTCGTGGGCGCGGTGCTCGTGATCCTCCTGGCCGTGCGGTCGCTGCGCCCGAAGCTCGTCGTCGCGTTCAGCACGTTCGCGTTCGTCTGGGCGCTCTGGGGCCTCGACGTCTACATGATGAAGCTGTCGCCGCACTGGGGGCAGCACGAGGTGATCGAGGCGTACTACCGCGATCGCGCGAGCCCCGAGGAGCAGCTCGTCGCCTACCAGATGAACTGGAAGGGCGAGAACATCTACACGGGCAACAAGATCCCCGCGTTCGTGTCCTCGGGTCAGACCTTCCAGAACTGGCTGAAGGGCCAGAAGGAGAAGGGCGCCAAGGTGATGTACTTCATCACCGAGCACAGCCGGACCGGCGGCCTCCGGAGCGAGGTCGGCGCGAAGAGCTACAAGGAGATCACGGACAAAGCGCTCTGCAACAAGTTCATCCTGGTGCGCGCCGAGCTCTGACGGCGGGCTCCGTGGTGCGCACCTCCGCGCCCATCAGCGCCCTGGCTGCGCTCGTCGGTCGGCGCGTAAGCTGAGCCGATGACCAACGCCTCTGGTCCCCGGAAGGCGACGAACGCGACGGGGACGCTCGCGCAGACTCCTCTCTCCAACGCGCTCATCTACGTCCGCAACAAGCGGCTCACCGGGCTCCTCGAGCTGCGGGCCCCCGCCGGACGCGAGGCGAAGATCGAGCTCTGGCGCGGGATGATCGCGCACGCGACGACGACGCCGGCGGTCGCGCGCTTCGGCTCCGTCGTCTACGAGCTCGGCTGGATCAACGCGTCCACGCTGGACTCGAGCGGCGTCGACTCGCTCCGCAAGCAGAAGCCGCAGGCGGATCTGCTCGTCGAGAGCGGCGCGATCAACGAGACGCAGCGCGACGAGGCGCAGGCCGAACAGATCCGCCGTCGCGTGCATCATGCATTCACCTTCCCGGCGGAGACGCGCTTCGACTTCATCGAGGCGCCCCCCGCAGCAAAGGAGCCGAGGCTCCTCGTCGATCCCCTCGCCCCGGTCTGGCGCGGGCTCCTCGACTTTCCGCCGCGCGAAGAGGTCAAGCACCTCATCGCGCGCCAGGGCGACGCACCGCTCCGCCTGGTCAGCGAGGCCGCGCTCGAGCGTGCGGGGCTCGGCGGCGAGGAGCGAAGGCTGTGCGAGGCGCTCGCGAGCTCGCCGATGAGCGTCGGTGCCCTGCGAGCGATCGCGAACGTCCCCGCCGATCGTGTGGACCTGCTCGTGTACCTGCTCGTCCTCGCGAAGTGCGCGGAGAAGGACGTTCCGCGCATGAGCGGAACGATGCCGGCGCGCGACGAGAGTGCGGCGCCTCCGCAGCGCCGCTCGTTCAAGCTCTCGGCGCCCGATCTGCCGGCCGCGATCGCGGGACGCCCGGGGGCCGATCCGCTCGCGCCTCCGCTCGGACCGATGGATCTCGGCGTCGAGGGGATCAGGAAGCGCGCCGCGTCGCTCGCGTTCGAGAGCCCGTACGACGCGCTCGGCCTGCCGGAGGGCGCGTCCGTCGAGGCGGCGCGCGCGCAGTACGTGCGGCTCGCGAAGCTCTGGCACCCGGATCGCCTCCCGCTGGAGCTCGAGCCCGTGCAGGCCGAGGTCACGCGGATCTACGTGCACGTGCGGGACTCGTTCCGCGCGATCACCGCGGCGGGTCAGGACGTCCGGGCCGCGAACTAGGCCCTCGGGTATAGTTCCTCCATGCCGTCGGCCGTCGGGACGCTGGAGAAGACACCGCTCGCGCACGCGCTCGTCTACATGCGCAACAAGCGGCTCACCGGCCGCTTCGAGCTGCGCACGCCGGACGGGCGCGGCGCGTCGCTCGCCTTCCATCGTGGTCGGATCACCGGCGCGGTCACCGCGCCTCCGGTGGCGTACTTCGGGTCGGTCGCGCACGAGCTCGGGCTCATCGACACCGCGACGCTCGACGCGTCGCTCCTCGATCTGGCGCGGAAGAGGACGCCCAAGCGCCTGCACGGCGAGATCCTCGTCGCGCGAGGCGCCCTCACCGCCGCGCAGCGCGACGAGGTGCTCGCCGAGCAGATCTGTCGGAAGGTCCACCACCTCTTCACGTTCCCGGAGGCGACGCAGTACGCGTTCCACGACGCGAGACCGGGCACGGCGGATCCTCCGCTCGCGGTCGATCCCATCGCGCCGGCATGGCGCGGCCTGCGCGATCATCCGCCGGTGCGGTCGATCCACGATGCGCTCACGCGCATCGGCGCGTCCCCGCTCGAGATGGTCAACGAGGATGCGGCCCACCGCGCGAGGCTCGCGGGAGCGGAGCTCGCGCTCGTCCGCAGGCTCGCCGAGTGTCCCATGACCGTGCGCGACCTTCGCGCCGCGACGTCGCTCCCGGCGAGCGACGTCGACCTGCTCGTCTACATGCTCGTCATCGCGAAGTGCGTCGAGCCGCTCTCGGGTGCGCGCGCGACGCCGTCGATCGGCGCGATGCCCGCGGCGGCGGCGCCGTCCCATCCGTCGATGCAGGCGGCGCAGAGCGGCGCGATCCCGAAGGTCCAGCCCGCGTCGTCGACGTTCCCGCCCGCCGTGCGTGCGCCGACCCTTCGTCCGATCGTGGGTCCGACGGATCTCGGCGCCGCCGGGCTCGCCGCGCGCGCGGAGGCCGTCGATGCGGAGGACTTCTTCGACGTGCTCGGCGTCGACCGCGGCGCATCGAGCGAGGCGGTCCGCGCGGCCTACTTCCGGCTCGCGAAGCTGTGGCATCCCGATCGGCTCCCGGCCGAGCTCATGCCGTTCCACGCGGAGGTCGCCCGGGTGTTCGCGCACATGACGCGCGCGCAGCAGACGCTCTGCGATCCCGATGCGAGGAGGCGCTGGCTCGACGACCACGCGCGCTCGATGCGAGGGCGGCGGGAGGACGTCCTCCGCGAGATCGATCAGGCGCTGGCGAAGGGCGATTTCACGAAGGCGGAGGCCGCGAGCCGAAAGCTCGCGGAGGCCGACCGCGACGACGCCGAAGCGCTCGCGCTCGTCGCGTGGGCGGCGGCGCGCGCGGGCGAAGCGGCGGACGAGGAGACCTTGCGCACGTCGCTGGCCGCGCTCGATCGCGCCGTCAACGCCGACCATACGTGCCAGCGCGCGCTCTACTATCGCGGCGTCGTCGCGAAGAGGCTCGGCAAGCTCGACGCCGCGTTCCGCGACTTCGCGCGCGTGGTGCACCTGAACCCCAAGCACATCGATGCGGCGCGCGAGGTACGCATCCTCGAGATGCGCGCGCGGAAGGGCTCGGGCGAGCACGCGCTCGGGCAGCTGCTCGACAAGGTCAAAGGGCACAAGAAGCCCTGACGAGCGCAACCGAGCTGAGACGTGACGTCGCAAAACTGAATCGCCATTCAGTTTCGTCTTGACGCATCGCACCACGCGTCCCAGGATTGCTTCACAAGCGAAGGAGCGCCCCGTGACGAAGCCGATTCAGACGATCAACCGGTACAAGGCCGACCTGCGTGAGCTGAGCTTCCTGCTGTTCGAGCAGTTCAAGCTCGGAGAGCTGCTCGGCAAGGCACCGTACGACGCCTGGGGCGAGGAAGAGGTGAAGACCTCGCTCGCCGAGTGCTACCGATTCGCCCGCGAGGTGCTCGGGCCGCTCAACGTCGTCGGCGACATCGAGGGCTGCAAGCTCGAAGGCGGCAAGGTCATCACGCCGACGGGCTTCAAGGACGCGTGGAAGAAGCTCTACGAGGCTGGCTGGAAGGCGATCGGCGTCTCCCCCGAGTACGGCGGCGCGGGCTCGCCGCGCGCGGTGCAGGTCCTCATCGAGGAGCTCCTCTCGGGCGCGAACGCGGCCTTCAACATGTACCCCGGCCTGGCGTACGGCGCCGGCGAGGTCATCGAGCACTTCGGCACCCCGGATCAGAAGAAGACGTTCGTGCAGAAGATGTTCACGGGCGTCTGGGGCGGCACGATGTGCCTGACCGAGCCGCACGCGGGCACCGACGTCGGCTCGGCGAAGACGACCGCGTCGCGCAATGCCGACGGCAGCTACTCGATCCGCGGCACGAAGATCTTCATCTCCGGCGGCGACCACGATCTCGCGGAGAACGTCATCCACCTCGTCCTCGCCCGCGTCGACGGCGCGCCCCCGGGCACGAAGGGCCTCACGCTGTTCATCGTCCCGAAGCTCCGCGTCAACGCGGACGGCTCGAGCGGCGAGGACAACGACGTGTCCGTCGGTGCGCTCGAGCACAAGATGGGCATCAACGGCTCGGCCACCTGCGTGCTCAACTTCGGCGACAACGGCAAGTGCATCGGCTGGCCGGTCGGCGGCGAGGAGAAGCTCAATCAGGGCATGCCGCAGATGTTCAAGATGATGAACGCCGCGCGCATCTCCGTCGGCGTCCAGGGCGTCTCCGTCGGCTCCAGCGCGTTCCTCAACGCGCTCGAGTACGCGAAGGACCGCAAGCAGGGCTCGAGCATCACCCACTGGAAGGACGCCACGGCCCCGCGCGTGCCGATCCTCGAGCACGCCGACGTGCGCCGCATGCTCCTCCACATGAAGGCCATGATGGAGGGGACGCGCGCGCTCGCGGTGAAGCTCGCGATGCACCAGGACCAGGTCGTCGTGTGGACGGGCAAGGACGAGGCGAAGGTGGCCTATCACCAGGGCCAGACCGACCTGCTCGTCCCGCTCGTGAAGGCCTACGGCTCGGACCAGGGCTTCCGCGTCGCGGAGATGGCGATCCAGACGTACGGCGGCGCCGGCTACACGCGCGACTACCCGGTCGAGCAGTACTGCCGCGACGCGAAGATCTTCTCGATCTACGAGGGCACGAACCACATCCAGGCGATGGACCTCGTGGGGCGCAAGCTCGGTCAGGCCGGCGGCCAGAACCTGCAGGCGTTCCTCGGTGACGTCGCGAAGTTCGTCGCGGCGCAGTCGAGCCACCCGACGTTCGGCCCGGCGGTGAAGAAGCTGGGCGCCGCGCAGGAAGCGGTCGCCGGCACGGCGATGCGCCTCCTCATGTGGTTCCAGAGCGGCCAGCTCGCGCTCGTCCCGCTCAGCGCCAACCGCTTCTGCGAGATGATGAGCGAGCTCACCGTCGCGTGGCTCCTCCTCGAGGGCGCGGTCGTCGCGGAGACGGCGAAGAAGAACGTGGCCGCCGGTCACCCGGACGCGGCCTTCTACGAGGGCAAGATCCAGGCGGCGCTCTACTACGCGCGGAACATCCTGCCGGGCGTCGAGCACAAGGCGCAGCTCCTCGCGGACGAGGACAAGAGCCCGCTCGAGATCTCGGACGCGGCTTTCGCGACGGTATGAAGCGACTCGTCCTCGCGCTCTTGCTCGTCGGCTGCGTGAAGTCGCGCGTCGACGAGCAAGACGCAGGCACGACCGCGACGACGGCGACGATCCCGGCGGGGCTGAGCGTCGAGGCATGCGAGACCGTCCTGGTCGGCGCCGAGAAGAAGCTCTCGGACGCGCGCGCCGCGGCGAAGGCGGACTGCAAGACGAAGGACGACTGCACGCTCGTGTACGACGCGGCGTGCATCGGCTCGTGCCCGGTCCACCCGATCGCGAAGAGCGCCGAGCCGGCCTACACGCAGGCGTTCGAGAGCATCCGCACGACGAGCTGCAAGGATTGGAACGCGGGCGGCTGCCCGAAGACCACGCCGAAGCCCACGCCGACGTGCCGCCCGTTCACGCTCGCATGCAAGAGCGGCAAGTGCGTGGCGAGCGTCGCCGACTAGAACGCGAAGCCGCCCCGCGTCGCCGCCGCCGCGCTCATCTCGCGCGACATCGCCTCGACCTTCGACATCAGCAGGATCCAGCAGATCGTGCCGACCGGCAGCGGGACGATCATTTGCATGATGCACGCAGCAAGCGCGAGC
>WBZO01003045.1_pt1 | contig 20344 bp, 20 predicted proteins | sample 5204261 | NCBI WGS metagenome assembly WBZO01 (sample SAMN12412400, study PRJNA552823) | activated sludge metagenome | isolation source: activated sludge from anammox sidestream of wastewater treatment plant... | place: USA: North Carolina | collected 2017-09 | reverse complement strand
ATTCATCGTGCCGCAGATTGCCGTGTTGACATCCGATATGGGCCGTTTTGTGTATGTGGTCAACGACCGGAATGAAGCGGTGCAACGCCCCGTGGTACCCGATAATTGGATCGGCAAGGACTGGATTATTCTGGCAGGGCTAAATACCGGCGATCGCGTGGTAGTCAATAATCTCATCAAACTGACGCCCGGCAAGCTTGTCGAGCCGCAAGCGCGTGACGATTCGCCGGTCGCGCAAACGGGCGCAGCCTCCACTCAGCAGTAGTAACCGCAGTCATGGCCAGATTTTTTATCACCCGCCCGATTTTTGCATCGGTACTGTCGATCGTCATTGTGTTAGCCGGATTGGCCGCTGCGTTGCAATTGCCAATCGAGCAGTATCCGAAAATAACGCCGCCGACCGTCATCGTAACCGCGACATTTCCCGGTGCAAACGCCGATACGATGATTAAAACGGTGGCCTCGCCGATCGAAGAGAAACTCAGCGCCATTGAAGGATTGCTGTATTTTAATTCCAGCGCGGATTCCAGCGGCCGCTTGACGATCACCATCACATTCGAGATCGGCACGGACATCGATCGCGCCACGTTCAATGTCAGCAATGAAATCAATACGGCTTTGGCGCGTTTGCCGGATGAAGTCCGGCGTTCTGGCATCACGGTACAGAAGCGCTCTAACGATCTGCTGCTGGTATTTGCGGTGACTTCGAAGGATCCCAATCACAGCACGCTGTTCCTGAGTAATTTCATTACCAATAATCTCCTGGACGATTTGCGGCGCGCGCAGGGTGTCGGCGAAGCGCGGATTTTCGGAGCACAGGATTATTCCATGCGCGTTTGGCTGCGCCCCGACCGGATGGCGCAATTGGGAATCACCACCACCGATATCGCCAACGCCATCCGGGCGCAGAATGCGCAACCGGCGGTCGGCAAGATCGGCCAGGAACCGGCGGTAGCCGATCAACAGCTGGTTTATACCGTGACGGCCAAAGGCCGGTTATTGGAACCGGAGGAATTTGAAAATATTATTCTGCGTTCGAGCGGGCCGCGCGGCGTGCTGTATCTTAAGGACGTGGCGCGCATTGAATTGGGTGCGCAAGACTATGCCGCGCAGACTTTGCTGAATGGTGAACCGGGCTTAGGGATCGGCATTTTCTTGCGCACCGGCGCCAATGCGCTGGAAACCGCCGCGGCCGTCAAAGCCAAGATGAATGAATTGCAGCACTATTTCCCCGAGGGCTTGCAGTATTTTATTTCCTATGACACCAGCGTGTTCGTCAAGGCATCCATATGGGAAGTGGTGAAAACCCTCGGCGAAGCGATGCTGCTGGTGGTGCTGGTGGTTTATCTTTTTCTGCAAAGCTGGCGCGCTACGCTGATTCCGGTCATTGCGATACCGATTTCCTTGATCGGCACTTTTGCCGGATTGTGGCTGCTGGGCTATTCGATCAATACGCTGACGCTGTTTGCGATGGTGCTGTCGATCGGGATCGTGGTCGACGACGCCATCGTGGTGCTGGAGAATATCGAACGGCTGATGACGCAGGAAAACCTGGCGCCGGTTGACGCCGCGCTCAAGGCAATGCAGCAGGTATCGACGGCGGTGGTCGCCATGACGATGGTGCTGGCGGCAGTTTTTATTCCGGTGGCTTTTCTCGGCGGAATCGCCGGCGCGTTGTATCAGCAATTTGCCGTGACCGTGGCGGTGGCCGCCGTGATTTCCGGTGTTGTGGCGCTTACCTTGACGCCCACGCTGTGTTCGGTATTGCTGCGCCCGGCGCATCAGCATTCAGTTTTTTTTCGCTGGTTTAACGATCATTTCGATCACGTGCGCGGAGCGTATGTCGGCACGGTCGGCTTGAGCTTGCGTCATAGCGGCCGGAGCGCGCTGTTGTTTGTCGTGCTGATTGCCGGATTGGTTTTTCTGTTGAAGAATATTCCGGACAGTTTTGTACCGCCGGAAGATCAAGGCTACGTCATCGCGGCGGTCATTTTGCCCGACGGCGCCACGCTGGCGCGAACCACCAAGACCGCGAACGACATCAGCACCGAGATGGCCAAGGAATCCGCCGTGGCTTTCCAATTTGCCGTGAATGGACTGGATTTCATCGGCGGCGGCAACAAAACCAATGTATCGACGATGTTCGTGCGCTTGAAGGATTGGTCGCAACGCACCACGACGGCTGCCGACATTGTCAATAAGATGTTTTTAGTAGGCGGACAGCAGCCGGACGGCATGGCGATCGCATTTAACCCGCCGGCGATACGCGGCTTGGGCAGTACCGGCGGTTTCGAATTGTACGTGCAAAGCCGCACCAATTCCGATACCGCGCAGCTGACCGCGGTGGTCAATGAATTGATGCGGGCATTGAAACAAGATCCAAGATTGGCCACGGTGAATACTTTTTTGCGCTCATCGGTGCCGCAATATTTTGTCGAAGTCGATGAAGCCAAGGCGATTACCCAAGGTGTTGCCATTGCGGATATCTACGCCACGCTGCAAAGCACCATGGGGTCATTTTACGTCAATGACTTCAATCGCTCGGGGCGGACTTATCGCGTGCAGTTGCAGGCGGAAGCCGCTTACCGCATGAAGGCGGAGGATCTCGGCAAAGTCTATGTACGCGCGGAATCCGGTGCGATGATTCCGTTGTCGGCGTTGAGCAAAGTTAAGCACATCACCGGAGCGGAACAATTGGAACGGTTTAACGGATTGCTGGCTGCAAAAATAGTCGGCAGCGGTGCGCACGGCGTCAGCTCTGGCGAGGCAATCGCGCTGGTCGAAGAAATTGCCGCCGGAACACTGCCGGAAGGTTATCAGATCGCCTGGACCGGCACCGCCTTTCAGGAAAAGAAAATGGGCTACGCGGCGATTTTCGCTTTCAGTTTGGCGGTGGTGATGGTTTTTCTGATTCTCGCGGCGCAATTCGAAACCTGGGCGTTGCCGCTGGCGGTCATCATGGCGATTCCGTTTGCCATGGTCGGCGCCTTGGTGGCGATTTTGCTGCGCGATATGCCGAATGACATTTATTTTCAGATCGGCATGGTGACTTTAATCGGTTTGACGGCCAAGAATGCCATTCTATTGGTTGAATTTGCCAGCCAGCGGATGAAAGAAGGCGTCAGTATCTATGAAGCGGCGGTTCAATCGGCGCAACTGCGTTTCCGCCCGATCGTCATGACGTCGATGGCGTTTATATTGGGCGTCGTGCCTTTGGTGATCGCAACCGGGGCCGGCTCAGCCGCACGCCAATCGATGGGCACCGGGGTTTTTGGCGGGATGATCATGGCGACTTGCGTGGCGACGATTTTCGTGCCGTTATTTTTTTCCTGGTTTGTACGCTACCGGCATACCAAACCATCCGCAGGTGAGCGCGGTGAGATGCGGCAACCGCCAGGGCTGTCCTATAAGCCGCTCAGAAGAACGCGGGATTAGCTTATCTGTACTGCTGAATTCTCACGGGTATCTGCGAATGGATTGCTAATTCGGCTACAATCGCACCTATGAATTTAAGCAAAACGAAAATACTGCAACCCATCCAAAAAAAACTGGGGAATACCAACATCATACTGGTCGGTATGATGGGCGCCGGCAAAACGACCATCGGCAAAGCGCTGGCCGGTTCCCTGGATAAGGAATTTGCCGACTCCGATCACGAAATTCAGGAGCGTACCGGGGTGAAAATTCCGGTGATTTTTGAAATCGAAGGGGAAGCGGGTTTTCGCAAGCGCGAATCGGAAACACTGCTGGAATTGACCAAGAAACGAAACATCATTTTGGCGACCGGCGGCGGCGCCGTTTTGCATCCCGGCAATCGCCAGTTATTAAGGCAAAACGGCATCGTGATCTACTTGCGCGCATCGGTCAGCGATCTGTACCGGCGCACCCGGCACGATAAAAACCGCCCGTTGCTGCAAACGCAGAATTTGTATGCCCGGTTGAACGAACTGTATTTGCAGCGCGATGCGCTGTATCGTGAAACAGCGCATATCATCATCGATAGCGGAAAACAGGGTGTCCGATTTTTAGTTCAGAAATTGATCAATAAATTATTATCTCTCGATCTCAACACGATTATGCTAGGCGATCACAGAAATATTATGCAAACCATCACGGTCGACTTTACTTCTTCGGCGGAAAAGCGCAGCTATCCGATTCATATCGGGCACGGCATTTTACAACATGCCGATCTGATCGCAGCGCACTTACCGCAAAAGCGTGTTGCCATCGTAAGCAATACCACGGTTGCACCGCTTTATTTGGAAAAGCTACAAACAGCGTTGAACAAGCTGGGAATCCAATCTTTCCCGATAATTCTTCCAGATGGCGAGGCCCATAAAAATTGGCAAACGCTGAATTTGATTTTTGATGCGCTGCTGCAAAATCACTGCGAACGCAATACCGCGCTGTTGGCGCTGGGTGGCGGTGTGGTCGGAGATTTGACCGGATTTGCCGCAGCGACATATCTGCGCGGTGTGCCGTTTATCCAGATACCGACAACTTTGCTGGCGCAAGTGGATTCGTCGGTCGGCGGCAAAACCGGCATCAACCATCCGCTGGGTAAAAACATGATCGGCGCCTTTTATCAACCGCGCTTGGTGCTGACCGACAGCGCTACGTTGGACACTTTACCGGACCGTGAACTGCGCGCTGGTCTTGCCGAGGTGATCAAGTATGGCTTGATTCGCGACCCCGCTTTTTTTGATTGGCTGGAACAAAACATGCATCGGCTGCTGGCGCGCGATCCGGTCACGATGAACGAAGCGATTCAGCGTAGTTGCGAGAACAAGGCGGAAATCGTCGCGGCGGATGAAAAAGAAAAGGGGATACGCGCCTTATTGAATCTGGGGCATACTTTCGGTCATGCGATTGAAAACGGCATGGGTTACGGCACCTGGTTGCATGGCGAGGCAGTTGCGGCCGGAACCGTAATGGCGGCGGAATTGTCGCGGCGCATGAAATTGATTAGTGACGGAGATGTACAGCGGATTCGCAGGATTTTCACCCAAGCCGGATTGCCGGTTGCCGCACCCAAAATGCCACAGGAAAAATATGTGCAATTGATGGCACTGGATAAAAAAGTGGAATCCGGAAAAATGCGCTTTATCGTGTTGAACCGGATCGGTGAAGCAGTGATGCGCGCGGATATTGCACCTGCCGTACTGAACGAAACCATTCTGGCGTGCATGGCGGAATGAGTCAGCCTGTCGCTTACGCAGTATCCGCCGATAATTCCCGCGGACGCGTGATTCATGAAGAACCGCCAGCCGGGCGCAGCGAATTTCAACGCGATCGCGATCGCATCATCCACTCCGCCGCGTTCCGCCGGCTGGAATATAAAACCCAGGTTTTCGTCAATCACGAAGGGGATTTATTCCGCACGCGTTTGACGCACAGCCTGGAGGTGGCGCAAATCGGGCGCTCGATTGCAAGAAATTTGCGACTGAATGAGGATTTGGTCGAAGCCATTACGCTGGCGCACGATCTGGGACACACGCCTTTCGGGCATGCCGGTCAGGATGCGTTGAATGAATGCATGCGCGCTTACGGCGGTTTTGAACATAACCTGCAATCCTTACGCGTCGTCGATGTGCTGGAGGAGCGCTACGCGGCTTTTGACGGCTTAAATCTCTGCTATGAAACCCGTGAAGGAATATTAAAGCATGTTGCCAGAAAAAATATTCCGAAACTCGGCGCGTTGGGAGAACGCTTTGTGCAGCATAAAAGGCCTTCGCTGGAAGCGCAATTGGCCAATTTCGCCGATGAAATCGCTTACAACAACCACGACGTCGATGACGGCTTACGCTCGGGTTTGATTACACTGCAACAGTTGCAAGAAGTATCGATTTTTTCCCGTCATCTGAAGCAAATTCAGGAAAAGCACCCATTGTTGCCGGAGCGCAGAATGGTGTATGAAACGGTGCGCAGTATGATCAATACCTTGGTGACCGATCTGATCCGGCAAAGCACGAACAATATCCGGGACGCTGCGATTGTGAATCTCGCGGATGTGCATACCGCGCCGCCTTTAATCGGATTTAGCCCGCAGATAAAAAAAGAACAGCAGGAATTGAAGAAATTTTTATTTGATAACTTGTACCGGCATTTTCGTGTCGTACGGATGAGCAATAAGGCACGCCACACGATTGAGCGATTATTTGCGGCTTTTAGTGCGGAAATACAGCTACTTCCGGTCAAATATCAAGAAAAATTCGAGCAGGAAGGACATCAGGCGATTGCGGATTATATTGCAGGCATGACGGACCGGTATGCGATTAAGGAATATCAGCGCTTATTCGCAATCACGGAAAGTTGAAGGGGCAGTGATTATTGCTGTTCCGGCTTTTTTACCGGATTAACAATACACGCGATCGTTATTCACTGGTAATATTGAGGTTTGGAAGAAAACCTGACCCTGGCTAGGGGCAACCTTTCAAAAGAACAATAAAATTGTAGGCTTTGTTAATGACAACACTTAAGAACGATACATTTCTACGCGCATTACTGAAACAACCTGTTGACTACACACCTGTCTGGCTGATGCGCCAAGCCGGACGGTACCTGGCGGAATATAATGCAACCCGGGCGCGTGCCGGGGATTTTTTATCCTTATGCAAAAATCCGGCATTTGCGACCGAAGTCACGCTGCAACCTCTCGCCCGTTTTCCCTTGGACGCCGCGATATTGTTTTCGGATATTTTGACCATACCTGACGCCATGGGATTGGGGCTGTATTTTGCTCAGGGCGAGGGGCCGATGTTCAAACATCCGTTGCGCGAAGAGCAGGAAATTCGCGCGTTGAAGGTTCCGGATCCCGCTACGGATTTACGCTATGTCATGGATGCAGTTTCAGAAATCCGCAAGGCATTGGACAATCGCGTGCCATTGATCGGTTTTTCCGGCAGCCCCTTTACGCTAGCTTGTTATATGGTGGAAGGGCGGGGCGGTACGGAATTCCGGGAAATTAAAACGATGTTGTATCAGCGTCCCGAATTATTGCACCATATATTGGATGTGAATGCGCAAGCCGTGACGGCTTATCTCAATGCGCAGATCGAATCGGGTGCGCAGGCGGTGATGATTTTTGACACTTGGGGCGGGGCGCTTTCACACGATGCCTACAAGGAATTTTCGTTACGCTATATGCAGCAGATCGTTGCCGGATTGAGGCAGGAGTATGACGGCGCACGTATCCCGAGCATCGTATTCACCAAAGGCGGCGGTCTTTGGCTGGAAGCTATTGCGGGCATAGGTTGCGATGCGGTCGGATTGGATTGGACGATAGATATTGGCGATGCGCGGCGGCGCGTGGGAGATAAGGTTGCGTTGCAGGGCAATCTTGATCCGTCGGTGCTTTTCGCTTCTCCCGAGGTCATTGCCAAAGAAGTCGCCAAGATACTGTTAAGTTATGGTAAAGGGAGCGGACATGTGTTTAATTTAGGCCATGGTATTTCACAGTTTACACCACCGGAAAATGCCGCGGCCTTGGTGGATGCCGTTCATACCTTAAGCCGTGAATTTCATACTGTAACGGACTGATTACATTTGAATTATCATTGCAGGTAGTTTTATGCACATATTGATCATTGAAGATGATTTGGCCATAGCCGCCAATCTTTACGATTTCCTGGAATCCCGCGGGCATACCGCGGATGCTGCCGTCAACGGTGTCGCCGGACTTCATCTTGCAGTGACACAACGTTTCGATGCCATTTTGCTAGATTTGGGTCTGCCCGGCATGAACGGTATGACGTTATGCCGCAAATTGCGTCAGGAATCGCAGATTGATACACCAATACTAATGCTGACGGCGCGCGATACGTTGGAAGATAAATTGGCCGGTTTTGAGCAAGGAGCGGATGATTATCTGATCAAGCCTTTTGCCTTGAAGGAAGTTGAAGCGCGCCTGCTGGCAATGCATAAGCGGCATGTTGGCAAGGTTGCCAATCGCACTTTGGAATTCGACAAACTTTCTTTTGATCCCAAAACACTTTCCATACGTTTTGAAAACAAAAATGTAAAGCTTCCGCCCAAATGCATCCGTCTATTGGCGCTGATGATGAGCGAACCAGGCAAGGTGTTCAGCCGGGAAGAGCTCGAACTCGAGGCATGGGAGGATGTCCAGGAAACCAGCGATACATTGCGCAGTCACATGCATATTTTACGGCGCGCTTTAACCAAAGCGGGTGGCTATGATCCGATAGAAACCGTTCACGGTCTTGGCTATTGTTTAACTTCTCGTGCACAGATTTCCGATAGAACGTAGCCTGCGCTACCGGGTCGCTGTCGCATTGGCGACATTCAGTATTTTTACTGTCGGCACCCTATGCATCATTCTCTATTTTGCTTCCGATAACATCGAGGAAGCGCATATCGAACAAGTGATTAAAATGGAAATGGATCATCTTGTTCATCGTTATCAAAAACACGCCGATTTTATTTCCCAAGTCGGCTCGCACCTGAAAAGCTACGTCGTCCGCAATATGGAGGAAGAACTTCGCCTGCCTGCCTATTTACGCGGCCTTAATCCCGAATATCACAGAATTTATTATGGAACGGAGGATTTTCACGTTCTGGTGCATGCGATCGGCGAGGTGAAATTTGTGGTTGCCTATCGGATAACGCTGCATAAGCAACGTTTGCATGAACTCAGATTGCTGATTGTATTGTCATGGCTCGTTGTGGTTGCGATCGCTTTTTTTGTCGGCTACTTACTCGCCAGGGTTCTGGTTCAGCAAGTAACGGATTTGGCGGAACGAGTCAACCGGTTAGCACCCGGTGATGTTCAGTTTGGCCTTTTGGCGCAACAGGATATGGATGAAGAGGTTGCGCAACTGGCCCGGGCACTCGACGATTATCAGAATCGCATCAAGCGCATGCTGCAGCGTGAGCAAGAATTTACCGCGAATATCAGTCATGAACTAAGAACGCCGATCACAACCATACTCACCAGTTGCGAGCTATTGACCGCGGATAGCGATATTCCTGCCAAAGCTTATCACCGCATAAAAATGATCGAGTCTGCCGCCACTCGCATGGGGGAGCAATTGCAAGCGTTATTGTTCCTTGCGCGCGAGCAAGCGCTGGGTGTTATGGAAACTGTCGCTGTTGCAGAGTGCGTATATGATGCCGCGGATCCGATCTGCGCTGAAATCGCCCGGAAAAATCTCACTTTTGAAGTGTTGATAGCGCCCGATGTCGTGCTTACCGTCAACCGGCAGGCATTGCATACCGCATTAATGAATCTGATCCGTAATGCCGTGCAATACACGCAGCAAGGCTACATCCGGATTGAATTTAATAATCAACGCCTTTCCGTATCCGATACCGGCATAGGAATAGAGCCGGCTTATTTACCTTTGCTGTATGAACGGTTCTTCCGTGGCTCTTCGCAAGGCGAAGGATTAGGCATAGGACTTGCGATTGTTAAGCGAATCTGCAATCACTACGGCTGGACGATTGAAGTCGATAGCACACCAGGAAAAGGGACAACTTTTCACATCATTTTCCCTTGAATAACCTGTTAAATTGTAAGTGTTGTCTTCACGAATTCTTCACATTTCCTATGTTAACGTTTCCTCGTGAAGGGCAATTCAGTCACGGGTTTCAGGTCTAAGCAGGGTATTTCTGATCGTCACATACTTCAACCAAGTTGTTACGTTTCATAGAATCTCGGTTCAAGAATTGGATCTCCCAAAAATCATATGACTTCTGGGGTTAGCTATTTTTAGTTCCGAGTTTGCAATACTCTGATTGGTGCTGAAGAAGAATTTTTCATAAACCAAAATATATACATAATCAATAAAATAGGGAGTGTTGCATGACTACTATACAACCAGTAGTTTTCTTTTTTGTCGCAGGGGTTTTGGCAGGGGTCATAAAATCTGACCTGAAAATACCCGAGGCTCTGTATAAAAGCTTAAGTCTCTTTCTTTTGATCGCCATCGGCTTTAAAGGCGGCGTATCAATGGCGAAGTACGAAATTATGGAAGTACTGCCCATCGCTGTTTCAATGGTTGTTTTGGCAGCGCTTATTCCGCTGACCGCTTATCCAATATTGCGTTTCATCGGTAAATTCACCCAAGCGGATGCCGGCGCAATCTCTGCGCACTATGGCTCAGTGAGTGCGGTGACATTTGCAGTAGGTGTCGCCTTTTTGTCAGCCAAGAACGAGCCTTCTGAAGGCTATATGGTTTTGATCATGGCGCTGATGGAAATTCCTGCATTAGTAACCGGCACCATTCTGGCGCGCGCAGGTGCTGGTGGAGAAAAAACTCAATGGGGTAAGCTGATGCACGAAATTTTAACCGGCACCAGCCTTTATCTGTTGATTGTGGGTGTTATCATTGGCTATTACGCTGGTGTAGTTAAGTTGGTGTCGCCATTGGATAAAATGTTCATGGATCTGTTCATGGGTGTATTAGCATTCTTCCTGCTTGAGATGGGTCTGTTGGCAGCTGCACGGTTGAAAGCAGTGATAGACAAAGGTATCTTCATTGTGGCATTTGGTATTTTATTCCCATTAACTGCCGGGATGTTCGGTGCTTATTTGGGTTGGCTGTTTGGCTTATCGGAAGGCGGCACCATGTTGTTGGCGGTTCTGTATGCTAGCTGCTCCTATATTGCTGCACCCGCAGCTATGCGTATTGCAGTTCCGGATGCGGACCCTGCGCTGTCAATCGGTGCTTCTTTAGGCGTAACTTTCCCTTTTAATATCTTTATCGGTGTACCGATTTATTGGGAAATGTCGGCTTGGTTTCATGGCATTGCAGTATAGAAACTATTAATTATTATCTGACCTTTCGGGAAAAAATATGAATAATACAATCGCAATGAAACGATTCGAGATCGTTATCGGTATTGAACAACTCGAACAATTGACAGAATTGTTGGAAAAATGCTCAGTGCGTGGTTACACCGTTCTCAAAAATGCTGGTGGGCTTGGATCACGTGGTGTAAGGGATCCTGGTGATGTTTTACTGGAACAGGAGAACGTCATGGTTGTTCTCGCCTGTAAAGATGAACAAGCGCAAAAAGTAGTCAGCGAATTGAGACCGGCATTGAAGGGATTGGGCGGTATGTGTCTGATTTCCGATTGCTTGTGGCTTGAAGGGCCGGCAGTTTCTTATTAATCACTAGTTTTTGTTATTCAATTTGCTGCAATACGCGCAAGAAATTTAAAGACTGCTCGTATTGCGGCAAACAAAATTTGTCACCAAAAGATTGGAATAATCAGGCGCATTAGCTATTACGTCATAGGGTTCACCTGTCATTTCTGATCATGCAGAGAAAAACTCCTCCGCTATTGCGCATTATCCGTCTGATTCGCTTATTGTTTCATGTAATCTCAGGTTTATTGCAATCAATTGTCTATCCCTATTTCCCTCGCCATATTCAGCAGAACATGATGCAGCGTTGGGCCAACGGATTATTGTCAATTCTCGCCATTCGATTGCGCACTTACGGAAGACTACCTACACGGGAAGTGCCACGTGTGCTATTTGCGGCTAATCATATATCGTGGCTGGATGTTTGTGTTTTGATGGCGGCGTGCCCGACTCGCTTTGTCGCCAAAGCAGAAATCAGCCGATGGCCCGTTTTGGGCATGTTAAGCCGGAATGCCGGCACATTGTTCATAGAGCGCGCGAAACGCAGCGACACGCTGCGCATCAATCAACAAATCAGTGAAGTACTGGATAAAGGGGAGCGGGTTACGATATTTCCCGAGGGCACGACAACCGACGGTGCGCAAATAAACCACTTTCATGCCTCATTGTTGCAGTCGGCCGTTACAGCCGATGCTTTGCTATATCCGGTTGCGATCCGGTATCGCGATGGCGCCGGAAATATCTGCAAAGACGCAGCTTATATCGATCCCTCACTCATCGCGTCGTTGCAAAAAATTCTCAGGCTGATAAGTATCGATGCAGAACTGACATTCAATCCACCGATTTCATGCGGCATGAAAAACCGGCGGGAATTGGCGCGTTTATCAGAACAGGCGATTGCCAGCGCGTTATCGCTCCCTATCGTGCACATGGAAATTGAAAAACTTTCCGGTCTTGCAAACGAATAGCGGACAATTGTCCGCCCCATACACAACCGCTATCCAATGCAATGATATTATCGGTTATATGCAACCCCAAACCGGACCAGTGACCGCAGATAATCGTAGTATCCCGGCTCACCCGGTGCGGCACGCTGAACCAAGGCATGTAGCCGTCCGGGATGGATTGTACATTCCCCTTAAAAACAAAATTCATTTTGCCATCCGGCGTGCATACGCGCATACGCGTCATTGCATTGATAATCACGCGCAAACGAATATAGCCGGCCCAATCTTCGCACCAGTAATTGGGTTCGTTACCGTACATCCGGGCAAACAACTCAAGGTGATTATCCTGACGCAGTGCAGTTTCCACTTCGTGCGCAAGCTGTTCAGCTTGTGCAATCGGCCACGATGGCAGTAATCCAGCGTGCACCATGGCGTATTGATCTTCACGGTGAAATAACTTTTGCTGCCGCAACCAATGTAATAATTCATCCCGGTCGGGCGCATCGAGAATCGGCTGGAGTGTGTCGCTCGGGTGATTATTCGCGATGCCGGCAGCAACCATCAGCAAATGTAAATCATGATTGCCCAGAACCATGATGACAGCATCACCGGCTTGTTTGATATAGCGCAATAGTGCTAAGGAATCAGGGCCGCGATTGACGATGTCGCCGACCAGCCAGAGCTTATCCTGCACAGGATCAAATCGGATCAGGTCAAGCAAGCCGCGGAATGCGGTGAAACAACCTTGCAGATCGCCAATCGCGTACGTTGCCATGGAAAAATGCGGGAAGGATCAGCGCAGACCTAGCACATCCTGCATATCGAACAGCCCATTTGGTTTATCCGCAAGAAAGCGGACTGCGCGTAATGCTCCCATGGCAAACGTCATACGGCTGCTGGCTTTATGCGAGATCTCCACGCGCTCGCCGATACCGGCAAACATGGCGGTATGATCGCCGACAATATCGCCAGCGCGAATGGTCGCAAATCCGATTGTTTCCGGTTTTCTTTCCCCGGTTACACCTTCTCTGCCGTAAACGGCCACCTGGCGTAAATCCCTTTTTAATGCGTCGGCGATAACTTCGCCCATACGTAAGGCTGTGCCGGACGGAGCATCTACTTTATGGCGATGATGCGCTTCGACGATTTCGATGTCGTAACCTTCATTCAGCACTTTTGCCGCGATTTCCAGCAATTTGAAGGTAACATTAACACCGACACTCATATTAGGCGCGAATACAATCGCGATATCCCGGGCAGCTTCTTGCAGCAATGTTTTTTCTTCCGGTGAAAAACCCGTGGTGCCAATGACCATTTTGACGCCTGCTTCACGGCATGCGACAAGATGCGCCAGCGTACCCTGAGGGCGGGTGAAGTCAATTAAGTGATCGCAGCTTCTCAACGCCTGCGCATAATCGCTGACAATCGGAACTCCGCAATGAGCACCGATCAGTTCGCCGGCATCTTTATTCAAATGAGAACTGCCAGCTTGTTCCAAAGCGGCTGCAAGCTGCATATCAGGCGCTTGCGCCACCGCTTCCAGCAAGGTGCGGCCCATACGTCCGGAACTTCCGGCAATTGCGATTCTTTGCATTTTCATTTTTGCAGTTAATAATTAAGGTTTGATAGAAACTGTACTGGGAACATTGCAGAGCTCATCGGCATCATCGCTATCATCGGCATTATTCATTTCCGGTTTTTTTGCTTTTGCTTTTGCTTTTGCTTCCGCGGACATAGGTTTGGCAGACTCCTGCGTGCTTGCCGGATTAGTGCTCGCCAGATGATTATCAATATTCACTAATGCATCATTCTCAAAAAAAACAGTCAATCGTTTTTGTTCAACGAGATCGCCTTTTTTGCGATAAAAATAAACATAATCCCAGCGATTATCGCGAAAAGCATCCATGATCAGCGGCGATCCTAAAACGAACAGCACCTGAGATTTAGTCATGCCGGGTTTTAATTTTTCCAGCATTTCTTCGGTCACCACATTGCCTTGCTGCACATCGATCTTGAAGAGAACATGAGGTAGCAGTGAACATCCGGTTAACAGCAGAAAAGCAACCAATGCGGAGATTTTTACAACCATTTTGTTGATATTATATGTTTCCAAAGTGAATACAGCATATGATACAGTAAATAATTTTCGAGGCAGAGATAACCATGGGCAACTTCGACGATCTGAAAAGCATCGACCTCAAAAATATTGGTCTTAAAACAACACTGCCTAGACTGAAAATATTGAATTTGTTTGAACAGAGTAGTGTGCGTCACTTATCGGCGGAAGATGTTTACAAGGAATTGATCAATGAAGGTGAAGACATCGGGTTGGCGACCGTGTATCGTGTTCTGACGCAATTTGAACAAGCGGGACTGCTGGAACGTCACCATTTCGAAAGCGGTAAAGCGGTATTCGAACTGAAAGGGGATGGTCATCACGATCACTTAGTCTGCCTGCAATGCGGCCGAGTGGAAGAATTCTACGATGCTGAAATCGAAAAACGCCAGATCGCGATCGCTAAAGAACGCGGTTTTACTTTGCAGGAGCATTCATTATCACTCTATGCCGATTGCACCAAGCCAAACTGTCCCCATCGTAAATAACACTATCTTAATGACACTTACGCGCAAAATCCGGGAAAAGCTTTTTTCCATTCAACCAAGACGCTGGAAAAATATTTACTGGCGAGGCTTGGCATTGATGGTGCTCGCATGGGGGCAGGCTGCATACGCCAATGATAATAGCTTTGGCGAATGCATTGCGCGAATGAAATCACAGGCAAGAGCAGAAGGTATTTCCGATCATACAGCTCAACAGGTACTCGGCAAAGTCCGGTTTTTGCCGCGCATTATTGAACTCGACCGGCGCCAGCCCGAATTTACACAAACGTTTGCAAATTATTTTAATACGCGTATCAACGAAGAACGCATCCAGCGCGGACGGGAATTGTACGCCAAACACCGCGTACTGCTCGATCGCATTCAACACGAAACCGGTGTCCCGGCGCAATTTCTGGTGTCTTTCTGGGGATTGGAGACCAACTACGGCGGGCATTTCGGTGATTGGCCGGTAATCGATTCGCTGGCGACACTCGCATGCGATACGCGCCGTAGCGCATTTTTTACCCAGGAATTACTCAATGCCATGCGCATTGTAGACGCGGGCGATATTACGGCGGAACGCATGGTCGGTTCATGGGCGGGCGCCATGGGGCATATGCAATTCATGCCGTCGACTTTTCTTCGCTATGCTAAGGATGTTGATGGTGACGGGCGGCGTGATCTGTGGGGCAGCATTCCGGATGCGATGGGTTCCGCGGCCAATTTTCTACGTCAACTGGGTTGGATTTCAGGTTTGAACTGGGGACAAGAAGTGCGATTGCCGCAATCCTTTGATTACTCGCTTGCCGGGCGAGATCAAATGCTAAGTCTGGCGGAGTGGACTCAATTGGGTATCACGACAATCTCCGGAGCACCGTTAGCACCGGCGGAGCAAAGGGCCGCATTGCTCGTTCCATCAGGCTATCAGGGTCCGGCTTTTTTAGTGACCAAGAATTTTTACATTATTATGCGCTGGAATCGCTCCGAATTTTATGCTTTATCTGTCGGACACTTGGCGGATCGCATCGCAGGCGCAGCTTCACTGCATCGCGTGCCGCCGGCTGATCCGGTAAAAATATCCCGGGAGCAGGTACGCCAGTTGCAAATGGATTTATCAGCGCTTGGCATTGATGCCGGAGAGCCTGATGGCATACTCGGTTCCGCTACCCGTAAGGCGATCAGCCGTTTTCAGCAGAAAACTCAGCGTATTGCCGATGGCCATTTGGACGCAGGGATTTTAATTGCCATTCGTGAGGCGGCAAGCAGCGAATTACGCTAATGCTAACGCATAAGCATAATCACTGATGGATGGTATTTTTTACAATTCGGCACACTGGTTTCAAGTCAGCAGGTGCTTGATCGCTTCCTGCTCGGCAAGCAACTCCTGATAGCTTTTCTGCATCCTTACTTTATCAGCTTGACTCGTTTCCAATCCTTCAACGATCTTGTACCGGCCGTTCTGACAAGTGACTGGAAAACTGTATATGACACCTGGCGGTATTCCATAACAGCCGTTCGAGGGAACGCCCATTGAAACCCAATCTCCTTCCCGCGTGCCAAAAATCCAGTCCTGCATATGATTAATGATGGCATTGGCTGCGCTGGCCGCGCTGGATTTACCGCGGCGCGCTTCGATGATTGCCGCGCCGCGCTTTTGCACGGTCGGAATAAAGTGATTCTCCACCCATCCGGAGTCGGTGATAAGCGAAGAAACCTTGTCATTGCCAACAACGGCATGACTTAAATCTGGAAATTGCGTATTGGAATGATTTCCCCAAACAATCATTCGTTTGATATCCGATACCGGCACCCGGAGTTTTAACGCGACTTGCGATAGCGCGCGATTGTGATCCAATCTCAACATTGCCGAGAAGTTGCCGGGATCAAGATCGGGGGCGTTTTTTAATGTGATGTAAGCATTCGTGTTGGCAGGATTGCCAACCACCAGCACTTTGACGTTGCGTTTGGCCGCTGCGTTTAGCGCTCTTCCTTGCTCAATAAAGATGGGGCTATTGGCGGCCAGCAGGTCTTTACGTTCCATGTTTCCGCCACGCGGCCGTGCGCCGACAAGTAAAACTATGTCCGCATTATTAAATGCCACTTCCGGATGATCAGTGGTAATGATTTCAGACAATAAAGGGAATGCACAGTCATACAGTTCCATGACAATCGCATCGAAAAAAGGCTGTGCATCGGTTATGTCATGTAACTGCAGAATAACCGGCTGATCCTTACCTAGCATCTCACCCGCTGCAATGCGATAGAGCAGGTTATAACAAATCTGTCCGGTAGCGCCGGTAACGGCTATGCGAATAGGCGATTTCATTTTTTTCCAATCCTCGAAAAGCCACCAATAGACTGGAAAATTGGCGGTATATGGGGAAAAGTGGCCAAATTATACTGGTAATCATGCGCTCACGGAAGAGCAAGTTTGCTGAAGACAGTATTATTACAGTAGTGCGTTGATTGCATATTGAAATACATTCAGCTAAGAAAAGCAGCCCTAATTACAAGAAACGCTACTACTGGCATACGCAGCGTAGAGCAAAATCATAAGTTTGTGTTCAACCACGTCAATCATGCATCGCAACTTACATATCATGCGAAACTTATCGGGTTGTAAGGAGAAGCTTGGATTAATCCATAATTTACTGCGCGCAACGGCGATCCGACTTTCGCTTCAACGAAATTTTCAAAAGCTGATGTCGGTTAAGTGCAAATTCAGTAACCGTTGGCATATCATGTGATTTTTGACTATCAGCTCAAAATACTCACCAAATGCAAAAACAAAAGCTATCCAATGTTGTATCGTCACTATTGTCCATAAAAGGGGATCGTATAATGAAAAACATTCTAATCATCATCTGCAGCGCTTTAATCCTGTCATCCTGCGCATGGGTTAAGGTCACATCACAAGGGGAAAGTGTGCGGTTGGTGCACGCGGCTAAAACAATCGAGTCATGTAAAAAATTAGGAAGGGTCAATGCAAAGGTTGTCAGCCATGTCATTTTCAATCGCAATGCGGATAAAGTCGCCGAGGAACTAGCTGATCTTGCACGCAACGAAGCGGCTTTGATGCGTGGCGATACGATTATTCCAATCTCGGAAATTGTCGACGGAAGACGCAGCTTCGGTGTCTATCAATGTTTCCAGCAACAGCCTCTCGAGCAGAAATAATTTTTCCTATTTTCTGCGTTTGAAAAATCCCAGTTTTTTACCGGAATCATTAGAGATTGATTAGAGATTGAGAGGCTTTTTTGCTATTGGTTGATCTGGCGAGATCCTTACCAACAGGTTACACCGCTTTCTTCTCCTGACATACACCAGAAATAATCATAGCTCCCAGTACCCGGCAAATTGCTCAAATTCACCAAAGCAATTGGAGGCCGTCATGTGTGATAAATGCCAAGAAACCATGCAGCCAGTCACCAAAAAAACGGATTTTGTCGGTACGTTGGCACAGCTTGAAGTAAAGCTTGATGCATGCCACTCCATAACTGGCTGCATACTGGAATATCTGCCAGGATCAACTGAAAACAGTACAACGGCATTTTATTTCAATGAAATCGGAAACCTTGCTTCCGCACTGGATGATATTCTCGATTTATGCCGCGGGGATGTAAAGCGCTCGTATGACCTGCTGGATCAAGGGGCAAATCATGAGTAACGCAGAAGAACATGATTATGAAATTGTTATCCGCGTTGGGAATCCTGAAAGAACCCCCGGCAATCCTGGAAGCTACCGGAAGATGGCCAATGAATTTGAAGATGCCGGTTGTGCCTTAGATGCATTGGGCGAGTTAATCAAAAATGTGAATTTTGACCAGATGGAAGAATCCACTCCTGAAGGAATTGGCATCTTATTGAAGATACTTGGAAATCAATTGGTGAAAATTGCTTTGATGCGCTGGATATGTGTAGCGAAGCAGACAAGCAGCAAAGAACTAAATCAATCACCTGATTTACCAAAGAGTGTGGAAGCAAACCAAAGTAGGGTATAGAATAAAAACGCGGGGGTGACACGGTGATATTCCTCCGGCCGTAGCACGGCATTTATGCCGGAGTGATATGTGGAGTTGCCGGGAAACCGGGAGGGGGGCTCCACCATCCGCACAGTATTTTCAAAGATTTACGGGTGAGCTGTGGAAATTTTCGGAGTCCACAGACTTGGGCGTATCAGCGCCGATGGATGGAGGGACGTCCGGCCTCCCGCCCGTTGCAGTTTTGAGCAAAGCCGGTTGTTTCCAATGGGAACGGCTAGGGGCCGCAATGCCACTATGATTCGGTTCGAATCCGGCGCCGGTTTTGCTCTTTGTTTTATACGAGTGAGCTGTGGGAATTTTCGGAGTCCACAGAAACGTTTCATCGATTCGTTGATGGAGGGACGTCCGGCCTCCCACCCGTTTTTCAATCAGATTTAATTCCAAGATTTCCCAAATCCAAGAGCGGAAAGCCTTCCGCCTTATCTCAATTCATTCGGCTTGGCATTATGTGGGGACAGTGTTCCACATTCACAAATGCAGGCTGATATGCCAGTAAACGACAACAACGAGAATCAAGAGCTGCTAAGCCTGATCGGCGATGATGCCTTTACCCGGCTATGCACGGTTTTTGGCGGCACGCGTCTGCATGTTTCAAACAGCGAACGGTCACGTAAGCGGCTTACTATCATCGTCGGTGAAGAAAATGCTACAAAAATGATATTTCATTTCGATGGCGTGGCATTGACCCTGCCCATGCTCTCAAGCCTTGAAATCAAAAAACGGCATCAAGCAATTATCGAAGACACCAAAAAAGGCATGAGCCATCGGAATATCGCCATGAAATACGACCTGACAGACCGGCAGGTAAGGCGAATTATTTCTGATTCATAAATTTAAAGGAGCGGCAAATGAAATACAAAGATATCCGGAATATCAATCATAACTCCATGTCAGCGCTATTTATTGGCTATTTGGTAAGCAAATAGAAAAGCGCTTTTCTGATGCGCTGGGCCAGTTTCAATGGCCAGAAAACAGCATGTCACCTGAAGACCGGCGTAAGCGAATTGCTGAAATTGACCAGGAACTGGAAATACTCAATATAGAGCGGGACGGCTTGGTTAGTGACCTGATAAGCACAGGTATGACGTAATAACAAAAAACAGTACTCGGTTCTATTGCTGACATAAGTAATATTCCTAATCGAGATAGGCGAACCATAGATTTGGAAAAAACTTATGGCAGTGTAGTAAATTGTAGTAATTCAGACTTGATCTGACAGAAGGGTCTTGCCAAAGGGTGGGATTACCCGGTTTGATAGAGGTGCAAATCTTTATCAACCAAACGCGAAAGCGTAAAGGAGTAATCCCATGAGTAGTTTTCAGCATAATGTCATCAAACACAAGATTGGCTTGCTTAATTTGGCGGCCGAGCTTGGCAATGTATCCCGCGCCTGCAAGGTGATGGGTTTTCCCGCGATACTTTCTATCGCTATCAGGCAGCGGTGGAAACAGGTGGTGTTGATGCCCTGATCGATGCAAATCGCCGCAAGCCCAACATCAAGAACCGTGTAGAAGAAGCGACAGAGGCGGCGGTCACTGCTTTTGCTCTGGAGCAACCGGCTTTTGGTCAAGTTCGTGTCTCCAATGAACTACGCAAACGCGGAATTTTCGTTTCTCCGTCTGGTGTTCGTTCGGTGTGGCTGCGC
>WBZO01002610.1_pt1 | contig 20345 bp, 20 predicted proteins | sample 5204261 | NCBI WGS metagenome assembly WBZO01 (sample SAMN12412400, study PRJNA552823) | activated sludge metagenome | isolation source: activated sludge from anammox sidestream of wastewater treatment plant... | place: USA: North Carolina | collected 2017-09 | reverse complement strand
GTATATCGAAGATTGGCCTTCCAATTGATTGGACTAAGGCTGGGACTCGCTCATCAATGATTTGCCGATAATCAGAAAGGTTGATCCGCGGCTTCACAGACCGATACATAAACTCACTGTCATCCTTTCTAGGCCTCTCAATCGATAGAAGCGACGAAAGAAGTGACAGCGCTTCTTCCGTTTTCCCGCCCTCCGCTAGGTACTGGGTAAATACTCCAAGTCGACGCCAAAAAAACATACCATCTGGAAGAAGAACCCAAGTTTTAAGATGAGGCACTATGCGAGCGGCCTGAAGCACTGGAAGCTTGATGGAGGCATTTATTATGTCGCGGATAACAAACGGATTAGGACTTGATTCCTTTCGCAAGGCTGATGCAATTTCAAGAAGAACATCGATGACAGTGCTCGGTGATGCCCGATCGGCTACCCGCACTAAATACTCTGAAGCTGCCCAACGAGGCGTCAACCCTTGTTCGATAGGAGGCGGTTTCCTGAATATACCTTTGCTTTGAAAGGGCAGTATCCATGCCGGATCTTCAAGGCGCTCGAAAAAGTATCGGTAGTGCTCGATATGGCCCAGATGCGCAATGACAGAATCGATCTGGTCTGGTGTAGCCGTCCGAATTAGGTCGTCTAAATCAGCAACGGTAGCGAAGAAGCCTTGGCCCAGCGTCAACACGGTCCTTTCAAATATGGAGAACTGGCGCCTAAACTCCTCCCAATCACATTCAGCATCGGTTTTGTTCTCATGTGAACGAGCAACAAACCAATTTTTGACATCAAGCCATTGCCTCAGAATAGGAATCAACGCATCACCAAGATGGCGATTCTCAGGGCGGTTCGCTTGAAATAACCTTCCCGCAATCGTTATCGATTTTTCGCGCGTAGCCTTATGCTTCCCGATCAAGTCGCCTACCAATCGCATAAACTCAGAAGTAAGCGCTTCCCTGGGGCTGGGCACTGGGCCTGATACGGAAGTGGTCTGGATGGATGGGCTTCCGGGCGCAAGTCTATCCCAAGCTTCGGAAATCTCATCTAGCCGCTTATCGTACTCCAGCCGAGTCCGCTCGACCTGTGCCAGAATGTCAGGAAGTGTATTCGCAATTTCTCGGACACAATGGGCAATGATACGGCTCCTACCTGGAAGTTGCTGTCGCGCTAATTCGTTAACTGCTGTTTGATAGAGTTCTGCTAAGGAAGGTGCTTTCTGTTTAAGCCAACCTAGAAGCCTGGCCTGAGATGGAAGCCATGACTCATTGAGCGGCAGAAGCTTTGAGGTTATTTCTGCGGCAGCGGCGGGAATATCACTAGAGCCGTTAGGCATAATTCAACAGGAACTGGTTTTGTGGACGGTCATGATATACCAGGTGTTGGCTCTGAATGGTTCCGCATTACCTAGGCGTTGTATCTTTCGATTGGCTGCGATAACCCGGCTACTTCAAGTGAGTTTCAATCGTTCTTGGTAGGGGGCCAGCCGGTCCGGAAATCCAAGATTGCTGGAAAAGACATTTAGAAACGCTATGCAGGACCGGACTGCCCAGGTAGCGCAAGCTGCACTGAGGCATTCGTAAGGGAAAAAGTTTGTATTCTTGCCCACCATAAAAAATGGTTTGGCATGTTTCTTTTGCTTCAGCGCCTTAATAAATTTAAGCTCGTCCAACTCTTCTCCCCAACGCGATTTATAATGCACTAATTCATTCCTAAGGCGTATGACAAGGCTCGTGTCTTGCCAAGGTTGGGAACCTGGATCCAGGCCTGTTTTGTTTAGAAGATGTAGGACGATCCGAAATCGTTCCAAAACAGGCTGCCCGTCGATCAACTCAGCGAGAGGCTTCAAGAGTTTTTTCGCATTACCTTCAATGTGCGGAGACCCGAGGTGGTGACCAGGGCCATAATAAACTACGTCCCAGATTTCACATTCGAGTGCAGCGACTGACTGCAGTAAGGCACTAATAACGAACCCCCGGTAGGAAACTTTATCCTCTTCAGTAATTGTTTCCACGCCCCGGGATTCCATCTCCACCGAAGAGCGTGCATGACTAACGGCTGCCATTAAGAATTGCGTTGTCAGCCCTGACCGGATATCCATCTTCGCGGTCGAACCACTTACTTCCATACGATCGGGCATTGTGCTCCTATGGAAAATTACAGCGACAGTGTGCGAGGGCGAGTGTTTTGCCGCTCGCTTGAAAGAGGGCTGCTCGGCTTCACGCCTCCTTAGGCGTTCTGTTGCGCCTTTTCTGAAACTGTTCGAAGCGGTCCCGATATGAAAACATATAATCTAGGATGGCGTTTGTGAACTCCAAGGTATCCTTAGCGTCGGGCTGGGTGATCGTTATCCCTACGCCATGAGCTGCCTCATTTCCTACAATTCGCAATGCGTCTGACCACTCGAACAAGCGGTCGTCGATCAGTCCTATCTCCTTCATTTTCTCCAAAGAGGCATTTAGACTGCGTTCCGTCACGCCGTGCGCCACACATACTCCTTCAATTGTTTTGCGGCACATGATGGCTGATGCGGTGTATGCCCTGGAACGGTAGCAAGCGCAAGCTTCTTCAAAAGCACCGCGGATATCAGCCGGAGCGTTCGGGTTTATGCGGGCATCTGAAGGAGGGAATATGACAAACGGCGTGTCCCATTTGTCACCTTCGGCCATATTGCCGATATTTGTTTGGCGCACGAGTATAGGCGAAGCGCAACTGCTACAGGCCAGAAGAGTGTAACGGCAGGAAGGTTCGCGGCCATCGAAATGCCGCCAATATGAGCCAGTCTCCTCACCCTCGACATACTGCCGACATTCGGAACACTCGACGATCATATCCATCCCTTGATTGAGAGGCCCTCTCGTCGTGAACTTTTGATAGGAGGTGCGAATTTTCCCGCGAGCGCGGATCTGTTGTCAATGTGAAGTGTGGGGCTTCCGTATGTAGTTTCTATCCTTGCCTCTAACCTACCTATCTAATTACTATTGACTTGTACTTCACAAAGATACATATTGTGTATGTCACTATGACTAACGCTCTTGGGAGGAATCTATGAAAACTCAAATGATGCAATTCCGAGTAAATGAGGAAGAAAAAGCACTGATTGAAAAATGTGCCAAGAAGGCCGGGATGACGGTGTCGGAGTACATTCGAGCATGCATGTTGATGGAGATGGTGATCGACGGCGAAGTGGCCGCCTTGCGCATCATTGGGCGGACGATCGGGATGAAAGCGGTGGATGCGCTCAAGAAACGATTGAGCCGGGACTTGGTGGCCGAATGATCGCGGTAAGGGCAGCCATGCGTGCGCGCCGCACGGCGACAGCCGGGGGCGCGCAGGCTTCGGCGCCCCCGATGTGGTAACACGGGGGCAACACGGGGGCGCTACCCACAGGGATCGTTACAGGAGTTCTATGGAGTCGATAGAGTCTTCCTCTCATTCCCCGTTCACCCTCACGATCGACTGGCTCGCCTTTACGATCCCCGCCGGGCAGGCCAAGGAGATCATGACGCTCCTTGGTGGCGAGTGGACCCTGAATAAGACCGGCTTTCGTGGGTATCCCGTCTCGTGGATTAGAGCGGATGGGGCTCGGGGCGTAGGCAAGCTTGGCACCGCCGCTCCTCGGAAACCCTGGGAAGTCCATGTGGATCTTTCCGCCGGTATCGTCTCCGCGTGGGAAATGGACCGAGTCCGGTCCATCCTGAAATGGATCTACGCGCAGCAGGGCCAAGTGACCCGCATTGATTGCGCCCTCGATGATCGTCTTGGTCGTGTGCCCCTTTCCGTCGTCCGCGCGGCCCTGGCCGCCGGCCAATGTGTGACTCGCGCCGAACGCATCCAGACCATCACCTCCGGCAATTTGCATGGCCCGCATGCGGTCACGGGAGAAACGGTCTACTTTGGCAGCCCCTATAGCCAGACCATCCTTCGGGTCTATGACAAGCGATTGGAGATGAAGGCCAAGGACCGGGAGAACTGGCAGGAGTACGGCATCCGATGGGAACTGGAGATCAAGAAGGCTCGGGCGAAAGTCTGCGCCCGCTGTCTGTCGCATTTGGAGGAAGGCGACTGGCGGGAATTCCTGGTCGGGCTGCTCCGGTCCTATGTGGATTTCCGGGATACCTCTCACGAAGCCAGCGAGGACGATCGATACCGCGCTCCCCTGCTTGATTGGTATGCCGAGCTGACCGAAGGATTTAAAAAGGGCCGGCTCGTCATGGAGAAGGACGAGCAGACGCTGGCCGGGGTCAAACGCTGGGTCAGTGCCTCCGTCGCTCCCATGTTGGCGGTCATCTGTGCCAGCCCGGAAGGCGAGCAATGGCTCCGGCATGAGATCGTGGAAGGAGTCTCCCGCTGGAAAGACCGTCACAGGAGCCTACTGAAACGAAAGAAGGCAACCACAGTAGCAGCCGCCGGCGGTCACGCGGGCGGCCAGCAGGGGGGTACGGGGGTGTCGCCAGACTCCCCCGGTTCGGGTGCCTGATGTTCCTGACGATCAAGGAAGTCTCCGCCTGGCTCAATATCAAGTCCTCCACGCTGTATTTGTGGGCATCCCAGGGCAAGATCCCCTGTCGTCGTATTCATGGGCTGATCCGGTTTGAACGGGAGGCCATCCTGAAATGGATGGAGACGTTTGAAGCCGCTCCCCCCGGTAAGCCTTCCCTTCCCATCAACCGTGAGCCGTCCGACCTCGAGGAGCTCATTGCAGCCGCCAAACGCGATGTCTATACTCCCCGCCACGGGGAAACCATTACACCGAGCCCTACGAGAAAGGAGAACGAGGATGGGGCTCGTTAAACGAGGCGGTATTTGGTGGATGTCATTTATGTATCAAGGGCGACAAGTCCGGAGATCGACGGAAACCTCCGACAAGCAGCTGGCAGAAGCCATTCTGGGGAAGATCCGCGTCCAAATCGTCGAAGGCAAGTTCTTCGATAAGCCGAAGGAGGACGCCAAGACCTTCTCGGAATTAATGGAACGGTATCTGACGGAACATGCCAGCCGGCGGACCCAGTCTCGTCGCTATGCCATCATGGTAGCCAACTTGAAGCGGTTCTTCGGCAATCCGAAACTCCCGGAGATCACGCCCAAAGACATCGTCGCGTTCAAGAATAAGCGCTACGCGGATGGTGTGACGCCGGCCACGATCAATCGGGAGCTGGCCATGCTCAAAAAGGCCTTTAATCTGGCTTGTCGTGAATGGGAATGGGCCAAAGACAACCCGGTCTGCCGCGTCTCGATGGAACGAGAGCAGAATACGCGGGATCGGTGGCTGACCGACGATGAGGAACAGCGGCTCCTCACCGTGGCTGCTCCGTGGGTTCGAGATCTCATTTCGTTCGCCATCAACACAGGGATGAGGCGGGGTGAAATCCTGTCGTTGACTTGGGCAGGAGTGGATCTGACCCGCCGGACTGTGACGGTGTTCAAGTCCAAGAACGGCGAGCGGCGGACGATTCCGGCCAACCAGGCGGTCATGGATCTCCTCATGGAGAAACGCCAGTCGAGGGAGGCAGCGAAGAAACCACTCTCGGATGTCGTCTTCGCCAGTGAAACGGGGACGGCATTGGATGGGAGCAATCTTCGGAGAGGATTTCTCCTGGCGTTAAGAGCCGCCAGCATAACCGACCTGCACTTTCACGATCTCCGGCATACGTTTGCGACGCGACTTGTCCAAGCAGGAGTGGACCTGTACAAAGTCCAACGACTGCTTGGGCACAAGTCGCCGAGCAAGACCCAGCGCTATGCCCATCACTATCCGGAAAGTTTGCGGGATGGCGTGGAGATCTTGGACCGGAGGAGAACCGTTAGCACAAATTTAGCACAATTGCGCGTCGTGCCAACGGTGGCTGTCGTAAGTGCTTGAAAACTGGAGCCGGCGACTGGAATCGAACCAGCGACCTGCGGTTTACGAACTGCCTCGAATCCTACCACTGTCAATCTAACCCCACAAGAAACCACAAACCAGGCGGCTGCCCAAATGGGCACAGATGGGGCTAGTTTGTCCTGTCCTGGTAGCAGAGTGGTAGCAGATGAGAATGGCGGATTGTAAGCTTCCCGGTCTTGAGACGCCTCGATAAGACAATTTGTGGGAGGCTGGCACGCGGCGGGAACTGCGAGACCGTGAGGGAAGCCACCGGCTAGCCGGAGGCTTCCCCGTGAAATGGCTCAACGCTTCAAGTGATGAGCCGCGATCCACTCCTTCGCCTCACGGGCGACCGTGAGCAGCGCCTCTAGGTCATTCAGACCAAAGGAAGTGCCATTTTGCCACCGCCCGGATTGATCCTTGAAGGAACGAGAGAAGGTCGTCGAAAAGAACGGACCTTTCTCACTCTGGTTTTGCCAGATCGTCGCCTTGTTGCTCCCGCATCGCAGTGTGTTCGCCGGTTGCTTGGATTGCTTGTTGATAGCCATCTTGTTTCCTCCTTTGGTTGAAATGAAGTTGGCTCTCACACAGGAGGCGGAGAGCCAACGCACATTTCACGTATGAAACACTGCAGGTGAGCCGACATGGGCCTGCTAATGCCTAGCAGCAGGAGTGACAGCAAAGCTGGCGCGATAGCTGCGCCTGGAGCCGGCCTTAAAAGGGCTGGGGGAAAAACAATAGGCTAATTCCTAGATCTATTCCAATCTCTTGGTGTGGGGTTGAAACCGTGATTGACCTCAGCTTCAAATTAGCCCAACTAACATGGATTATGTTATGTTGGCCCGCCTCCTGACGCTACTGTCTCTTTATGCGAAGTGTATTGACAGCAATGAACGGGTATTACATCGCTGCCGCCATCTGTGTCTTCCTCGGTGCCTTCCTCGGATATCTTGGCTCTATTAAAAATTCGGAAAAATCTGCCCAGGAATCAAGACAAGCCAGTAAAGAACAAAGTGAACGGATAGAAGGCGAGCTTAAAGCCCTAGGAAACAAAATTCAGGAACTTCAGTCTGATCGGGATGTTACAAACAAAGAGGCTGAGATAGCGAAAGTTGAAAGTGAATACAAAACTCTCGCAGAAGAGTTTTATAGAAAATTACCCATTGAAGTTGAGGAGTTTAAGGGTCGGAGTGCGACCAAAACTATCCATCAGCTAGAATTGTCGCGCAAAATCGAGCAACACGTTCATACATTGGAAAATGCCGCGAGAGGTCTTACCAAGGCGCTTACGACAAAAAATCCGAACAGGCCGATAACGGTTAACGTTTCCGATTTCCCAACTAATATCTATTCGACTGAGGCCCGCAACAAGTACAGTACCCTGCTATCATTCTCCTCAACGTCTCATTGGACGATACGCTTTGTATGGTATCCCGATGGCACACCGGCCCTCGAATTCATGCGGCTGACATCCAAGGATGAACCAGGGAAAGACAGGCAGTTCTTCATTACAACTGATTCGATCCAGCTAATTTTACGTGGAACGAATTTCGGGGTTTCCTTAAATGAAAGAATCTCGCCAGACTTGAGAGAACGCATTCAGAAGGATGTAAAACTCGCTTCATTAGACATGGATCGGTTCGATGAGATTGCGCGCTCCATACTTGAAACGATTCTGAAATATGAGTTGGTTCAGCAATCTCTCAGCTAAAGCTGGCACGATCGTTGCGCTTAGGAGGGCCTTAAAAGGGTTGGTGATGCCTAATACTTCAGAGCGTCTTATCTGTCCCCACAAGGTTTCGCATGTTGTCGTGAAGCGTTTTCTCAACATCTTCCCGCGTTGTCGTCCATAATTCAGAAAGCTGACCAACGGCCTCACAGACCTGCCATGGCCACAGGGATTTTCCATCTATCTGTGCGAAGGGGCCATCTGATTCAGTGAGGACCCGCTCCCTGGGAATTCTGATCACGATGGCTTTCCCTTTCTCGCTACGTAGCATTGCGGGTCCGACACTGAACCAGCACCCCATACGTACCGCTCGGTCCAGCTCACGGAAATTACCAGAGAACCAGTGCAAAACCGGTGTGCCGGCACCCGGATACATCTCCAACCGATCAATGACTGCCTGACTTGCTCGGCGACTATGGATCGACATGATTCTTCCGCCTGCATCCCGACACGCATTTAGCACATGTTCAAGCACTTCAACCTGCTCATTCGAGTACCGGCTGAACTCGGGATTACCATCCAAACCAATTTCGCCAATATAACGGACTTTGTGAATCAGACTGTCAAAGAGAGGCAATTCGCCCTTTCGCTCGTGGGCAAGCTGCGGATGCAGTCCTAGGGCGGTACGAATGCACGGAGCGTTAGCAGAAAGTGCGTTTGTACCATTCCACGCGCTTGGTGTTGTTGTAACCGACAATACATACAGGCCGCGGCGAATACACTCATCCGCAATTCTTGCTGCATCCGGGTAAAGATCAAGATGGCAGTGAAAATCGATCATTTCACGCCTGCCGCATGGAGGAATTCCCCAAGTTCCTGAAGCCCGCGCTGGACGGTTTCCCTGTACTGCGTCACGTTACCAAGCATGACAGAGCTGAGGCTCATTCCGATCCACGAATCCAGACCTTCCGCCTTGACTTGAGCAACTGCCATCGCAGCGGATCGTACGTCGTCGAACCGAGCGTGGTCCTCATTGTCTTTTGAAAGATCACGATAAACATACTCCGTCTTATCTTTCTCCCCCCAAGCATGAAACGCCGCGCGCCGTATAAGGCATGGCACACAGCGGCCACAATGTTTATAGCCGTTGCGCGCGAAGCGCCCGCAGCTGGTCGCCTTGTGAGCGTGGCTGCGTAACAAGTCTTGATCTTTGCACTTACTCAGCATTTCGCCCTTGGTCTTGAACTGACAGGGATTCGTTACTTCGACATTGAACCCTGCCGCATCAAGAAGCTTCTGAAACAAGCCGAAAAATACGGGGTGCGTTGTGCGTGTACTCAAACTGCCTAGCCGTCCCGTGGTTAACGGCGGATTAATTGAAATAAAACCGTTTTCACAGACATACAGAGGAACACGGTGACCATCCCGATAGCGTTTCGTAGCTGTGGCAGCCAGCACACCGTACGCGAGGAATATAATTGAGCGCGCGCGCTGCGAACGTTCATTTTCGCCAGGACAATTAGCATTGTGATTCAGCTGGAGATGCTTCAGTCCTCCCCCTATTTTGGCGGCGAAATAAGCTTGGGTAGCTTTGTCACCCTGTGATACCTGGCTAACAACATACGGCCGGTGTTTCCCACCGGCCACAAGATCGATCACACCAACGAAACTGTCCAGGCCTCCAGATAAAAGAGCAATACAATCCTCCTCGCATACAGATCGTGAGCGAGGAGGCGCGGGTAGGACTCCACCATCCCTGAACTTGCATCGCCATATATCATTTGTGAGAAACCGCAGTAACCGATTTATGACTTCGCTTTGCGATGTCCAGAAAACCGGTTCATTTACTGCAACCTCCAAGTCAATTTGCCGCGTCCAGCCGTCTGCGCTTTCGTTCCGCCGTACGCCGGTATCTGCCGCGATGACAGCCAGGGCTATCGATAACAAATCCCATGCGCGGGGTGCGGGATTCAGCTTCAGTCGGCGGATTTGTTCGACGATCCCGGAGCCTGCCGCGCCTCTGCTCTCTCGGTCTGCCTGACTATAAAGAACTATCTCCAGGTCACCGGACTGCCGGCGGCCGAAGCCGCCTTTAAGAGGAGAGCAAATAACTCTCATCGGACATATTCCTCGAACACGCGGAATGTCTCCCCTAGCGCCTGCCTTACCGTGTGCATGATGCGCCTCGAATTTAGCGCTTCACCTGCCACCCGCACTTTCCTGAATGCAGCGGCTACGGTTTCCTTGATGTAATTCTTAACTTCTTTAAATCGCGCCATGGCGGCCGCGATACTCGGCGCTTTGTCCTGCATTGCCTTGCCGACATCGAGACGGAACCTGATGAAAACATCCATCGCAATAAACTGTTCGATTGCGAAAACCCTCTCCAATTCAGAAAGGTCTAAGAGATCCGCGTCAGGAAACCGGTTAAGGAGTTCGGCCAATGCGTCCCGGATCGCCTGGCGGCTTGCTTCGGCATCCTGTGTGCCGTCCATAGGGCGTACGGCTTCTACAACAGCGTCCATGATTTCACTCGCTGTCCGGCCGGCGAGGAGCGCCGGATCGAATGGACTACCCGGCTCAGATGCGTTCCCGGACGCAGCCGACGAAAGTGCCCCATAAAGTGCTCCTGCGGTGACGACTGTTCCGCCGAACCGCCTCGCTGCCATTCCAGCGCCGCCAAGGCCTTTGCCAACATAATGGCCCAGGCCTCTTTTCATCTCAGTGGATGATCCAGAGTGTGCGTATTGACCGAGGCTGGTTCTCGACGGTCCAAATCGGCCGGGCGGCGCGATTGGAATAACTTGCCGAGGACCTGCTGCTGCGGGCAGAGTGTCGGCCGGTTCTCCTGGGGCATCGGTATCACCGCCGTTAGCGGGAATAACGTCCGGGACCCATGGAGGCACCATGGGCACCCCCGAGGGCGCTCCCCTACTAGACGCGGACGTGCCCATCCTTGCTCCGTTGCGTAATTGCTTTTTTCACTGTCCCGCTAATGTCCTTTGCCACTTGCCAGGCCGTAAACACTTCCTGAGCCCAAGCTTGGTCACCGATCTTAGGGACGATGCCCGGTTTTATTTGGCCCGGGGGGCGTTCGCGGAGAAAAGCCGCAAGGCGGCGGCCCTGCGCAGGGTCGGACTCTGCCACCGCGAGGCACGCATTAAGGATGGGAGGAGTTCCCCATTCTTGCTCCTGCCGCGCACGATCCAGAAGCTTATCCATGATTATTGTGGTCTCTGGGCGTGATAGCCGAACAAGACGGTCGCCTATCTCAGCGGCCATTTCGGGCTGCTGGAGGATTGCAGCGAGTATTTCCGCCCCTTCGGACGACAGGCGGTCCTCCGGCGTGATGAGAGGAGCGTGTTCCCGGCTAACATAGAGTATGCCGCGAAGATCCATATCACCAAGCCGCGGCGGCACGGTAAGCCATTCGCGCACAAACGGCGTATCCCATGGTGCTTGAAGTTTCGGGTCTTCACCAGCGTTAGACTTTTCTTCCCACTCAGCCAGGAAACGCGGCTTTCCTTCTTCATCTTCGACGACCGCTTTAGCAAGGATTGAATAGGCATTCGGATCGCCACAGCGCTCGAACAGCAACATCTTAGCTAAAGCAGCTTCATCCACTCCCACATCATGTGCGCGCGATATTGCCATCCGTATGTAAAGTGCATTTAGAAACCGCTTGATAAGGCGCGGATTGCCGGCAATTTGCAAAGAGCCGGTCATGATAGGAGCTAATCGATCAGCGGTATCTAGTTGTGCGATCAATTGCCCCGGCAGCTTGCTGTCTATGGTTTGCAGGAACGCACGATCGACACGCCGGCCACGCCATGTCTGTCCCAGCTGTTCACACACTTTCGTCCGAATCATTTCTTTTACATCATCACCCAGAGCGCTGTTCTCTATGAATAGCAGCATCAAATACGCCCGGACTTCTTGTGTCCCGAGAGGCGGAACGCGGATTGGCACCTGGATAAGCTTGTCGAAATAACTAATGACGAGAGCTTCATCAACGCCAACAAAATGTTGGCGCACGGCATGTTTGATCATTGCATCATCCGCTGCAATGACAAATGCCGTATTTTTCAGAAACAGAAATAGGCGGATTGCCTCAAGCGTAGATATGGTCGTTGGCGGCAGACAACGGTCAAGATCATCGATAAGCACCACCAGTTTGACATTCATTTCCGCCAGTGCAGCTTCAAAGAATTCACGAATTGCGTGAATTTCTTTCGGCGGAGAGGAATCTGGTTTTGGTTTCAGTATACCTGCGGCTGCGCTGCCAAGTTCAGCAGCCTTTTCCTGCAGTCCGGTTATTTCATCCTTGCCGGCCGTACCATCGACAACTTTGCTAATTAGCGATGAAATCTCACCTGTTAACCCCACCGGTGGGATTCCTAGACCCAAGGCCATTGCAGTGTTAGCAGCCAATTTAGCAGCCCGGAGCCAGTCCACTCTTTTCAGCAATTCATTTACTTTATCGATTCCAGTTTGCCTTTCCTCCGCTTCCTTCTTAAGGGTAGTCGCAATGACCTCCATGAGGGCAGCTCTGGCATCATCATATCCTTGGTAAAGCCAGGCATTGAATTCAACGAAGACGAACTCAGAACGTCCAGCTCCCGTGCGCTTCTCTAAAGCGCGACGGATGAGCCTGATCATCGAAGACTTACCGACCCCCCAAGCGCCAGATACACCAATGGAGATTGGCCGGCCTTGTGCCTGGACAATGATTTCTGCAACTGTGTCGGCAACACCGGAAAAGTTAAGGAAATCTCGTTCTGTCTCGTTATCTGGCCACATGAATAACCCCTCTGGGCCTTCTATCCGACCGCGCGCTTTAGCGACGCTGACCCTGGATCATACCGGTAGTCTGTAATCGTTCCGTCCTTGATTCGGCTAACAGCTTCGTCGATCACGAATAGCGGCACGAGGAACCATTCGCGCGGCACAACTGGATTCCCGAAACGATCCTTGATGTTGATATCAAGTCTCACCGGGTCAAATATTCGCTGAATCAGATTTTCCAGTTTGGTGCGATTAATGTTGCAAAGTTTGTACGTCGCAACAATCTCCACGTCTGCCATGAGGAACGTAGGATCTAGCTTTGCGTTCTCTATCCGACGCTCAACGCTACCGCCCGTCACGCCGATCTTGTGCAGGATGCCCCGGTGCGCGGCGATGGCGGGATTCTCGGATTTGCTCCGCAGCACATAGATCGTGCCGCTCGCCTGGTCGCTTTCCTCGATCTCGCCGGAGAAAAGTGGTCCCGCATCAGGATTGGAAATGACACGCCCGGCGCCGTCCCGGTGCAGGGCGCGCTGGAGCGAGCGCAGGAGAACATCGCTCTCAGTGCCGTTGTCGTAGATGACGCGCAGGCGGCTGTCGCGGCGTCCGTATTCGGTCACAAACTCCTCGCCGACGTCCGCGACGTAGGCGATCTGCCCGCCGACGATGAACGACTGACCCTTTTGTATCTGATCCATGGTCTCGAATGGGCGGGTGCGCCGGATGCCCCCGCCGAGGTCTTTCTTAATCTGCTCGAACATCGGCCTGAACTGCTCGAAGTCCTGGCACTTGGTGCGGTTGGCGATTTCTTCCGCCGCGCGCTTCTCGGCGGCGGAGCGGACATGCCGGAGTTCGGCGATTTCATCCCGCGCGGACTCGACACCGAGTTCGGCGAGAAGCGCATCGTCGTCCAATTCATCGACATCCGCCTTGACGGGTTCAGCCTTCCCGCCTTTGAGAATCCCCTGTCGGTCCAAGGGTTCAAGCAGCAATCGGCACTCTTCCAATGCACGCAAGCGATCCAGGCGCACGGCGTAAATCCGCTCGAATATATCTCTGTCTTCGCCGTGCTGTGGCGCGCGTCCGTGCTCGTCCACGAAACGCTGCACTTCCTCGAATCCGGCGATGATGCGCTCTTCGCGCGGCGTCCTGCCGGAAGCCACCTTCGTCTCGACTTCAATGCCCAGTTCGGCCAGCAGTGCGTCGTCTTCGTCCGTGAACTCAGTCACGCGCTGCCTCCGCCTTCATGCGTGCAAGGTACGCCACGCCTTCGGCCATGCGCTTCTCCCACGCATCGGGTGACGTGATGGAGGGCAAGCGTCCGCGTTCCTGCTTGAATTTCAAGGCGCGCCTTGCTAACTCCCGCGCTTCCTCGATGGTGAGATTAACGCGCTTGGCCGAGATCGCCGCTTGAACCTGCTTCAGCCTGTCCTCGCTCATAGTCTTGGCGAGGATCGCATAGGCTTCCCCGAACGGGTTGATTCGGTCGATCAGGTCGATGTCGAGTTCGCGTACATCTACTGCAAACTTGCGAACGCCGTCGAGTAGAGCAGTATTACTGCTTTCCTGCGCGTCGCTATCCGTGCCGCCGAGCACAGCCCGTTTGGCCTGCTGGGTCAGATTCAGTGCGGCGACTGCATGCTGGCGCACCGCCTCCTGATCTTCCTCGTTCAGTTCGGGGTATTTGTCCTTGATGATCTTGCCCATGCGAACCTGGGTCAGTTCTTCAGGTACGAGTTCCTCGTCGAACAAGCCGCGCTCGATGGCCGTCTTGTCTTGCACAAACGCAGCGATGACTTCGTTTAAGTCCTCACGGCATATGCGCGCGGCTTCCGGGCTCTTGGGATCTACCAGACCCTTGATCTCGATCTGGTAGTGCCCTGTCTCTTCATTTACTCCAATGTTGCATTTGTTCGGGTCATAGCCGCCTTCGCCGTAGTCGAAGCCGGGGGTCGGGCCGCTGTTCGGGTTCTTGGGCTTAAACTCAAAGCGCGGCGCAAGCACCTGCTCCATGAGAAGGCTCGCCGCAATGGCTTTGAGCGTATCGTTTACGGCCTCGGTGACAGCCTCCGCTGACGCATCAGGTTCAGCAATCAGATTTGTGAAGCGCGCACGGGTCTTGCCCGGCGCGTCGCGCGTCGCGCGGCCAATGATCTGCACAATCTCGGTCAAGCTCGCCCGGTATCCAATGGTCAATGCGTGTTCGCACCAAATCCAGTCGAACCCCTCCTTCGCCATGCCCAAGGCAATGATGATGTCCACATAGTCCCGGTTGTTCTTTTGCGTCGGATCCTTGAGGGCAGCAGATACGCGGTCGCGCTTGGCCGCGTCGTCGTCAACCAGATCGGCAATCTTGAGGGTGCAACCCGTCGACGTTTTGATAATCTGAAAGCCCGTCACAGGGTCGGCGCCCTGCCATTCGCCCAGTTCCTCGATGATGTGCTCGACTTCCTTAATCTTGTCCTTTGTGCTTTCCCGCGAATTGACGCTCGGTATATGGATGATCGTTTTTTCCGCAGGGTTCAACACCTTGAGAATATCGTCGGTATAGGAGCCCGAATAGAAGAAATAGCCAATGTCGAGCTGCTTCAGATACTCGTAGCCATTGAGCTGCTCGTAATAGGTATATGTCACGGTATCAAACCTTGCCTCATCATGCGGGGCCAGGACGGCCTCGGCATCGCCACGGAAATACGAACCTGTCATAGCAACAATATGAACCTTATCGCGGGCAATGAGCTGACCGAGCTGGCGGCCAAGTTTGTTATCGTCGTCCGCCGAGACATGGTGAAATTCATCGACCGCGATCAGCCGATCGTCGAATTTATTGATCCCGAATCTATCGACCGCGAACCGGAAGGTGGCATGAGTGCACACCAGCACTTTGTCATCGCTTTCAAGAAACGCCCCGACGGCACTCACCTTTCCGCCATTATCCCCGCCCGGCGCATCGCAGAGGTTCCACTTTGGTTCAACCTTCCAGTCCGCCCAGAAACCGTACTTGGTCAGCGGCTGGTTATGAAAGCTGGCACCGATGGACCGTTCCGGCACAACAACGATCGCCTGCCTGATCCCCTGGTTGTGCAGCTTGTCCAGAGCAATGAACATGAGCGCCCGGCTCTTGCCCGAAGCGGGCGGCGACTTGATGAGAAGATACTGCTCTCCACGGCGTTCATAGACGCGTTCCTGCATGGGCCGCATGCCGAGGGCATTGGCCTTCGTCGCCTTGCCATTTCTCGCATAGGAGACCGAAATGGACGGAACGGACTTCATTTCTTCTCTCATGCACTTGTCCCCGCATTCTCGTTCTTCTTCAATGTCCCGCGACTACTTATCATCTTTGTATAGAGTTCAAAAAGCTTTTCAAGCCGCTCGGTGTCGTTGCGAAAGCGCCGGCCGATATAGATACGCTCCAGCACTTCATCGTTGTGCTCATGCGCCTCACGTAAATTGGGGGGCATAGTTTCAGGGTCGTAGAGGTCGGCAATCGTTGCCGGGAAATGAGCTTCTCGCGCCAAGAGGATATCTTGTGCGCAGCTAGTCAGGTCTGCTTTGTTCTTCTCAGTCAATACAGGCACAGGAAAAGTGTTCCAGCCGAGAGTATTGGAATAGCGATAGTCTGTCTTCATCTTGCCACATACAGTTCCAATCCATATGAGATGCAGTCGCGAGGCAATAACCGCCATATTCCAAAGCGGAGCGTCGTATAGGGCAAACGCGTTGTCAGAGATGATGGAATGTTTCGATAACAATCCAACGGGCAAATAGGGGCGCGCTTCAGAAGTAACTTTCGGTATCACAATGGAGGAGCGAATGCCGCGGCCTTGAATCTGCTTGAATCTATGAGGTCGGTCGGCAAATGCTCTAGTAGACGCTGCATCGCTCTTCAATCGCATTTGATGCACCCCTTGAAGACGCGCGGCAATGAAGTTGGACCGGAGAGCCTCATCAACCTCGGCGTCTTCGATCCAGATGCATCGTCGAACAATTCCCCTAACAAACTCTTGCGACCCCACAAAATCGTACACAAATCTCAACGTTGAAGGTTCACTAGCTATAGCGGCATTCGCTTCATCAAACGAAAGCAAAAGGTTCCCACCATCCTTGGGCATATTACCCAGATCCATGTAAGCGGCTCCGGAGATCGACTTCTTAGACGGTTGTATGTCTATGTCTTTGGCAGCGACAAGGTAGGCGTTGATATTTTCAACCTCTTTTAAGATCACCGCTCCATTATCATCGAGCGAATAGAGACGGTTCATACTGTGTCTTTGTCCAGAGAGTCCGACAATGACAACGATTACGCCCGCATTGTAACTCGCAAGATTTGACCACTTGAAGGATGTGTGTGCAAAGTGAATCCTCAGACCGATGGAGAAGATTAGAGGCCAAAGAATCGGTACTTGAACGCCTTGGCAGATGGAGTTTGTAGCAACAAAAGCTACCACGGAGTTCGTTTTTGTTGCGTAATCAGCAGCTTTCATAAACCAGCCAGCCACATAGTCGAGAGACTTCCAGCTACTCGTCCTTCCTGTAAATATCGCACGTAGGTCTGCCTTGTGCTCGTCAGTTTGCCATTTGCTTCCCAGATACGGAGGATTCCCGCAGATATAGGTCTCGCCACCTTCATTCTCGAAATCGATTTCCGCTTGATCGAGCGGGGTACTGAACAAGTCGTCAGCATGCAACCTAACGCCAGTCCCTGTAGGCGGGCAAATGGTCAGCCAGTCCAGCCGTAACGCGTTACCGCAGGTGATCCAGTTCTCTTTCTCCAGGGGTAGAAACTCGGCCAGGGCCAGCTTCTGGCCCCGGTACAGAACGTCACACTGATACTCGGCGATGATAAGCGCGAGGCGCGCAATCTCGGCGGGAAAGTCGCGCAGCTCGATTCCCCGGAAATTCGTCAATGGGATTTCTGATCGGCGGTCAACTTCGCCGCGACGCTTGTTAAGCTCCGCCTCAATCGCACGCATTTCCTTGTACGCGATGACAAGAAAATTTCCAGAGCCACAGGCAGGGTCAAAGACCCTAATCCTAGCCATGCGCTTACGGAGATTTAGCAACGTGCGGGAGTTATCTCCAGCCTCAGCGAGTCGTGCGTGAAGCTCGTCCAAAAACAGCGGATTTAGAACTTTTAGGATATTCGGAACGCTGGTGTAGTGCATCCCAAGGGCGCCGCGCTCTTCATCCTCGGCGACCGCCTGGATCATGGACCCGAAGATGTCCGGATTGATCCTCGTCCAGTCAAGATTGCCAATGTGCAGGAGATAGGAGCGCGCGATCTTGCTGAAACGTGGCACGTCGAGGCTGCCGGAGAACAGGCCCCCGTTTACATAGGGGAACGTCTCGGCCCAGCGGGGAACACCGGCGGCTTCCCGGTCGGTGCCCCTAAGGTTCAGCGCCAGGAATATCTTTCCGATCACTTCATGCGTGTTGGATGAGTCCTTCGCGCTCATCGTCTCAATGGTGGACGTGAACAGGGGCCTTCCGGAACCTCCTCGCGGGAAGATGTCGGTGTCCTCGGCGAAGAAACAAAAAATCAGCCGGGCCATGAAGTGATTCATGTCGGCGCAGCGCTTTTCCGTGCCCCATTCCGGGTTCTCTTTTAACAGCTCAACATAGAGGCGGTTGAGGCGGCTCGTCGCCCGAATGTCAAACGAACTTTCACGCACTTGTTGAACGGTCGTGATGCCAGCTAGAGGTAGGAAGAACCCGAAGTGGTCAGGGAAGTCGCGGTAAGCGCAGGCGACTGTTTCGCCGCTCAACAGGTCTTCGGCTTCAAACGTCTCCCCGTCCGTTACCAGCACGTACTTAGCCTTGGCGCGCGCTGTTGCCGGACTCGCCTTCAGCGCGGCTAGCGTCTTCGTGACCTCGCCGGGAGCAGCGACGGCGATATGGATGTTGTTGGTCTGAAGGATCCCGCCAAGGTCGGATTTATTGGACTCGCCCTTACGGAGCCGTTTAAGAGTGGTTTCCTTGTTGCCGAAAGCTTGCAGGAAGGAGAACGGGAACTCCTGAGGATCGAACGTCTCCTCAGCCAGCGCCGAAATTGCCTCCTCAATTTCAACTGCGTTCATTCTTCTGTATCCCGGTCCGGTCTAAATGCCCGCTCCCCACTCTCCTATCATACGTGCTGGCTGACGCTCAGGGATCGATGATGCTGGAAGGCTCAAACCCATGCTTTTTTCAGCTCCGCGTCGAACAGGATGCGGGAAAATGCTTTTTTTATATAGTCCATAGCTCCTACGAGCGCAATATGGGCCAGAAACCGCTTCACTTACTTCTCCCCCAAAAGTTTTTGCGCTTCGGCGACGGTTATTATGACTGTAAGCGGATCGATAGGCGAAGAGATAAATCCATGGTTTTCATAGAAGCGTTTTGCGGTTTCTGAAGTTGCATGGACGAGTATGGCACGGATGCCGGCGATGTCAGCCGCCTGCACCGTGCGCAGCACAGCATCGCGCAGTAGGCCTGCACCAATTCCCCCCCGCTGGAAGTCTTTATCGACCGCGAGCCGGCCTAAAATCATGACAGGTATAGGATCGGGCATGTTCCGTTTCACCCTGCCCGGCACGGCTGCATGGGTCACAGCGCCATTGGCGAGCGTGTAATAACCGACTACCCTCTTATCTGCGCATACGACGTAGGTCCGTGAAGAACCGCTTGCCTCATTTTGCAGGGCTCGTCGGCGCAGCCAGTCATCGAGGACCGGCTCGCCGGAATTGAAGCGAGACAGGTCATGCTCCGCGGTGAGTTTTGCGGGCGAGCTTATCTCATGAGGCCGGCCGCTCATTCGTCCCAAGGCGCTCTTGTCTGCAGGAGCCTCCGGAGCTTAGGATTATTGGCCGGGGGCTTGTCGAGCATAGCCGTAAAGCGCTTGAACGCGTCGGCCGGAAGGTCAAAATAACGCCGGTCGAGGAGTACCGTTTCGGCTTCCCGGCATGCCGATTCAAGCATGAAATCAGACCGGCTCCGCCCGAGCGCTTCCGCCGCCCGGTCAATCAGCACTTTCTGCTTGTGGCTGGCGCGCAGGTTAATGGTCTCCCCCCGCCCCGCCTCTTTGGTTTCCGTACTGGCCATAATATCCTCCGTGTGTATACAATCAGTATACATTATTGTGCGCACATTGTAAAGACAATATAATGTCCTCCCGTTTATTTAGAGCCAATGGGCCCTAGAGTAAGTATTTCGGCCCTGGCCGCCAATTCCTCTGAAAAACACGCTTTATTGCCCTCGGATCGGCTGATAAGGCGCTCCACTTTTGCATTACCGTTCCCACCTTGTGATCTAGGGTAAGTCTCTTAAGACCTCATCTATAGTCGCTGCTGGAGCGGAGTTTCAGCGTCAGACACGTCCTTCACGGTGGTCGCTCTGACATGATTTCGTGTGCCAGGTAGGATTCAGTGTTCTTTCCTAACGCTGAATCCACCTGTCCCCTGCTGGCCACTCCTGTCCCTTAGTGTCCCCTACAGGGATATTTCATCACCACGCGCAGACGGGTACTGTCCGCCCGTGCTGCACGACACATTCGTGAAAGGAGAAGCATGAAGAAAGTGTTGCTAACCGTCGGAGAACTCGCGGCCGCGCTTCAGGTCAGTGTGAAATCCGTGAGACGTGCTTACTGGAAGGGCGAAATCCCGGTAGAGCGTTTCTGTCGGTTTGTTCGATTTGACCTAGACGCAGTGAAAGCCGCGCTGCGGCACAACGGAGATAGCCGGCCACGTCTGCACGTTAGCGAACGGAGACGGCGCAGCGCGACCGGCGGCGAGAGCCGGCGGCGCGCGCAGCGGGCACGCCCCCGACTCGGTAAGACGGGGGCGTCCATCGCACGGAAAGGGTAGGAGCGTCGGATGTCTGATTCTCAGGGGTTCACACAGTCGATCGATTGGTTGTCCTTCACCGTGCCCGATATGGCGCTCGACGAGGTGCTGATCAAGCTGGGGGGCGACTGGATCGACAGTGAGAAAGGCTTTCGAGGCTATCCCGTGGCGAAACTCATGACCCAAGGCAAAGGGGGCGTGGGCAAACTGGGGACGGGTG
>WBZO01003041.1_pt1 | contig 20373 bp, 16 predicted proteins | sample 5204261 | NCBI WGS metagenome assembly WBZO01 (sample SAMN12412400, study PRJNA552823) | activated sludge metagenome | isolation source: activated sludge from anammox sidestream of wastewater treatment plant... | place: USA: North Carolina | collected 2017-09 | reverse complement strand
GAAGGCCGGCATCGATGTCGAAGTGGTCGGCGCCATACTCGCTGCGCATATCGCGGCCGAGCGTCCTCGTTGGCACACCGTGCGATTCGACTACCTGAAGGACTCCAACGTCGCGGCAGCCGCTCTGATCGGCGCACTCGGAAACGCCGGATATTCGGTACATCGCCATCACCAGTACGAGAACTGGTACCTGACTTGCGCCGGCCTGACTTTCGACGAGTACTTCGGCACTCGCCCTTCACGGCTGCGAAACACCGTGGAGCGCAAGAGCCGCAAGCTCTACAAGTCACACAATGTACAGTTCCGCTTGTATCGGAGTCCAGCGGACGATATCGCGCGCGGCGTGCGCGACTTTGTCACCGTCTACAACTCGAGCTGGAAGCAGCCTGAACCCCACCCGGACTTCATCCCCGAACTTGCGCGTCGCCTCGCAACCCTCGATTGCCTGCGGCTCGGTGTACTTGACGTCGACAGCACCCCGGTAGCAGCGCAATTCTGGATCACCACGACCAGCGAGGCGTGCATCTACAAGCTGGCTTACGACGAGCGATTCGCCGACATGTCGGTAGGCGCCATCCTGTCCCGCGAAATGTTTCGGCAGGCTTTCGATGTCGATCGGGCCAAGCGCATCGACTATGGCGTGGGATCCGAAGCGTACAAACGCGAATGGATGTCCGACGCGCAGGAGTTGTTCGGAATCCGCGCCTACTCGCGGCTCACAGGCAAGGGCATCGCGCGGATTGTCCAAGCCAGCGTGAAGCGTCGTGCCAAGCGCGTCTTAAAGGGACCGCGCTAAGGGTGCCCTGATTTGCGCGCCGATTTGTTCGCGTGAGCTTTCGACGCCTCCGCAGCCGCCAACTTCTTCTTCAACCCTGGGAGCGGATAGCCGCCGCCGTAGGCAACCGCGGCAAGCTGCCTGGCGCGCGTCAAATCGCCGATGTCGACAAAGAATAGTCCTGCAACGTAGTTGATCTCGATCGATGCTGGTTCGAGTCGCAATGCCACCTCATATTGCTCGCGCGCCTTGTCTCGTTCTCCTCTCTTGAACAGATAGTTAGCGTAAATGACGCGCACAGCTGCATCGTCCGGCGTAAAAGCAATCGCACGCAGGAAATAGCAATCAAACGTAGGCATCGCATCGTCATGAGGGATCTGTCCGCCATTGAGCGCAAAGCGCGCGATTGCCGCCAGGGCGCGATGATGATTAGGGAACGCGTGCAGCGTGTATCGAAGGTCGCTGTAGACACTGCCGGACCTGCCACGCTGAAGACCTTCGACTTCCTGGGTGAAATGAAAGCTCTCGACGATCGGCAGATGGTCTCGCTTATTGACCGGATCCCTATAGTCGTACGGACCGTAGGCGTTTTGAAGCACGCCACACCCCGGCACCTCCTGCGCCCATAGCGACGCGCTCATGGCGAGCGATACACACACAACTGGCAAGAGAAATGCCGGACTCACGAGTTCGATCCTAATCGGCAACCGGGGATCGCGCAATCAACGCTACAGCGACATGCCCCAAATGATACTTGCACGCCCCAGACAGCAATTATCCACCCCGCTTGGACACCGCGCCAATCACGCAATCGATGTTCGGAATTGCGACCCGTTCTTTCATAACGTGCGGCCTGATGACCCCGAGTTCTGCCTGCGTGTTGCACCCGAAGCCCCCATGACTCTTGCCTGTCGTTGCAATCCGCGCGGCACATCCCCAGCCAGCTCCGGCTGTGCCTGTGCAACCTTGAAGCCTGCCAAGGCGGCAAGTAGCCAGATCTGGACTTCAGACTTCAGAAAATCGGCAAACTGCCCGCCGATAAAGACAACCACTAGTCCCCCGCAAATAGCCGACATCATGCTGACTTCGAGCAGCGGCCGCCTCAATTTGGCTCTGCGATGTGCAAGCAGACAGGCGCTCAGCACCCATAGCCACAATAGTAAATACAGGGCGGCGCCAGGGTAGCCCTGCTCAACCAACGCGCTTATGAATGTATTGTGCGAAGATCTCGCGCCCGTCGCATCGAGATATTCCGGGTCGAGGTAAGCGGAGCTCAGCACTGCGAACCCGCGGTGACCCACACCAAGCGGATGCTCTGACGACATTACGAGCCCGGCCTTCATCTGCAGTATTCGGCCCTCGGCGCTGCTGTCGATATTCTGGTCTTGCTTCGCGGCCGACTCGATAGTCTGCATGCGCGCCCAGAAAGAATCCGACGCTACGATTCCAAACGCCAGCACCCCAACAATCGCAAGTGAATAAAACAGGCGCGTGTTTTCCCTCGGACGCAGCACAAAAATCGTCAACCCGCCCATGAAGAGTGCCAGGAACGCACCACGACTTCCGGTCTTGACAATCATGTTTAGAATGAACGGTAGGGATGCCATCGCCAGGTAGCGCCGCCAATCGCGCATCGCAAATACCAGCATAGCCCCAGCCATGGCGACGACTGCAGCGTGCATGCCGAGCGTGTTCGAGTCGTCTATGCCCGGCCCCCCAACACCGTCAAGTCTTCCGCCGGGGGCGCTGGTCGTGAGCGCAATCAGGCCGAGGTACAAGCATCCAACCACATGCGCCAGCAGGAAATCTGCCGCAGACTGGGGCGAATCAATGAGCCGGTACACCATGTAATAAACGATGATGTACTTCGAAAACATGACCGCGCATTCGCGATGCAACGCTGGATCCAATGCCCATGGAGTTTGAATCCACAACCAGGTGCAGTACAGCATCAGGAACACGGCTGGAAAGGTCTTGTACCAAGGTGGGCGCGTGGTTTCAGGTCCGAGCCGAAGCATAGCCACTGCGGTGATAAGCGCCGCAATCATCGACCAGCGCAGGGTAGGCAGGCCTTGGCCCCACCATCGACTCGGCGCATCAAGATAGAACGCTGCAACATAGGTGTAGAGCCCGAAAATAGGGTGCCGAAAGAGCGCCATCCCCAGCCCCATGAAGAAGCACAACAGGAATACGATGGCAGTCAGCGACATGACACGATGTGGATGCTGAAAGGCCGCGAATTCACGCAGCAACGGCTTAAGCCAGGCGGGCTCGGCAATTGCGAATAGGCATCAGCTGCTTTGACCCTTAACACGACACCAACGTTACTGCGCTCAGGCGCCGGACGCCACCACGCCTCAATTCGGCACCGCAATGAGGGATATAATGCAGGGCTATGCGATTCCCGCAGTGTGAGCGCCGTCCAAGACGACGGCACGTCCGTTGACCAATGCCGCGCGGCAATAGGTCAAAGATCAAGATTCAGGGGCGCAACAAAGCAACCTGCTGTCCATTGCCCGGTATCCACGCAAAGCATTTCAACGCTGGCACATAACAGAATCGAGTGAAGTGTTGGGCTTGATTCGGATAAATCGCTGACGCGGGGTTGATGCGCGGAATACCTGGCCCGTTTGCGACGCTCACATCCGAGAATGCTCGCGCTATCGGATCAAATCTCTTGATCATGCGCGATCCATTGTCGCGGTAACTGTAAAAGCAACCGTCACCGCCGTCGGACACAGGATATTTTACCCATCGAACGGCATCCTGCTCGCCTGAACCAGTGAGCCCGCTCGTTGTGAGTCCAGACGAAGAGACAGGCGCCCACCCGTTTAGCGTGGAACCGGCCAAGTTGAGTCGGTACAGTTGACCTCGCGGGACTCCGGCAAAGATGCAGTCCTGTTCCGGGTCATGGATCAAGATACCCGCACCCGACGTATCTTGCGTCGCATTCGCGATTGGTGTCCCCGTCCAGTTGGTCCCGTCAAGCGTGATCCATGGAATAGTAGTCACCCAATGTGTCATCACGTTAAGGAACCACAAACGGTTGCGCGCTGCATCATGAAATGTTGCAGCATAGTTGCCGCCGCCATACGTGCCGAAACCGGGAAAAGTCGCGTTGAAAGCGTTGGTCGCAACTCGGCTCCACGTACAAGTCAGGTCCTCATTCAACCGGCAGCGGTGGAGATAGCTCCCGCCCGCTGCTGCAGTCGTCGCAAACGTGTTTGTTACCCAGTACACGGAACTACCCACACCGATTTGATGTTGATAGACGTGCGCGGGGGCGGGAACCTGAGTGCCCGGCACTTCCCAGTACGGTGACCCCGTCGTCTCTCCCGGCGAAAGGGGGGAAGGATTTGCGGCAACGCCATTCGTATTGGGCAAGTACTTCCAGGTGAAGTCTGCAAAATCGAAAAGTACGGCATCAAAATTCTCTGGTGCGCCATGCCCGCCCGTACCTGCGCACACATACGCACCATGCGTTCCCCAACCGGGCACAAATGTGCCGCCACTCCACGACGCGAACAGGCTGTATTGCCATTGCGAAGCGGAGATCGCGGCCGGCCTCACGCTGCCCTCTGTATTGGTGCCGACCAACCGTACACTATTGCGCTCTACGCCGGCGCCTTCTGCCGACGCAGCGCACGGGTTTTGCACTTGCCCGCCTCCCACTGATCCCAGCGTCGGCGGCGGGCAAGGCGCGCTCTGCACACTCTGTGCTCTCGCTAGACCGTGGCGTGCTACCAAGGATGTGCCGATGGATGCTGCAAGAAAGTCACGGCGCTTCATCTGTTTGTTCCTGTCCGGAATTGCCCTTTACCGAAGACCTGATCAGGAAATCAACCCAAGCCGTCGTTGGGACAAGGGATGAACTCGTGGGAGAAAATTATCTGGTCGTACCAGCGAGTCCATGGCATTTCGCTAGGATCATTTCGCGAGCCCATGTAGCCGTTGATTTCAAACTCATTGAACCCGCACGGTCCCCGAGTCGAGTTGTAGTTCGACTCTGTCGTGGCGCTGTAGTACCACGCATATGCGTCGTTTGCACCCGGCGCCGACTCGACACGTCGATGGATAAGTGAGTAGCCCGTCTGGCCGCGCTTGTGACCCCAAACCTCGAGTCCTGTATCCCTCGCCGATGCGGCGCTATAACCGGTCCATGGACTGTACTGTGGCCCGCCCATGCTCGCGTTGTGCCGACCCGGAATGACGTGAAAGAGCAGCGTAAACCACTCGTCCTCAGGCATGTCCCAGCATTGGTTCGGCGCACGATTGTCAGCTAGGCATGACGCATCCCATTGCCCGCCTCGTTGCACCCGCGACTGAGCAGATCCTTGGATCATGGTCTCAAGGTCATAACCGTTGAAGTAGGTGTAGAAGCGCGCACGATGCGATACATAGCTCCCCGATGTGTGCTCAGCCGGCGAGAACGACACCAGTTCACCTGCCCCGCCTCCGCACATATCGATATACACGTGCTTGCCGCGATGGTTGTTGGCGACGAGATTGTTGATATTGAACAGCGACGCCGAGATCTTCGTTCGAACCTGCAAATAGAAGTCGCGTGAATTGCTGCCCGACTTCTGTACCCACTCCCATGGGGTGGTCCGCGAATACTCGCGCGTCGTGTTCCAATAGGAACTATGGCCGTATAGACCATAGCGCCACAGCAAATAGTCTGTAGCATCGGGCCGTTCGCCCGAGTACGGCCACTGCACACCGGCTGAATTTCCGCCAATGCCTTTCGCAAAACCGGGGTCAGCGGGGAGGTCGAACTGCGAATCCGCTGGGAAAGGCGAGAACGGTCGCGGCCATTTGTGCCGATTGCTTGCCCCGGCACCACAATATTGTCGCATTGCGCCCCGCCCCTGAATGCCATCGCTCGTGTCGAGTGCTGTCCAGTCGGCGGGGGTACTATTGCTACGCAGGATGAACTTCTCCACTGCGCCAGGGGACTCCGAGAAGTCGATTGCCCAGACTACGCCGGCTCCGCCCTTTCTAGCCGCCCAATCGGCAGCCGCACTTCGGACTGTACATTCGGTATCCGACGATGTGCCTCCCGCGACAGTCACCGTCCTTGGCGGACAAGGCGCCGTCTGACCGATAGCCAGACCCGGCAGAATTGCGCCGGCGACGCCGGCAGTGTTGCGAAGGAAATCCCTGCGCTTCATATGGTGATGCCCTCAACCCGAGTAACGATTGCGATGACGCGGCCTCTGCGAGGCAAGAATAGCGCGTCTCGGGATCGGGATCGCGCGCAAAGGCGTTGCCAAATTGCGACGAGAGGGGTCCGTGTGTGTGACTGGGGTCACACAACCGCCCCGCGTTCGCTATTTACGTATCAATGAGGCAGCGAGAGTCGCGACACGCTCGGCGTGCTCGCGCCATGTCAGGTGCCGCTCGCCTATCAGGCGCTGCCCTGCCCGAGCCACTTTGGCCCTGAACTCCGGATCCCGACACAGCCGCTCGATGGCCAGCTCGAGGCCACCCGCGTCGTCCGGCGCATATAGCACCGCGCTTTCATCGGGTGCAACGATCTCATGGTGATTGGGCTGATCCGGCGCCACCACAGCAGTGCCAAGCGCCAGATACTCGAACAGGCACAAAGGCGACGCATACGGAACGAGTGCGGTCTGCAATGCAACGTCAAAGGCAACCGCAACGGCGGGAACTTCCGTACGAGGAATCACGCCGGTAAATGACACCTGATCCGAGACGCGGCATTTGGCCGCACGCGCTTCGATTCCCGCCCGCGCGGGCCCGTCTCCGACGATGAGTAGATGCAACTGCCCGGGACCTGCGTATCCCGCAAGCCATGTGACAACGCGTTCCAGCCGGTCCCATTCGCGGACGAATCCCGTAAACCCGATGACAAGGCGGCCTGCCAGGCCTAGCCTGGCTTTGGCCACCTCGCGACTCGGCAAATTCGCATAATCGGCGGGATTGATTCCGTTTGGTATGACGACGAGCCTCTCGGGCGATACACCCGATTCCTGAATGTGATTGGCGAGAACCCGTGTAACCGGCAGTACCGCATCCGCGCTACGCCATACGAAGCGTTCAGCCCAATCCGCCAACCAGCCGAGGGCGAGCCCACCATACTGTCGTCGCTCGAGTGCCATGGGCGCATTTACTTCGAGTATCAGCGGTATGCGGTGCCGCTTCCGGGCCCACACACCGGCCAGCAGGAACAGGTTATAGCGCTCATAGACAACATCCGGCCTGAACTCGCGAATCGCGCGGGAGAGCCGACGATACGCAACAAAGCTATAGGCGAGTTCGAGCAACTCGTAAACGGGCCTCGGGAGCAGCCGCTTCAACTTTCCCGCCCATCCGCCGCTCCCACCAGTCTGGTCGGCATCGATGACGTCCGGTGCAGCAATTTCGACCACATGGCCGAGGTTGCGCATGGCATTGACCATTTCCTCGATGTGCGTGGACTGGCCATCGCGCGAAGCAGTGCGATGATGGTAAAGGATCTTCATGCGTTCTTGTTTGCCAGATCGACAAGCCACTCGCGCGAAACATTCAGCGCCTCGTCAAGTGCAGCTCGCGACGCGAACGTATGATCCGCGTTCCTTACCGTGCGAAAGGAGACATTTCGCCGGCAACTCGCTGAATGCCAGGCTGAATCGTCGGCGCACAGGTCCGTGAACTCGCTCGCAGTGAGATCATGCTCGCTGATCAGGACGAGCACAGGTTTGGAATACCCCCTTAGTCCTGCCAGCATCCGGTCGATGTAGCTTGTTCCACCTCCGGTGATTCTCGTTGGCGAAGCCTCCCGGCGTCCTGCGAGCGATAGGGAGGCCGCGAATCCGCGCAGGGATTCTTTTAAACGGAATTCACCGGCCAGTACCTTTCTCCAGAACGATCGCTGCAAGAGCCGTGCGCCGTAATAGTGGCGCACATAGGAACGCGCTTCACCTTCGGGTGTCCGCACCCACGGATTCGCAAGCAGCAGGCCCGATATCCTCGAATCTTCTGTCCCATATATCAGAGCGGCCGAAGCCGCATCGCACAGCCCGAAAATCACGACGCCCTTCAGTGTCGGTACTTCACTCAGGAAAGCGCCTACGGCCGCGTGGATATCCTCGCCTATGGTGTCGAAGGCCCGACGGTCACCACCGCTGTCTCCCATACCGCGATAGTCGAATCGCATGACCGGATAACCGGTCGACGCCCAGTCACGCGCCATCAACACAAATTGCCGATGGCTCCCGACACGGTACTGCGGACCTCCCACCACAATCAACACGCCCAGGCTCGTGCCCGGTGTCGCGGAGGCATGAAGGACGCCGATGAGACGGTCCCCGCGACAATCAAAGAAGACCGCGCGCTCGCTAGGCATCCTGGGTGTCTCCGGCATGCCTCGATGCACCTGACAGGAACTCGCACATCGCCGTTACCAACCCGGCATCGACCACGATCTCGGTGGCGCCCCAGAATGGCTCCGCGACCAATGTATGCGTGCGTGCGACAACGCCCACGCTGGCGCTTCGCTCGATGAGTTGCCGGGCCTGCGCAGACACGGGAGCACCAGCGGTTCTCGCCAATTCGATCCAGTCGACTTCACCCAGTCCGTGCGGCAGTTCCATTGCGACACTCAGCCGTTCCATGCTGTCTGCCAATGAGGGTGAGAGCGGGTATCCCGCCACTTCCACTTGCGCGCCCGAACGCAGGAGCCTACGGATGCTATCGATCGATTCGCCCGAATTCCCTGACATCCTGGATGCCATCACACGCAATCGCAGGAACTGCTGCAGATGGCGTTTGCCATCAAACACCGGTTGGCAAAGCACGGTGCGCTGTACAGGGGGCAACTTCCGGGCCAACAGGGCGTCGCAGGCCAGCGCGGCACCGAAGCGAATCGCCAGCAGGGCCGACAGCTTGAGTCCGCACGACTCGATCCAATCACACGTCTGCTGCAGATTGTCGACCCACGCTTCCCACGTCGCCTCGCCAAAATTACCCGCGCTGTCTCCGGTACCGAATAGGTCGGGAATCGCAAGCGTGATGCCGTGGGCCGCCAGCGCCCGACCCAACTCGGCGACGAGCCGTCGCGACTTGTTCATCTCTTCCGCAAACGGCGGAACAACCAATACGCAATCAGCGTTCGGGCGCCGCGGCGAATGTAGCGTGAGGAAAATGGGTCCTGGTTGCGAAGGGAGGAATTCCCCGTGGACTTCGTTGCGCACGGAACCGTTCGCGAAACTCACACCTTCCGTCCAATCAATATCGTGCCGGGACTCAGCACATGCCCCAGCAAGCGCAATGGCGCAATCGCCCCCATCGTCTTGCCGATGCGTCTCTTCCGCGAGTCAGTCGAGAACTCGGCCCACATCGCGAAGCGATCGATCGGAACGAGACCCATATTTCGCAGTATCGCCCCCAATGAATAGGGATCGAACCAGTTCACAGCCGGGAAAGTTGCGTGATTGACCCATCCGCGATGAGTCGACGTCGCGAGTTTCAGGCACCGCTGCTTGAGCCATCCCGGATACCAGCTGTACAGCGGCAAGGTGAACTCCTGCTGCACTGGACAAAGGCGGTTGGTCGTAGAGAGGTACAGTACCCCGCTGCTTTTCAGGATCCGCGACGCCTCGGCGAGACAGGCTTGCCATTCCGGTACGTGCTCGAGCAACTCTGGCATCGCCACGATATCGAAACTCGCATCCGGCCACGGGAGAGACGCAGCGGAACCGCAATGAAACCTGATTGGCAGGCCGGCTGCCTGTGCACGCTCGCCCGCAATGCGAATCAGCGCTTCATTGATATCGATGCCTTCGACGTCACAGCCAGCCCTCGCAACGACGGCACTGAAAGCCCCGGGACCACACCCGATATCCGCCACCCTCAACCGACACGCGTCTGCCCGGCCCCGAACGGCACTCAGCAGCAGATCGCGCAACCGATGAAAATGCTCCACCATCTCCGGCGAAGCACTTTGCTTCTCGTAGTAATCGACGAATGGATCGCGGACGATCATCGGCTTGCCAGCTTTGCCTCGACGAACGAATTGAGCGTTCCCACGGTCGCAAACACGTCCGCGGACAGTTCATCATCATCGACTGAGAAATCGAACTCTTCCTCCAGCATCGTGACGACCGTCACGACCGCCATTGAGTCGAATTCCGGTACACTGCCGAGGAGGCCACTATCGGCAGTGAGTGCGTCTGCACGGGCGCCCAAGCTCAGAGAGTCGCGAAGAATGGCTTTGATTCGGGGCAGCGTATCCATTTCTGTTCCAGATGACTTTCGACGGGCAATTGGAGGGCGAAGCTTAGCGAAGCCCCCGGAAAGAATCTCCGGCTACGTCAAAGTTTACGATGTCGGCGCCGGCCGGATCTTCGGGGTATACGATCGATGAGCGTTTTTTTTGGGTATGCCGGCACGGCTGGTGGTCCCCTCGCGAATGAGGCATTGGCGCAATACCCGGTGTTTGCCCCGCATGGCGGGCAGCCGCCTCGCCGGTTTGCGCTCGGCGATCTACGCGGCACCTGGTCGGCGCCAAGTATAGTAGAGGCGAAGGGTGTCGCCGTTGCAACCCGGGGTGGGCCGTTCTGGGTCGGCGACGGACCTTGCGCGAACCGTGCCCCTGACAATGCTCATTCCTTGCTGACAGCATATCTCGCATCGGGTGCGGCCTTCCTTTGCTCACTTCGTGGCCGATTCGCTCTCGCCATCATTGATGGCCGATCGGGCCGGGTCATTCTGGCAGTCGATCCGATGGGTATGGAACGTATGGCGTATGCCGGCAGTCCGCACGGCATCGTGTTCTCGTCTTCTGCGGAAGCCATCGCACGCTTTCCTGCGATTCGTTCAGGATTGCGACAACAGGCGCTGTTTGATTTCCTGCTACTTCACATGGTTCCGGCGCCCGGGACGATCTTCGAGGGAGTGCACAAGCTGCGCCCGGGTACGTCGGCCACTTACGCTGCGGGAAGTGTGCAAATTGAACGAATATGGCAGCCGGGGTTTGCCGACCATGGGCGCACGGACCTCCCTGCACTGCGCGAAGAAATGTTCTCTGTCCTGAGATCGGCTGTAGGAACACCCGTTCCCGGCCCGCAGACCGGCACCTTCCTGAGTGGCGGTCTCGACAGTTCCACGGTAGCTGGTGTTTATGCTGAAGTCGCCGGCAGGCCCGTGAACACTTATTCGATAGGCTTCGGCGAACCAGAATATGACGAAAGTCGCTTTGCGCGGCTTGCCAGCCGTCGCTTCGGAACGATGGCACATGAACACCGTGTCACGCCAGATGAGGTAGTCGATGCGTTCCCACGAATAGCTTCGGCGTATGACGAACCGTTCGGGAACTCTTCAGCCGTGCCAACCTTGATCTGCGCGCGGCTTGCGGCTGCCGATGGCATGACGTGTCTGCTCGCCGGCGACGGTGGCGACGAAATCTTTGCGGGCAACGAACGCTACGCACGGCAGAAGGTGTTCGAGGCGTACTGGCGCGTACCATCCGCCGTTCGCGCCGGCATCATCGAACCGACGGTACTGCGCCTCAATCCGTCATCGCGTCTGACGTTGCTGCGCAAGCTGCGAAGTTATGTCGAGCAGGCCCGTATTCCGATGCCCGAACGACTCGAGTACTGGAATTTCATGTTTCGCTCGGACATCGCCCAGATGTTGACGCAGGAGTTCATTCACGCCATCGATCCTGGTGCACCGTTGCGCGACATGACTGAAACGTGGTCCGCCGCGCCAAGCAAGTCGCTGCTCCACCGCATGCTCTGGTTCGACTGGCAGTACACGCTCTCGGACAACGACCTGCGCAAGGTTTCAACTATGTGCGAGATCGCGGGGTTGGAAGTCCGATTTCCGATGTTGCACCCGGACCTGATCTATCTTGCCAACCACATCGCACCTGGCTACAAACTGCGCGGCGGTCGCCTGCGGCATTTCTACAAGGAGGCCGTGCGCGACTTCCTGCCCGACGAAATCATCAGCAAGAAGAAGCACGGATTCGGATTACCGTTCAGCCTCTGGCTGCGCACGCACGCCGGCTTTGCTGATCTGGTCTATTCGCACCTGACAGACCTCAAGACGCGACGCATCGTGCGTGCCGACTTCATTGATCAACTGATCGAGGATCAACGGACCGGGCACGCGTCCTACTTTGGATATGCCATCTGGGACCTTGCCATTCTGCAAGCTTGGCTCGCGGCCCATGGTTGATGCGGTTATGCCACCACGGCCGGCTTCTGAACGTATGCCCGAATTAATCGAAGCGCGTACCGGTGAACTGTGAGATCCCACGGCGACACGCGAGGCAGTTGAAAGCCATCGGCACCAGCGCGAGCGCAGCCCCACGCAGTGGACACGGCTGCAGTAAAACCTGCATCGCGCACCATGCCTACATGCACCTTGCGATAGTCACGCCCCGGGCGTCCATTCGGGTACGCAAAGGAAGTTACAGTCGAACCCGTAATAGCTTCGAGCCGACTCTTGCTTTCACGTATTTCAGCACTGGCATCCGCATCGCGCAGGTTGGCGAGTATCGGATGCGTAACCGTGTGTGCACCCACCTCCATCCCCATCGAAGCCAGTTGTCGCACTTGGTGTTCCGTCATCATCAAGTTGCGAGGTGAGTTCCCACCCGCAGCATCGGCGATTGCGTATGCCAAGCGCTGGCGATCTTCACGGGGCAAGTACTTGAGCCTGGACAACAATTCACCAGCGAGACGGGCGCGCCCCGCATCATCCCGCAATTCATGCGACCCTAGGTCGATTGCGGTCAGGTCGAGGTTTGCACCACAGCGGCGCACTGCCTCGATGACCACGTCGTTCCACATGCATCCGCCGCCCAGAAACCCGGTCGACACGAAGAAAGTTGCGGGCATGCCGCGCGCCGCGAGCATTCTCGCCGCCAGCGAACAGTTGTTCTCGTATCCATCGTCGAACGTGATGCAGGCTGCGCGGGCAGGCAGGCTGTTCGAGGACATGCGCTCGGTCGCTTCCCGCAAAGACATGACTTGAAACAATTCGCGTAGCAGGTCCAAGCGCGATGCAAACTCGCCGGCATCCGGCTCATCTGGATTCATGGGGTCGTGCATCTCCACAACCCGATGGAAGATGAGAATCAGCAGACGGGCGCGAGCGCCTGCAGGCGACATCGCGTGCGCGAGGAACCTCAAGAGTGCGGCGCTTGGTCGTGAAATTGGCTTCATATGCGCCCGTAATCAACTGCTTCTTGCATGAAATCCAGTACTCGCCGTGCTACGTCCGGCCATCCGCCCACGCTTGCATGCAACGCCCGGGCGATCGCCTCACGGTCCCATTGGCCGCGTGTGAGGCTACTCGACAAGGCACTGGCCATTGCGGCCACGTCATCGACTGCAAACAGATGCCCATTGCGGCTGGCGGCGACAAACTCGGCATTGTCTCCGACAGGTGTCGTTACGACCGGCACGCCAACGGCCAACGCTTCGAGCACGGCATTGCAGCAACCCTCGCGAGCCGTGGCCAGGCCGAACACGTCAGCCGCACGCAGCCAAGTGACAACATCGATAGGGGCGAGGTTGCCGGCAAGCGTGACATTGCTACCGATACCCAACGCTGCAATGCGCTCTTTCAGCGACGCTGCATACGCCGCATCGGGAGTTGCCGATCCGATGATGGAGAGGTGTGCATTCGGGATCTCCCGCAAGAGCCGCGCGAAGGCCTCGATCAGGATGTGGTGGCGCTTTCTCGGGATCAAGTGACCGACAGAGAGAATCAATGGCACTTCGGGCGCAATTCCGATCCGCTCGCGTGCAACCCGGCGATCACCCGGGCAGAAGAGTCCCGGGTCCACTGCATTGTGAATGACGCGAATCTTCCCGGGCGCGACCCCGTGTTCTATTGCGAATCGTCGCAGCGAGTGGCTGACCGCAATGAGACCGGTTGCCGCGTGAAATGCAGCCAGCATCTCCGGCCCGATGCGTGGTCGATCGATGAACTCCTTCTCGAAACCGCGCAGCGTGACGAAATAGGGGATACCCAGGAGTCGCGCGACGCGACCGCAGCCGACGCCGTCCGGATAGCCAAAGTGCGCATCCAGCACATCCACGGGATGGGAACAGTGCAGGCGCGTCACGCGCCTCCGAATCGAGCGTGCCAGCCACATGGCATCGAGCGTCTTGGCGATGCCAGGAATATAGAACATCGGTGCGTTGTGTACTTCGACCCCACCGGACACTCTCCTCTCGTGCCGGGCCCATTGCGGAAGAGGCGCCGCCAGGGGGAAGTACGGAATCGGCTGTACGACCCTGACATCGGCGAGAGCAGCCATACCCTCGAGACGACTGCGTACGAACACACCAGCGGACGGGTCATCTGGTGTCGGCAACGAACGGCAGACGCTGACAATGCTGAAGCGACGGGTCATTGCGCCCTGCGCAGGAACGCGTCGAACATGAGCAACGTCCAAAGCACCGCACTGTGGTCCCGTCGGCCCGAAACGTGCGAATCGACGAAACCATCCAGCGCTCGTCCGTCGAACAGTCCCGTGTCACGAAGTGCCTCGCTGTTGAGCGCGCCTCTCACCCTGTCTCTCAGGGGACCGCGTATCCAGCGGGCAAGAGGCACCGCGAACCCCATTTTCGGTCGATACAGAACCGCGTGTGGCAGGTGCGGCTCCATCGCACTCTTGAGCAGGTACTTCCCTTCACCAGCGCGCAGTTTCATCGGCGTGGGCAACGATGCCAGCCATTCCACGAGAGGGTGGTCCATCAGCGGCTCGCGCACCTCGAGCGAATGCGCCATGCTGGCGCGATCGACCTTGGTGTTGATGTCGCCGACGAGGTAAGTCTTGAGATCAACGTACTGGATGAGCGCCAGTGGATCAGTCGTCTGCGCACGCGCCGCGTGCGCAAGAAACACATCGCGCGCCCGGTAGCCACTCAACATCGCTGTCATCTTCGCCGAAAACATCGAGCGCCGCATGGCCTCGCTGGTCACTGAAACACTGTGCAGATAGGCTTCGACGGAAGTGCGCGCGAGCGACTCGAACGTGGTCTTCGCGCGAAAAACGCGCGGCGCCCAGTCCGCCTTCGGATAGAGCCTGCCGAGGAGGCCGAAGACCGGCCTGCGAAAGCCGAGCGGCAACGCCGAACGGAGCTTCTCCTCCATCAGGTGCAGCTGGTAGCGCCGGTAGCCGCCGAAATTCTCGTCGCCCCCATCGCCCGAGAGTGCCACGGTGACATGCTGGCGCGCGAGCTGGCACACGCGGTAGGTCGGGATCGCGGAGCTGTCGGCGTACGGCTCGTCGTAGGTCGCGGCGAGCGTGTCGATCAGGTCGAAGTCGTCGCTCGCTACCCGGTCAACAAAGTGGTTCGTGCGGTAGCGCTCGGCCACCATCTGCGCGAAGCGCGCTTCGTCGAAGGCCGGGTCGTCGAAAGAAATGGAACAGGTGTTGACCGGCGCGTCGCTGATGCGCGCCATCGTGGCGACGACCGCGCTCGAATCGACCCCGCCGGAAAGAAAGGCGCCGAGCGGCACCTCCGAGATCATCCGCAGGCGGATCGAATCCTGCAGCCGCCGGTCGAGCTCGGCCTTCGCGTCCTCGAAGCCGATCGGGTTGTCGAGCGTGAAGCGTACATCCCAGTATTCGCGCGGCGCGGGCGGCGTCATGCCGCGGCGGAGCACGAGCGTGTGCGCCGGCGGCAGCTTCTGTACTGAGGTGTAGATCGTGCGCGGCTCGGCGACATAGCCGAGTGCGAAATACTCCTCGACGGCGCACGGGTCGATCGTGCGCGTGACCCCGGGGTGCAGCAGCACGGCCTTCAGCTCCGAACCAAACACGCACTGGCCATCCGGCAGCAGCGCGTAGTAGAGCGGCTTCACGCCGAGCCGGTCGCGGGCGAGAAAGAGGGTCTCCTTGTTCCGGTCCCACAGCGCAAACGCGAACATGCCGCGGAAGCGCTCGACGCAGGTCTCGCCCCACGCTTCCCACGCGTGCACGATGACTTCGGTGTCGCTCTTCGTGTGGAACACATGCCCGAGCGCCTGCAGTTCGGGGATCAGCGCCTGGTAGTTGTAGATCTCGCCGTTGTACACGACGACGACCGAGCCGTCCTCGTTGTAGAGCGGCTGCTGGCCGGTCGCGATGTCGATGATGGAGAGGCGCCGGTGGCCGAGCGCGACGCCGGGCTCACAGTGCTCGCCCTCGCCGTCCGGCCCCCGGTGCGCGATCGAATCGTTCATGCGACGCAGGAGTGCGCGGTCGGGCTCGCGACGGCCCCGCAGGTCGACAAATCCCGTCATTCCGCACATCGCGTCAGTTCCGTCTCATGAGCTCATCGTAAAGGGCGGTGTAGCCCTGCACCATCGCGCCCATCGAGAAGCCGGCGAGACAACGCTCGCGTGCAGCACCACCGTGCGCGGCGCGCAGCCGGTCGTCGTCGAGATAGCGCTGGATCGCCGCGTCGAGGGCGCAAGGGTCGGCAGTATCGTAGAGCGTGCCTGTGTGCCCGTCCTCGATCAGTTCACCATTGCCGCCGACGCGACCGGCGACGACGGGTCGCGCCGAGGCCATCGCCTCGAGGATCGTGTTCGAGATGCCCTCGTTCACGGACGGCAGCACGAATATGTCAAAGCCCCTGAGGAGCGCCGGCGCATCGCCGCGGGCCCCGGCGAGCCACACGCGAGGCGCGATCCCGAGCGCATGGGCCCGTTCCCTGAGCACCCCCTCCTCCGGGCCACCCCCCACGATCGCGAGGCGCAGGCGGGCCGCAGACGCGCCTGGCGCCGATGCGAGCCGGGCGAAGGCCTCGAGCAGCGCGCCCTGGTTCTTTATCCGGTCGAGCCGCCCGATCGTGCCGATGACGAGCGGCCGCTCGGGCCCCGCCGGGGGCCAGGGCCAGTCGTCGGGAAGGGGGCCCGCCGGATTGAAGCGCTCGGCATCGACGCCGTTGTAGATCTGCCGGATCCGCGCGGGGGCCACGCCCACCCGGTCATGCAGCCAGCGTCCAATGTCCTTCGACACCGCGACATAGCGCCCGATGGCCGGGCGGCACGCACGCCGGATTCGCAGCGCCCGTACGCTCTCGCCCCGCGGATCGGACGCATCCCACCCGTGCTCGCCGTGCACGCGCCGGCACACGCCGGCCGCGAGCGCCACCCATTGCAGGTCGACCGTGCCGAGGTTGCGCGTGTGCACGATCGCAGGACGCAGCCGCGTGAACTGCCGCCACACGCGCGCATAGGCGCCGAGGTCCTTGCCCGGCCGCTTGTCGACCGAGACGACCTCGACATCGTCGCGTGCAATACGGTCGCGAAAGGCGCTGAAGCCCGCGAGGCACACGATCGCGTGTCGATACTTCTCGCGCGGCATGCGGTTCAGCAGGTTCACGAGGCCATTCTCGAGGCCGCCATAGTCGAGCCGGTAGATGACATGCGCGATGAGCGGGGCCATATGCCTCGCTACCAGCAGATGCCGTGATAGCGGCTGCCCGCAGGCCCGCGCACCGTGATGCCGACCACGTCGACCACCGCATGCCTTGCGGTGAGTTCCGCGGCGAGTACGGTCTCGATGTCCTGGCCGCCGAGCCCGACGAGGATCGTATCGCCGTGGCGCACGGCCTCTTCGCAGGAGCCGACCATGAGGTTCCCGATGTGCGGAATGCTCTGCTCGATGAAGCGTTTGTTCGCGCCGATCAGCCGCGAGAGGTTCACTTCGGGGTCGTAGATGCGCAGGTCGTAGCCCTTGCCGATCAGCCGTTCGGCGACCGACACCAGCGGACTTTCGCGCAGGTCGTCGGTGCCCTTCTTGAAGCTGAGGCCGATCATGCCGACGCGCCGAGTCTCGCCCTGCATCACCGCGTCGATCGCGGCGTCGATGTGCGCGCGGTTGCTGCCGAGCACGCCGCCGAGCATCGGGGTCACGACATCGTGCGTCTTGCCCATGTAGGTGAGCGCACGCAGGTCCTTCGGCAGGCAGGAGCCGCCGAACGCGAACCCCGGGCGCAGGTAGGCGGGTGAAATGTTGAGGTGCGTGTCCTTGCAGATGAGCGCCATCACCTCGCGCGCATCGACATTCACCGCGCGGGAGAGCCGGCCGATCTCGTTCGCGAACGTGATCTTGACGGCGTGGAAGGCGTTGGCGGCGTACTTCTGCATTTCGGCGACGCCGACCGAGGTCACGACGAACTCGCACGGCAGGTGGCCGAACACCGCGCGGAGCATATCGGCGGCGCGGCTCGAGCGCGTGCCGACGATTGTGATCGGCGGGCGGTCGTAGTCCTTGATCGAGGTGCCCTCGCGCAGGAACTCCGGCTGGAACGCGAGCCCGAAGTCGCGGTCGGCCGTCTTGCCGCTCGCCTTTTCGAGCGTCGGGCGCACGAGTTCGTCGAGTGTGCCGGGCTGCACCGTCGAGCGCAGCACGACCGTATGGAAGGCGGTCTTGCCCGCGAGCGCTGCGCCGATCGATTCCATCACGCGCCGGATCGCGCTCATGTCCTGGCTGCCGTTCGGGCTCGAGGGCGTGCCGACGCAGACGAATGACAGCTCCGTCTCGCGGATTGCCGCGGCGACATCGTTCGTGACCCGCACGCGGCCCGAGGCGACCACCTCGCGCGTCAGGTCCTGGATGCCCTCCTCGACGATGGGCGACTTGCCGCTCCGGATCAGGTCGATCTTGAGCGGATCGAGGTCGACGCCCGTCACTTCGTGGCCATCCCGCGCGAGGCACGCCATCGACACCGCGCCGACATACCCAAGCCCGAAAATGCTGATCTTCATTGCGCTCCCTTCTCCACGATCCCGTCGAGGCGACGCATCGACGCCACCCAGCTATGATGGCTGAGCACGCGCTCGCGGCCGGCGATCGCGAGTTTCTGCCGCAGTACCGCGCTGCCCAGGATCTCCTCGATCGCCGCGACCCACTCGGCCGGTTTCGACGCCACGCGGAGGTGCTCGCCCGCGACCGCATCGACCCCGCCCGACGCCTCCGGGCTGCACACCACCGGCACCCCCATCGCCATCGACTCCAGGATCTTGTTCTGCGTGCCGCGCGCAATAGCGAGCGGCGCCACGGTGAGGGCGGCGCGGCGCACGTGAGGGCGCACGTCGGGCACTGAACCCGTGACCGTGACGCCGGGCAGATCCCCGAGCGCACGAATGTGCGCGGGCGGGTCCGCGCCGACGATCGCGAAGCGCACGCCGGGCCGCTTTGCGCGCAACTGCGGCAGCACGTCGCGGCAGAAGCCGATCACGCCCTGCTGGTTCGGGTAGTAGTCCATGCGGCCGACGAAGGCCACGAGGTCGGGCTCGTACGGCGCGCCGTCCGGTGCAAAGAACTGCGCATCGACACCGTTCGGGAACCAGTCCGAGGTTTTCGTGACGCCGAGCGCCCGTAATGATTCGAGTTCGGCGCGCGTCGTGCAGGTGCAGAGATCGAAGTGCCCCGCGATCAGCCGCTCGCGGCGCTCGAGCTTGACGGCCTCGAGCCAGTAGCCCGCCGAGAGCGGGAACGCCCGGTGCTGCGCGTACTCCCGCCACTTCTGCGAGTCCATGTCCCCGTAGTCGATGATCTTGAGCGGCGCCGGCAGGCGCTCGACGTAAGGCGCAACCGACGAGCAGTGCACGAACACGAGATCGAACGGGGTCGCCGCTGCCGCCGCCGAGATGCGCTGCGCGAGGCGGCGCGACCAGAAATAACCGAAGCTCGAGGGTACGGGTGTCGGCAGCCGCGCGACCATCTGCGGCAACGCAACCCGCACAGGGATGACCTCGACGAGCACTTCCTTGCAATGCTGCGCGAGGTCTCGTGCCTCGTCCCGCTCGGCCACGGATCGCGCGAGCGAGGCGACCGTCACGCGATGACCCTGCGCCGTGAGGTGGCGGATGATGTTGAAGGGGCGGATCTTGCCGCCGCGCTTCGGCGGATACGGCACGCGGTGGCAGACGAACAGCACGTTCATGCCGCGAGCTGCGCTTTCAGGTCGGCGGTCACGGCATCGACACTTGCGCCATCGAGGTAAAGGCGCGCCCAGATCTCGAGATTGACGAGCGCGAGCAAATGATCGGTTCGGTCGGCCTGCTGCGCTTCGTGCTCGGCGATCGTGCGCGCCACGGCATCGGGGTCGAGGAGCCCGCGGCGGCGCACGGTGTCGGGCGACAAGAGGTCGGCGACAAGCGGCGCGAGTTCCTCCCGGAACCAGGCGCCGATCGGCGCGCCGAAGCCCCGCTTCTCGCGCTTCAGGATGGAGGGCGGCAGCACGCCGTCGAGCGCCCGCTTCATCGCGTATTTCAGGTCTCCGCCACCCACCTTGAACCGTGCGGGCATCTGCGCGGCGAGTGCGACGAGTCGCTGGTCGAGGAGCGGCACCCGGCATTCGAGCGAGACCGCCATGCTCATCTTGTCGGTGAGCATCAGGAGATCCTCGGGCATCTGCGTCGCGAGATCGACATCCATCAGCCGCCGCAGCGGATCCGCCGAATCGCTCGCGGCAAACGCCCGCGCGATGCAGTCGTCGACCGACGCGTCGCCGTTCAGCAGTGCCGCGCGCTCGCCGGCGCCGAACACCTCCATGTAGCGCCGGTAGCGATCCTCGAACGGCAGCGCATCGGCGAGCACGAAGGCCTTCACGAGGCGCAGTTCGTTGAGCAGG
>WBZO01003039.1_pt1 | contig 20381 bp, 16 predicted proteins | sample 5204261 | NCBI WGS metagenome assembly WBZO01 (sample SAMN12412400, study PRJNA552823) | activated sludge metagenome | isolation source: activated sludge from anammox sidestream of wastewater treatment plant... | place: USA: North Carolina | collected 2017-09 | reverse complement strand
GCCGGCGGTCACGCCCGCGGTGACGTTCCCCTCCGCGCCGACGACGATCGTGAGCTCGGGGGTGATGACCCAGGGAATGGGGCCCGTCCAGATCGTGTAGTCGCCGAACGTCACGGTGAAGATCGGGATCTCGACGCCGATGCCGATCGACGCCGCGCCCTCGACCTTCAGCCCTGCGCCCACGTCGGCGCCCACGCGGAAGTACGCGTCGGGGATGAGCTCGCCGGAGAACGAGATCCCGAGATCGATCGACGGCGCGAAGCAGAGCTCGCCGGTGACGGTGAGCGCGGCGGAGGCCACGCCCTGCGACTTGCCGAGCCCGGCGGAGAGCGACTGGCACACGCTGAACGAGAGCGCCGCGCCGTTCAGAGGCGTGATCTTCTTGATGTCGTTCGGGCCGAGCTCGCGCGAGAAGACCAGCGAGCCCTCCGTGAGCACGTCGCCCATGCCGGCCTGTTCGGTCGTGACGACGTTGCCCGCGATCGCGACGATGCGGCCGAAGAAGCCGCTCGGGGTCTTCGGCGTCACGCCGAACACGACCACGTCGCCCACGGCCCAGGAAGGCGGCGCGGCAGAGAACGTGAGCGTCGACCTGCCCTGGTCGTCGGTGACGAGATCGGTGAGCGCCGAGGCGGCGGCCTCGTCCGCGATCCGCGCCCGATCGGCGAGCCTCGTCTGCACCGGGCGATACTCCACGGCGACCCGTGCGCCGCGCGAAGGATCGACCGTCACCTCCTGCGTCGTGAGCGCCGGCCGCCAGGCGGGCGCGTCCTTCGTCGATCCGTCGCCGACCGCGCCCGCGTGCACGACGTACGTGCCCGCCGGCAGCGGGATGTCGACGTCGCTCGTGACGCGGTGCTCGACGTCGTTCGGCCCCGTGACGAGCACGGTGGCCTTCCGGTCCGGCGGCAGACCGCTGATGCGGACGCGCAGGACGCCGGCCTCGGGTACGTCGGTCGCCGCGGTGACGGCCGGGGGCTGGGGGCCGGTAGCGGACCCGCCGCCGCCGTCGCCGGAGCTCCCGCAGGCACACACGACCGCGAGGCAGAGCACCACCAGCGCGCGGAGCCACTGGTGACGAAGACGCAATTGGGACATTGGGCCCGACGTTATGGGACCCCTGGAAGGAGGACAATTGCGAAGTGAACGGCGTCCCCTCGTCCCGTCCGGGCCCGCGGCGCCTTACTTCGTCTTTCTGCCCATGCCTCGCGGGACCGGGACGCGATAGCTCTTACGCCGCAATGAGCCCCCGCAGGATCCTCGTCTCCGCACTGTCCTTCGCCGTCCTCGCTGCTTGTGGGAGCGCCACGAGGAGCGGCTTCGACGACGGCAAGAAGAGCGGCGACGGCGCGTCGTCGGGCGGCGCCGGCGATCCCTTCGGCAGCGCCGACGCAGGCGCGGCGGACGGGGCCGCGCATCCGCCGATCGTCGGCTGGCTCCAGGGCAAGGTCGTCGCCCCGGAGGGGACCGTCCCCGTCAGCAAGGCGATGGTCTACCTCACGTCGAAGATGCCCGAGGACATCCCCTCCTCGGCGTACTGCGATACGTGCGTGAAGCTCACGCCGCTCGAGCCGTACGCGTACACGAAGAGCGACGGGACGTTCGAGCTCGCGGCCTACGCGACGGGCAAGCAGTACCTCGTCGTGCAGAAGGGCCAGTTCCGGCGCGTGCGCGAGATCGACGTCGCGGGCGGGGACCAGGCCGTCGCGGCCGATCTCACGCGCCTGCCCGGCAAGACCGATCCGGCGCTCGGCGACACCATCCCGCGCATCGCGATGGTCGTCGGCGGCTTCGACAAGATCGACTACTCGATGAAGAAGCTCGGCATCGAGGAGTTCTATCGCTACGGCGACGGCCCCTTCACCATCGGCAGCCCGCCGGGCACGAAGACGGGCAAGTCGGGCAACGATCTGATGGCCAGCGCCGCCGAGATGGGCGCGCACCACATCGTGCTCCTGCCGTGCGCCGCCATGGGCTACTCGACGACCGACAACGGCTTCCAGTGCGGCTCGCCGAGCTCCGCGCAGAAGAGCGCGTTCAAGGCGTACGTCGAGGGTGGAGGCAAGCTCTACGTCACCGACTTCGCCTACGAGGCCGTCCGGCAGACCTGGCCCGGGTTCGTCACGTTCTACGACGCGAACATGAACATGCTGACCAACCCCTCGCAGGGGATCGGAACGGCGTGCCGCGGCGGCGAGGAGGACACGGCGGGCATCGCGCAGGACCCCGGGCTGAAGGACTGGATGAACGCCATCGGGCACTCGTCGATCCAGCTGAAGGCGAGCTGGTCGCGCATGGCGAAGGTCGATCCGCAGCCGGGCGTCGACGCACAGGGCAAGCCCGTGACGATCACGCCGAAGGTGTGGATGACCTCCTCGATCGGCGGCAAGGACCTCCCGGCGACGGTCAGCTTCGAGCAGAAGTGCGGCCGCGTGCTGTTCAGCACGTACCACGCGGAGGGCGACGACGGCTCGAACCTCCTCGCGCAGGAGAAGGCGCTCCTCTACATCCTGCTCGAGGTCGGCGTGTGCGTCGGCGAGCTGCCCCCGCCGCCGCAGCCGCGCTGAGCGCTCAGTCGAACGCGCAGCGCAGACCGAGCTTGCCGTACTTGTTGAGGAGGAAGTTGCGCCAGCCGAGCCCCTTGCCGTAGCCGTGGACCTCCCACGAGCCGTTCTGCGCCCAGCCGCTGGTCGCCGTCCTCGGCGTGCCGTCGTACGCGATGTTGCCGTCGGTCGCGTTCGTCGGCGTGGCGTTGTTGCTCCCGATGATCACGTCGCTCGTCCACCCCATGTTCGTCCCGATGATGTCCGCGTGGCCGTTCGGGCCGCGCCCGCGCGTCCGGCCCGGGGCGGAGATGAACACGATGTAGTCGGCGTTCTTCTGCTTCGGGTACTCGTAGCTGTAGCGGTAGTCGGCGTACTCGATCGTCTGCGTCGCGGGGTTGTAGAGGGGCGTGCCTCCGGGCGCGCCGGTGTTCGTGCAGTAGTCCGGGTAGTTCGCGTCGCCGACCCACGGGAAGCGGCAGCCCCAGTACGTGGCGTCGCCGATCACCGCCGGCGTGCGCGTCGTCTCCGCGGACCAGGGCAGCGCGCCTGGTCCCCACGCGGCCTGGAACTCGGCGCCGAGGTGGAGGCGCCCGCCCTCCCAGACGCAGAAGGCCTGCGCGACGAGGTAGTCGATGCACTGCATCGACTTGGTGTCGTAGACGTCCGGGCCGAAGTCGGGCGTGTCGCCGTCCTGCTGTCCGTCGGGGAAGCGGAACGCGTGCGTGCCCGGTGAGCCGACGTAGCAGCCCGTGGAGCCCTGCTCGTTGCCGTAGAAGATGCGTCCACCGAGGTGGTTCGCGATCGACGTGTAGATGCCCGGCTGCGGGGTCGGATCGCCCTGGTCACGCTCCGCGAGCTCGCCCGCGTTGGTGTTCCCGGCGAAGCTCGTCGGCAGGTACATGTCCCAGGTCGACTCGAGCACGGAGTACCCCGCGTTCGTGCCGGTCTGTCGCGGGATCAGCGGGATCTTGCCTTCGGCGCGCGCCTGCTGGACGAAGCCGCGGACGTCGTAGCCGATGCTCTCGAGGAAGACGCGCATGCGCCCCGCGGTCACCTGGTACTTGTCCATCATGATGGTCTTGCCGGCCGTCGGTCCCGTCGTCGGCACGACCGGCTGCTTGATGCAGCAGTCCTCCCACTGCGCGGGGACACCGTTCTCGCCGCCGAGGCCGCACGTGTCGCCGCCATATTGCTGGGTGCAGCTGCGTCCGGCGGCGCACTTGCCCTGGTAGTTGCACCCGAGGCTCGCGCAGTCGGTGCCCGTCGTGCAGGTCTGACCGGTCGCGCAGCCGTCGCATCCGGGGCCGCCGCAGTCGACGTCGGTCTCGGTCCCGTTCTTCACGCCGTCGCCCCCGGCGCCGCCGACGTTGCACGCCGGCGCCGTGCAGACGTTGCCCGTGCAGATGCCGCTCTTGCAGTCGTCGGGGCTCGTGCACGCCTTGTTGTCGTCGCAGCGCGGGCACGCGGGGCCGCCGCAGTCGACGTCGGTCTCGGTGCCGTTCTTCGCGAGGTCGTCGCAGACCGGCGTGATGCACTTGCCGCCGGTGCAGACGTCGCTCGCGCAGTCGCCGCGGACCTTGCACGCCTTGCCGTCGGCGCACTTCGCGCACTTGTCGCCGCCGCAGTCGACGTCGCTCTCGCTTCCGTTCTTCACCACGTCGTCGCACGCGGGCGGCTGGCATTGCTTGCCCTTGCCCGTGTCGGCGCAGACACCGCTCGTGCAGTCGGCGTTCCCCTTGCACGCCTTGAGGATGTCGCACTTCGGGCAGGCGCCGCCGCAGTCGATGTCGACCTCGTCCTGGTTCTTCGTGCCGTCGGTGCACGTCGGCGCCTTGCAGATGCCCGTGGCGATGTCGCAGACCTTCGACGCGCACTCGTCGTTCTTCTTGCACTTCGTGCCCGGCGCGCTGCCGCTGTCGGTGTCTCCCGGCGGCGTGCTGGCGTCGCCGCCTTGCGGGGTGCTGCCACCGCCGTCGTCACCGGTCGTCCCGCCGTCGCCGCCGTCCGACGACGAAGAAGAAGAGCACGCGGAGCTCGCCGCGCTGACGACGAACGGGAGGAGGACGACGGCGAAGGCGAAGGGGGACGGACGACGGCCGAGGGATCGCATGCTCGCGTCAGTCTAGCTCGACCGCACGGCGCGAGCGAGGGCGCGCGACGTCACCCGAATGGAAGGATGCGCAGGGGGCGGACGGACGCGCAGCGTATCGCCTTCCGTCGCCGATCCGGTCTAGCTTGGAGGCCCGATGACGAAGGAAGTGACGTACGAGCGGGCGCGCGAGCGTGACGTCGGGCTCGGCGGGTGGAGCGAGCGGGCCGCGCGCGCGGTGATCGAGGCGATCTTCGCGCGCGAGGGCGAGGACGGCGAGCTCGCGCCGCCTCCGGCCGAGCGGGTCGCCTGGGTCTGCCGCGAGATCGACGATTTTCTCACGCGGGTGACGATGCGGTCGTACGCGGTCGTCCTCCTGTCGCTCGTCGCCGTGAGCGTCGTCGCGCCCCTGCTCGTGCGCCGGTTCGGGTCTCTCGCCTCGCTCCCGCTTCCCGAGCGCATCCACGCGCTCGAGACCTTCGAGAAGAGCTCCTTCTCCCCGGCGCTGCTCGCGGTGAAGGCGCTCGCATCGGTGCACTACTACGAGCACCCCGACGCGGCGCGCGAGGTCGGCTTCGACGGTGCGTGCATGATCGCGGGGCGATCGTGACCACCTCGAGCGCCATCGAGCGCGGGCGCGATCTGGCGCCCGAGCGCGAGCTCGAGATCGACGCCGACGTGGTGGTCGTCGGATCGGGCGCTGCCGGCTCGGTGGTCGCCGCGGAGCTCGCCGAGGCCGGACAGCGGGTCGTCGTCGTCGAGGAGGGGCCGCACGTCCCGCCCGAGAGATACGGCAAGATGCGGCCGACGGAGTCGATGCGCCACGTCTGGAAGGACGGAGGCCTGACCGTCGCGATGGGCCTCGGCGACACGCCGGTGATCAACGTGATGATGGGCTCGGCGATCGGCGGCTCGTCGATCCTCACCGGCGGCGTGTGCTTCCGCACGCCGGACAAGGTGCTCCACGAGTGGTCCGACGTGATGGGGCTCGAGGAGCTGACGCCCGGGCGCATGGACGCGTGCTTCGCGAGCGTCGAGCGCACCGTGCACGTGGAGGAGGTGCCCGTCTCCATGCGCTCGCGTTCGACGACGCTCTTCGGCGAGGGGCTGCGTCGCGCGCACGGCATCGAGCTCACGCCGCTGCGCCGCAACACGAAGGACTGCAACGGCTGCGGCCGGTGCAACTTCGGCTGTCCGCACGGCGCGAAGATGAGCGTGGACGTGACGTACCTCCCGCGTGCCCTCGCCGCGGGCGCGCGGGTGCTCAGCGACGCGCTCGTCGACCGCATCCTGATCAAGGGCGATCGCGCGGTGGGTGTCGTCGGGCGGCTGAAGAACGGCAAGTTCGGCAAGCCGAGGAGCCCGTTCGTCGTCCGCGCGCGCCGCGTGGTGATCGCCTCGGGCGCGTACGGGTCGCCGCTGCTCCTCATGCGGAGCGGCATCGGCCGCCTGTCCGGCCAGGTCGGCAAGAACCTCACGCTGCACCCCGGCTTCCGCTTCATGGCGCGCTTCGACGAGCCGGTGCTCGGGTGGAAGGGCGCGCTGCAGAGCGCGTACACCGACGCGTTCGACGACGAAGGGATCACGTGCGTCGGTCTCTTCACGCCTCCCGGCGTGCTCGCGGGCACGATGCCCGGGATCGGGCCCGAGCACGTCACCCGCGCCAAGGGCATCCCCCACCTCGCGGTGTTCGGCGGCATGCTCCACGACGATGCGGGCGGCCGCGTGCACGACGTCCTCGGCAAGCCCTTCATGACCTACCGCATGTCGAAGAAGGACCGGGCGATCGTGCCCGGGCTGATCCGCAAGATGGCGAACATCTTCTTCGCCGCGGGCGCGCGCGAGGTGATCCTCCCGGTGCTCGGCCTCGCCGGAGTGGACGCCGACGGGCTGGCGAAGGTCGATCTCGAGCACGTGCCCGGCAAGATGCTCGAGTGCGGATCGCAGCACCCGCTCGGCACGTGCCGCATGGGGACGTCGGCGCACCATGCGGTGGTCGACCCCGACGGGCAGTCGTTCGAGGTCCGCGACCTCTACGTCGCCGACGGCAGCATCCTGCCGACGAGCCTCGGCGTGAACCCGCAGCTCTCGATCATGGCGATGGCCACGCGGATCGCGTGGAAGCTCAGGGAGAAGCGCCTCCCGAGCTGAGCGAGCAGGTACGTCGGGTCAGGTCTCGCGCCGCGCCTCCCACGTCACCTCGACGCCGCCGAGCGTGGCGCGCGCGGAGCAGTACTTCTCGACCGAGAGCGACACCGCGCGATTCAGCTTGTGCTCGTCGACGGCGCCCTTGGCGACGAACACCAGCTTCATGCGGGTGAAGGGCGAGGGGACCGCGTCTCCGCGCGTCCCTTCGATCTCGATGCGCAGGTGCTCGAGCGGCTCGCGCTGCTTCCTGAGGATGCTGACCACATCCATCGCGCTGCAGCTCGCGACGGACGAGAGGAGCAGCTCCATCGGACGCATCCCGCGGCCTTCGCCGCCGATCTCGGGCGAGCCGTCGACGACGAGCTTGCCTCCGGTGCCGCTCGTCGCCTCGAACGCCGCGGCCCCGACCTGCTCGAGGCGCACGCTCATCGTCTTCATCGCGGCCATCACGGGTCCTTCTGCTGGAACAGCGGCGACGAGACGTAGCGATCGCCGCGATCGCAGATGATGCAGACGACGGTGGCGTCCTTGCCCGCAGCCGCGAGCTCCTTGCACAGCTGCCGTGCGGCCCACACCGCGCCGCCCGAGCTCACGCCGCCGAAGACGCCCTCCTCGCGGGCGAGGGCGCGCGCGGAGCGCTCGGCGTCGATCTGCGCCACGTCGATCACGCGGTCGACGCGATCGGGCTCGTAGATCTTGGGCAGGTAGGCCTGTGGCCAGCGACGGATGCCGGGGATGCTCGACCCCTCGGTGGGCTGGCAGCCGACGACCTGGATGTCCTTGCTCTTCTCCTTGAAGAACCGCGACGAGCCCATGATCGTCCCCGTCGTGCCCATCGCGCTCACGAAGTGGGTGATCGCGCCGTTCGTGTCGCGCCAGATCTCCGGGCCCGTGGTCTCGTAGTGGGCGCGCCAGTTGTCCGGGTTGGCGAACTGGTCGAGCATCAGGTAGCCGCCCTTGGCGACCTTCTCGCGGGCGTAGTCGATGGTGCCTTCCATGCCCTTCGCCGCCGGCGTGAGGATGACCTCCGCGCCGAACGCCCGCATGACGTGCACGCGCTCGGCGGTCGCGTTCTCGGGCATCACGAGCTCGATCGGATAGCCGCGCGCCGCGGCGATCATCGCCAGCGCGATCCCGGTGTTGCCGCTCGTGGGTTCGATGAGCCGCACGCCGGGCTTCAGATCCCCGCGCTCTTCGGCGCGGAGGATCATCGACCGCGCGGGGCGATCCTTCACGCTGCCGCCCGGGTTGTTGCCTTCGAGCTTTCCGAACAGACGGATGCCGGGACGGTCCACGCCCGTCCGGAGCTCGACCATGGGGGTGTTGCCTACCAGATCGGCGATCTTCATGGTTCGCAATGCCTCGACACTTGGATGCTCCGATGTACCGTACGCTTCATGGGAACCGAGCCGAAGCGCTTTCGCGATCTCGAGTCCGCGATCGACGGCGTCGTCGCCAGCTATACCGGCGCGCTGGAGATCGACAACCTGGAGAGTGCCGCGCTGCCCAACAAGCGGCGTGTCATCGAGGCGCTCGAGCACATCAAGTCGGCGCTGTTCGTCGGCTTCTACGCGACCCGCGCGCTCTCGCGCGACAACCTGCGCCAGACGATCGCCGAGCACCTCTACGCCGCGCACAACATCCTCGTGGACCAGATCGAGCGCGCGCTCACGTACGACCACTGGATGGGCCGCACGGAGACGCCGCTCCCGGCAGGATCGGGCGAGGGCGTCGTCCTCGCGCTCTTCAATGACATCCCCGAGCTGCGCCGGCTGGTCAACGCCGACGTCCGCGCGGCCTACGAGGGCGATCCGGCGGCGAAGAACGTGGAAGAGATCGTCTTCGCGTACCCGTCGATCGAGGCGATCGTCGCCTACCGGATCGCCAACCGGCTGTGCCGCGCGCGCGTGCCGATGATCCCGCGCATCATCACCGAGCACGCGCACTCACGGACCGGCATCGACATCAGCCCGGGCGCGGCGATCGGCGAGCGCTTCTTCATCGACCACGGCACTGGCGTCGTGATCGGCGAGACGACGGTCATCGGCAACGACGTGAAGCTCTATCAGGGTGTCACGCTCGGCGCGCTCAGCGTCCCGCGACGCGACGAGAAGAGCAAGAAGCGCCATCCGACGCTCGAGGACGGCGTCACCATCTACGCCGGCGCGACCATCCTGGGGGGCGACACGGTGATCGGCGCCGGGTCGATCGTGGGCGGCAACGTGTGGCTCACGAGCTCCGTTCCCCCGGGATCGAAGGTCTTCGGCCGCTCGCGCACCGACAGCAGCCCCCCCGCGGGCTGAGCGCCGCACGCCGCTGGACCACGCTCCCGGCGTCCTGCTCTACTGGGGGAAGCTGGGAGGCGTGTCGATGGTGTTCCGATCGAGGGCAGGGCTCGCGCTGTCGGTGTTCGCATGGCTGCTGGCGTCCGCATGCGGCGAGGAGTTCGGCGCGTCGGAGTTCGTCGACCCGAACGCCGACGGCGGCGCGCCGAGCTCGGGCGATCTGCCGCCCGGCTTCGTGCCGAGCGGCGATGCCGGACCGCTCCCCGACGCCGGCCCCCCGCCGCCGACGTGCGGCAACGCCGTCCTCGACCCCGGCGAGACGTGCGACGACGGGAACACGACGGCGAGCGACGGCTGCAGCGCGCAGTGCAAGCTCGAGCCCGGATGGAAGTGCCCGACGCTCGGAGCAGCATGCACGGCCGCGGGATGCGGTGACGGCATCGTGGCGGGCGACGAGGACTGCGACGACGGAAATTCGGCCGGCAGCGACGGCTGCAGCGCGACGTGCGTGCTCGAGCCCGGCTTCCACTGCCCGACCCCGGGCAAGGCGTGCGTCGCGACGGTGTGCGGCGACAACAAGAAGGAAGGCACCGAGCAGTGCGACGACGGCAACGTCCGTCCGTACGACGGCTGCGCGCCGGACTGCACGAAGGAGCCGACCTGCACCGGCGGGACGTGCACCGCGGTGTGCGGCGACGGCGTGAAGTTCCCGGGCGAGGACTGCGACGACGGCAACACGCGCTCCGGCGACGGCTGCAGCGCGACGTGCAAGCTCGAGCCTGGCTTCTCGTGCACCGTCACGACGTCGGACCTGCCCGCGTCGATCGACGTGCCGATCGTCTATCGCGACTTCAAGGCCTGGGCCGGCGGCACCGGGCACCCGGATTTCGAGAACTACTGCTGCGGATCGCCGAAGAACATGCCCAAGCCGCAGCTCGGCACGAACGGCGTGCCCGAGCTCCTCTCCGTCGGCAGCCCGCAGATGATCGACAGCGCGGCGAGCTTCGCCCAGTGGTACGTCGACACCGCGAACGTCAACATGGCGATCGTCGACAAGCTGACGCTGACGAAGCAGCCCGACGACAGCTATCAGTATTCGAACTCGAGCTTCTTCCCGCTCGACGGCAAGGGCTTCGGCGACGAGGGGCGCGCGCACAACTTCCACTTCACGAGCGAGCTCCGCTACTGGTTCACGTTCAAGGGCGGCGAGGTCCTCGACTTCACCGGCGACGACGACGTGTTCGTGTTCGTCAACGGCAAGCTCGCCGTCGATCTCGGCGGCGTGCACGGCGCCGAGAACGGGAGCGTCACGCTCGATCCGACGAAGGCCACGCAGCTCGGCCTGACCGCGAACGGCATGTACGAGCTCGATCTCTTCCAGGCCGAGCGCCACACGAGCGAGAGCAACTACAAGCTCACGCTGCGCGGCTTCGTGAAGGCGAGGACGTCGTGCACGCCGATCTGCGGCGACGGCATCAAGACGAAGGGCGAGGCGTGCGACGACGGCAAGAACACCGGCGGCTACGGCAAGTGCGCGCCGGGCTGCGTGCTCGGCCCGCGCTGCGGTGACGGCATCGTCCAGGCCGCCGAGGGCGAGCAGTGCGACGACGGCAACCTCGTCTCGGGCGACGGATGCAGCGGGACGTGCCAGACCGACGTCGTCGTACCGAAGTGAACGTCAGTTCCCGTTCGCGCAGAGCGACGGGCTCGCGAAGCACACGGTGCTCGTCTTGCAGCTCCCGCTGGTGACGACGAGGCACTGCTCCGAGTTGCGCGTGCACTTCACGTAGGAGGACGAGCCGGTGCAGGTGATCTGTCCCTCGGTCGCGCACTGGTCGTTGCACTGGCCGAAGCACGCCTTCCCGTAGGCGAAGCATCCCGGCGACGGCACGGAGCGCACGCAGCTCTTCGCCGTCGTCCACACCTTGCAGCCGGCCGCGTTCGTGGTGCACGTCTTGAACGTGTCGGGGCTCACGCACTGGTTCTGCCCCACGGTCGTGCACTGGTCGTTGCAGACGCAGGAGCCCGCGCCGGTGCAGACCTTGCTCGAGCCGCAGCTCGTCGCCGCCTGCCACTTCAGGCACCCGGGCTGCACCTCCTTGCACGTCTCGTAGTTGTTGGTGCCGGCGACGCATCGGCGTGCGCCCGCCGTCGTGCAGTCGGACGTGCACTGCGTGACGCACGCGTTGCCGTCACACACCTTGTTCGATGCGCCGCAGTCCTCGGCCTCCTTCCAGACCGGACAGCCGGCGTCGAGGGCGCACTTCTCGAGCTTCTTGCCGGTGCAGCGCTTCGTGTCGAGCTGGCTGCACGCCTCCTTGCCGGCCGGCGGACACTGGCCGAAGCACGCCTCGGTGGCGTTCGGATCGCACGTGCTGCCGTTCGCGCAGGTGCTGTCGGTCCAGGCGAGGCATCCGTTCGCGCCGCGCAGGCACGACTCGAACGTGCTGGTCGTGCCCGCCTTGCATCGGCGCTCGCCCTCGATCGCGCAGCCGTCAGTGCAGGCCGGCGTGAGCGGGTCTCCGGGGATCGCCTCCCCGTCGCCGGGCTTGGTCTCGTCCTGGTCCTTCGAGACCTTGCGATCCGGCAGCGGATCGAGCGCGTCGTCCTGCGGGGGGGCGGAGCTGCAGGCGACGGCGACGATCGCCAGCGCGATGGAAGCGAGACCGGTGATGCGGAGTCCGTGAAGCATGAAGAGCTCTCCCTCGGGCCTCCGGAGCAACGTGTGTGCTCGGATGACACCGGCGGAAAACTCCGAACAAACCGCTCCCGGGCGGGGCTCGTCCGCGATCCGTGGGGACGAGCCGACCCGTGTCGATCAGGGCGCGACGACGAGCGTCGGGGCCGGAGCGACGACGTACGGGCTGGGGCTCCTCGTGAAGTTCTGGGTGCACGTGCCGCGGTCGTTGCACGTGTAGCCCGGCGATCCGTTCTTCCAGCAAAGGGTCACGGTCGTTCCCTCCATCGTGGTGCACGTGTAGCCGTCCGCGAGGAGATCGCTCTTCGTCTTGGTGCTGCTCGTCTCGCCGATGCGGAGCGCGTCCTCGCTCGTCTCGGACGCCTCGGGCGCTTCGCCCTCCACCGCGCAGCCCGTCGCGATCGCCGCCAGCACGAACCCCATCGCCACCTTCATCTTCATCGTCGTCATCTCGAGACCTCCGTTCGGGCCGGCCGCGAGTGCACGGGCGAGGCCACCGCCGGAACCGCCGACGAGCCCTGTTTTCCAGGGCTCGACGCTGCGCGCGCACGGCGGCGCCCCGCGCGCGCGCGAGCTGCGCCTTGACAGAATCGTGAACGTCGTTCACTTTATGAACGTGGTTCACGAAATCCCGCCCCAGGGCGAAGCCGGCCGCGTCGAGCGCAAGCGCGACGCGCGCGCAGCCGCGATCCTCGACGAGGCCATGGCGGTCCTCGCGGCCGAGGGGCTCGAGGCGCTGACGCTCGCGCGTCTGGGCAAGTCGCTGGGGGTCGTCCCGGCGGCGCTCTACCGCTACTTCCCGTCGAAGGACGCGCTGCTCGCGGCCCTCCAGCGGCGCGCGATCGGCGTGATCCACGCCGGGCTCCGCGATGCGTTCAGCGACCTCGATGCGCTCGCGAGCCGCGCGTCGCCGGAGGTGGCGACCCTCGCGAAGCTCCTCGGCGGGGCGCGCTTCTATCTCGACCTGCCGCGGACGCACCCGCAGGCGTTCTTCCTCGTCGCCCTTCTCGTGGGCGATCCCCGCCCGCTCGTCTCGGACGAGGAGGCGCGGCGGACCGCGCCGCTGCTCCTCGAGCTCTTGCGTGACGTCGACGAGGTGTTCCGCGCCGCGGAGGGATGCGGAGCGCTCGACAAGGGCGAGAGCGCCTCGCGCACGCTCGCGTTCTGGGCGCAGCTCCAGGGGGCTCTCTCGCTCGAGAAGGCGCGCCGGATTGCGCCTTCGTTCATTTCCGCCACCGAGGTCGCCATGTCCGCCGTCGCGGCGATGCTGGTCGGTTGGGGCGCATCCGCGGCGCACGTGAAGCGCGCGGAGCGCATGCTCGAGAACGGCGAGAAGAAGGCGAGGGCGTGATGTCGATCGGATGGTTCCTCCTGGGCTCGGCGACCTGGACCGCGAGCGAGTACGTGCTCCACCGCTTCGTCGGTCACGGTCCGAAGCGCACGGTCCCGAGCTCGCTCCTCGCGCGGCTCACGCCGTCGGGCCTGCTCGCGGAGTTCAACCGCGAGCACCTCGCCCACCACGCCGACCCGATGTACTTCGCTTCCACGTCGAGCAAGCTCATGGCGGCGGTCGGCTTGATCCCGGTCGTCACCGGCGCGCTCGCGCCGTTCGTCGGCGTTCGGCGCGCGGCCTCGTTCGGCGTCGGCCTCGCCGCCACCTACGGGGCGTACGAGTTCCTCCACCGCCGGGTCCACACGCATCCGCCGAAGAACCGCTACGGGCGCTGGCTGCGCAAGCACCACCTCGGCCACCACTACGAGAGCCCGCGCAAGAACCACGGCGTCACCTCGCCGGCATGGGACATCGTCTTCCGCACCGAGACGAAGCCCGAGCGCGTCCGCGTGATGCGCAAGACGGCGCCGGCGTGGCTCACGGACGAGAATGGCGCGGTCCGGCCGGAGTACGCCGCCGACTACGAGATCCGCGGCGGAGCGAACGGCGCGAGGACGGGCGCGACGGCGTCGTCTCACGCGCCCGCGGCCTGACCGCCCTCTAGAGAAGCTCGACGCCCCTCGCCACGAGCTCGAGCTTCGCGAGGGGACGTCCGAGCTGCGCTTCCGCCTCGGCCTTGCAGCCCTTGCCGGCGCCCTCCTGATGGTCGCCGCACGAGCCCTCGCTCTCGGACTTCACGAGCGTCGCGAGCACGCGCGCCTTCTTGCCCGAAGCCGATCGCGGGACGAAGAACGCGTGACCGGCCATCTTGATGTGCGCCTCGCCGGCGTCGTCCTTGATCTCCATCCAGCAGCCGCGGTGCTGGCAGACGGCGGTGACGGTCCCCGTGGTCGCGAACGTCTTGCCCGCGAACGCGTCGGGGTTCTTCGCCACGTCGACGAGCGACACCTTCTGCGCGCTCTCGTCGATCGCCGCGCCGAACCGCTCCGCCGGCGCCGCCTTCGCCGTCACGCTCGGCGCCTGCACGGGGCTCGGCTGGCTCGGCGGCGGCTCGGGACGGGCCGGGGCCGTGTCGCAGCCGGAGACGAGGGCGAGAAGGGAGAGCGCGAGGACGACCTTCATCGCCCATGGATCTAGCACTTCTAGAAATGCGCGGTGAACAGCACCGGGAACGCCGCCGTGGGGGCGCGCATCGCCCCCTCCGCGCTCGAGCCGGCGGTCCGCCACGTGGGCGTGCGCACGTAGGCGTCCTTGCTGCCGCCGCCGCCCTTCTGGCTCACGTCGGTGGACGCGCTGTTGATGAAGACGACGATGCCGAGCGCGGTCACCGCGGCGCCGACGATCATGGTGACGAGCCCGGCGTTGCGGACCGACTGGCCGTCGGACTTGTTCTGCTCGCAGCTCGAGGAGTAGCCGGAGCCGGTGTACGAGTAGCAGCTGCGATCGGCCTCGCTCTGACCGACGAGCGCCATCAGCAGGCCGACGTAGGCCGCGGTCGCGCCGGTGCCGGCGACGAAGCCGCCGAGGATCATGCCGCCCGTCGACGGAGGATCGACGACGATGTCCACGGAGCCGCCGGGCGCGGCCTGGAGACGGAACTCCTTGTTCTGCGAGAGCCCGTTGCCCGCGAGGCGATAGGTGTCGCCGATCGGGAGCTCGAGATCGCACGGCGAGCTGCACGCCTGGACGAACGAGGACGTGCCCGGCGCCCGGCGGTAGAGGATGACCTGCTTCGGCGCGGTGATGTGCACGCGCGCGAGCGGTCCGATCATCGGCGCCGGTGCGGCCGGCGTCGGCGCCGGGGTGGAGGCTGTCGGCGCGGGAGGGACCGCCGTCGAGGCGACGATCACGCGATCGACCTCCGGCCAGGGGATGCGCTTGGTCTCGTTGCCCGGAGCGACGAGGACGGTGACGTGGTCGCCAGGCACGATCTCGGTGACCCGCCCGCGATAGAGGCCGCCGTTGCGGAGATGCACCGCATCGACGGTCGTCGAGGCGGTCGCCGTCGTGGCCCCGGAGGGCGGCGGCAGCGGGGGGACCTCGTCGTCCGCGTACGCCAGAGACGGGACGAGCAGCGCAGCCACCACGCTGGCGAGGATTCCGACGCGCCTCATCAAGACCTCCGCCTCATCAAGAGCTCCGACATGCGCTCGCGCCGCCACGGGGCAGGGGAGCGAGCGGCGGCCCTACGAAGCACGTCCCGGGCCACCTGAAATCCTCGAATACCACGCCCGGTCTTCCGCGTACCTCCTGACATCGCGGTCCTACCGGCCGGCCCGCCTGTTGATGAGCGTTGACGGGGGACCGTGAGCGCCGGGCCACACCCTCGGGCTGGACAGCGGCGCCGGCGCGCGGGACGATGTTCGATCGTGGGGAGCATGTTCCGGTGCGTCGGGATCCTCGTGGCATGCGCGGTCTGCGCGTGCAACGCGATCACGGGCGCGGACGGTCTGTCCACCGATCCCGCCGGCAGCGAGTCGGACCTCGCCCCGTCGCGCACCCATCGAGACCCGGGATCGTCGAGCGGCGATCCCGGGACGGGCGGCAGCACGTCGTCGAGCTCCTCGTCGTCGGGAGGGACGGGCCTCGATCCCGATGGCGGCCTGCCGGCCGACGGCGGCTCCGACGCTCCGTCCGGAGACGTCGCGTTCTTCGATCCGTTCGGGCGGCCCGACTCGCCGTCGATCGGCAACGGCTGGCTGGAGAAGACCGATCGCTTCGACATCGCCGGGGGCACGGTGCGGCAGAGCGGCGTCGGCTCGTACCGCGATCTCATCGTGCGCCGTCCGGCGGCGGAGGACGTCCTCGACGTCGAGCTGAGCGTCGACGTCGTGAACGACAAGAAGGACGGCGATCCTGGCCTCTACGCGCGCATGCAGCCGGGCTCGGACACGCCGAACCAGCTCACCTCCTATACGATGTACGTGTACACGGACTACGCGTACATCGATCGCGACGACGGCACCGGCGGGACGGAGCTCGCCTCGGCGGCGATCGCGCCCGCGCTCCCGCTCGGCGCGAAGTACTCGCTGACCTTCCGCGTCACCGGCACGAACCCCGTGAAGCTCGAGGGCACCGTCAGGGATGCCGCGGGCAACGTCGTCGCATCGTTCGGCGCGCAGGACGGCTCCGCGAAGCGGATCGCGACGCCCGGCGGCGTCGGCTTCGGGTCGGGCGACGCGGACGGCGCACGCTTCGACGATTTCCGCCGCGCGGTCCCCTGACCCGCGCTCGATCCTTCAGGGCACGAGCGACAGCACCTTCAGCTCGGCGATGTTCACGCGGTAGAAGGCGCCCCCGGACCCGCCGGTGCCGCCCGTGTAGTCGGCGAAGTGCGAGAACGCGGACATGTTGACCGCGTTCTCGTCGTCGAGGACGCGGACGCGGTACTCGGTGCCGGACGTCAGGTTGGCCCGCACGAACGACGAGTCTCCCCACGAGTCCCAGGTCCCGCGCTGGGGCATGACGAGGTAGCCCTGGCCGACGGGAGCGCCGCCGGCGGTGGGCTCGACGACGACGCGCTTGATCGCGCACGTGATGCCGGTGTTGAGCGCGCCCGAGCCGTTGCCGTAGAGCGCCTGCACGAGGTGAGCACCGGTCCGCGACGCGGTGAACGTCGCGCTGATCGAGTGGCCCGGATCGCCCCAGGACTCGTAGAACGATCGCCCGTAAGCCGACGCGAACGAGCCGCCCGTCGCGGTGAAGCTCGTCGAAGGGATCGAGGTGATGCGCGCCGCGCCGCTGCCCCAGAAGCACGCAGGGCGGGCGCGCTGCGAGACGTTGCCGCTCGCCACGTATCTCGTCTCGATGGTGTAGCAGTGGCTCGGCGAGGCGTCGCCGTTCGTGCTCGCGTCCTGCCACGAGGTCGTGGAGCCGGAGAGCGCGTCGGCCACGCGCGCGCCGTCGCGGTAGACGGCGAAGGTGACGTCGGCCGCGGCTTCTCCGGCGCGATCGAGCCCGAGAGTGATCTTCCCACCGGGCGCGGTGAGCGACGTGATCTCCGGCGTCCGCGGCGCGAAGATCGAGCGATAGTCCGAGGTGTCCGTGATCGTCTTCACCTGCGCCGCGGGCGTCGCATCGCCGAGCTCGACCTCGACGAGGTTGCGAGCCTCGAGCGCCGTCTCGTCGATCGCGCCGTCGTCGACCGCCGTGCCGTTCAGACGGACGGACGTGACGCGATAGGCGCCGCCGCCCGACGACGACGCGTCCTTGGGCAGGCGTACGACGATGCTCACCTTCTTGCCGCGGAAGGGGAGGTTGTTGAGGACGAGCGAGTCGCTGGTGGGGAAGAGCGACCGGCGCAGGCCGCGGGTGACGAACGGCGCCACGCGAAGGCCCTTCTTCGTCGCCTCGAAGCCGAAGAGGGCTCCGTGCACCATGCCGACGTAGCCGGCGACGCTCCAGAGCTGCCGCTGCGAATTCACGACGGGGCCCGAGTACGCCCCGTCGTCGAGCCACGCCTTGCCCGTGACGAGCTCGAGGTTCTCCATGTTGGAGAGGTTTAGCGCGGCGCCGCGCACGAGCGAGTAGACGCCGTTGTCGAAGGCCGCGTCGTTGCCCGCCTTGCGCGCTGCCTTGACCCAGTAGGCGGTGACGAACGGCCAGATCGCGCGGTTGTGATAGATCGCCGTCTCCTTCTGCTCCGGGAAGATGACCGGCGGTCCCTTCGGCAGCGTCGGATAGCTCGCGAGCGCGTCACGCGCCTGCTCCGGCGTGGCGGCATCGTAGAGGACGGCGAGCGACGTGCCGAGGAGATCGAAGCGCCGTGCGGGCGCGCGATCGAGCGACGTCGTCACGTACGTCGAGAACTGCTTGTCCTCGGCGAGCCACAGCTTCGTGCGGATCGCGACGCGGAGCGCGTCCGCCTTCGCGCGGAAGTCCGCGGCGGCGGCCGCGTCGCCCTTCTCGTCGGCGAGCTCGGCGCCGGTGACGAGCAGCGCGAGGTGACCGACGTTCGTGGAGAGCGACTTGCTCGAGCCGATGTGCACGAGGTCGGGAACGACCCATCCGGGGTAGCTCTGCTCGCGCCAGTCGAGGAACGACTGCTCTCCGCGGTACAGGCCGTCGTCCGGATCGAACGCGACGGCGCGATCGTGTGCGGCGGTGTTCGTGATCGCCTCGAGCGCGCGACCCGCGAGCTCGGCGCGCGCATCGCCCGTGAGGTGGTTGAGCAGCTCGCGCGCTCCGATCGCCCAGACGACGCGATCGGTCGAGATCGGGTAGCTGCCGCCCGTGCCGGTGTCCTGCACGATCTCGAGGCCCGTCCCGCCGCGGCGCTTCGAGAGCTTGAACTCGAGCGAGTTCTTCGCGCGGACCGGATCGATCCACGAGAGCCCGAGATCGACGGCGTACGACGTGTCCCGCGTCCAGACGTACGTCCACTTGCGTCCGGTCTCGAAGCAGCCGCCCGCCGGGCAGGGCAGGGGCGCACCGTTGCGGAACGCGCCGTCCTGGATCGAGTCGACGCTGTTCTCGCCGGCCTCGTCGAGCGCGAGCTGATAGAGCGCGTCGAAGAGCGGATTGTGGGTCTGGACGCTCGGACGATCGGGCTTCTCCGTGACGGTGCGCGGGCTCGCCGGGATGTCGTCCCGCCGGTCGGCGGTGCTCGCGAGACGGAAGCTCCGCGTGCAGCCGGCGCCCGTCACCTCGACGGTGCCGCGCCCGATGCCGTCGTCGATCGTCCGTGCCGCCTCGGGCACGTCCGCGCCGTCGGCCTCGATGCACTCGGGCGTGGCGACGCCGCCCTCGATCGACCCGCCTTCGCCCGAGCTCCCGTCGCGGCCGCCGTCGGCCGTCCCGTCTCCGCCGGGCCCGGCCGCGTCGTCGGAGGAGGAGCTGCATGCCGCGGCGCCGAGCGCGATCGACGCGACGAGGAGCGATGCGACGAGGATGGGCTTCTGCATGCGTACGTCCGGCTCCCTCACTTGGCCACGAAGATCGCCGCCTCGCCGGCGCCGAGCGAGATCTCGACGCTCGCGCCCTGCGGCGTGGCGGTGCCGGTGCCGAGCGCCGGCGACCACGTCACGCCCGTCGGCGCGCCAGACGAGAGCGACCCGAGGCCGACGGTGCGCGTGACCGCTCCCCCCCGGTTGATCGCCACGAGCGCGAGGTCCTTGCCGCCGGCGTCGTACGCGTAGATCCAGAGGTCGCCGTCGTCGCCGACGAGCGTGACGCGCTTGCCGCGGCGGATCGCCTTCGACGACGTGCGCGCGGCGCCGAGCTTGCGCACCCAGTCGCGCAGATCGATCTGCTGCTGGGTGAGCGCCGCCGCCTGCGTGCCCGGCTTGCTCATGCCGAGCGGCGCGAGCTCGGGCTCGGCGAAGATCATGTTGCGGCGCATGTCGGGATCGCCGCCGCCGGCGAAGGCGAGCTCGTCGCCCATGTAGAGGTAAGGGATGCCCGGGATCGTGTAGAGCACCGTGAGCGCGCGCTTCAGCTTCGTGTAGACCGCGGGATCCGAGTACGAGAGCGGCGGCAGCTGATCGTCGCGGCATCCGCTCGCCCACGTGCACGAGAGCTTCGGATCCTTCGCCGCGATGCTCGCGATGCGCGGGTTGTCGTGCCCGTTGAGGAAGCGGACGTGCTGGGCGCTCGGCTTGTAGCGGCTCTCGGCGTAGGCGATCGCGGCCTCGACGTCGTTCAGCGCCATGTCGCCGTTCACCAGCCCGTCGGCCATCCAGTGACGCGTGGGGAAGTCGAACTGCCCGTCGAGCGCGTTCGGGCCGGTGTACGCGTCGATCCAGGCGTAGCCGTCGCTGAAGGACTCGCCGAAGAAGTTGCCCGAGTCGCCGCCGCCGACCGCGGTCTCGCCGACCATGAAGATGCGCGCGCCGCCCTGCTCGAAGCGCCGCGCGAGCTCCGCGCGCATGTCGTAGACGCTGTTGGCCTCGACGTGCTTCACCGCGTCGACGCGGAAGCCGTCGAGGTCCATCTCGGCGATCCAGCTCACCGCGTCGGCGATGAACTGCTTCTCCGCTCCGGGCTGGTTCCAGTCGATGTCCGGCAGGTACGGCTGGAACATGCACTCGAACGGCTTCTCGCTCCAGCCGCAGCCCGCCGTCCCGCACTGGCATGCCGTGCGGAACCACGAGGGGTGCTGAGCGACGTACTCGTGGTCCTTGTGGACCTGGTTGTTGATGAGATCGAGCAGCACGCGGATCCCGCGCTTGTGCGCCTCGGCCACGAACGCGCGCAGCGCCGCGTCACCGCCGAAGCGCGGCTC
>WBZO01001766.1_pt1 | contig 20396 bp, 5 predicted proteins | sample 5204261 | NCBI WGS metagenome assembly WBZO01 (sample SAMN12412400, study PRJNA552823) | activated sludge metagenome | isolation source: activated sludge from anammox sidestream of wastewater treatment plant... | place: USA: North Carolina | collected 2017-09 | reverse complement strand
GAATCGCGACCATCATCTCCACCGAACGCTCCAGGCAAACGCCAACCAGCGTTTCCGGCCCCACGCCACGCGCTCGCAGGTAAGCGGCCAGTTGATTCGCGCGGGCGTTCAACTCTCGATAGGTCAACTTCTCTTCTTCAAAAACAACAGCGATGGCGTTGGGAGTTCGCTCCGCCTGAGCCTCGAACAAACGATGCAGGCGCCTGTCTTCGGGAAATTCTTTCGCGGTCTCGTTCCATTCGATCACCAATTCGCGCCGCTCGGCTTCGGCCAACAGCGGCAAATCAGAGAGGCGTTGTTCGGAGTTGGCCAGGATGCCTTCCAACAATGTCTGGAAGCTCGCCTGCATCCGCCGTATCGCAGCGGCTTCAAAACGACGGCGGTCATAAGTGATTCCCACTCCGACGCCCGTCGGGCCTGGCTCGATCACCACCGTGAGCGGATAGCCGGTGACGGTGGCGTAATGAGTCGAAAAGCTGATCTCCGGGCTTTCTTCCTGATGTCCCAAACGGACGCCCATCGTCGGGTTTTCAAAAACGACGATGCTTTCAAACAGCGGCGTCCCTCGCGGCGCCTCGCTCCATTCCTGAACTTTGACAAGCGGGATGTGTTCGTGCCGGCGCGCCTCGATTTGCCGCGCTTGCAATTGCTCAAGCCAGGACAGGACAGAAGCCTCCGGCGATATTTGCGCGCGCACAGGCAACGTGTTGATGAACATGCCGATCATTGATTCCGACCCAGCCAGTTCAGCCGGTCGGCCTGAGACGACTTCTCCGAAAATCACATCCTGCTCGCCGCTGTAACGACCGAGCAGCAACGCCCACGCGCCTTGCGCCACCGTGTTCACCGTCAACCGATGCCGCCGGGCGAATGCGTCCAGCTTTTCAGCCGTCTCTTTTGAAAGATGAATCTGAAGCGATTCGTAATCCTCTTGTCGCGCGGCCCTCTCGCCATTCGTTCCGTTTGATCCAAGAGTGATCGGCGTCGTGAATCCTTTCAACGCCTTTCGCCAGAAAGCTTCGGCTTCGGATTGATTCTGACGTTTGAGCCACGCGATGTAGTCGCGATAGGGGCGGCTCTTTTCCAACTGCGGTTTTTGTCCCTGACAGAAGGCTTCGTAAAGCGTGATGATCTCGCCGAGGATCAAGGAAACCGACCATCCATCGAGCAACAAGTGGTGATAGCTCCAGATGAACTCGCTGACCTCTTCCGACATTCGGATCAGCGTCAGACTCTGAAGCGGCGCGCAGGTGAGATTGAAACCTTTCGACAATATCTCCCCCAGATGAACCTGCAATCGCTCTTCCTGCTCGGCGCCTCGGACGCCGCGCCAATCCAGCAATTCCAGCGGCGTCCTGACCTCGCGGAACACGGCCTGCAACGGTTCAGGCGTCTCTTCCCAGACGAAAGCCGAGCGCAGCGCGGGATGCCGCTCCACCACTTGCCGCCAGGCTTGCTCGAACGCCGCGACATTCAGGTTTCCACGGATCGTGTACCTGAGACGCTCGACATACATCCCGGATTCCGGGGCGTATAGCTCGTGAAAAAGCATTCCCTGCTGTAGCGGCGACAGCGGATATAAATCTTGAATTTCCATACTCATCTATACATTGGGACAGCCGCGCAACTATCAACTTTCAACTATCAACTATAAATTGTTTTCAGCAGCCAGAATCACGTTGGAAAGACAGTTTATAGTTCATAGTTGATGGTTGATGGTTGACTTGCTGTCCCAATCTTTTGCGCTTCGATTTAGTCCTTTGCGTTCGGGTCGGTTAAGTTGCCGAGCGCGCCTTGTTGAATATGGCCATCAGGCCGTCAAGCTGTTGCTGGCTCACATTCGCCAGCGGAAAATCCGAAGGGGTGTAACCGCGCGTTTCCTGGCTCTGGCAATGCGCGATCAGCCCGCGCAGCGACTCGATGAAATCCTGAGCCACGCGTTCAACCGTCGCGCGGTTATGCATGTTCTCGCTGTACGTCCAATCCAATCGCAGCCGCCCTCGATGCGTGGCGCCGCTGATTTCCAGTAAATGACTGCGGTCTCCTCGCGGGCTGCGTAACGCGCCTGTAGCGCCCTGGCTCGGCGCGAACGGTGAAGTCTCCGGCAGAACCTGATCGAACTGGCCCAGGTAGCTGAATCTCACTTCAGCTTGAGGCATCTCTCGCAGTCTCTTCGTAATCTCTTCATCACCGCTCAGATAGCGCAACATGCCGTAACCAACGCCGCCTCCGGGAACGCGGCGCAATTGTTCCTTGATCGCCTTCAACGCTTCGCCCGGATTGTCGCTCTCACCCAATTCGAGCAGCATCGGATAGACCGCTCGGAACGAACCCACCGTATGCGACAGGTCAAGGCCCTCGACAACGGCTTCGCGTCCGTGATCTTCCAGTTCGATCAGCAGCGAGCGATCATCTGTCCATCGAGAAAATGATTGCGCGAGGGCTGTCAACAGCAGGTCATTGACCACAGCGTGATAAGCCTGCGGAGCTTCGTGCAGCAAGGCTTGTGTCTCCTCGACATCAAGTGAAATTGAAACGACGTTCGCCGACGCTTCGGTGTTCGCTCCCGAAGCGCGGTCTACCGGCAAACGCGCCGCTCGCCCGCGTGATTCAGCTAACCAGTAATCAGCCTCTTGCCACAACGCGGGCGATTGCGCGTACTCCGTCAGACGCTCGGCCCATTGCTTGAACGAACTGGTTTTGGGTGGAAGCTGAATCGCTTCTCCACGCGCCAGTTGCTGGTAAGCCGCGTCCAGATCGGATAACAAAATCCACCACGAGACGCTGTCAATGACCAGGTAATGCGCGACGATCAGCAATTGATCCGCCTTCCCTGGCCCAAGTTCAAAAAGAGCGAATCGCGCGAGCGGGCCGCTGCTGAGATTCAGGCTGGCTTGCAATTCGGCGGCTTTCGTCTTGATGGCGGATTCCTGATCCTCCGCAGGCGTCCGCGACAAATCAATCCGCGTGAATGGAACCGTGTCATCAGTTCCTGCGTTGTGTTGCCGCCAGCCCGATTCAGTTTGTTCAAAACGCAATCGCAGCGCGTCGTGAAGCTCTACAAGCTTCCGAACCGCCATCTCCAACAAGGGCGCGTCAATGTTTTGCCGCGCCTCGAAGAGCATCGCCTGATTGAAATGATTCGGCTCCGGCAGATTCCGTTCAAAGAACCATCGCTGGCTCGGCGCGAGCGGAACCGGCCCCGTCACCGGCCCCTGATCGGTCTGCGCCGGCTGGGCGGCGCCGAGGGATGCGGCCAATTCGGCGATGGTCTGATTCTGGAAGAGTTGTTGCGGCGATAACTGATAACCCGCTCGTTTGAACCGGGCGATCATTTGAATGCCGACTACGGAATCGCCGCCCAGCTCGAAGAAGTTGTCGCGGACGCCGACCTGCTCGATGCCAAGCGTCTCCTGCCAGATCACGGCCAGCGTCTGTTCCAGTTCGTTGCGCGGCGCGACGTAATCGCTTTGCACATCGGGCCGCGCGTGTTTGGGCCTTGCGACTTCAAGCTTCTCGATGTCTTCCGTCAATCGCATCTCTCTCACGGCCTGCGATTGTCGGATCGCGGCCAATAGATCGTTGTGCGAAACGACAACCTGCGGCGACGTGTTGTGAGCCAGAATCCGGCTGAACGCCTCGACGCCTTCACGCGGCGACATTCCTTCGTCGAGAATTTCCTGCCCGGCGCCGCTCGCGCCAGCGGTTTCGACCTTGCGGCGGTTTGCGCCCGTTTGCCTGCGCGATTCCTGACCGCTTATCGCCTGACTGCCGATTGCCTTGATTGATTCAGCGACTTCGCGCACCCGTTTCTGGCTGAACTCGTCAACCTCGACCAGTTCCACGCCGTCTTCGTTCATCAGGACGACATCGAAAGTGATCGTCTCGAACAGCGGGTCGTCATTCGGTTTGTATCTGGCGTAAGCGTAAACCCTGGCGGGCAACGGCTGCCTGATGCGCAGCCCGCGATATGACATCGGCAGATGCACGCCTTCGGCAGCCAGAAAAACTTTGGCCGTGAAATTCGCCCTGTCGAGCAAGGCCGGATGCAGCTTGTATGTTTCGACATCGGCGGCGAAGGCTTCGGGCAATTCCAGCAAGGCGACAAGTTCGTTGTGGCCGATGAAGACGTGTTTGATGCTCTGCCATCTAGGCCCCAGGTCTTCGTAAGTCACGATCGGGTTGTCGTCGGCGATGACGACTTCGCTGACGTTGCATTTTTCGATCAAGGCTCTGATGTCGTGACGCTTCGGCGGTTCCGGTTCAGTCAATCGCGCTTTGCCGATCACGAACTCCATCCAGGTTTCATCGCCGCCCGACGGCATTTTGCTCAAGACGCGGAACTCGAATTCGTCTCCGTTCTTCTCGATCACGGCTCGAACTTCTCTGGTCTCGTCTTCTCTGACGGGCAGCGCCGAGAGGAAAAATACGTCGCGCAACTCTACGTCGCGGCCATTCGCGCGCCTCTCCAACGCGGCGCGAACCATTTCGAGATATGTCGTTCCCGGAATGATCGGCTGGCGCACGATGCGGTGATCGTCCAAAACCCAGTGAGTGGCGACGCTGAATTGCGTTGAGTAGGTTTCGCGTTCCGCCGTCTCTTCAATGCATCTGGCCAGCAACGGATGCCCGATCTCTCTGACTGTGTTTGGTTGCTGATTCGCCCTGACTCCCAACTGCGCCAGCGTGTCAACGCGCATTCCCACTTCCTGCCAACCGGCCCAGTTGATCGAGACGGTGAATGTGTCGCTGGTGGCGTTGTGGTAATGAGCGAAGGCGTCAAGAAACGCGTTGGCGGCGCAATAATCGGCCTGGCCGAATCCACCGAGGATCGAACTGCGCGAAGAACAGAGCGCGAGAAAATCCAGCTTTTGATCTTTGAAGATTTCTTCGAGCGCGCGAGTCCCCTGAATTTTTGGAGCAAGCGCGCTGGCCATCGCTCCCGGCGTCTTCAACTGAATCATTCCGCCGCCGGCTACGCCCGCCGAATGGATCACGCCGTGAATCGGGCCGAATCGCTCGCTCGCTTGCGCGACGGCATCACGCATCCGAGCTTTGTCGGACACATCGGCGCTCAGAACCAGAACTTCCGCGCCAAGATTTTCAATGGCCCTGAGCCTGCGAATTTTGTAACTCACCGCGTCCTGTTCATCGTGCGCGGCCAGCCATTCATCCCAGACTTCTCTTTCGGGAAAAGCGGAACGCCCGGTCAAAATCAGTTTTGCCTGCGTCTCGCGCGCCAGATATTCCGCCAGCTCAAGACCGATCCCGCCCATCCCGCCTGTGATCAGATAAGCGCCGCCCGGCCGCAGCCGCAGCGAGCGATTAGCAGAAGCGCGCAGCGGCATCGGCTCAAAAGTCTGTGACCAGCGATGATGGCCGCGATAGGCGATCACAATTTCAGACGGCTTCGAACTGATGTTGAATTCAGAGATGAGTTGATCAATCAATCGCTCGCTCGGCCAGCTTCTCGAATCACGCAGATCGAGATCAACGCTGCGGCAGGCGATGTTCGGGTATTCCTGCGAAATCGCCCGGCAGGCGCCGATGGCCGCCGCTTTCTCAGGATAAAGAACCTCGCCGCCAACCACCTCCTGCATGTTGTTAGTGACGATTTCAATTTGGAGTTGATCGGTTACTTTTTCCGCGCCAATCGCCTGGGCCAGCAACAGCAGGCTGTGGAAGCCGTGATTGAGCGTCTGCTCAGGCTCCGCATCTCGCGCGACTCCCCACAGATGAACTATTTTTCCGGGAAGCTTATTGCGCGATTGCAGCGATTGCAGCAACGCTTGATAGCCGGCGCCTTGTCGCGGATTGATCGTGTATGCGCCATCGCCGCGTTCGCCGAACTCTTCTGCTGTGGCCGCGCTGATAACGTCATGCCCCATCTCTTTCAGCCTGCGCGCCAATTGATCGCCCAGCCCGCACTCATCAACGAACAGCAGCCAGCAAGTTGGCGGTTGCGCCGGTTCAACAGGCGAAGGCGGCGCCGATCTCTTCCACGAAGGCGCATAAAACCAATCGGCGATGTCCGGCTTCTTGAGCAACGCCGTTTGCGTGTTCAGGCTTCCGTATGCCTGAGCGCGCGCTTCCACCCAGTAACGCCGGCGCTCGAATGGATATGTCGGCAGCGACAAGCGGCATCGTTGCTGGTGTGCGTAATACCCGGCCCAGTTCACTTCTACGCCAGCGACCCAGAGCCTGCCCAGCGTCGTCAGCAGGAACGCGGAATCAACATTTTCAACCAGATTTTCCGGCAAACTTTCCTGGCTTTGCTTATTCGCATCTTGTGCCTGCGGCGGCGGCGCCTGCGGCAGCGAAGTCAGCACGATCTGTCCGGCGGCTCTGTCGGGGCTCCATCTGACCAGAGTCATCAACGTCTTGCCCGGGCCGACTTCCAGCAAAACCCAATCCGGCTCCTTGACCAGTTCCTGCGCGCCATCGGCGAATCGCACGGTGTGGCGCAGATGGCTGGCCCAATAATTCGGATCGGTCGCTTCATCGGCTCTGATCCAGGCGCCGGTGACGTTGGACAGATAAGGTATCTTCGGCGGACTCAGCTTGATCTTTTTCACTTCTTCGGCGAACGGCGCAAGAATCGGATCCATCATCTGCGAATGAAAGGCGTGTGAGGTATGCAACCGGCGACAACCCAATCCCTGCTCCGTCAGCCGCCGTTCCAATTCAACTACGGCGTCAGTCGGGCCGGCGACAGCGCAAAGCGACGCGCCGTTGACCGCAGCCAGCGAAAGCCCTCGCTTGAGAAGCGGCTGCACATCTTTTTCCGGCAGCGGAACCGAGAGCATCGCGCCTTCCGGCAGGCTCTGCATCAACCGCCCTCTCGCGGCCACCAGCGACAGCGCGTCTTGCAGCGAGAAGACGCCCGACAGACAGGCCGCCACGTATTCTCCGATGCTGTGGCCGATCATCGCCTGAGGGCGCACGCCCCACTCCATCCACAACCGCGCCAGCGCGTATTCGATCACGAACAACGCGGGCTGCGTGACGCAGGTCTGTTTCAATCTCTCCGAGGCTTCTTCGATCCGATCCTGACCGGGATAAAGCGCATCGCGCAGATCGAAACCAAGATGCGGTTTGAGAATCTCGCAGCATTGCGCGACCTGTTCGCGGAACGCCGGTTCCACTCGGTAAAGGTCCAGGCCCATGTTCACGTACTGCGCGCCCTGCCCCGGAAACATAAAGACCACCGGACGCTCTTTCGCTTCCTGAACGCCGGTGTAGACGCGTCGTGGGTCTAATGTCTCAAGCGATGTGACCGCGTCGCCGCCGTCGCGGCAAATGACCGCGCGCCGCTGGCCGAAGGCTTTTCGTCCGACTTGCAGCGTGTAGGCGACGTCGGCGAAATTGGCTTCCGCGTGATGATTCAGGTATTCAGCCAATTGCGCGGTCGCGCTCTCCAACGCGGAGTTCGTTCTGGCTGAGAGCAGCAACAATTGCCACGGCCTGCTTTCGCCGGAGGGTTCCATTTCGGGAGCTTCTTCGAGCACGACGTGAGCGTTGGTTCCGCCGAGACCGAAAGAGCTGACTCCGGCGCGACGCGGCGTCTCGCCTCTTTTCCATTCGCGCAATTCGGTGTTGACGTAAAACGGGCTGTTCTCGAAATCAATCCTGGGGTTGGGTCGTTCGTAATGCAGGCTGGGTGGAATCTGTTTGTGTTTCAAAGCGAGCACGGTTTTGATCAATCCCGCCACTCCCGCCGCAGTGTCCAGATGTCCGATGTTGCTCTTCACCGCGCCGATGGCGCAGGAGCCTTTCTCGTCAGAGCCGTCGCGAAATGCCCGTGTCAGGGCTTCGATCTCAATCGGATCGCCGAGAGTCGTCCCCGTCCCGTGAGCCTCGATGTAGCTGATCGTTTCAGGCCCGACTCCGGCTACAGCCATGGCTTCGGCGATAACTTCGGCCTGACCGTCAACGCCGGGCGCGGTGTAACCGACTTTCATAAATCCGTCGTTGTTGATGGCCGATCCCTTGATCACCGCGTGGATCGGATCGCCGTCCGCGATGGCGTCTTCCAATCTCTTCAGGACGACAATGCCGGCGCCGCTGCCCGGCACAGTTCCTTCCGCTCTGGCGTCGAAAGCGCGGCAATGTCCATCGGGAGAAAGAATGCCTCCCTCTTGATGTGTGTAGCCGGATTTTTGCGGAACCGCGATGGTCACGCCGCCAGCCAGAGCCATATCGCATTCGCCGCCGAGCAGGCTCTGACACGCGAGGTGAACAGCCACCAGCGAAGTCGAGCAGGCGGTCTGGACAGTGACGCTCGGCCCGCGCAAATTGAATTTGTAAGAAACCTGCGTGGCCAGATGATCGGTTCGATTGCGAATGGAAGTCTGAAGAGCGCCGACAGATTGTCTGAGACCCGGATTTGAAAACACGTTGACCATCGCGTAAGTGGCTACGCCTACGCCGGCGTAGACGGCAATCGCCCCTTCATATTTCTCAGGGTTGTAGCCCGCGCTTTCCAGAGCTTCCCACGCCGTTTCCTGGAAGAGGCGGTGTTGCGGATCCATGATCTCGGCTTCGCGCGGATTGACGCCGAAAAATGGAGCGTCGAACCACTCGACGCCCTCGATGGCGCCGTGTACTTTGACGTAACTCGGATCGTCGAGCAGCGATTGATCCACGCCCGCAGCCTTCAACTCTTCGTCGGAGAAGAATGAGATCGTCTCCACCCCGTCGCGCAAATTTCGCCAGAACTCGTCTGTGTTTTTAGCGCCGGGAAAACGCCCGGCCAGACCGATGATGGCGACGCCGTCCACTGAATCGTGTTTCTTCGATTTATTCACCGTTCTCCCCCATCCCCAAACTCGGACAAAATCGGAATGATTACTCTGTCACACCTGCGCCCGGGGCTTTTACAAAGTCGTCAGAGAGCGCCTAAAACCCAGAACCTACGAGCCACGACCTATAAATTTTCCTTCGAGGGTATTATCAAGCGATGGTTCGAGGAAAAAATTTATAGGCGTTAGGTGTTCGGTCGTAGGTTTTAGTTTATCGGCAAAAGCCACGACCGGCTTTGCGAAAGCCCTGCGCCTACTGATTCCGCGCTCTTCTTCGCTTCTGAGCGCGGTCGTGAGCTTTTTTAAGCGAAGGCTGCTCGCGCTCTTCATCAGCGAAATACTTGGCGAGCGAGCCGACAGTCGGGTTTCTGAACATCTCGATCAGGGAAATCTCCTTGCTGAAAGCTTCGCGCAGCTTACTGTGAACCTGAACCATAGATAATGAATGACCGCCGAGATCGAAGAAGTTGTCATCCACTCCAACCTTCTCCACCTTCAACGCCTCTTGCCATATCGCGGCGATGGTTCCTTCAATTTTGGTTCTCGGCGCCACGTAAGCCGCGCGCAACTCCGGACGTTCGTTTTCGGGAGCAGGCAGCGCCCGGCGATCTACCTTCCCGTGCCGCGTCAGAGGCAGATTGTCCAGACGGACAAACGCCGAGGGAATCATGTACTCCGGCAGCTTTTCTTTGAGATAGCTTCTCAACTCGCTGATGGCCGATTCACGTCCCCGCGCCAGGACAACATAAGCCACCAAACGTTTATTGCCGGGCGTGTCTTCTCGAACTGTGACCACGCCATCCAGCGCAGCCGGATGCAGCTTCAACGCCGCTTCAATCTCACCCAATTCGATGCGAAAGCCGCGCAGCTTCACCTGATGATCCGCGCGACCCAGGAACTTGATCATCCCGTCGGGCTGATAGCGGGCCAGATCGCCGGTCTTGTACATTCGCGCGCCCGGCGCTTCGCTGAACGGATTCGGAATGAATTTCTCGGCGGTCAAATCCGCTCGGTTGAGATAGCCACGAGCCAGCCCATCGCCTCCGATGTGCAACTCGCCGGGAACGCCGATGGGCACAGGCTTGAGGCGATTGTCCAGCAGAAAAATTTTCGTGTTGGCGATTGGCCGTCCGATCACAGGCTCCGGCGATTCCCGCAATGAACACACCGTCGCGTCCACCGTGCATTCGGTCGGGCCGTAGACGTTATAAAAATTCGTCACGGTATTCTCAGCCAGGAATTTCCAGGCGCCGTCGTCCATCGCGTCTCCGCCCACCAGCGCCAGCTTCGGCGCCGCATCCGGTCTTTGAACCAATCCTGCCGCAAGCAAAAGCTGCAATTGAGCGGGCGTGCAATCGAGCGCATCCAGCGAGTGACGATTCAGATAAGACAACAGCTCATTCCCATCGGGCCGGACTTCATCCGGCAAAATGCAGAGAGTGTGGCCGTAGAGCAGTTGCAGCAGTTGTTTGACCGATGCGTCGAAAGTCAGCGGCGCGTTGAGGCTCACTCGCAAAGGCGAGCGTTGACCGGCGTAAACAGATTGCGCGAGGCCCTGAGCCAGATTCACGACCGAACGATGCTCGATAATCACTCCTTTTGGTTTTCCAGTTGAACCGGAGGTATAGATCACATACGCCAGGTTCGCGGGCGTCGCCTCATTCGCCAAATTCTCTTCGCTCTCTTGCGCGATGATCTCCCAATCGGCGTCGAGAAGGATGACGCGAGTTTGGCTCCCGGTGAACTGTTCTTTCAGCCGCTCCTGAGTTAGCAACGCCGCCGCCTGCGTCTCCGCCAGCATGAACTCAAGGCGCTCTTGCGGAGACGCCGGATCCAAAGGCGCGTAAGCGGCGCCGGCTTTCAGAATGCCGAAGACGCCTATCACCGCTTCAACCGAACGATCGAGACAAAGGCCGACAATGGATTCCGGCCCCACTCCCAGTCGCCGCAGGTATCGGGCCAGTTGATTGGCCCTGGCGTTGAGTTCGGCGTAAGTCAATTGCCGTTCTTTGAAGATCACCGCCAGGTTTTCCGGCGTTTGTTTTACCTGCTCTTCAAAAAGCCGGTGAATGAGTTTGTCTTTGGGATAATCGGCGTCCGTATCGTTGAACGCGGTCAGCAACTGAAAGCGGTCGGCGTCGCTCAGCATCTCCAATTCGCTGATCGGAGTTTCGGCGTCCTCGGCGGCGCTTCTCAAAAGCGTCTCGAAATGGTTTGCCAGACGTTCGACATCTTCGCGGCGGAATCGTTCGGGATCGTAATGAAACTCCGCCGTCATCAGTTCGTCTGTCCGATGGCAGCAGAGCTTGATGTGAAACCGATCCGCGCAACTGATCTGTTTGTGAATTGAAAATGACAGCCCGCCGGCCCGATGCGGCGGCTGATATTCTTCAAACTCGAATCCGGCAGGAAAAAACTGCGGAGCGCCGTCTCCATCCGGGTTCTCGTCCCAGTCAAAATATTCCTGCCATTCGTCAGCGGCGCGTTTGGAAGCCGCGATCTGAGATAAAAGCTCGCTGAATCGAAGCGTCTCCTTGAACTGGCTCCTCATCGGCAGCCATTTGGCGAACAATCCGTGAGCGTCCTGCAACACCTCGTGCCGCCGGCCGTCGGATGCGCAGCCGACGACGATGTCGGCCTGCGCCGTGAATCGCCACAGCAATGTTTGCCAGCAGGCCAGCAGGAAGACCTCGGTCGAGACGTTATGTTTTTCCGCGACCGCCTCGATCCTGGCCGCAATCTCGCCGCCTATCACCAATGTTGAGGAATCCGGCTCGAAGCCATCCTGCTTCGCGCGCTCAATTTCAAAAGGGAGCTGAATGGCCGTGAGCGCCGGAAGATTCTGTTTGCGCCAGAACTCCCTGCCCGCTTCGGCGTCCTCGTCATCGAGCAATTCATTCTGCCACTCGGAGAATTGCAGATACTGCATCGGCTCATCGAGGAGAGTCTCATCGTTCAGGCACGCTTCGTAAGACCGGCTGATTTCGAGAGCCAGATTTTTGAGCGTCCTGCTGTCCGCGCAAATTGAAGGCAAACTGAGAAAGAGAATGTGACGATCAGCGGAGAGCCTCAGCAAAAAGGCCCGCAGTAGCGGGCCTTGACTGAAATCGAACGGGCGGCGCCCATCCTCTCGAAAAAGCTCCTCGATCCTGTCCGACTGCTCTAGCCCGCTCAGATCGCCGGTATGCCACAAAGGCGCGAGATCTTCAGCCACCACCTGAACCGGCAACTTCATGCCAGGCAGAGAGTGAAAAGTGGTGCGGAGAATCTCGTGCCGCCTGACGATTCTATGCATAGCTTCCTTCAGCGCCTCCGGCTTGAGATCGCCTTCGATCAGGAGCGCGGATTGAGCGCGATATGCGGAGCTGCCTTGTTGCAATAACCAGACTCGCCTTTGTTGCGGCGAAAGCCGGAATCCGTTGATTACCTCCTGCCTCATTTCCCGCTTTTCTCCTCTCAGGGCTTTTGCAAAATCGTCAGGGAGGGACTAAAACCCAAAGCCCACAACCTACAACCTATAAATTTTTTCCTCGATGACTCAATCAGGTGATGGTTCGAAGGAAAGGTTAATTAGGTTGTAAGCGTTCGGTGATAGGTTTTAGTTCATATCTATCTGGCCGACCCGGCCTGAAGCGCGCGTTGCGGCTGCCCGAACGAAGAAGGCCAGGCGTATTGCTCAAAATATCGCTCGACTCGCCGGATGGCCTGCTTGCAACGCCAATCGCTTTCATCTCTCACCAGCGAGCGGCTGAAACCGTATTCAGACGGAAAGGCCTGCTCGCTGGAGGAAAAAGCGAGCCATCGGCACAGTGACGACGACGCGGCGCGGCGGGCGTCGAATAACAGCCAGGTGTAATCGTACCGGCCAGGCGCGACGAAGCGTTGATGCGCTTCCAGTATCATTCGCACCGGAATGTCCATCCCGCGATAAGGCTTGAGCACGGCGAGCTGGGTGTAACGCGCAGTGCGAGCTTGCGGGAAGAACTTCAAGCCATAGCTGTCGTGAAGCCGCCGGTCGCCGCTCGTGTCCACCACTGTAAGCGCCGCTATCGGATCCCGCTCAGGCTCAACCCAGGCGAGTAAATTCAAGGCGCTCGCCTCATCGGGCATCCGCAATTGCGCAAGCGCGATCCCCCATTCGCGCTCGAAGACTTCCTGCCGAATTCGAAACATCGCGTCTCGATCTTCGGCGCCCATCGCTGGTTTGATAACTATCTTCATGGCGTTTTCTCCGGTCCATATTTCATATTTCGTATGGCATACAGCGCGTCATGATCCCACCGCCGCGCCTACCGCCTGCTCCCCGACCTCCGCCGTTTCGCGCGCGGCTGTCGAATGTGGGATGGAGGGCGCGGTTGATCTGGCGTCCAGTTGGTTGAGAATCTGCGCCGCAAGATGGGAGAGGTTCGGGGTCTGGATGAGAGCCATGGTCGGCAAATCCATCTTCAACTCGTTTCCGATCCAATGGCTCATCTCGACCGCCATAATCGAGTCAAGCCCGAAGCTGGTCAAAGGCTGCTCGGTGTCCAACTCGGACGTCGCGGCGCCCAGCACCCTCGCCACCTGCTCGCACAGGAGCGAGGCCAACACCTGCCGGCGCTCTTCCGGTTTGGCGGCGAGGATCAAGTTGAGGAGCGAACTGCCGCCTTCCATCCTGGCGCCCGCTGGCGTCTGATCCTGCGCTGCGCGAATGAGGTGGGAAAAGCGCGGCGAAGCAGCCGCGTCGGGCATAAACCTGCCCCACTTTTCCCAGTCAATCCTGATGGCCCCGGCCTGGACAGGGTTTCGTCGCAGCAGGTGTTCCAGCATCGCCGTGGCGTCCGCGATGGATAACGGCGCCAATCCCTGCCGCTCCAAATGCTCGCCTACCTCGCCGTGCCGGGCGAGATAGCCGACTTCGCCGATGGCGCCCCAGTTGATGGCCGTCGCCGGAAGGTTTTGCGCCCGGCGGTAATGCGCCACAGCGTCCAGAAAAGCGTTCGCGGCGCAGTAATTCCCCTGCCCCGGATTTCCGATCAGTGAAGTGACCGAGGAGAAAAGCGCGAAGAAATCCAAAGGACAGTTCAAGGTCTGGGCGTGCAGATTCCAGGCGCCCACAGCCTTCGGCGCCATCACGCTCTTGAAACGCTCCTCGTTGAGTTGGAACAGGAAGCCATCGTCAAGAACCATCGCCGCGTGAACGACGCCCCGCAGCGGCGGCAAAAACCGGTTGATGTTGCTCAGAACATCGGCCAACTGCCCTTCCTGACTGACATCCGCCCGCGCGACGACGACCTCGGCGCCGGCTTGTTCCATCGCTTCAATCGCCGCCCGCTGTTGCGAAGACGCTCCGCTCCTCCCCATCAAAACCAAATGCTTCGCCCCTTGTCTGACCATCCACTGGGCGATTGCCATACCGAATCCGCCCAGTCCTCCGGTGATGAGGTACGTTCCATCAGAGCGAAGCGGGAGAGCCTGATTCAAAGCCGGCGCCACCCACACATCCTGATCCTCCAACGAAAGCACGACCTTTCCGGTGTGCTTCGCCTGAGCCATGTGGCGGAAGGCGCTCACGGCGTCTGAAATGGGGAAGGCTCGATGCGGTACGGGTCGCAAAGTTCCATCCTCGAAATACCGCATCAGTTCGCGGAAAAATTCTCCGGCCACGACGGGCGTTCTCAGGCACAGCCGGGATATGTCAATGGCGAAGTATGACAGGTTGTTCCTGAAGGGCCGCAACCCCAGTTTGCTGTTCTGATAAATGTCGCGCTTGCCGATTTCCAGAAAACGCCCGTAGGCGCCAAGCACCGAGATGCTCTTGGGAATGGCGTCTCCCGACAAAGAGTTGAGGACGACGTCTACGCCCTTTCCGCCGGTGAGATTTATTACTTCATCGGCGAAATCAAGCGACCGCGAATCCATCACGTGATCCACGCCGAGAGAGCGCAGCAGTTCACGCTTTTCATGACTGCCCGCCGTTGCGAAGACCTCAGCGCCGACGTGTTGTGCGAATTGAACGGCGGCCAGACCGACGCCTCCGGCGGCGGCGTGAATCAGTACCCGTTCGCCTTTGCGCAATCGCGCCAGATGATGGAGAGAGTAATAGACTGTTAAAAACACCAGCGGGATTGTCGCCGCTTCTTCAAAGCTGAGATGGGCTGGTTTGTGAACCACCAGATTGGCGTCAGTCTTGACGAAGGCCCCGAAGCAACCGCTGGCCACCGCCATGACATCGTCTCCCACGCGGAATTCATTCACACCAGCGCCTACAGCGACGACCGTGCCCGCGCATTCGCTGCCAAGCCACATCGTTTCGCCGGGGTCATCGGCAGGGTAAATGCCTACGGCCTTCATCACGTCCATGAAATTCAGCCCCGCCGCGTACACCTTGATTTCGACCTCGCCGGGGCCAGGCGCTTCGCGCCGTGTCTCGCGCAGGGTTAAAGCGTCCAACAATCTCGGCTCTGAAATCTCCAGGCGGAAAGGTTGATCCTCAGCAGCCCTGATTCGTTTTTCCGAATCCGCGGCGTTGGCCTTGACCGGCGCGCGGTTCAGCCTGTGGACGTAGCGGAGGCCATCCCGGAAAGCGACCTCCTCTTCGTGATCATCTTCGTGATCTGGCCGCCACAACTCGTCGAAAAGCTGTTGAATTTCTTGTGATGAATCCTTTCCGCTCAGATCCACCATCCGGCAGCGCAGGTTCGGAAGCTCGTTGACGATTACCCTGCCAAGCCCCCACAGCGGAGATTGGGCAATCGCCACCGGCTCGATTTCGGCGCCCGCCGCTTGAGCCTGACGAGTCACCAGGGAGAGGCGGGGAGAGTTCGTCCATTCGCGTTTGGCCAACTCCTGAACTATGCGCAACGCGGCGCCGCATCCTAGATTCTGCGCCGACTCCAGCGAGACTCGCGTCAAATCCTCAGCCTGTACGGGAGGCGGAGCGGCGTCCAAACTCCACAGATGAATCACGCCACGACAGTCAGTGAGATTGGTCTCGACGACCTCAAACAGCTTGCCGATGTCTTCCCTGCGCTCCGGGCAAACCTGGAAGCGGTTTTCGCTGATACGGCGATAATTTTTTCCAGTGAAGATCAGAATCGGATTTTGATTCCGCGCCGCCAGCAAATCCGCCAGCTTCTGCCCGGCGCCGCCGCTGTCCGCGAAAATCAACCAGTTCCCGGGCGCTTCAGGCGACGAAGAGATTTCTTCCTCGACCCGATCCACCGGCGCGGCGGGCTGCCATTCAAATTCATACAACCATTCATTCGAGTCCTCGGAGACTTCAGCCCGCGCCTTTTCCAGAACCTGCACACGAAATCCCTGAATCTCGATCAAGACATTTCCGGCCTCATCGAGCAGCCAAATGTCTCCTTCCAACCCGGCGGCGTTCCGCTCAGTGAGACGGGCATAACTCCACATTTGAGAGCTTTGGCGTCCGTGAATCCGGAGCCGCTCTATCTTCACGGGAAGGTATACGGAGCCTCTGTGGTTATTCACCTCCCCGTCATTAAGCAGATTGCCGAGGAGCGCCTGAAAACATGAGTCAATGAGGGTCGGATGAAATTGGTACTCGTGACAGTCCTCGGCAATCGCTTCGGGGGCGCGGATCAGCGCCAGCGCTTCGCCGTCGCCGCGCCAGAGCCGCTCGATCCCTTGAAAAGACGGGCCTAGTTCGAGGCCGAATCCCCAGAACGCCGGATAGCACAGGTCGGAGATGTCCTGGTCGCAGCGACTACGAATCTTATCCAGAGAAATTTGCTGAGCGGCGCCGCTCTCCTGAGCGAGCTTTCCAGTCGCGTGGCGCATCCACTGCTGCCCGGTGGGCTGCTTTGGGTCTTTTGATCGAGTGTAAATGTCGAAGCAGGACGCTCCCGGATCGAAGATCACCTGCAGCTTCGTCGCCTCACCATCGGCTAAGAAAAGCGCCTTTTGAAACTCGACCTCTTCCAGCGTGTAAGGCCCGGCGCCGAAGACCTCTCTGGCTACAGCCAGTCCCATCTCCACATAGGCCGCTCCGGGGCAAGTCACAACTCCCTGAATCCGGTGGTCGTCCAGATACGGCAGGAGCCGCTTATCCAGGTCAATCTCCCACGATGGCTGGGCCGAAGTCAGACGGCGGCCCAGCAGCGGGTGAATCTGTCGTCCCAGCCTGCTCTGCTCCGATGTTTCGGACTCTTGCCAGTACCGCTCGCGCTGCCAGGGATAGGACGGCAGCCGAACGAATCGCCCGCCTTCGGGATAGAGTTTCTCCCACGCCACCGGGCAGCCCAGCGTGTGGAGCGCGCCGAGTGATCCCAGCATCTGCTCCCGTTCAGCTTCCTGTCGGCGCAGCGACGCGAGGATGGTTCCTTTCTGCCGGTGCTGCGACAGGCATTGAGAGATCGAGCCGGCCAAAACCGGATGCGGGCTTAATTCGACGAAGACGGTATGCCCATCCTCGATAAGCTGATCCATCGCTTCCGCAAAGCGCACGGGATTCCTGACGTTTCGCCACCAGTACTCGGCGTCCAATTCCCGGCCATTGGCGATTTTTCCGCTGACAGTGGAATAGAGCGGGATTGAAGTCGGACGCAGCTCAAGCTCCCGCAGCGATTCCAGCAACTCGTCCCTGAGAGGATCCATGTGGCGGCTGTGATATGGAATTTCCACTTGCAGAAGGCGGCAGTAAACCTGCTCGCGCTCCAAAGATTGCGCGACTTCGGCGAGCGCGTCAGCGTCGCCGGACAAAGTAACGGCCCCGGGGCTGTTGATTGCGGCGATTGAAATGCGGTCTTCATACCCCTTAAGCGCGCGCTCGGCCTCCTGAAGCGACAGGCTGACAGCCATCATCTTTCCTTTCCCGGTCGCCTGTTGCTGTAATCGGCTGCGGTGGTAGATGACGCGGACGGCCTCTTCCAAACTCATCGCTCCCGCCGCGTGAATGGCCGCCACCTCTCCGGCGCTGTGGCCGACGATCGCATCCGGTTCGATCCCCCAGGAACGCCACAGAGCGGCGAGCGCGACTTGAAGCGCGAAATTCGCCGGTTGAGCGATTTCGGCTTCGCCCATTCGTGAGCATGACTCATCAGCCAATAGCTCTTCGAGCAAAGACCAGTTCGCATGCCGCCGGAGCAATTCATCACACCGCTCGATAGCCTCTCGAAAGACCGGTTCCCGCTCCAACAGTTGCCGTCCCATCGCCCACCATTGCGGCCCCATGCCGGAGAAGACGAAGGCGAGTTTGGGACGCTGGCCTGAAACAAGATGGCCGGAAGAGAGTCCGGGACGAGTCTCTCCCGCCAAAAACGCCGTCAGGGTTTCAACAAATTCTTCACGAGAGCGACCGACCAGCGATAACCGGTAATCGTGATGGCTTCGCCTCATGCTGGCGGAGTAGCACAGGTCACGAACCGGCGCCTCAACCGATTCATCAGCCAGAAAACGCTGGTACGCTTGCGCGACAGCCCGAAGCGCCTCGGGGCTGCGAGCGGACAGCGGCAGCAGGAATGCGGAATTCGGAATGCGGAATTCGGAATTCGGATTATCGGTCTCCGCGTCTTCGCTTCTCCTTCCCCATTCCCCATTCCCCATTCCCCATTCCCCATTTGGAACTTCTTCCAACACCGCGTGCGCATTGGCTCCGCCGAAGCCGAAAGAATTCACGCCTGCGCGGGCCGGACGTTTTGTGTCAGGCCACGGCTCCAGCGTTTGTGGAATCCGCAGCCGCAGTTCGTCGAAGGGAATGTTGGGATTCGGCTGCCGGAAGTGCAGATTCGGCGGGATCGCTCGATGCTTCAACATCAATGCGACCTTGATCACCCCCGCGATGCCCGCGCCGGCTTCCAGATGGCCGATGTTGGTTTTGACCGAACCGATCACGCAATGATCTCCGGCGGCGCGTCCCTGGCCCAGCACCGCGCCCAAAGCTCCCGCCTCTATCGGATCGCCGACAGGCGTGCCTGTCCCGTGCGCCTCGATGTAATGCACGTCGCTCGGCTCGATACCGGCCTGCCGGTACGCTTGCCTCAGCATCGCCTCTTGCGCGGCGCGGCCCGGAACCGTGATTCCGCTGGTGTGCCCATCTTCGTTGATGGCGGTTCCGCGAATGACGGCGTAAATCCGGTCGCCGTCCGCCACGGCGTTTGGCAGAGGCTTCAAGACGACGACCCCGGCGCCCTCGCTGCGGGTATACCCGTTGGCGCTGGCGTCGAAAGCCTTGCAGCGGCCATCGGGAGAGAGCATGGAAGCGCGGCTGAACCCGATTGTCGTTTCGGGCTTAAGCAGCGCGTTCGCGCCGCCAACCAGCGCAAGCGCGCATTCCCCGTCACGCAAACTTCTCGTCGCCAGGTGGAGCGCAGTCAGCGATGAGGAACAGGCCGTGTCCACCGCGAAGCTCGGCCCACGGAAGTCGAAGACATAAGAGATGCGGTTGGCGGCGATGCTCATCGCCCCGCCCGTGTTCGTGTGAGCGTCAATGAATTCGCGATCATTCAGACCGTGATGAATCTCCTGGTAATCCATTGTCGAAACGCCGATGAACACTCCAACCGGCGCGCCGGCCAGCCGTTCAAGCGTCTGACCGCCGTCCTCCAACGCCTCCCAGGCGACCTCCAGCAGCATCCGGTGTTGAGGATCAATGTGCGAGGCTTCACGAGGAGAGATGCCGAAGAAGCGGGCGTCGAAATGATCAATGCCTTCAATGAAACCGCCCCAACGTGAATTGATCTTGCCAGGCCGGCTTGAATCCGGATGGTAGAAAACCCGGCTGTCCCAACGGTCGGCTGGAACTTCGGTGATCGCGTCCAGGCCGTTTCGCTGCAATTCCCAGAAGGCCTCAGGGCTGTTGGCGCCTCCCGGAAACCGGCAGCCTATTCCGATAATGGCGATGTCGAGTCTGTTACTCGCATCGGAAAATTTTGATTCACTATCCATATGATTCGCTCCTCCGATATCGGCGGCGCAGGTCATCAACCTGCGCCGCCGATCTTGATTGTTTCAGGGTGTCGCAACGCGACCTGATGGCTTCTTATCCGAGATTGATCGCATCCCTTTGTTCCATAGCGCGCTCCCGGCTCTTCTGAAAAGATGGCTGACCATCCTGCTCCCGGCTCAAATACTCGGCCAGCGAGCTGATGGTGGGATATTTGAAAAGTTCGATCATGGGTAGCTCGCGGTTGAAAAGTTCCTGCATTTGAGTGTGGGCCTTGGCCAGCATCAACGAATGCCCGCCCAGGTCGAAAAAGTTGTCGTGTATGCCAACGCTTTCGATGCCCAATACCTTTTGCCAAATATCCGCGAGCGCCTGTTCCAGATCGTTCCGGGGCGTCACGTAGCCGGCGTCCAGCTCAGGCCGCGTCCTTTCAGGCGGCGGCAGCGCGCGGCGATCCACTTTGCCGTTAGGGGTCAAGGGGAAGGATGGCAGAGTTACAAAAGCGGACGGGATCATATAGTCCGGCAATCGTTCCCGCAGCAGGTTCCGCAGTTGGCTGATGTTCGGGGAGGCGCCTGGTTCCGTTATCAGATACGCCACCAGGCGCCTGTCTCCCGGCGCGTCTTCCCTCGCCAACACCACTACATCCCGTATATTTGATTGCTCTCTCAAAACGGCCTCAATCTCTCCCAACTCGATCCTGAATC
>WBZO01003037.1_pt1 | contig 20398 bp, 12 predicted proteins | sample 5204261 | NCBI WGS metagenome assembly WBZO01 (sample SAMN12412400, study PRJNA552823) | activated sludge metagenome | isolation source: activated sludge from anammox sidestream of wastewater treatment plant... | place: USA: North Carolina | collected 2017-09 | reverse complement strand
GCCGCAACCAGCCGCGGCGCGCCGCGTGGTGCGCGAGCACGCCGAAGAGCACCGCGAGCCCGGCGTGCCAGACAGCGATGCCGGCAGTGGCCAGCACCACGAAGCGCTCGGCCTTCTCGCCGCCCGCCTCGCGGCTGCCCAGCGCGAGCTGCAGCCCGGCCAGGAACAGGATGGCGCCGAGCACGGCCGGCGGCACCAGCGCGAACAGCAGCGTCACCGCGTCTGCGAAGAACACGCCTACCAGCAGCATCGTCGCGCCGAAGATCAGCGGCGCGCGCCCGCTGCGTGCGCCGAAGCGCATCTGTGCGGCCATGCCGCCGGTACCGTGGCACAGCGGAATGCCGCCCAGCGCACTGGAGGCGAGATTCATCAGGCCGGTGGACAGTGCCACCGTGCGTTCGCTGGTCGGGCGATCGGGAAAGCGCCGGTTGTTCTCGTCGACGATCGCGAACAGCGCGTTGCCGAAGGTGAGCGGCAACTGGGGCAGCGCGAGCAGCAGCAGGCCGAGCTCGAGCGCGCGCCAGGACAGCTGCGGCCACGCCAGCGTGGGCAGCGACAGCGCGGGAATCCACTGAGAGGCGTCGAGGCCGGCCGGGCGGCCGGCAACGAGGCTGGCTGCGGCACCGCCGAACAGCAGCAGCAGCATCGTCGGAATCGCCGGTCGCGACAGCAGCAGCATCGCGAGTGCGAGCGTCAGCGCGGAAGCCAGCGGCATCGCCGACATCGTTCGCAGCCCTTCGAGCATGAAGGCGAAGCCGAGTCCCATGACCACGCCGAGCATCGCCTCGCGCGGCACCAGCGCGCTCAGCCGCCCGGCCAGGCCGGTGAGGCCCAGCGCGAGCCAGATCAGCGCGGTGCACAGCCCGGCGGCCACCACCACTTCCGGCGTCATTTCGACGCCGGAGCCTGCGTAGACGATCACCGAGGCACCGATCAGCTTCATCGGCTGCACCGGGAACGGCGTGCGATACCAGAGCCCGGCGGCGATCGACGCCAGGCCGAGCGGCACCAGCACGCCCGCAGGAGCCATGCCGAGCACGCTCAGGTATGCGGTGACGAACGGGATGAGCACCCCGAGGTCGCCGAACGCGCCCGAGGCTTCGGCGAGCCAGGAGGCGCGCCGCGGAGCCTGCTCGCTCCCCGGTGCAGGCATTGCGGCGTCCGGCGCCGCCGGGCCGGCGTCGTCGGGCGCTGCCGGCGGTCGCATCGTCGCGTTCAGCCGAGCAGCGGCCGCAGCGTCGGCCAGACGTTGTCGAGCAGACGCTGCTGCGCCCTCTCGTTCGGATGGATGCGGTCGGGCTGGAACAGCTCGGGGCGGTCGGCGACCCCATCGAGGAAGAACGGCAGCAGCGCTGCCTGCTCGCGCTCGGCCACCTGGCGAAACAGCCCCGCGAACGCGTCGGCATAGGGGCGGCCGTAGTTCGGCGGCACCTGCATGCCCAGCAGCAGTACGCGGGCGCCGCTGCCGCGCGCGGCGCGCGCCATCGCGGCGAGATTGGCCTCGGTGGCCGAGAGGTCGAGGCCGCGCAATGCGTCGTTGCCACCGAGTTCGATCACCACGATCGCCGGCCGATGCCGCGCGAGCAGTTCGTCGATGCGGCTGGCGCCGCCGGCCGTCGTCTCGCCGCTGATGCTCGCGTTGACCACCTGCCACGGCGGTCGGCGCGCCGCCAGCCGGCGCGACAACAGCTCGACCCAACCGGAGCCGCGCCGCAGCCCGTATTCGGCCGACAGGCTGTCGCCCAGCACCAGCAGCGTGCGCGCGCCGTCGGGCGCGCGAGGGGCGGCGCGACCGACTCCCGGTAGACTCGCTGCGGTCGCGCAGCCCGCCAGCAGGCGCAGCAGCCTGCGACGATCGCATCTGCCCGCAGCCGCGTCGGCGGCGGGCGAAGACGGGCAGGGCGCCGGACGGCGCAACGGAAAGGAACGGTCAGGCATGGACGCGATTATCGTCGAGCATCTGGGCAAGCGCGTCAGGGACGCGGACGGCTGGCTCACCATTCTCGACGATCTGTCGTTTCGGGTCGCCGCCGGCGACACCGTGGCGATCGTCGGCGCGTCCGGGTCGGGCAAGTCGACGCTGCTCGGCCTGCTTGCCGGCCTGGACCTGCCCACCGAAGGCACCGTGACGATGTTCGGCGAGTCGCTGTTCGCGCTCGACGAGGACGGGCGCGCGGCCTGGCGCGCGCGCAACCTGGGTTTCGTGTTCCAGTCGTTTCACCTGCTGCCGCAGATGACCGCCCTCGAAAACGTGATGCTGCCGCTCGAACTGGCCGGCGAGCGCAAGCCGGCGGCGCGCGCGCGCCAGCTGCTCGAGCGCGTGGGGCTCGGGCAGCGACTCGGGCACTACCCGAGGACGCTGTCCGGCGGCGAGCAGCAGCGCGTGGCGCTGGCGCGCGCATTCGCGCCGCAACCGAGGCTGCTGTTCGCCGACGAACCCACCGGCAGTCTCGACGCGGCCACCGGCGCGCGCGTGATCGACCTGCTGTTCGAGCTCAACCGCGAGGCCGGGGCGACCTTGCTGCTGGTGACGCACGATGCCGAACTGGCGGCGCGCTGCAGCCGGCGGCTTGCGCTGCACGCGGGGAAGCTGGAGGCGCCGGTCGGCGCCTGAGGGGAAGCGGAGCAGGGAGCTCGCCGGCCGACCGCGCCCGGGCGCGGGGCGCGTGCGCCGACCGGGAAGCGAAAGCTCAGCCGCGACTGGCGCGCGTTGCGCGGATCCGCTCGAGCAACGCGCGCAGGTCGGGCGCGAGCTGCGCAGGCAGTTCGCGCGCGGCATCGAGCAGCGGCTCGATCTCGCCCGCCAGTTGCTTGCCGAGCTCCACGCCCCACTGGTCGAAGGAGTCGATGTCCCAGAGCCAGCCGAGCGCCGCCGTCTTGTGCTCGTAGAGCGCGAGCAGCGCCCCGAAGCGCTCGGCATCGAGCCGATCGAGCAGGATGAGGCTGGACGGCCGGTTGCCCGGGCAGGCGCGGTGCGCGGCCAGCCAGGCCGCCGCGTGGCCGGCGGCGGCATCGGGTGCGCCCTGCGCCGCCGCTGGCGCGTCGTTGCCGGAGCGCCCGTGCAGCAGCGCCTCGCGCTGCCCCAGCGCGCTGGCGAGCAAGGCGTCGCCGCGTCCCTCCGGATCGGGCCCCGAAGGCACGGCCACGATGAACTCGACCGGGTGCACGCCGGTGCCCTGGTGCAGCGCCTGGAAGAACGAGTGCTGCACGTCGGTGCCGGGGCCGCCCCAGACCACCGGAGCGGTCGGCCAGGCCACCGGTGCGCCGTCGCGGCCCACGCGCTTGCCGTTGCTCTCCATCTGCAGTTGCTGCAGCCAGGCGGTGAGGCTGCGCAGCGCATCGCTGTAGGGCACGACCACTTCGGTGGCGCCGGGCAGCGCCAGCGTGTTCCACAGCGACACCAGCGCGAGCAGCACCGGTGCGTTGGCGGCCAGCGGCGCCTCGGCGAAGTGGCGGTCCATGGCGTGCGCGCCGGCGAGCATTGCGCGAAAACGCTGCGGGCCGGCCGACAGCATTGCCGGCAGGCCGATCGCCGACCACAGCGAATAGCGGCCGCCGACCCAGTCGCGGAACGGAAAAATCGACTCGGGTGCGAGGCCGAAAGCGCGCGCGGCCTCGAGGTTCGCGGTGATGCCGACCAGGTGGCGGTGAAGATCGCCGTGCCCGATGCCGCCGGCGGCGAACCAGCGCCGCAGCGCCTGCGCGTTGCGCGCGGTCTCCAGCGTGTGCCAGGACTTCGAGGCGACGATCGCGAGCGTGGTTGCCGGGTCGAGACCGTTCACCGCCCTGTCGAAGGCGCGCGGATCGACGTTGGACAGGAAGCGGAAACGCAGCCGCGGATGGGCGTGGTCGATCAGCGCTTCGCAGGCCAGCTGCGGGCCGAGATGCGAGCCGCCGATGCCGATGTGCACCACGTGGCTGATCGGCTGGCCGGTCGCGCCGCGCCACTCGCCGCTGCGCACCGCCTCGCTGAATCGGTCCATCCGGTCGAGCGTCGCGGCGACCTCGGCGGCGATCTCTTCGCCGGCGAGGGCGCCCGCCGCGGCGCCGGCCGGAGCGCGCAGCGCCACGTGCAGCGCGGGCCGCTGTTCGGTGAAGTTCACGGCTTCGCCCGCGTACATCGCGTCGCGCCGCGACTCGAGCGACGACGCCCTGGCGAGCGTGAGCAGCGCATCGAGCGCTTCGCCCGGCAGGCGATGCCGCGTGAGGTCCAGATGCAGCCCGGCCGCGTCCAGGCTGAGCCGTTGCGCGCGCGCAGGCTCGTCGCGCAGCAGCGATGCGATCCGGATCTCGCCCGAGGCGCGCGCCTGCCGAGCCACTTCGCGCCAGGCTTCGCTGCGTCCGTCATCGTTCATTGGCTGTCACTCCTCGTTCGGGCGGCCGGTGCAGCGCTACACGCACCCACCGCGGCAACTCGGCTGCCGAGAGTCCTTCGGCGTGGCCGTGCGCCGTTTCGAAGCGCATGCCGGCGCGCCCGTGCAGCCAGGCGGCCAGGCACGCAGCCGGTGCGGCGTCGAGCCCGCGCGCGAGCAGCGCCGCGATCATGCCGGCGAGCACGTCTCCGGTACCGGCGCTGGCCAGCGCGGGGCTGCCGGCGCCGACGATCCACCAGGCGCCGCCCGGATCGGCGACGACGCTTCCGGCCCCCTTGAGCAGCGCGACCATCCGGTAGCGCTGCGCGAGCGCGACAGCGGCTCCCCGGCGATCGGCCTGCACCTGCGCGGCCTCGCATCCGAGCAGGCGCGCCGCTTCGAGCGGATGCGGCGTCATCACGCAGCGTTGCGGCGCCGCCGCCGGCGGCGCGGCGAGCAGCGACGCATCGGCCGCGAGCAGATTCAGCGCGTCGGCGTCGAGCACCAGCGCTCTCGCGCTGGCCAGGGCGGCGGCCAGCTGCCGGCGCGCCGCGCCGGAGCGGCCGAGTCCGCAGCCGATCGCCACTGCGTCGCAGACGCCGAAGTCGGGCTCGGCGGGCGCGGTCATCAATTGCGGCTGGCCGGGATCGAACGGCTCGCCGTCGGGCGCGGCTACGAACACCTTGCCCGCGCCGAGCGCCTGCGCGCCGCGCCCCGCGAGCAGCGCCGCGCCGCGCATGCCGCGCGCGCCGCCGTAGGCGAGCACGCTGCCGAAGCTGCCCTTGTTGCTGTCGCGCGCGCGCGGGGCGAGCAACGCGGCCGCGCCGGCTGCGTCGAACAGCTGGCCGATCGAACTGCCGGCGCGTTGCACGAACGTTTCGCGCGCGGCTTCCAGGCCGAGTGTCGCGACTTCGACCGTGCCGACCCGGTCGAGCGCGGCGCCGGTGTGCAGGCCAGGCTTGTCGGCGATCATCGTCACGGTGAGGCGGGCGCTCAGTGCGCAGCCTGCGGTGCCGCCGACGATCGCCCCGGTGTCGGCATCGAGACCGCTGGGCAGGTCCACCGCAACCACCGGCAGCGCGGCTCGCGCTACCGCTTCGCAGAACCGGCGCGCCTGGCCGGCCAGCGGCCGGTCGAGCCCGATGCCGAACAGGCCGTCGATCACGATCGGAGCCGCCGCCAGTCGCGCATCGAGCGCCTCGGGGGTGTCGATCGGCACTCCCGCGGCTTGCGCGGCGCGCCAGGCCTCGGCGGCATCGCCCCGGGAGGGCGGCCCGGAGCTCGACGCCACCGCGCTGCAGGCATAGCCGCGCTCGCGCAGCAGCGCGAGCGCGAGCAGCGCATCGCCGCCGTTGTTGCCGGGGCCGACCAGGGCCAGCACCGGACGTCCCGGCGCGAGCGAACGCGCCAGGCGCGCGGTGGCGTCGGCGACCGCCCCGGCTGCGCGCGCCATCAGCGTGCCCGGCGGCAAGCCGGCGAGCGCGGCCGCTTCGAGGCGTCGCAGCGAGTCGGTCGGGAAGAGAGCGGAGATCGGCGCGGACATCGACGCAACGATAGCGCAGATCGGCGCTGTCGCCGCGCTGCTACCGTTCAGCCGATCGAGCGCATCTGCCCGGGCAGCCAGGTGACCAGGTCGGGGAACAGGTAGATCAGCAGCACCGCGACCACCATCAGCCCGAACATCGGCATCGACTGCCGCGCGATCCACGGCAGCTGCCGGCCGGTCATTCCCTGCAGCACGAACAGGTTGAAGCCCACCGGCGGCGTGATCTGCGCCATCTCCACCACCAGCACGATGAACACGCCGAACCACAGCAGGTCGATGCCCGCAGCCTGCACCGTGGGCAGGATCACGCCCATCGTCAGCACGACCATCGAGATGCCGTCGAGGAAGCATCCGAGCAGGATGTAGAACAGGCCCAGCGCGACGATCAGCTGGAAGCGCGACAGGCCGAGCGAGGCGATCCACTCGGCGAGCTGCCGCGGCAACCCGATGTAGCCCATCGCCAGCGTCAGGTAGGCCGCGCCGGCCAGGATCAGCGCGATCATGCAGTACAGCCGGGTCGCGCCGAGCAGCGACGCGACGAAGGTGCGCCGGTCGAGCGAGCCCTGGGCGCCCGAGAGCACGAGCGCGCCGACCACGCCGATCGCGGCCGCTTCGGTCGCGGTGGCGATGCCCGCGTAGATCGCGCCCAGCACTCCGGCGATCAGCAGTACCACCGGAATCAGGCTGCGCGAGGCCCAGAGCTTCTCGCGCAGCCCCGGTTCCTGCTCGGCCGGGGGCACGCTCGCGCGGTTCAACAGTGCCCAGCCGATCACGTAACCCATGAACAGCAGCGCGAGCATGATGCCGGGCAGCACGCCGCCCACGAACAACTGGGCGATCGACACGTCGGCGCTCACGCCGTAGACGATCATGATGATCGACGGCGGAATCAGCAGGCCGAGCGTGCCCGCCCCGGCCAGCGTGCCGACGACGATGCCTTCGGGGTAGCCGCGCCGTCCCAGTTCGGGCAGCGTCATCTTGCCGATCGTGGCGCAGGTGGCGGCCGACGAGCCCGAGACCGCCGCGAAGATCGCGCAGCCGATGATGTTGGTGTGCAGCAGCCGTCCGGGCAAGCGGTTCATCCACGGCGCCAGCCCCTGGAACATGTCGGCCGACAGCCGGGTGCGGAACAGGATTTCCCCCATCCAGACGAACAGCGGCAGCGCGGTCAGCGTCCAGCTCGATGCGGCACCCCAGATGGTGACCGCCATCGCGTCGCCGGCAGGCCGCGACGAGAACAGCTCCATGGCGACCCACGCGACGCCCGACAGCGCCAGTCCGATCCAGACGCCGCTGCCCAGCAGCGCGAACAGCGTCACGATCAGCAGCGTGGTGACCGCAAGCTCGCTCATTCCACGCGCTGCATGTCCGCGGCCGGCGCGCCCGCACGGCGCCCGCGCAGTTCGAGCACCAGTTCGTCGACGAAGGCGACCAGCAGGATCAGCGAGCCGGCCGCCATCGACAGTTGCGGCAGCCACAGCGGAGTGGCATCGGCGGCGGTGGAGATGTCGTTGAACAGGTACGACTGCCAGGCCAGGCGCACGCTGTAGAAGGCGAGCAGCCCCGCCAGCAGCAGCGCCACGCCGAGCGCCCAGCGCTCGAGCGCGCGCCGCGTGCGCGGCCCCGCCAGGCCGAGCAGCAGGGTCACGCGGATGTGCTCGTTGCGCTTGAGCGTGTGCGCGAGCGACAGGAAGCCGGCCCCTGCCATCAGGTAGCCGGCCCAGGCGTCGGTGCCCGGAAGGTAGAAGCCGAACTGGCGCCCGGCGATGCCGAGCAGGACCATCGCGAGCAGCCCGACCATGGACGCCGCCGCGATCCACGCGGCGACGTCGTAGAGGCGGTCGAGCGCCGCGCGCATCACATCTTGCCGTACGCGTCCAGGATCGCCTTGCCCTCCGGGCCGGCCTTCTTCACCCAGTCGTCGATCAGCGCCTCGCCGACCTTCCTGAACTCGGCGGTCATCTTCGCCGACGGGGGAAGCACCTGCATGCCGTTCTTCTTCAGCTGGTCGAGGTACCAGGCGGTCTTCTCCTCGGAGCTCTTCCAGCCGCGCGCCTCGGCGGCGGCGGCGGCTTCGAGCAGCGCGTCCTGCGTGGCCTTGTCGAGCGCGTCGAACGCCTTCTGGTTCACGAGCACCGCGTTCTTCGGCAGCCAGGCCTGGTTGTCGTAGAAGTACTTGATGTGCTCGTAGGCCTTGGTGTCGTAGCCGGTCGAACCCGAGGTCATGAACGACTCGACCGCACCGGTGGCCATTGCCTGCGACAGCTCGGCCGCCTGGATCGTGACCGGCTGCGCACCGAACATCTCGGCGATCTTCGCGGTGGCCGCGTTGTACGAGCGGAACTTCACGCCCTTGAGGTCGCTCGCCGCATCGAGCGCCTTCTTCGAATACAACCCCTGCGGCGGCCAGGCCACCGTGTACAGCAGCTTCATGCCCTGCGAAGCGAGCAGCTTGTCGAGCGCCGGGCGCGCGGCCTTGTCCAGCTTGCGCGCGGCCTCGTAGCTGGTGGCGAGGAACGGCAGCACGTCGATGCCGTACAGCGGGTTCTCGTTGGAGAAATTCGACAGCAGCACCTCGCCGATCTGCGCCTGGTTGCCCTGCACCGCGCGCTTGATCTCGGGTGCCTTGAAGAGCGACGCGTTCGCGTGCACGGTGATCTCGAGCTTGCCGCCGGTGGCCTTTCTGACGTCGCTGGCGAACTGCACCAGGTTCTCGGTGTGGAAGTTGCTGGCCGGATAGGCGGCGGGCAGGTCCCACTTGACCTGGGCGGACGCGACCCCGGTCGCGACGGCGAACAGCAGGGGCAGGAATCGGCTGGGTTTCATCGGGCCTCCGCAATGATGGATGGACGGACGGTGCGGGACGGCACGCCGCCCGCGCGGACGGGCGCAGGGGCGCACGCGCCGGCGGGCGCACGAGCGCAGCATAACCGGGCTTGAAGCTTAGGAGCCATGAAGATAAATTGTCAACGTTTTATGAACGTTTTGGAGGCGTGCATGGCCACCAGAGCCCGCGGCGCACGCAGCGGCGCCGCGTCCGTGCCGGTGCCCGAGGCGCCGCTGCGCATCCTGTCGTCGGCGCACCTGGCCGACGGCGAGTGGGGCGAACTGTCCGAGTTCGAGTTCGGCCTGATCGTCGCCACGCACGCGTTCGCCCGCTGGGCGGTGCGCTGCATGGCGGCGGCGGGAATGCCCGACCTCACGATCACCGACGTGCTGGTGCTGCATCACGTGCATCACCGCGGCAAGGGCAAGAAGCTCGCCGACATCTGCTTCACGCTGAATTACGAGGACGCGCACGTGGTCGCCTATGCGCTGCGCAAGCTCACCGGGCTGGGCCTGGTGCGCGGCGAGAAGGTCGGCAAGGAAGTGTTCCACTCGACCACGCCGGCCGGCGCTGCCCTCGTGGCGCGCTATCGGACGGTGCGCGACCGCTGCCTGATCGCGAGCGTGCCGGGACGGCTCGGCAGCCTGTCCGGCGCGACCGGCCGCGAGCGCGCCGCGGCAGGCGACGACCGCTTCGAACTCGCCCATCTCGCGCGCATGCTGCGCACGCTGTCGGGGCTGTACGACCAGGCCGCGCGCGCCGCCGCCTCGCTCTGATCGCCACCACCGGGGAAGCCCTTTCGATGAGCGCCTGGCAATTCTGGATCGACCGCGGCGGCACTTTCACCGACATCGTGGCGCGCGGGCCCGATGGCGCGCTCGCCAGCGCCAAGCTGCTGTCGGAGAACCCCGGGCGCTACGATGACGCCGCGGTCGAAGGCATCCGCCGGCTGCTGCGGCTGGCGCCCGGCGAGCCGATCGCCGCCGCGCAGGTCGAGGTGGTGAAGATGGGCACCACGGTGGCCACCAACGCGCTTCTCGAGCGCAAGGGCGAGCCGCTCGCACTGGCGGTCACGCGCGGCTTTCGCGATGCGCTGCGCATCGCCTACCAGAACCGGCCGAAGCTGTTCGAGCGGCGCATCGTGCTGCCCGAGATGCTGTACCGCGAAGCGATCGAGATCGACGAGCGGATCGGCGCCGACGGCACCGTGGTGCGCGCGCTCGACGAAGCGGGCGCGCGTGTCTCGCTGCAGCGCGCGTTCGATGCCGGACTGCACGCGATCGCGATCGTGCTGATGCACGGCTACCGGTTTCCGGCGCACGAGCGGCGGCTCGCGGCGATCGCGCGCGAGATCGGGTTCACGCAGGTCTCGGTGTCGCACGAAGTCTCGCCGCTGGTGCGTTTCGTGGCGCGCGGCGACACCACGGTGGTCGACGCTTACCTGTCGCCGGTGCTGCGCCGCTACGTCGAGCGGGTGGCCGCGGCGATGCCGGGCGTGCGGCTGCAGTTCATGCAGTCCAACGGCGGGCTCACCGACGCGCACGCATTCCAGGGCAAGGACTCGATCCTGTCGGGGCCGGCCGGCGGCATCGTCGGCATGGCGCGGGTGAGCGCGGCCGCCGGCTTCGACCGCGTGATCGGCTTCGACATGGGCGGCACCTCGACCGACGTCTCGCACTACGCGGGCGAGTTCGAGCGCGAGTTCGAGACGCTGGTGGCCGGCGTGCGCATGCGTGCGCCGATGATGAGCATCCACACGGTGGCCGCCGGCGGCGGATCGATCCTGCATTTCGACGGCGCGCGGATGCGCGTGGGCCCCGACTCGGCCGGCGCCGACCCGGGTCCCGCCTGCTACCGGCGCGGCGGTCCGCTCACCGTCACCGACGCCAACGTGATGCTCGGCAAGCTGCAGCCGGCGTTCTTCCCGGCGGTGTTCGGGCCGGGCGGCGACCAGTCGATCGACGTCGAGGTGGTGCGCGAGCGCTTCGCCGAAATGGCTGCGCGCATCGGCGCCGAGACCGGGCGGGCGATGCGCCCGGAGGAGGTGGCGCAGGGCTTCGTCGACATTGCGGTGGCCAACATGGCCAACGCGATCAAGAAGATCTCGGTGCAGCGCGGCTACGACATCACCCGGTACACGCTCACCACTTTCGGCGGCGCCGGCGGCCAGCACGCCTGCGGCGTCGCCGACGCGCTCGCGATGCCGCGGGTGCTCGCGCACCCGCTGGCCGGGGTGCTCTCGGCCTACGGCATGGGCCTGGCCGAGCAGGTCGCGATGCGCGAGTGCTCGGTGGAGCGGCGCCTGGAGGCCGCGGGCATCGCCGAGGCGCGGCGCGCGCTCGCGCAACTCGACGCGCTGGCGCGCGCGGAACTGCTCGCGCAGGGCGAGAACGCACAGGCGATCCGGGTGCGCCATCGGCTGCACCTGCGCTATGAAGGCACCGACACCGCGTTGCCGGTCGAGGCGGCCGACGAGGCGACGATGCGCGAGCGCTTCGAGGCGGCCTACCGGCAGCGCTTCGCGTTCCTGATGCCCGAGCGGCCGCTGGTGATCGAGTCGGCGGCGGTCGAGGCGCTCGGCGAGTCGGGGCACGGCGCGACGCTCGCGCCGCCGGCCCGGCGCGATGGTCCGCTCGTGCCGCAGGCGCGGGTGCCGGTGTTCACGCAGGGCGCCTGGCGCGAGACGCCGCTCCATCTGCGCGAGCGGATGATCGCCGGCGACGTCGTCGACGGCCCGGCGGTGATTGCGGAGGCTACCGCCACCACGGTCGTCGAACCGGGCTGGCGCGCGACGATGAGCGCGCGCGGCGACCTGGTGCTCGACCGGCACCTGCCGCGGCCGCGCCGCGTGGCGCTCGGCACCGACGCCGATCCGGTGATGCTCGAGATCTTCAACAACCTGTTCATGACGATCTCCGAGCAGATGGGTTACCGGCTGCAGAACACCGCGCATTCGGTGAACATCAAGGAGCGGGTCGACTTCTCCTGCGCGGTGTTCGACCAGGAGGGCAACCTGGTGGCCAACGCGCCGCACATGCCGGTGCACCTGGGCTCGATGGGCGCGAGCGTGCGCGCGATCATCGAGGCGCACGCCGGTGCGCAGGCGCGCGCGCGCGGCGCCGCGCCGCTCGAGCCGGGCGACGTCTACCTGCTGAACGACCCCTACGCCGGCGGCACGCACCTGCCCGACGTCACCGTGATCACGCCGGTGTTCGACGCGGCCGGAACGCAGATCCTGTTCTACGTCGGCTCGCGCGGCCATCACGCCGACATCGGCGGCATCACGCCCGGCTCGATGCCGCCGGGCAGCGTGCACATCGACGACGAGGGCGTACTGCTCACCGACTTCGCGCTCGTGCGCGGCGGGCGCCTGCGCGAGGCCGAACTGCGCGAGGCGCTGGCTTCGGCTCCTCATCCGGCGCGCAATCCCGACCAGAACCTCGCCGACCTGCACGCGCAGGTCGCGGCCAACGAGAAGGGCCGCGAGGAATTGCTGAAGATGGTCGAGCACTTCGGGCTCGACGTGGTGCGCGCCTACATGGGCCACGTGCAGGACAACGCCGAGGCCTCGGTGCGGCGGGTGATCGGGGCGCTGAAGGACGGCGCCTTCGAGCTGCCGCTGGACAACGGCGCGGTGATCCGCGTGCGCATCACGGTCGATCACGCGCAGCGCTCGGCGCGCATCGACTTCAGCGGCACTTCGGCGCAGCAACCGGACAACTTCAACGCGCCGCACGCAGTGACGATGGCCGCGGTGCTCTTCGCTTTCCGCACGCTGGTTGACGACGAGATCCCGATGAACGCCGGCTGCCTGAAACCGCTCGAGGTGATCGTGCCCGAAGGCTCGATGCTCAATCCGCGCTACCCGGCAGCGGTCGTGGCGGGCAACGTCGAGATCTCGCAGTGCATCACCAACTGCCTGTACGGCGCGCTCGGCGTGATGGCCTCGGGCGCGCCGACGATGAGCAACTTCACTTTCGGCAACGCGCGCTACCAGTACTACGAGACGATCTCGGGGGGCTCCGGTGCGGGCGGCATCTTCGATGACGAAGGGCGGCTGTGCGGCGGCTTCGACGGCACCGCGGTGGTCCAGACGCACATGACCAATTCGCGGCTCACCGACCCCGAGATCCTCGAGTCGCGCTTTCCGGTGCGCCTGGAGAGCTACGAGATTCGCGCGGGATCGGGCGGAGCGGGGCGCTGGCGCGGCGGCGACGGTGGCGTGCGCCGCATCCGCTTCCTCGAGCCGATGACCGCCTCGATCCTCGCCAACGGGCGCGTGCACCCGGCGTTCGGCGCGGCCGGCGGCGAGCCGGGGGCGCCCGGGGCCGACTACGTGGTGCGCGCCGACGGACGCGTCGAGCGCTTGCGTCACGCCGATCGCGCGGAACTCGCCGCGGGCGACCTGTTCGTCGTCGAGACGCCCGGAGGCGGGGGTTTCGGCGCACCCTGAAGGCCGGCGCCGCGGCCGCCCCGGGCCGCAGCCTGCGCAGTCGCCTCGCCTTATAATTGCCGGTTCTACCAGCGCGTGCGGCCGCCGATCACGCGGTGCGCGCCCCACCCACTCCGCGACCGCCCCATGCCCGCGTACCTGATGCTTGCTGGACAGCCCGCGCTGTCCGAGTTCCGCCTTGGACGATTGCTCGAGCAGCTGCGGCGCATCGACGTGCGCGCGGTCGGGCTCGATGCGCGCTTCGTTCATGCGATCTGGAGCGACGCGCCGCTGTCGCCCGACGAGCAGGCGCGGCTGGCCGCGCTGCTCGACCTGCCGGCCGATGCGCCTGCGCCGGCGGGGCAGCGCGTGTGGGTGATGCCGCGCCTGGGCACCGTCTCTCCCTGGGCGAGCAAGGCCACCGACATCGTGCGCAATTGCGGCATCACCGGCGTGCGGCGCGTGGAGCGCGGCGTCGAATACCGGATCGAGGCGCGCAGCGGGCTGCTCGCGGGGCTGGTGCGCACCACGCACTTCGAGCCGGCCGAGATGGCGGCGCTCGCGGGCGCGCTCCACGACCGGATGACCGAGACCGCGCTGCTCGATCCGCCGGAACCCTCGTCGCTGTTCGCCTCGTTGCCGGGCAAGCCGATGCGCGCCATCCCGATCGGCCGCGACGGGCGCGCGGCGCTCGTTGCCGCCGATCGCGAGCTCGGCCTGGCGCTGTCGGCCGACGAAATCGACTACCTGCTCGAGGCCTTCGTGCGTGCGGGGCGCGATCCGACCGACGTCGAGCTGATGATGTTCGCGCAGGCCAACTCCGAACACTGCCGGCACAAGATCTTCAACGCCAGCTGGACGATCGACGGCGCAGCGCGCGAGGAAACCCTGTTCGGGATGATCCGCGGCACGCACGCGGCGCACCCGGCGGGCACGGTGGTCGCGTATACCGACAATGCGGCAATCCTGGAAGGCGGGCCGGCTCGCCGCTTTCATCCGGTGCCATCGGCCAACGGCCTGTACCGCCCGGCCGAACGACTCACGCACGCGCTGCTGAAGGTGGAGACGCACAATCACCCGACTGCGATCTCGCCGTTTCCGGGCGCCGCCACCGGTGCCGGCGGCGAGATCCGCGACGAGGGCGCCACCGGCCGCGGCGCCCGGCCGCGCTACGGCCTCACCGGCTTCACCGTGTCGAACCTGCGCATCGAGGGCTTCGAGCAGCCATGGGAGAACGCGCGCGACGTGCTCGCGCCGGCCGACCCGCGGGCCGGCGCGCACGCGCCGTACGGGCTGCCGTCGCGCATCGCCACGCCGTTGCAGATCATGATCGAAGGCCCGATCGGCGGCGCGGCATTCAACAACGAGTTCGGCCGCCCGAACCTGCTCGGCTACTTCCGCACCTACGAGCAGAACGTCGGCGGCACGGTCCGCGGCTATCACAAGCCGATCATGATCGCCGGCGGCGTCGGCAGCGTCGATGCGGCGCACACCGCAAAGCTCGACCTGCCGCCGGGCACGCTGCTGGTGCAGCTCGGCGGCCCCGGCATGCGCATCGGCATGGGCGGCGGCGCCGCTTCCAGCATGGGCGTCGGCACCAACATCGCCGAGCTCGACTTCGACTCGGTCCAGCGCGGCAATCCCGAGATCCAGCGACGTGCCCAGGAAGTGCTCGACCGCTGCTGGGGGATGCACGAAGACAATCCGCTGCTGTCGATTCACGACGTCGGCGCCGGCGGGCTGTCGAATGCATTTCCCGAACTGGTGCACGGCGCAGGACGCGCGGGCCATTTCGATCTCGACAAGGTGCCGCTCGAAGCCTCCGGGCTGTCTCCGGCCGAGATCTGGTGCAACGAGTCGCAGGAACGCTACGTGCTCGCGATCGCCCCGGCGTCGCTGGGCGTGTTCGACGCGCTGTGCCGCCGCGAGCGCTGCCCTTACGCGGTCGTGGGCCAGGTGAGCGACGACCGGCAACTGGTGGTCGATGCGAGCGCAGCCGACGGCGCGCGGCTGCGTGCGGTCGACATGCCGATCGACGTGCTGCTCGGCAAGCCGCCGCGGATGCACCGCGAAGGACTGCGCCGCGAGCGTGCGCTGCCGCCGGTGGCAGCCGCCGGGCTCGATCTCGCGGAAGTGGCCGTGCGCGTGCTGCGGCTGCCGGCGGTGGCGAGCAAGGCTTTCCTCGTGACGATCGGCGATCGCAGCGTGGGCGGCCTGACCGCCCGCGACCAGATGGTCGGGCCGTGGCAGGTGCCGGTGGCCGACTGCGCGGTCGGCCTGGTCGACTACGAGGGCTACCGCGGCGACGCGCTGGCGATGGGCGAGCGCACGCCGCTCGCGGTGATCGACCCGCGCGCCGCGGCGCGCATGGCGGTGGCCGAGGCGGTCACCAACATCGCTGCGGCGCCGATCGAATCGATTCGCCGCATCAAGCTGTCGGCCAACTGGATGGCGGCTTGCGGCGATCCGGCCGAAGATGCCGATCTCTTCGACGCGGTCGAGGCCTGCGCCGCGTTGTGCCGGCAGATCGGGATCTCGATTCCGGTGGGCAAGGATTCGCTGTCGATGCGCACCGTCTGGCAGGAGCGAGTGGCCGGCCAGATCGCCGAGACCACGCTCGACAAGCAGGTGCTCGCGCCCACCTCGCTGGTCGTCACCGCGTTCGCTCCGGTCACCGACGCGCGGCGCGTGCTCACGCCGCAGCTCGTGCGCGGCGTCGATTCGGTGCTGATCCTGATCGACCTGGGGCTCGGGCGCCAGCGACTCGGCGGCTCGGCGCTCGCGCAGGTGACGCAGCAACTGGGCAACGAGACGCCCGACCTCGACGAGCCCGATGCGCTCGTGCGCTTCTTCGCGGTGATCCAGCGGCTGAACGCCGAAGGCCGGCTGCTCGCCTACCACGACCGCTCCGACGGCGGCCTGTTCGCCACCGTCTGCGAGATGGCCTTCGCCGGGCGCTGCGGAGTGGCGGTGAACCTCGACCTGCTCACGATCGATCCGAACGCCGAAGACTGGGGCGACTACAAGATCCGCCCCGAACAGGTGTCGGTGCAACGCAACGAGCGCACGATCGAGGCGCTGTTCAACGAAGAACTCGGTGCAGTGGTGCAGGTGCGCGCCGCCGACCGCGACGCGGTGCTCGGGGTGCTGCGCGAGGCTGGCCTGTCGAAGCACTCGCACGTGATCGGCAAGCCGCAGGCGAAAGAGGCGATCGAGTTCTACCGCGACGCGAAGCTCGTCTACGCCGCCTCGCGCGCGGCGCTCGAGCAGGCCTGGAGCGAAACCAGCCACCGCATCGCCGCGCTGCGCGACCATCCCGAATGCGCCGCGCAGGAATTCGAGCGCATTGCGCGCACCGACGATCCAGGCCTGCACCTGAAGCTCGGCTTCGATCCGGCCGAAGACGTCGCCGCGCCGTACCTGGTGCGCGGCGCGCGCCCGCGCGTGGCGATCCTGCGCGAGCAGGGGGTGAACAGCCAGATCGAGATGGCGGCCGCCTTCCATCGCGCCGGCTTCGACGCATTCGACGTGCACATGACCGACCTGGTCGAGGGCCGCCACCAGCTCGCCGGGTTCCGCGGGCTGGTCGTCTGCGGCGGCTTCTCGTACGGCGACGTGCTCGGCGCGGGCAGCGGCTGGGCCAGGTCGATCCTTTTCAACGCGGCGCTGTCCGAGCAGTTCGCGCTCTTCTTCGGCCGTGCCGACACCTTCACGCTGGGCGTCTGCAACGGCTGCCAGATGATGTCGCAGCTGAAGGCGATCATTCCCGGCGCGACGCACTGGCCGCGCTTCCTGCGCAACCGCTCCGAACAGTACGAGGCGCGCCTGTCGATGGTCGAAGTGCTCGATTCGCCGTCGGTGCTGCTCGCCGGCATGGCCGGCAGCCGCATGCCGATCGTCGTCGCGCACGGGGAGGGGCGCGCGCACTTCGATTCCGGCGACCAGCAGCGCCACGCGGGCGCTGCGCTGCGCTTCGTCGACAACGACGGCTCGCCGGCGCACGCCTATCCTGCCAACCCGAACGGCTCGCCCGACGGCCTGGCAGGCTTCACCAGCGCCGACGGCCGCGCGACGATCCTGATGCCGCACCCGGAACGGGTGTTCCGCTCGGTGCAGATGAGCTGGCGCGACCCGTCGCTCGGCGAGGATTCACCGTGGATGCGCATGTTCCGCAACGCTCGCGCCTGGGTCGGCTGAGCCGATGCTGTCCACCGTCAACGTCACGATGCAGTTCGGGGCGAAGCCCCTGTTCGAGAACGTCTCGGTCAGGTTCGGCGAGGGCAACCGCTACGGCCTGATCGGAGCCAACGGTTCGGGCAAGTCCACCTTCATGAAGATCCTCGCCGGCGAACTCGAACCGAGTTCGGGACAGGTGATGCTCGATGCCAACGAGCGGCTCGGCACGCTGCGCCAGGACCAGTTCGCGTTCGAGGACCAGCGGGTGCTCGACGTGGTGATGATGGGCCACGCCGGGATGTGGCAGGCGATGAGCGAGCGCGACGCGATCTACGCCGATCCCGAGGCGAGCGAAGACGACTACATGCGCGCGGCCGAACTCGAGGCGCGCTACGCCGAGTACGGCGGCTACACCGCCGAGGCGCGCGCCGGCGAGTTGCTGCTCGGCCTGGGCATTGCGGCCGCGCAGCACGACGGGCCGATGCGCGAGGTCGCACCCGGCTGGAAGCTGCGCGTGCTGCTGGCGCAGGCGCTGTTCGCCGACCCCGACGTGCTGCTGCTCGACGAACCGACCAACAACCTCGACATCGACACCATCCGCTGGCTCGAGAACGTGCTGAACGAGCGCGACTCCACGATGGTGATCATCTCGCACGACCGGCACTTCCTGAACTCGGTGTGCACGCACATGGCCGACCTCGACTACGGCGAACTGCGCGTCTACCCGGGCAACTACGACGACTACATGCTCGCTTCGGCGCAGGCCCGGCAGCGTCAGCTCGCCGCCAGCGAGCGCGCGAAGGAGCGCATCGCCGAGTTGCAGGAGTTCGTCCAGCGCTTCGCCGCCAACAAGGCCAGGTCGCGCCAGGCCACCTCGCGCCAGAGGCTGATCGCGCGGATCCGCAGCGAAACCGGTGAAGTGAAGCCGTCGTCGCGCCAGAACCCGTACATCCGCTTCGAGCAGGCCCGGCCGATGCATCGGCTGGCGGTGGAGGTCGAGGGGCTCGAATACCGCTACGAGGGCGCGCAGCAGCCGGTCTTCAGCGGCTTTTCCACGATCGTCGAGGCGGGCGACAAGGTGGCGATCGTCGGCGCCAATGGCGCCGGAAAGACGACGCTGCTGCGTTGCCTCGCCGGGGCGGCGCTCGGAGGCCTGGCGCCCACGCGCGGCTCGGTCGCATGGTCGGAGAACGCCGACATCGGCTACATGGCGCAGGACGTGCACCCCGATTTCGACAGCGACGACACGCTCGCCGACTGGATCGCCCGCTACACGAAGGCCGGCGACGACGACCAGGCGGTGCGCAGCGTGCTCGGGCGGCTGCTGTTCTCGGGCGACGAGGTGCGCAAGCCGGTGCGCGTGCTCTCGGGCGGCGAGAAGCACCGGATGAGCTTCGGGCGGCTGATGCTCGGCCGCCACAACGTGCTGATGCTCGACGAGCCGACGAACCACCTCGACATGGAATCGATCGAGTCGCTGCAGCTGGCGCTCGAGAAGTTCGCCGGCACGCTGTTCCTCGTCTCGCACGACCGCCAGTTCGTCGACGCGGTGGCCAACCGGGTGATCGAGGTGCGCGCGGGCGGCGAGATCGTCGACTACCGCGGCGACTACGAGCGTTACCTGGCGAGCCTGGGAATCGAGTAGGACCTTCGGGGAGGTGCAGCGTTGGCGCGGCTGCTGGTGATCGAGGACGATCCGGAGATCGGCGCCAACGTCTGCGATTTCCTGCGCGAGCGCGGCCACGACTGCGACTGGGCGCCCGACGGTTACACCGGACTGGCGCTGGCCGCGAGCGGGAGTCCCGAACTGGTCGTGCTCGACCTGAACCTGCCGCGCATGGACGGCCTCTCCTGGTGCCGGCGCTACCGGCAGGAGTTGCAGGGGGGCGCGCCGGTGATCATGCTGACCGCTCGCGACGCGCTGGACGACCGGCTCGCCGGATTCGGTGTCGGGGCCGACGACTACCTGGTCAAGCCGTTCGCGCTGGCCGAGCTCGCGGTGCGCGTCGAGGCGCTGCTGCGCCGCGCGCAGGGCCGCTCGCTCGGAGGCGTGCTGCGCCGGGGGCGCCTGGAGATCGATCGCGAGGCACGCACCGTTCGCGTCGACGGCGCGCCGGTGAGGCTGCCGCCGAAACCGTACCGGCTGCTCGAGCTGCTCGCCGATCGTGCCGACAAGGTGTTCGCCCACGAAGAGCTCGAACGCTCGCTCTGGGGCGACGAGGTGTTCCGCTCGGAAGCGCTGCGCACGCTGGTGGCCACCACGCGGCGGCTGTTCTCGCAGGCCGGCTGCGGGCTCGATCCGATCGAGACGCTGCACGGTCACGGCTACCGGTTGCGCGCGCGATGATCGGGCCGGCGCCGAGCAACGCCCGCCGGCGCTCGCTGCGTCGCCAGCTCGCCTGGAGCTTCGCGGCGCTGGCGCTGGCGGTGGCCTGCGCGCAGGCCGCGCTGGTCTGGTTCACCGGCAACCGCGCCGAGGAGGCGATGATCGACGAGATCGCCGCCGAGCAGCTGCAGCTGAGCATCGCGCGGCACCGCCTCGATCCGGCACACGCCCAGCCGAACACGCCCGACATGCGGCTCTACGTCACGACCGATGGCGACCGCGCGGCGCTGCCGCGCTACCTGCGCGAGTTGCCGCAGGCAGCCGGCGCCCATGAGCTGTTTCCCGAGCCCGGCATCGAGTACCACGTCGCGGTGGCGGGCGACGGCGAGCGCTGGTTCTACCTCGTCTACGACGTCGCCGAACACGAGCGCCGGCAGCACAACGTGCTCGCCGTGCTGGCGGTCTCGGTGGCGGCGATCGCGCTGGCCGTTCTGGCCGGCGGCAGCTGGCTCGCCGGGCGCTTCACCGGCGACCTGGAGCGCCTGTCGCTCGCGGTGCGCAACGAAGACCCCGCCGCCCGCGACGCGAGGCTCGCCGGGCTCGCGCGCCACGCCGAATCGGCCGAACTGGCGCTGGCGCTCGACGACCAGCGGCGCCGCCTGGACGCGGTGCTGGCGCGCGAGCGGGCGTTCTCCGCGGCAGCGAGCCACGAGCTGCGCACGCCGTTGATGCGCGCCAC
>WBZO01003035.1_pt1 | contig 20400 bp, 19 predicted proteins | sample 5204261 | NCBI WGS metagenome assembly WBZO01 (sample SAMN12412400, study PRJNA552823) | activated sludge metagenome | isolation source: activated sludge from anammox sidestream of wastewater treatment plant... | place: USA: North Carolina | collected 2017-09 | reverse complement strand
AGGAATATGTGGCCAAGGGCTCATCCCTGGCCGAGGGCATCGCGGTCAAGACCATCGGCAAGACCACGTTTCAAATCTGCCGGCGGCTGGTGGACCAGGTGGTGCTGGTCAGCGAGGACTGCCTGGAGCGCGCCGTCAGCCTGCTCCTGACCATCGAAAAGACGGTGGCCGAAGGGGCGGGCGCGGCCGGGCTGGCCGCCATCCTCACCTACCCCGAGATGTTTCGCGGCAAGAAGGTGGGGGTCGTCCTCTCCGGCGGCAACATCGACAGCCGGCTCTTGGCCTCGCTCTTGATGCGCGCGCTCATCCGCGACGGCCGCATCACCCAGCTGTGGGTCGAATTGCAGGACGTGCCCGGCGCGCTGGCCCGGGTCTCCGCCATCATCGGCGGCCTGGGCGGCAACATCATCGACGTCAGCCACCACCGGCTGTTCACCCAACTGCCAGCCAAGGAAACCTACTGCGACATCACCCTGGAAACCCGCGACCAGGAGCACTTGAACCGCATCCTCGACGGCCTGCAAACCGACGAGCTTTGCCCCTGCAATCGCGCCGTCGGCGGCACGACGCTGTAACGCCGGCAGGAGAGGAGATCGTCATGGAATTCGTCACTGCGCTCAAAGCGCGGCTGCCCGAGTACGCGAAGGACATCCGGCTCAATCTCGATGCCGTGATCACCCGATCGAGCCTCACCCCGCAACACGCCGTCGGCGCCGCGCTGGCGGCGGCGGTGGCGGCCGGAAGGGGCGATATCGTCGACGCCATCGTGCGCGAAGCGCTGCTCGAACCGGCGCACCAGCAGGCGGCGCTGACCGCGGCCGCACTCATGGGCATGAACAACGTGTGGTATCCGTTCGTGGAGATGGCAGACGATGCCGATCTCAAGTCGATGCGGGCGGAGCTTCGCATGAATGCCTACGCCAACCATGGCGGCGTCGACCGGTCGAGCTTCGAGCTCTACGCGCTCGCGGCATCGATCGTCGGCAAGTGTGAGTTCTGCGTGCAGTCGCACTATCGACTGCTCAAGGAGAGCGGATTCACCGTGCAGCAATTGCGCGACGTCGGCCGGATCGCGGCGGTGATCCAGGCCACCGCGAAGATCCTCGCCCTCGACCCGAGCCGCACCGCGAGCGCAGCCGTTGCCGCCTGATCGCGTCCGACACCCACAGTGCCCGCGGCGGTGAGTCCGCGGGCACGGGCGCGCTTCGTCGGCCGCGGCGCGCCGTCCGCGCACCGTTCCCGAGGTCGCGGGTGGTGCATCGGTAGAATCGATCGCGTGAATCCGCGTGCCTCGTCGCTGCGCCTCGGTCGTGCCGTGCTGGCGACGGGGCTCCTCGTGCCGGTGCTGGCGTTGGCCCAGTTCAACCTCCCGCAACCGTCGACGGCGCTGCCCGGCAGCATGCGTGCGCCGCCCGAGGTTCGTCCCGGGCCTCCACCTGCCGCCGCGCTGCCCGCGCCACCGCGACTGCCGGCCCCGGGCGATACCACGCTCCCCGGCGTCGATCCGCGCCAGTGCGGCCCGACACCGTACTCGGCGCTCTGCGCGCAGGGACGCTGGACGCTGTTCTCCACGATCGATGTGACGCTGACCGCACCGGATTTCCGCGCCCGGTATACGCTGGAAGTGGCGCAGAACAACGAGGTCCACGCCACGTACCGCGAGACGTCCCGCGGCAAGACACGCAGTGGCGAGATCGTGCTGGTCGGCCTCGACGGGGTGGCCTTTCGCACCCGGGAATCGTTTCCAGCCGACGCGCCGGTCATCGACATCATGCTGTCGATGCCGATCATGACGGCGCAACTGGCCGCGCTCCTTCTCGACCAGGGTGTCATCGGCCCGCCGTCGGACGTCACCGCGCCGCGCACGATCAAGGCCGGCAACGACGCGCAGTACATCCGAACGGCAGCGCCCAACGCCGCGCTGCTCTACGGGCCGCCGTGGCGCATGACCGGCACCGTGCGGCCGGGGGCCGCAAGGGACGCGGTGGCCTTCACGCTCAAGCTCGACTACCGACCCGTCGACAGCCACGGCACACCCCGCGCCGGACGCACCGACACGCTGTCCCTCGACGGCGCGATGAGCTTCGCGGCGCGGCGTGCCGCCTTGCCCGACGACTTCGCGCTCGGCGAGTTCACTTTGCTGCGCGACGAGAAGAAGATGGACAAGCAGCCGACGCTGGGCGCCGCGCGTCGCGCGCTCGCACCCTAGCCGGGCGCGGACGCGCCGCCGCCGGCGCACGCCCCAGCCACACACGCGTCACGCCGTCGGTCGGACCCGCCGTACTACACTGCCGGGTTTTCGATCCACAGCGCAGCAACGACCCATCGAGGAGACAGGATGAAACGCGAGACCATGGCCATCCACGGCGGCTTTGCCGGCGACCCGCAAACCCATTCCGTGGCGGTGCCGATCTACCAGACGACAAGCTACTACTTCGACGATACGCAGCACGGCGCGGATCTATTCGACCTCAAGGTTCCCGGCAACATCTACACGCGGATCATGAATCCGACCACGGCGATCCTCGAGGAGCGCGTGGCGATGCTCGAGGGAGGGATCGCCGGGCTCGCCTTCGCCTCCGGAATGGCCGCGATCAGCGCCTGCGTCCAGACGCTCGCGAAGGTCGGAGACAACATCGTGGCGACCACGCAGCTCTACGGAGGCACCTACAACTTCTTCTGCCACACGCTGCCCAACCAGGGCATCGAGGTGCGCCTCGTCGATGGCCGCAACCCGGCGGCGTTCGCCGACGCGATCGACGCGAACACGAAGATGGTCTATTGCGAATCGGTCGGCAATCCGGCGGGGAACGTCGTCGACCTGGCGGCGCTCGCGGAAGTCGCACACGCCGCCGGCGTGCCGCTCGTCGTCGACAACACGGTTCCGTCGCCCGCGCTGTGTCGCCCGATCGAGCACGGCGCCGACATCGTCGTGCACGCGCTCACCAAGTATCTGGGGGGCCACGGCAACAGCCTGGGCGGCATCCTCGTCGATTCGGGGAAGTTCCCGTGGAAGGGGAATCCGCGCTTCCCGCAGTTCAACACGCCCGATCCGAGTTATCACGGCGTCGTTTACGTCGACGCGCTGGGCGATGCCGCATTCATCGGTCGTGCCCGTGTCGTGCCGCTGCGCAATACCGGGGCGGCGCTCTCGCCATTCAATGCCTTTCTGATCCTGCAGGGCATCGAGACGCTCACGCTGCGCATGGAGCGGCATTGCCAGAATGCGCTCGCCGTCGCCCGCTACCTCGCGCGGCATCCGAAGGTCGGCTGGGTGAATTTCGCGGGTCTCGAGGACAACCGCGACCATGCCCTGGCGCAGAAGTACATGGACGGCGGCATCCCGGCGTCGATCCTCACCTTCGGGATCAAGGGCGGCCGCGAACCCTGCGCGCGGTTCATGGATGCGCTGCAACTCATCAAGCGGCTCGTCAATATCGGCGATGCCAAGTCGCTCGCCTGCCACCCGGCGACCACCACGCATCGCCAGCTCAACGACGAAGAACTCGCGAAGGCGGGCGTCACCCCGGACCTCGTGCGGCTTTGCATCGGCATCGAGCACATCGACGACCTCATCGCCGACATGGACCAGGCGTTTGCCGCCGTGTAGGCCGACGGTCCACGGGGCGGCACGCCACCCGCGCGACGCGCCGCTGGCGTGCGTCGTCGGGTCGCGCCTTGCCGTCGGCGATCACCAGCGCGCGGCGCGGTTGAGGCACAATCGCTGCCGGCTCCTTCCGACGAAAGGCCCCGATGGCCCGCAAGCGCAGCACCCACGACCCCGGCACCGTGGTCGTGGTCGAGCACACGTCGCGCGTTCTCGCCGACAATCCCCTCGGTGATCCCGCCACCCGGCGGCTCGCCGTCTGGCTGCCGCCGGGTTACGACGCGGGCACGATCCGCGGCAAGCGAAGCGGACAGGGACGACGCTACCCGGTCCTCGTCGACCTCGTCGGCTTCACAGGCTCGGGGCTCGCGCACGTCAACTGGCGGCCGTTCGACGAGAACGTTCCCGAGCGCCTCGCACGGCTGGTCGCCGAGCGACGGATGGGCCCTTGCATCGTCGTGTTCCCCGATTGCTTCACGAGCCTGGGCGGCAACCAGTACGTGAACAGCAAGGCGATCGGCCGCTACGCGGACTACCTCACGCGCGAGATCGTTCCCTTCGTCGACCGCGAGTTCCGCACGCTCGCCACGCGCGAGCACCGCGCCTGCTTCGGCAAGTCGTCGGGGGGTTACGGCGCGCTGATTCACGGCATGCGCCACACCGACACCTGGGGCGCCATCGCCTGCCACTCGGGAGACGCGTACTTCGAGTTCTGCTACCTCCCGGACTTCCCGCGCCTGTTGAACGAACTCGCCCGCTTTCGGCGCCCGCCGCTGCGCGCCGGGCGCCAGCGCGCGCCCCTGCGCGCGACCGCGGATGGCCGCGACGATGGCCGCGTGCGGCGCTTCCTCGAAGCGATGTGGAGCAAGGAGAAGATGACCGAGGGCGAGGTGCACGCGCTCATGGAACTCGCCATGGCCGCCACCTACGACCCCGACCCGCGTACGCCACTGGGTTTCCGGCTGCCGGTCGACCTCGACACCGGCGAACTCATCGTCGAGCGCTGGGCGAAGTGGCGCGAGCACGACCCCATCCACCTCGTGGCCCGCCACGCCCGGGATCTCGCGCGCCTGTCCGGGATCTACCTCGACTGCGGCTGGCGCGACCAGTACCACCTGCATTTCGGGGCGCGCATCGTCGCGCGCGAACTCGCGGCCCATGGCATCGCGCACACCTACGAGGAGTTCGACGACACGCACTCGTCGATCGACTACCGCATGAACGTGAGCCTGCCGTTCCTCTACCGCAGCATCAAGGCGTAGCGACGCGGCACGGCCGGCGCTCGATCGGAGAGCCGCACGCGGCGACGGCGCCGCAGGCTGCCGACGCCGGTACACTGTACGTCCGACGAAGAACCAGGGGGCAAGCGATGCGTTGGGGTGACATGCGACCGAGCGACAACGTCGAGGACCGCCGTGGCGAAGGTGGCGGCGGTCGCGGCTTTCCCATGGGTGGGGGCGGCGTGCGCCTGGGCGGGGGTGCCCTGATCCTCGTCGTCGTGGTGAGCCTGCTCTTCGGTGTCAATCCGATGTCGTTCCTCGGCATGGTCGACACCGGCGCCCCGGGACCTTCCGTCCCGGCGCCGCCCACCCGTCCCGCCGCACCGGCCAATGCCAAGGACGATGCGTCGCTCGCATTCGTCCAGCGCACGCTGGGCGACACCGAGGACGTGTGGTCCGCGCTCTTCAAGAACATGGGCTCGCGCTACGACGCGCCGCGGCTCGTCCTCTTCGCCGGCTCGTATCCGTCCGCATGCGGCATGGCCGACACCGCGGCCGGCCCGTTCTATTGCCCGGGCGATCGCAAGGTCTACCTCGACACCGCGTTCTTCGGCGAACTCGCCCGCCGCTTCGGGGCCCCGGGCGACTTCGCGCAGGCCTACGTCATCGCGCACGAGATCGGGCATCACGTGCAAAACGAACTCGGGACGATGCGCGAGTACGACCAGGCCGCCGGACGCATGGACGCCCGGCAGCGCAATGCGCTGTCGGTGCGGCTCGAACTCCAGGCCGATTGTTACGCCGGTGTCTGGGGCTATTACGCGGCAAAGCGCAACCTCCTCGATCCCAATGACGTCGACGAGGGTCTGCGTGCCGCCGCCGCGGTGGGCGACGACATGATCACGAAGGGACGCGTCGCACCCGACGCCTTCACGCACGGCACGGCGGCGCAGCGCACGCGCTGGTTCAAGCAGGGGCTTGCCACCGGCGACCCCCGCTCGTGCAACACCTTCGCCGCACGCGACGTCTAGCGGTGCTGCGTGCCGTCCGACGCCGGCGACCGTGACCGCGTCAGCGCCGCGCGCGGGCTGCGGCCGGCGGGCTAACGTGCAGGCGGACGGGTGGGGGCCGAGGCCGCACCCCGGGGCGCCGACTTCGGTGGGGCCTTCGCTGCCGACGCGCCGCCGCCGTCGGCGCGAAAGCGCACCCGGCGTACGACCCGGTCGTACGCATCCTCCACCGCGCGCGTGACTTCCTCGCCCCTTTGCGTGAACACGCGCCCCCCGGCAAGTCGGCACTGGTCGCGCGCGTATTGACACGGTCCCATCTCGGGATGCCGCCGGCAAAGGCGAGCCACGTTGGCCGCATAGTCGATGGGCGTCTTCTGCCCGGCCACGTCGCACAGGTACAGCGGCCCCGGAGGGAAATCGAGCGACGGCAACGACACCTCGGGTGATGCCACGTCCGATGCCGCGGCGGGCGGCGATGACGGTGGCGACGGTGCCGCCGGGACGGCGTCGCCGGCAGGTGCCGGCGCCACCGTCGGGGGCGCGGCCTGCTGGCACGCGGCCAGCACCGTCACGAGCGCGAGCGCCCACGCGGCTCGCCATCGAAGCACGCTCCGCACGGACCCGGCCCCTACCACACGAACCGGTAAAATGGCGCGCTCAACCGTCGCCCTCGGAGGATCGAACCCATGCTGTTCCCTCGTCTCGTTGCTGCCTTCGCCCTGGCAGCCCTGGCCACAGCGTCCACCGCGCAGACCGCCGCGCCCGCCCCCGCACCGGCTGCCGCTCCCGCACCCGCGGCGGCATCGACCGCACCGGCCGCTGCCGAGAAGCAATGCGGCAAGCCGGACCCCCATCCTGGCCGGCTCGCATCGAACGAGAAAATGCGCGGCTGGAACAAGGAGATCAATACCTGGCAGACGTGCATGCGCGCCTTCATCGGCGAGTTGGAGGCGAAGGCCGACGCCGCGGTCAAGGTCGCGAACGCGGCGGTGGCCGATTCCAATGCGACGATCGCGGCGTACAACAGTGTCGTCAAGGATTTGCAGGCACAAGCCGAAGCCGCGAAGTGAGGCGCACGCTCAGCGCACCAGCGTCCGCTCGACGTCCGCGACGCGGCCGTCCACGCAACTGAACATGGTGCGCATCGACGGGTCCCCCGGCGCCGGCTCGTAGATGTAGCGCCGGCCCGCGGGCGCATTGCCGCTCGCGGGGAGAGGCTCATCGCGATCGGCGGGGCCGATCTCGGCGAACACGTGCTCGCAATAGCGGCCGGCAATGACGAAGCGGCGGTTCTGCGGGCCTCGCATGGCGCTGCCACCGGTGGCCGCCGCGATGCTGCCCGAGCCAGGGCCCGTGCTCGGCGGCGCGTTCGCGCTTGCCGCCCCTGCACCGCCCGCGGGCGGGCGTGCCTCATCACGCATCCACGCCACCTGCTCACCCTGGAAGCCGACGAGCCACGAGGCGCCGTCGGCGCCGCGATAACGCCAGATCTCGGTCGCCGCGTCGCGAGGAACCGCCGGACGGATCTCGGCCGGCGCACCGCGGGCGCGCAGTACCCAGCGCTTGGGCATCCCGGGCACGACCTTGCCCTCGTGCGCCGCGAGTTCCCAGGCCGACGTGTCGTCGCGATTCTCGGCCTTGGGCATCTCGATGGGGCGCACCACTTGCCCCTTTTCGCACGGTACGTTCTGGTAGGTCACGTTGCCGGCGGCATCGATGCACTTGACGACGGGCTGCGCGGCGGGCGCCGTCGCACCGGCCATCGCGGCGAGCAGGAGCGCGCTGGGCGACACGAACCAGGACCGGCGAGACGGGACGAAACGCAGCACTCCGCTATCATGCCCTATCGTCCCGGCTTGCAGTGCATCGCCCCTTGACCCTGTCCGCTGCCACGACTCCGCCACCCGCCACGGGCCGTGTCGCGCCGGCCGTGCTCGACAGCGCGGCGCGGGCGATCGCGCTCGCGCTGCGCGATGGCTTCGATCGTCACTACGCGCTCTTCCGCGAATGCGCGCGGGCGGCGAAGCGGCATTTCGAGGCCGGCGAATGGCGCGCGATCCGCCACCTTGGACACGATCGCATCGACTACTACGACCGCCGGGTGCGCGAGACCGTCGATCGCATCGAGCGCGAATTCCGCGCGGTCGGCCTCGACGGCAGCGGCGCCGACGCGCTGTGGGAGCGCGTCAAGGTCCACTTCATCGGGCTGCTCATCGACCACAAGCAGCCCGAGTGCGCCGAGACGTTCTTCAATTCGGTGTCGTGCAAGATCCTGCAGCGCACGTACTTCCACAACCGCTTCATCTTCGTGCGCCCGGCGATCTCGACCGAGCACATCGACGCCGATCCGCCGACGTACCGCAGTTACTACCCGCAGGCGGCAGAGTTGCGCCACGCCATCGTCGACATCGTGCTCGACATGGCACTGGCCACCCGCTTCGCCGACTTCAGGCGCGACGTGCGCAACATCGTCCACGCCTTGCGCACGCGCCTGCCGCGGCCGTGGCGACTCGAGGTCAATCACCAGATCCAGGTGCTCTCGTCGCTGTTCTACCGCGACGAGACCGCCTACGCGGTCGGTCGCATCGTCAACGGCACGCGTACGCACCCCTTTGCCGTCGCGATCAAGCACAACGCGCAGGGCCGGCTGTACGTCGACGCGCTCCTGACCGACGAGGGCGACCTCGCGCTGCTCTTCTCGGCGAATCGCTCGTACTTTCTGGTCGACATGGAGGTGCCGTCGGCCTACATCCGCTTCCTGCGCGCGATGCTGCCCGACAAGACCGCAGCCGAGCTGTACACGATGGTGGGTCTGCAAAAGGCCGGCAAGAATCTCTTCTACCGCGACTTCCTGCACCATCTCGCGCACTCGCGCGACCGCTTCGTGGTGGCGCCGGGCATCCGCGGGCTCGTGATGTGCGTGTTCACGCTGCCCTCGTACCCTTACGTGTTCAAGATCATCAAGGATCGGATCGCCGTGACGAAGGAGACCGACGCGATGCGGGTCCGGCAGAAGTACGCGCTCGTCAAGCATCACGACCGTGCCGGACGGATGAGCGACATCCTCGAGTACTCCGATGTCGCGTTCCCGCGCGAGCGTTTCTCGCCCGAACTCATCGCGGAACTGCACGCGGTCGCGCCGTCGCAGATCGAGGAGGAAGGCAACCGCATCATCGTGCGTCACGTGTACATCGAGCGGCGGATGCGACCGCTCAACATGTTCCTCGAACAGGGCAACGCCGCGCAACGCGAACGCGCGATCCGGGACTACGGCGACGCGCTGCGCGAGCTCGCGAGCGTGAACATCTTCGCCGGCGACCTGCTGTTCAAGAACTTCGGAATCACGCGCTACGGACGCGTCGTGTTCTACGACTACGACGAGATCGAGTACCTCACCGATTGCCGGTTTCGTCGCATCCCGCCACCGCCGCCGGGCTTCGACGACACCTCGGCGGAGGTGTGGTATCCGGTCGGGCCGCACGACATCTTCCCCGAGGAGTTCGCGACGTTCATCCTCACCGACTCCACGCTGCGCGACGCCTTCCTGCGCTGGCACGCCGCGCTGCTCGACGCCGACTGGTGGCAGGCGCGGCAGCGCGCGCTCGCAACACACGGCCTGGCCGAAGTGCTCTCGTACCCGCCGGCGCTTGGCTTCGGCCCGCCGCCGTGAGTGCGCACCCGGATCCCCTGGCAACCCGCGCAAGGTGGTACCCCGAGGCGCGGTGCTATCCTGCCCGCTGGTCGAATGCGAGGCACGCCCGGATGTCGTCTTCCCCCCCGCACCGCATCGCTCGCGGTCTCGTCGTGGCCGTCGCCGCGCTCGGCCTGTGCGCGTGCGACAGCCTCAATCCGCAGAAGAAGCGGGAGGAAGAACTCGCGAAGACCACCTTCGCCTGCGAGTTGAACGGCGAGCGCTTCGTCGTCCGCTTCACGGAGGGCGAGGCGCGCATCCTGCTGCCGGGAGCGCAGCGGGTCACGCTCTACCAGATCCCGACCGCCGCAACGGGCTCGGTCGTGCGCTACAGCAACGGCAATCTCGAATTGCGCGGCCGGGGCTCGGAGCTCACGCTGCATGCGGATGGCGCCGTGGCGGCACTGCGCAACTGCGCGCCGTACGCGGTGCTGCCTCCGGTCGAGAAGTGAACGCACCGACGCCCGCGCGTGGCGCCCGACGCGAGCACCGAGCAAGGAGGCGACGATGGAAATGAAGCGCATGAGCGGCGGCAACTTGCGCGCCGCGGGGTATGACGAGCGCGAACGCAAGCTCGTCGTCGAACTGACCGCCGGGACGTTTGCCTACTCCGGTGTCACGCCGGAAACCTGGCGCCGCTTTTCCACCGCGTCGTCGCCGTGGAGCTTTTTCCGCGACAACATCGAAGAGGAATACGCGGCCAGGCGCGTGCGCTAGGGCTGCGGCGCCCCGTCCGCGCCGGGCGGACCACCGGCGACGGTCGACCCGTCGCCGGCGCTCGAGTGAAGTGGGCGCGTTACTTGATCGCGAGCTTGCGTCCCGCGACCGCTGGACGCTTCGGAAGCGTGAGCTCGAGCACGCCGTTCTCGTACTTCGCCTGGCTCCCCTCCTGGTCGATCTCGACCGGGAGAACGAAGCTGCGATACACCGAACCGTAGTAGCGCTCGCTGCGCAACACCCGCTCGCCTTCCTTCTGCTCGGACTCGCGCTTCACCTCGGCGGTGATCGTCACCTGGTTGCCGTCGATGGTCACGTGGATGTCGTCCTTGCTAACACCCGGAACCTCGGCGCGCACGACGAACGTGCCGTTCTTGTCGACGACGTCGAGCTTGATCGGTGCCGTGGCAACGCCCCCGGCCCTCGGCTCGCGGACCGGACGGAAGAAGTTGCGGAAGATGTCCTCGAAGCCGGCATCTGCGAAGGGGTCGTACACTTGCAGGGCAGTCATGGTTTCCTCACAGGTCGTTGAACGTTGATATCCGCGGTGCACCGCCCTTCCTGCCGGCGGCACCCGCCGTTGCGTCGAATCTAGGGTCGGGGACGTGGCTTTCAAGACCCGCCACGCCGTGTCGTTCGATGCGCGCGCAGGCCTGCGACCCCGATGCAGGAGCGAGGCTTGCGCCACGTCAAGAGCACGCGTGACGCGAGCGTAGCGTGTCGCGCCGGCGGTGCGACAATGACCGCAGGGCGCCAACGGTGCGAGAATGATCACCACGGCGCAATGCCTTGGATCGTGGCGACCATGCAGCGCGCGATCCTGTCACCGACGCCACCACCGAGGAGACGCCATGACGGCACGATTGACCGACGCCGAGCGTCGCGAGCTCACCGCGACGCTGCGCAAACGGCGCCAGACGCTGGGCGCCGAGATCGCCCACAAGGTCGAGGCCCAGGACAATCCGGCGCTCCTGACGCTGCGCAACCGGATGGAAGAGACCGATGACTGGGCCGTCGCCGACCTCGAAACCGCCCTCGATATCGCCGAGGTCTCGCGTGACACCGTCGAGTTGCGCGAGGTGGACGCGGCGCTCACGCGGATGCGTGACGGCACCTACGGCGACTGCGTCGAGTGTGGCCAGGCGATTCCGTATGCCCGGCTCGCTGCCAATCCCTCGGCAGCCCGTTGCATCGCGTGCCAGGAGCGCGCCGAAGCCGCGCTGCGCCGCGGCCCGCCGGCGAGTCTTTGAGAAGGAGCCGCGCATGCTCTATCGTCGTCTCGGCCGTTCCGGACTCAAGGTCAGCGCGCTGTCCTTCGGCTCGTGGGTCACGTATGGCAACCAGATCGGCATCGACGCGGCGCTCGAGTGCATGCAGGCCGCGCACGACGCGGGCGTCAATTTCTTCGACAACGCCGAGGTCTACGCGAAGGGCGAGTCGGAGCGCATCATGGGCGAGGCCCTCCGGCGTGCCGGCTGGCGTCGCAGCTCGTACATCGTCTCGACCAAGCTCTACTGGGGCCTCCACGACGGCCCCAACGAGAAGAACACGCTCAACCGCAAGTACCTGCACCAGGCGATCGACGGTTCGCTCGCCCGCTTCGGCCTCGACCACGTCGATCTCGTCTTCTGCCATCGCGCCGACCCGGACACGCCGATCGAGGAGACGGTCTTCGCCATGTCGGACATGGTGACGGCAGGCAAGGCGCTGTACTGGGGCACGTCCGAATGGTCCGCGGGCGACATTGCCGCGGCCTGGCACATCGCCGAGCGGCACCACCTGCACAAGCCAGTGATGGAGCAGCCGCAGTACAACCTCCTGCATCGGGAGCGGGTCGAGCGCGAATACGCGCGCCTGTACTCCGAATTGGGCCTGGGCACGACCACGTGGAGCCCGCTTGCCTCGGGCCTGCTCACCGGCAAGTACAACGAGGGCGTCCCGGCCGACTCGCGCGCCACACTGAAGGGTTACGAGTGGATCGGCGAACGCGTCCGCGATGCCACGAAGATCGCCAAGGTGCGCAAGCTCGCGCCGATCGCCGACGAGCTGGGCTGCACGCTCGCGCAACTCGCGCTCGCCTGGTGCCTCGTCAATCCACACGTGTCGACGGTGATCACCGGGGCGAGTCGCGTCGCCCAGGTGCGCGAGAACATGGCCGCACTCGACGTCGTCGGCAGGCTCGATGCCGCGGTGCTCGCCCGGATCGACGAGGCGACGGCCTGATGCCCGTCGGTGGGGGCGCCGACCGGCACCGTGACCATGCCATGATCCGGGTTCGATGAGCGCCACCGCCAACCACACGCACGAGCAGCGAGCCGCGTACCTGTACGCTGCATGCGCACGCGCCGAGGCTGGCACCGTGCGCGCCGAGCTCTTCGCGCGCCTTGCCGGTGAGGCGCAGGCGCAGGCCGCGATCTGGCGCGCGCGCATCACTTCGCGGGGCCTGCCCCCGCCGCCGCCGTTCGTCCCGGACCTGCGCACGCGTCTCGTGGCGCGACTCGTCGCCCTGCTCGGGCCGCGACGCCTGCGTACGGTCCTGGCGGCGATGAAGGTGCGCGGGATGGTCATCTACACGGTGCCCGCCGGGCAGCTTCCGGCCCGTGGGATTCCCGTCCTGCCCGAAGCGGATGCGCCCGAACCCAGGGTTGGGGTGAACGGCGGGCATCTGCGCGCCACCGTGCGCGGTGTGAACGATGGACTCGTGTCCAATGCGAGCCTCATCCTGGGGGTCGCCGGCGCCGGCACCGACGCGAAGCTCGTTCTCGTCTCAGGCATCGCCGGCCTTGCCGCCGGCGCCTTCGCGATGGCAGCGGGTGAGTACGCGTCGGTGCGCGCGCAGCGCGAACTCCTCGATCATCAGGTGGACCACCGGCGCGAGGAGCTCGCACACTCACCCGAGTCGGAGGTGCAGGAGCTTGCCCTCATCTACGCCGCCAAGGGCTTGCCGCAGCGCGAGGCGGCGCGCCTCGCCAAGCGCCTCGTGGCCGATCCGGAGCGTGCGCTCGACGCGTTCGCGCGGGAGGAACTCGACCTCGACCCGCACGAACTCGGCTCGCCGACACGGGCGGCGCTCGGCGCGCTGGCCGCTTTTGCGGCAGGAGCCGCGCTTCCGCTCGTCCCCATGTTGTTCGCCCCGGCCGCGTGGGCGCTGCCGGCCGCCATCGGTGTCGCCGCAACCGGCTGCATGGCGGTCGGCGCCTGCCTGTCGCTATTCACCGGTCGCAGTGCGGCGCAAACCGCGGGCCGGATGCTCGCAATCGGGATCGTGGCGGGAAGCTTGAGTTTCGGTCTCGGCCGGGTCGTCGGCGCCCTCATCGGTTGAGCGCCGCCGCGGCGCAGCCAGCGGCACGCGGCCAAAAACAAGGCCGCGAAGGGGATGCCCCTTGCGGCCTTGCCAGCCTCGGCCGGGCGGACAGGAGATCGCCCGACCGTGTTCGGGATCGCTACGCGATCAGGCGCCCTTCATGCATTCGCTTTGCGCCTTCTTGCGCTCGTCGCCCTTGAGCCCCGCGGTCTTCTTGTTGCAGATGCTGATCCTGCTCTCGGGCTTGGCTTGCGCGACGGGCTTGTTCGACAGGCAAGACGACATGAACGCCTTGCGCTCGTCGCCCTTCTTGTCGCCGGCCTTCGCATTGCAGTCGCTCATCCGCTGATTCTGCGCGTTCACGGGCTTTGCTTCGGTCTTGGTGTCGGCAGCAAATGTCGGGGCCGCGCACGCGAACGCAACTGCCGCGACCATGGCCATCAACGATTTCATCGGTTCCCCTTCGCGAGTGTTAAGTGTGGCAGTGCTGCACTGTCCGGACCGCCCGAGGCGCCACGACGCGGAGGCGGAGGTCGCGCGGTCAGACGCGCAGGGCAGTCTACGGTAAGCCCAACCCGGGAGGCAACGATTTCACCCGCGGCGCCCCTCGAAGTGTTGCGCGAACGTCATGCGGCGACGCACAATGGCGGATCCGGCATCGGTGAGCGCGCCGGATCGTTACCGTAACCCATTGATTCATGGCATGTTCATGCCTGAAGGAGCGACGCCGTGAGCACGACCGCAGCCTCCCGCCGACCCCTCGGATCCGCCGCACCGACCGAGGCGCCGCCGCGGATCGACGACACCCGGATCACCGAGATCACCGAACTCGCGCCGCCGGCGCACCTGCTGCGCGAGTTCCCGTCGACGGCGCGCCCGACCGCGACGACGTTCGAGGCGCGGCAGGCGATCCATCGTGTGCTGCACGGCGCCGACGACCGACTCGTGGTGGTCGTCGGCCCCTGCTCGATCCACGATTACGACGCGGCCATCGATTACGCGACGCGGCTTGCCGCGGTCCGGCGCGAATTCGCCGATCGCCTTCTCATCGTCATGCGCGTGTACTTCGAGAAGCCGCGCACGACCGTGGGCTGGAAGGGACTCATCAACGACCCCCGCCTCGACGACAGCTACCGCATCAACGAGGGCCTGCGGCTCGCCCGCCGCATCCTGCTCGAGGTGAACGAACTCGACTTGCCGGCAGGCACCGAGTACCTCGACATGATCACGCCGCAGTACATCGCCGACCTCATTGCCTGGGGTGCGATCGGCGCACGCACCACCGAGAGCCAGGTGCACCGGCAGCTCGCCTCCGGCCTGTCGTGCCCGGTGGGGTTCAAGAACGGCACCCAGGGCGACCTGCGGATCGCGGTCGACGCCGTGAAGGCAGCGTCGGCCCCGCACCATTTCCTGTCGGTGACCAAGGGCGGGCATTCGGCGATCGTCCACACCGCCGGCAACGAGGATTGCCACGTCATCCTGCGCGGCGGCAAGACTCCGAACTACGATGCCGCAAGCGTCGATGCCGCGAGCAAGGAACTCGCCAACAACGGCCTCGCCGCACGCGTGATGATCGATTGCTCGCACGCCAACAGCAGCAAACAGCACGAACGGCAGGTGACGGTCGCCCGTGACGTCGCCGCGCAGATCGCGGCCGGCGAGTCGCGCATCTGTGGCGTGATGGTGGAGAGTCACATCAACCCCGGGCGGCAGGATCTCGTCGTCGGGCAGCCGCTGCAATACGGCGTCTCGATCACCGATGCCTGCCTCGGCTGGGACGCGACCGTGGATGTGCTGCGCGAGCTCGCCGACGCGGTGAGCCAGCGCCGGGTCCGGCTCTCGGAGGACGCCTAGGGAAGCTCTGCCGATGATCACGCCCGGCGCAGGCGGTTGAACGCCGTGGCGATCGAGACCGAGCTCAAGCTTCGCATCGCGCCTGCCGCGGCGCGAACGCTTGCGCGGCACCCCGCGTTACGCCCGTTCAAGCGCGGGCGCGCGCGAACCCAGCGCGTCGTCACCACGTATTTCGACACGGGCGACGACATGCTGGCGGCGGCCGGAATCGCGTTGCGCCTGCGCCGCGACGGTCGGGTCTGGCTGCAATCGGTCAAGGGGTCGGCCGCCCCCGCAGGCGGTGGCCTCACGGCCCGCCCCGAGTTCGAGTGGCGGGTCACCGGAGCGCACCTCGACCCGCTGCGTTTTGCGGCCACGCCGTTCCGGCGCGTGCTCGTCCGAGCCGAGCGCGCGGGTCTCGTGCCGCGCTTCGTGACCGACATCACGCGCACCACGATTCCGCTGGTCTTTCCCGACGGAACGCTCGCGCAGCTTTGCATCGACGGCGGGCGCATTCGCAGCGCCAACCGCGCCGCACCCCGCAGCGTTGCCGTGCACGAAATCGAACTCGAACTCGAGGCCGGCGACGCCGGGGCACTCTTTGCGCTCGCGCGGGACCTCGCCGCCGACGTGCCGCTTGGCATCGAGCCGGCGAGCAAGGCGAGCCGCGGCTACGCGCTGCTTCGCGCCGCAGATCCCACGCCGGTCACCGCGGAGGTCGTCGCCTTACCCAGGCAGGCGAGCGCAGGCGCCGCATTGGCAGCCATCGTGCGATCGTGCACGGGCCAGATCGAAGGCAATGCGCAGGGCGTCGTCGACGGTGCCGGCACCGACCCCGAGTGGATCCACCAGATGCGCGTGGGCGTGCGCCGCCTGCGCGCGTGCCTGTCGCTCGCCCGACGCGGCGTGACGGCGGCGGGTATCGATCCACTGCGCGTCGAACTGCGCTGGCTCGCCATGGCGCTCGGGCCCGCGCGCGACCTGGATGTGTTCGTCCTGACCACGTTGCCCGACCTGCAGGCCGCGGCGCAGGCCAGCCAGGTGGGCAGGCTCGCCCCCGCGCTCGCCACCTTGACGCTGCGCGCCGGGAAGGCGCGCCGTGCCGCGCACGCGGCGGCGAAGGCTGCGGTCCGATCGCGCCGCTTCGTGTCCGCCGCGCTCGCGGCGGGCGCGCTCGCCGCCGCGCTCGCACGCGACGTCGACGGACTCGCTGGCGGCAAGCTCGCCCGCCCGGCGCGCGACTTCGCCCGTCCCCTGCTGCGCCGCCGCCACGCGGCCTTGTGTGCATTGGGCCGCGACCTCGTGCACGCCGCCCCGCAGGAGCGCCATGCGGCACGGCTGGCGGCGAAGAAGCTGCGCTACGCGACCGAGTTCTTCGCCCCGCTGTTCCGCGAGAAGCGCGCGCGACGCTACCGGCAGGCGTTGGCGGCCTTGCAAGACGAACTCGGCGCCTGGAACGACGTCGCGGTGGCGACCGAGCTCGCAGCCAGGCTTGCCGGCGCGCACTCCGCGGCCGCGGCGGCCTTCGCCGGCTGGGCCGCAGCCCGGCGGATTGCACGCAGCGAAGCGCTCGCCCGCGCCTGGGCGGACTTTGCCGCCGCGCGCCCGTTCTGGACGCACCGGCATTGAACGCACTCCCGCCGGACGACGCCGCAGCGTCCCGGCGCGTCGCGACGGGCACGTACCGCTGTCCGCGCTGGCTCCCGGGCGGCCACGCCCAGACGATCGGTGCGTATCTCCTGCCACGGCCGCCGGTGGTGTACCGCCACGAACGTGTCGCGACGCCCGACGGCGATTTCTGGGACTTCGCCTGGCTTGCCGCAGCGGCTCGCGACGACGCGCCGATCGTCGCCCTCTTTCATGGGCTCGAAGGGAGCGCGCAGTCGCACTACGCCCGCCGCCTCATGGCCGCACTCGCCGCACGCGGCTGGCGGGGGGTCGTCGCGCAGTTTCGCGGCTGCGGCGGCACGCCGAACCTGTTACCCCGCGCCTACCATTCGGGCGACCACGACGAGATCGACGGCATGCTGCGCGCGGTGCGCTCGCGCGTCGGTCCCGCGGCCGACGTCCATGCCGTGGGGGTGTCGGTCGGCGGCAGCGCGCTCCTCCACTGGCTGGGTCGCGCCGGCGCCACCGGCACCGCCACGCTGCGTGCTGCCGCCGCGATCGCGGTGCCCCTGGACCTCTCGGCCGCCGGTCGCGCGATCGACCAGGGCTTCAATCGCATCTATGCGGCGCACTTCCTGCACACGCTGAAGCCCAAGGCACTCGCCATGGCGGCCCGCTTTCCCGGACGGCTCGATCCTGCGCGCATCCGCGCGGTGCGTTCGATGTGGCAGTTCGACGACGCGGTCACCGCGCCGCTGCACGGCTTCGCAGGGGCCGACGACTACTGGGTGCGCGCCTCGGCCAAGCCGTGGCTGCACGGTGTCGGCGTGCCCACCCTCGTGCTCAACGCGCGTAACGACCCCTTCGTCCCGGCTGCATCGCTTCCCGGACCCCGCGAGGTCGCATCCTGCGTCACCCTCGAGCAACCCGACACCGGCGGTCACGCGGGCTTCTTCGGCGGATTCGCCGCGGGCGGGGGCGATTGGCTCGCGCAACGCATCATCGCCTTCCTCGACCGCGCGTCGCACCGGACGCCGTGATGGCAGCCGTGCCGCCGCAATCGTGAGAAACTAACCGTCCCCACCCCGGACGCCGTGCGCATGCCCGCCCTTCCCCGCGAGATCTTCAAGGCCTACGACATTCGTGGCGTCGTCGGCAAGACACTGACCCCCGAGATCGTGCGGGCGATCGGCCAGGGGTTGGGCACGCTCGCGCTCGAAGCCGGGCGCACGCAAGTCGTGATCGGACGCGATGGCCGCCTGTCGGGACCGGCGCTGGCGAGTGCGCTCGCCGATGGCTTGCGCGCCACGGGCACCGACGTCGTCGACCTCGGCATGGTTGCGACACCGATGTCGTACTTCGCCGCGCAGCATCTCGACACCGGGTGTTGCGTGATGGTGACCGGCAGCCACAACCCGCCGGACTACAACGGCCTCAAGATGGTGATCGACGGGGCGACGTTGTCGGGGGACGACATCCAGGCGTTGCGCACGCGCGTCGAGGAGGGCCGTGTGGTCACCGGGTCCGGCGGCTATTCGCAGCACGACATCGCGCCGGCGTACCTCGACCGGATCACGCGGGACGTCAAGCTCACGCGCACGATGCGCATCGCCGTCGACTGCGGCAACGGCGTGGCCGGCGCGTTCGCTCCCACGCTCTTCCGCAAGATGGGCTGCAACGTCGTCGAGCTCTTCTGCGAGGTCGACGGCACGTTTCCCAATCACCATCCGGATCCCTCGCAGCCAAAGAACCTCGTCGACCTCGTCAACCGGTTGCAGCGCGGCGACTGCGAATTGGGCCTCGCCTTCGACGGCGACGGCGACCGGCTGGGCGTCGTCACCCGCGCCGGGCACGTCATCTACCCGGACCGCCAGCTGATGCTCTTCGCCGCCGACGTGCTGCGCCGGGTTCCGGGCGCGACGGTCATCTACGATGTCAAGTCGACGCGCAATCTGAAGCCGTGGATCACGCGCCACGGCGGCGTGCCGCTGCTGTGGAAGACCGGGCACTCGCTCATCAAGGCCAAGATGAAGGAAGTGGGTGCCGCCCTGGCCGGCGAGATGAGTGGGCACACGTTCTTCGGCGAGCGCTGGTACGGGTTCGACGACGGCCTGTACGCGGGCGCGCGCCTGCTCGAGATCGTCTCCCGCGAGAAGGATCCGTCGGCGGTGCTCGAAGCGCTGCCGGATGCGGTCTCCACGCCCGAGCTCAACATCCAATGCGCCGAAGGTGAGCCGCACGCGCTGGTGCAAAGGATCGGCGAGACGGCGACGTTCCCGGGCGCGACCGAAGTCATCCGCATCGATGGCCTGCGGGTCGAGTACCCCGACGGCTTCGGCCTCGCCCGCGCGTCGAACACCACGCCGGTCGTCGTGCTGCGCTTCGAAGCCAACGACGCCAATGCGCTCGCGCGCATCCAAAACGAGTTCCGCAAGGTTCTCGCCCGCGCCAAGCCCGGCGCGGCGCTGCCGTTTTGATCGCTCGCGCCGCATCGCGCCCCTGCCGTGCTGACACTCGCCGACATCGTCGCCGCGCGCGCGCGCATCGCCGGTGGCATCTACGCTTCACCCTGTGTGGAGTCGATCCCGCTGTCGCAACTCACCGGCGCGCACATCTACTGCAAGCTCGACTACCTGCAGCGCACCGGTAGTTTCAAGGAGCGCGGTGCGCGTAACGCGCTCTTGCAGCTCACGCCCGAACAGCGAGCGCGAGGCGTCATTGCGGCTTCGGCCGGCAATCACGCGCAGGGCGTCGCCTACCACGGCAGCCTTCTCGGCATCCCCGTGACCGTGGTGATGCCGCAGTTCGCTGCGCTCATCAAGGTCACGAACTGCCGCCACTTCGGCGCCCACGTCGTGCTGCACGGTGCCGATCTCGGCGCGGCCCGCGCCCACGCCGAAATGCTGGCCGCGCGCGACGGTCTCACGTTCATCCACCCGTACGACAATCTCGACGTGATGGCGGGCCAGGGCACGATGGGCCTGGAGATCGTCGAGCAGGTTCCCGACCTCGACGCGGTGGTCGTTCCGGTCGGCGGCGGCGGCCTGCTCGCCGGGATCGGCACCGTCATCAAGGCGCTGAAGCCGGCGGCGCGCGTGGTCGGCGTCGAGCCCGAGCATGCGGCGTCGCTCACGGCAGCACTTGCCGCCGGGGCTCCGGTCACGGTGCCGCTCGCGCCCACGCTCGCCGACGGCCTGGCCGTCGCACTCCTGGGGACGCACCCCTTCGAGCGGTTGCGCGAGGTGGTCGACGACGTGGTGACCGTCGACGAGACCGCGATCGCGCTGGCCGTCTTGCGGCTCATCGAACTCGAGAAGAGCGTCGTCGAAGGCGCCGGCGCCGCACCGCTCGCGGCGTTCCTGGCCGGCAAGCTCGCGGCACTGCGCGACCGGAAGGTCGTGCTCGCGCTG
>WBZO01001710.1_pt1 | contig 20415 bp, 15 predicted proteins | sample 5204261 | NCBI WGS metagenome assembly WBZO01 (sample SAMN12412400, study PRJNA552823) | activated sludge metagenome | isolation source: activated sludge from anammox sidestream of wastewater treatment plant... | place: USA: North Carolina | collected 2017-09 | reverse complement strand
CGTCAGTATCGAGCCCGCGCTCCTCATCTCTGACTCCGCTGAATTCGCCTACGAGGAACTGCGCGACCGCCCGTGGGTGGTGCGCGCGACCTTCGAGGGGGTGATGGCGCCCCTGGAGCGACGCGATCTACGCAAGCGGATCGACCGCGTCCTGCGCGGGCCGATGGGCCGCCTGCGCTTCGCGGAGATCGAGCCGGTCGACTGGTCGCAGGAGTGGAAGCAGTTCTACCGCATCCAGCACATCGGCCGGCGGCTCGTCGTGCGCCCCTCGTGGGAGCCGTACACGCCCGCGCCGCACGAGGTGGTGATCGACCTCGACCCCGGCGCGGCGTTCGGCACCGGCGAGCATGAGACGACGCGCCTGTGCCTCGGCGCGCTCGACGAGGTGATGCGCCCCGGCCTGGACGTACTCGACGTGGGCGCCGGCTCCGGCATCCTCGCGATCGCCGCCGCGCGGCTGGACGCAGGTCGCGTGCGCGCCGTCGACCTGGACGAAACCACCGTGGCCGTCGCGGAGGAGAACGCGGAGCGCAACGGCCTGACCGGACGCATCGAGTTCGGCGCGGGCACGCTCGGCGACCGCTGGCCGTGGCCGGCCGACCCGTCGGAGGGTTCCGCGGACGTGGTGCTCGCGAACATCTCCTCGCTGGTCCTCAGCGCGATGATGCCGCTGCTCGTCGCCTCGCTCCGCCCGGATGGGACGCTGATCGCGAGCGGCTTCCTGGTGCGTGACGCGCACGAGGTGCGCGCGGCGGCGGAACGCGCGGGGCTGCGCGTGCACACCGAGCTCTCCGAGGCAGAATGGGGCGCCCTCGTCGCGTCGCGCTGACGCGCGGGCCTCGGGCTACTCGGGCAGGAACGACCGCCGCGTCCACGTGTCCGGATCCACGTTCACGCCGTAGATCGTCATCTCCCAGTGCAGGTGCGGCCCGGTCGACAGGCCGGTCGACCCCATCAGCGCGATCACCTCACCGGTCTCGACGCGCGTGCCCACGGGGACGCGCGCCTCCAACAGGTGGTGGTAGCCGGTCACCACGCCCGCGCCATGGTCGAGGAGCACGGTCACGCCGCGGATGGGCATCGGCCCCGCCCACACCACGCGCCCCGGCGCCGGCGCGACGATCGGCGTGCCCTCCGCGTTCGCGATGTCCAGGCCGCTGTGGAATCCGCCCACCGGCCCGCCGTTGATCGAGCGCCCCTGGCCGAACTGTGTCGTCACGATGCCGTCCACCGGCCGGATGAAGAGGCCGTCCCACGCGGGCGCGCCGTCGAAGGCGTTGAACTGCTCGTACGTGCGCAGCCGCGCCTCGGTCGCCGCCGCCTCCGGCGTCAGCACCGCGCCCTGCTCCTCGGTCAGTTCGAGGTAGTCGACGGGGCGGTCAACGACGCCGATCGAGAACGGCGCCTCGGTCGTGCCGAGGACGGCGCCGGTGGCGTCGCGCGTGGTGACCGTGAGCGTCGCCGCGCTGGCCGGCGTCGCGATCCCCGCGCCGAACACGGCCCACATCACCTCGCCGCTGCGGCGGAGCGGGTAGTGCTGTCCGAATACGAGGAGCGACCCGGACGCTACGCCGGGCTGGCGGACGGTGACCAGCGCCGACTCGCCCTGACCGACCTCGGGAGGATCGATGGCGACCTGGATGGGGGCGGCTGCGACGGCGGCACCCGCCGCCATGCTCGCGTCCGGCGAAGCCGTCGGGACGGCGGACGCGAAGACCTCGGGCGTTGCGGTGGCGTCCACCACGCTTGCGCCGGAGCCGGCATCGTTGAGGAGGAGCGAGCGACCGAGGAGCGCGAGCACGGCCACCGCGAGGAGCGCCGCCACGCCGATAAGCATGCGGCGCGCGGTCAGCATCGCCCGGGGCGGTGTGGCCTCGGACGGCGGTTCATGGGGCGATCCGCTCAACGCCGGCTCCGTGCTGGTGGGGTTTGACGAGATCGTACCGTGGTGCGACCGGAGGGGCTTTGAGAAATCGATATACTCGGAACGACAGGGGCCAGCGGCCGGCTGCCTGTCCGGCCCCCACCACTGCACCACGGTCTCACAGGCCCGGCGCGCGCCCCACGGCGCTCCGGGTGGTCAATCCACCGGAGGCGTCATGGAGGATCCCAGGGTTGTGGCCGAGCGCGTGCTCCAGAACGTGGAGCGCGTGATCATCGGCAAGTCGGAGGAGGCGCGCCTCGCGCTCGTCACACTCCTCTGCCGCGGCCACCTGCTGATCGAGGATGTCCCCGGGGTGGGCAAGACCATGCTGGCGCGCGCGCTGGCGGTCTCCACGGGCTGCCGCTTCTCGCGCATCCAGTTCACGCCCGACCTGCTGCCCACGGACGTGACCGGCGTCTCCGTCTACCAGCAGGCGACCGGCGAGTTCACCTTCCGCCCCGGCCCGATCATGGCGGAGATCGTCCTCGCGGACGAGGTGAACCGCGCCACCCCGAAGACCCAGTCCGCACTCCTCGAGGCGATGGAGGAGCACCAGGTCACGGTGGACGGGACCACCCACCGCCTGCCCGCGCCGCACATGGTGATGGCGACCCAGAACCCCATCGAATACGAGGGGACGTTCCCGCTGCCGGAGGCGCAGCTGGACCGTTTCCTGATGCGCATCCGCCTCGGCTACCCGTCCGCCACGGACGAGGTGCTGATCATGGACGCGCAGCAGTCGCAGCACCCGATCGAATCGCTCTCCACCGTGATCACGCCGCGCGAGGTCGTGGAACTGCAGGACGCGGTCGGACGCATCTACGTGGACCCGCTCATCAAGCAGTACATCGTGACGCTGGTGAACGCGACGCGTGACCACCCCGCCGCGTACCTCGGCGCGTCGCCGCGCGGGTCGCTCGCGCTCATGCGCGCGACGCAGGCGCACGCGATGTTGGACGCGCGCGACTTCGTGACGCCGGACGACGTGAAGTCGCTCGCGCACGCCACCCTCGGCCACCGCGTGATCGTCAGCCCGAGCGCGCGCGTGCGCGAGGTGGACAGCGCACAGATCGTGGACGAGGCGCTGGAGCGCGTGGCCGTGCCGGGCGTGCGCGCCCGAGGCGGCGTGTAGGCGCCTCGTGACCTCCTCCGCCCCCTCCACGGGCCGGGTGCAGCGCAGCCACCACGTGACGGTCGTCGCGCTGGTGGCGGTCGTGTGCGTCGCGGTGGGGTTCGCGACCGGCTTCTGGCTGCTGTTCCGCCTCGCGTACGTCGTCGCGGTCGCGCTGCCGCTCGCGTACTTCTGGACGCGGTCGATGGCGGACGGGCTGGAGGTGGAGGTGCAGCGCACCTCCCAGCGCGTGACGCAGGGCCAGCCACTCGAAGGCCAGATCGTGGTGCGATCGCGCTCGCCGTGGCCGAAGGTCTGGCTGGAGGTCGAGGACCCGTCTTCGATCCCCGGGCACGAGACGCGGCGCGTGCTGACGCTCGGCTGGAAGGGCGTCAGTGCGTGGTCCTACCGCACGAGGACCCGCGTGCGCGGCGTCTACACCCTCGGCCCGCTGCGCGTGACGGCGGGCGACCCATTCGGCTTCTTCCGCATCACCCGCACGTTCGGCGACCCGACGACGATCCTCGTCTACCCGAACGCGCCGGAACTGCCGAACTTCTACATCCCGCCGGCGAACCTGCCGGGCGAGGGCCGCATCCGGCGCCGCACGCACAACGTGACGCCGAACGTGGCCGGCCTGCGCGAGTACGCGCCCGGCGACTCCTACAACCGCATCCACTGGCCGACCACCGCACGCCTTGGCAAGCCGGTCGTGAAGCAGTTCGAACTCGACCCGGCCTCCGACATCTGGATCGTGCTGGACCTGGAGGCGCGCCACCACACCGGCAGCGGCGAGGACTCCACCGAGGAGTGGGCCGTCGCCGTCTGCGCCTCCGTCGCGCGGTACTTCATCAACCAGCACCGCTCGGTCGGCCTCATCTCCTTCGGGGACGACCTCCGCGTCGATGATCCCGACCGCGGCCAGAACCACTACACGCGCATCCTCGAATCGCTCGCGCTCGCACGCGCGCGCGGCGATGCGCCGCTCACGAACCTGCTGCTGGAGGAGAGCCGGCGGTTCGGGCGGCACACCACGGTCGTCGTGGTGACGCCCTCCACCGACCCCGCGTGGGCCTTCACGCTCGTCTCGCTCGCCGGGCGCGGCGTGAAGGTCGCCGCGGTGCTCCTCGAAGCCGACACCTTCGGCGACGCCCCCAGCCCGATCGAGGCGTACGGCACGCTCGCGGCGGGCGGCGTCTACACCTACACCGTGAAGCACCAGGACGACCTCGGCCGCGTGCTCTCGATCGGCGCCGACCCGGAGCGCGGCGAGGCCGCGCGCGCCACGCGGATGGAGGGCTAGCCGGTGGCCGCCCGACCATTCGACGAGGTGTTTGTGACGCCGCCCTCCTCCACCGCGCCGGTGGAGGAACGGACGCCGTGGTGGGCGTCATGGGAGCACTGGCTCACGCTATCGCTGGTCGCGTTCGCGCAGTTGCCGGTCGTGGGATCGCTGCAGTCCTCCAACTGGGTGCGCGAAATGCCCTCGCTGATGGGGCCCGCGCTGGTGGGCCTGCTCGCGGCGTGGCTGCTCGGCCACTCGCGGCTGCCGGGTGCGGTCGCGGCGGTCCTCGCGACCATCACCGGCGCGGTCAGCACGGTGCTGCTGGTCATGCAGACGATGGTGCTCGCCGACCCGCTCGCCGGCACCGGGCCAGCCGCGTACTGGAGCGAGTTCTGGCTGCGCCTGCGCGACTGGATCGCCGCGCTCCTCGATGGCGGCATCTCCACCGACCCGCTGCCGTTCGTGGTGATGCTGGTGGCGCTGGTGTTCGCGGTGGCGTTCATCTCCACGTGGGCGGCGGTGCGCTGGCTCAACCCGTGGGTGGCGCTGGTGCCGGGCGGGTTCGTGCTGCTCACGAACATCTCCTACCTGCCGGGCCAGCCCTCGCTCTCCTTCATCTTCTTCGTGATCGCCGCGGTGCTCCTCGTCTCGCGCATCCAGTACTTGAAGGCGCGCGAGCGCTGGCGCGCCGGAGGCTACGAGCCGCCCGACTTCATGTCGGTGGAGGTGATCACGGCCGGTGCGGTGGTGGCGTTCATCCTCGTGGTCGCCGCGTGGACGGTGCCGACCGCGAACCACTGGGGGCCGGTGGCGGACGCGTGGGGTCGCGTCTTCGCGCCGGTGTCCGACCGCGTGGACCGCGTGGGTCAGCTGTTCATCGGCATCGGGTCGAAGAAGGAGCTGCCCGTCCACGGCCTGGGCGCGACGCTCCCGATCCAGGGCAAGATCACGCTCGACAGCGTGCCGCTGCTGGAGGTCACCAGCCCGCGCGCGCTGAACCTCCGCGGCGCCGTATACGACGAGTACACCGGCGCCGGCTGGCGCGTCTCCAGCGCCGCCCCGCTGCAGGAGCCGCCGACGACCGTGGAGGCCGCCGAGCTCGGCACGCCGGAGACGCGCGCCCTCCTGCGCGAGCCGGTGAAACTCGGCATCACCGTCACCGCCGAGGGCGTCCCGGACCAGCGCCTGCTGGCGGCGGGCGACCCGATCGCCTCGGACGTGCCGGCGGAGGTGCTGATCGACACCGCCGGCGATCCGCTGGCGTTGGTCCCCGCCGCACGCACGCGGCCGTCCGATGCGTACACCACGGTGGGCGCGGTGTCCGTCGCCTCCGGCACCACGCTCCAGGCCTCCGGCACGATCTACCCCGCGCGTCTGTTCGAGCGGTACACGCAGTTGCCGCCCGACCTCCCCGCGGAGGTCGCCGAACTCGCGCGGTCCCTCACCGCCTCCGCCCAGACGCCGTACGAGGCGGCCCGGCTGATCGAGGCGCACCTGCGCTCCGAGTACACGTTCTCCCTGGAGGTCGATGCACCCTCGCCGCGGTCGGACGCGGTGGCGGACTTCCTCTTTGACCAGCGCACCGGCTACTTCGACCAGTTCTCGACAGCGATGGCGGTGATGCTGCGCACGGTCGGCATCCCCTCGCGCATGGCAGCGGGGTTCGTGCTCGACCCGTCGTCCTACGACTCGGAGGCGAAGGCGTACCTGCTTTCCGAGCAGGACTCCTGGTCCTGGCCGGAGGTCTACTTCCCGGGCCTCGGCTGGGTGGAGTTCAACCCGACCCCCAGCCGCGCGCTGGTCCCACGGCCCGGCGACGACAGCGCCGCACTTGCCGAGCGTGACGCACTGCTCGGGCTCGACGACGGCTTCGTGGACGACTTCTTCCTCTCGGACGCCGAGCTCGGCCTGTTCGATGACTTCGAGACGCTCGACACGCTCGGCCCCGCCGAGGCGGTGGAGGAGAACGCGACCGCGCAGGCGATCGCTCGCATCCTCGGGTGGGCGCTCGTCGCCATCACTGGCGCGGCGATCCTGGCGCTGGTGGTGCGGTTCGCGTGGGAGCGATCGTTCCGAGGGCTCACGGCGGCCGAGCGCCGCTGGGCGAAGGTGCAGCGTCTCGCCTCGTGGGCGGGCATCGCACCGCCGGACGACCGCACGCCCGTCGAGGCGGCGCGCGCCGTCGCCACCTACACGGGCGAGGCCCCGGCGCTGGTCGTCCTCGCGCGGTCGTTCACCGCAGCGCGGTACAGCCCCACGCCGGCACCGGAGACGGACGACGCCGCGAAGGCGCTGGATACCGAGTACCGGCTGGTCGGGCGGCGACTGTGGCGGCTCGTCGCTCGGCGCATCGTGCGCCTCGGACGCTCGCCGGAGCCGAGGCGCGTGCTGCCGCCGCTAGCGGGCGGGCACCCCGCCACCGGGACGGCCCGGTAGCGGCGCGAGTTCGTTCGCGCGGCGCGCCAGTTCCAGGATCCGCAGCGCTTCCTCGCGCGTGACCTCCGGCCCGAGGCTGCCGAGCGCCTCCGCCAGCGCGGCCTGCGCCTCCTCGAACGTCTGCGCACCGCCCTGTTCGCCCTCGCTGCCGTCCTCACCGGACGGGCCGGGCGGCGCGTCGGAGCCGGGCTGGCCGCCGGGCTGTCCCTCGCCGGGCGGCGGGGTGCCCTCGCCGGAAGGCGCACCGGGTGCGGGCGTCGCCTCGCCGGGCTGCGGCTGCTGGCCCGGCTGCTCGCCATCCTCGCCGTCGTCGTCCGGGCTCGGCGTATCGCCGTCCTCGCCCTCCTGCGGCGGCGGGGGCGGCGCTTCGAGGTACCAGAGCAGCAGTTCGAGGTTCGCCTTCGCGTCCGCGTCGGTCGGGTCGAGGCGCAGCGTCGCGATGTAGCGGTCGCGCGCCGCCTCGACCTGCCCGTCCATGAAGGCGTGGTTGCCGAGTGCGTACTCGATCTTCGCGCGCAGCGTGGCGTTGTCCGTGGTGGCATCCAGCGCACTGCGGCTCACGTCGGTCGCCTCGCGCAGGCGGCCGAGCATGTGCCAGGTGTTGCCGAGGTTGTAGAGGACGGCGGGGTCCTCCGGCGCGCCCTCCAGCGCGCGCTGGTACGCGACAAGCGCGTCCTCGTACCGGCCCTCCGCGTACGCCTCGTTGCCCTCTTCCACGGCGCGGTACAGCGCGGTGCCCGCGCAGCCGCCGAGGATCAGCGCGGCGATCGATGCGGTGACCAGCCCGCCGCGCAGGCGCGGGCGGCGGAGCCGTGACGCCTCGCCCACCACGAGGTCGAGCGCGAGCAGCGCGAGTCCAGCGGCCAGGAACCACGTGAAGCGGTCGATCGGCTGGCGCTCGGTGTCCTCGTCGAAGGTCGTCTGTTGCAGGCGGCGCAGATCGACGGCAAGGCCGGCGATCGCCTGCACTTCGCGCGTGTCGCCGCCGGTCATGCTGGCGATCTGGTCGAGGATCGTGCGGTCGCCCGTGGTGATATCGGTGCCCCCACTCGCCTCGGGCAGCGCGGTTGGCGCATTCGTCGCGGCGAAGACGGTGTCGATGCGGATGCCGGCGGTGATGGCGCGCTGCGCGGTGGCGAGGACGTCGCCCGACACCTCTTCACCGTCGGTCACGAGCAGGATCGCCTGCCCGCGCGCCTCGCCCTGCGCCTCCAGCGCGTCGAGCGCCGCATCGAGCGCCGCGGCGAGGTCGGACCCCGGCTGCACCAGCGGCGCCTCCTGCTGCGCGCGCGCGATCAGCGAGGCGAGCGCGTCCAGGTCCAGCGTCAGCGGCGACCGCTCGAACGCGGAGCCTGCGAACGTGACGAGGCCGACGCGGTTGCCGGTGAGGTGCACCAGCATTTCCTGCAGCCCGGCCGCCGAGGCCGCCGCACGCGAGGGTGCGATGTCCTCCGCGAGCATCGAGCGCGACACGTCCAGCACGATCACGAGGTCGATGCCGCGCTGCGCCACCTCGGCGTCCTCGTACCCCCACTGCGGGCGGGCCGCACCGATCACGAGCAGCAGCGCCGCCGCAGCGACCAGTACACCGCGCAGGAGGCGACGGCCGTGGCTCGCACCTCGCCGCAGCGCGGAGGGGAGCGCGGTCAGCGCGGCCGCCTCGCGACGCCGGCGCTCCGCGTACCAGGTCGCGACGACGATCAGCAGCGGCGCGACGAGTGCGTACAGCGCGACCGGTTCGGCGAAGCGGAAGCCCTCGATCATGGCTGCCTCCGCAACCACGTCGAGCGCAGCGCACCCTCGGCCAGCAGCAGCCCGGCGACACCGAGGGCGAGCCATGGCGCGTACTCGCGGAACGTCACGAAGCGGCGCTCGCCGATGCGCGACCGCTCAAGCGCACCGATCGTCTCGTACGCCTCGGCCAGTTCCTCGGGCGTGCGCGCGTCGAAGTACTCGCCGCCGGTCGTCTCTGCGAGCCGCGTGAGCGCGGAGGCGTCAGCGCCGCGCGCGAAGCCGACCGTGTAGACGCGGATGCCGAGGGCCTCCGCGACACGCGCCGCGGAGAACGGGTCAACCTCGCCGGAGTTGTTCTCCCCGTCCGTCATCAGCACCACCACGCGGCTCCGCGCGGTCGACGATTCGAGCAGCGTCAGCGCCTCGGCGATGCCGAGGCCGATCGCGGTGCCGTCCTGCACCAGCCCGGACTCCAGCCGCTCCGCGCGCGCACGGATCGCCTCCAGGTCGCCGGTCAGCGGCGAGAGCGTCAGCGCGCGCGCCTGGAACGCGACGAGGCCCATGCGGTCGCCCTGCAACGTGCCGGCGAACTCCGCGAGCACGCGCCGTGCCGCGTCCAGCCGCGTCTCGCCGCCGCCCGCGGACGCCATCATCGAGGACGACACGTCGACGGCCGCGACGATGTCGATGCCCTCCTCCGGCAGCGTGGTGACGGCGAGCCCCTCGCGCGGTCGGGCGAGCGCGAGGATGGCGACGACGATCGCGAGCAGGCGCAGCAGGTCGGGCAGGCGGCACAGCCGCGTCCGCCACGTCGGCCGCGCGGCCGCCTCCACGAGGTCGGTCGCGGCGACCGCGAGCACCGGCGGACGGCGCAGCACCGCCGCGAGCCAGAGCAGCCCCAGCGGGAGTAGCAGCGCGAGCGCCCACGGCGCGGCGAGCGTCATGCCGGCGCTCCCGCCACGGCCGGGGCCACCTCGGCCGGTCGCCCGAGTTCGATGATCTCGTACGCGACGGTGAGGTCGTGGTCCGCAGAGGTCGCCTCCGGGTAGCGTCGCGCGTACACCGCGGCGTCGCAGCGCTCGAGCAGCCCGGCGACGAGTCGCGCCTGCCAGCGGTCCACACCGTGGCGCGTCATGCGGCGCTCCAGTTCCGGCGTGGTGAGCGCGACTGCGTTGAAGCGGAACCGTTCGCCGAGGTACGTACGCACCGCCAGCGCGATCGTGCCGTAGTACGCCTGAAACGCCTCGTCCGTGTCGAGCGTCAGCCCGCGCAGGCCGTCCACCAGCGCCCGCGCGCGTTCCTCGGGCCCATCGATGCGCGGCGGGAGGGGCGCCTCGCGGCGGCGGAGGCGGCTCCACGCGATCAGCGCGGCGACCGTCAGCAGGCCGGCAACCGCCGCCCCGATAGTCGCGGGCCGTACGAGGGCCGGCGGCGCACCGGGCACCGTCTCCTGCGGCTTCAGGGGCCGCAGTTGTTCGTCGTCGAGCGCGCGCGTCGGCGTGATCGGCAGCGCGACCGGTGCGCCCTCGACGATCCCGCCGCTGCCGTCCGAGCGCAGCCAGCGCACGGGGATCGGCCCGGAGTCCAGCGTGCGCAACGTGAACGGCTGCAGCGTCCACGTCACCGTCGTCAGCACCGTGCCGTCCGTCTGCGGCGTCTCCACCGGCGGCGTCTGGGTCACGATCTCCGTCGAGGGGAACACCGGCCGTGGCACGCTCACCAGCACGTCCGCCGGGTGCGTCACGCGCACCTCCAGGATCACGCGGTCGCCGACCGTTGCCGCCGAGGGCAGGAAGGACGCCTCCACGCGGACCGGCGGCGCCTCCTGCGCGTGCGCGCGCGGCGTGGCGGCGACGAGCAGCACGAGTACCACCGCGACGAGCGCGCCGAGGCGGGCGATCACCCGCTCACCGCCCGCGCACGCCGCCGGAAGTACGCGGCGACCGGCTCCACCGCGTCCTCCTCCAGGCGGATCACGATCTCGTCCACACCCGCGCGCGCGAACGCCTCCTCGCGCTGCAACCGGCGCTGCCGCGCGCGATCCCGGTACGCCTCGCGCGTGCGGGCGTCCGAGGTGTCCACGACGAGCCGCCGCCCACGTTCGATGTCTTCGAGGTCGATCAGGCCGACGTCCGGCAGCGCCTCGTCCAGCGGATCGATCAGCGTGAGCGCGATCACCTCGTGCCGACGCGCCAGCGTTTGCAGTGCGGACTCATAGCCGCCATCGAGAAAGTCGGAGATCAGGAACACCACCGCGCGCCGTCGCAACACGCGCCCGAGGTATTCGAGCGCGGGGGCCATCGCCGTGCCCCGCCCCGCGGCGAGGTCGGCGTGCAGCACGTCACGGATCTGACGCACCACGTGGCGCGCGCCGCGCTTCGGCGGCACGAACGCCTCGATGCCGTCGCTGAAGGTGAGCAGCGCGGTGCGGTCGTGGTTGTGCGCGGCGGCGAAGCCGAGCAGGGCCACGAGTTCGGCGGCGGCGCGGATGCGGCCACCCGCGCCGTGCGCCGCAAGCATGGAGGCGGAGCGGTCCACCGCACAGACCACGGTGAGGTCGCGCTCCTCCATGTACTCCTTCACCCACGGCACCCCCATGCGCGCCGTCACGTTCCAGTCGATGCGGCGGATGTCGTCGCCCGGCACGTACTCGCGCGCCTCCGCGAACTCGATGCCCGCGCCGCGGAACACGGAGCGGTACGAGCCCGAGACATCCGAGGCGGCGAGCCGCCGCGTCCGGATCTCGATGCTGCGGACGCGCCCCATCAGCGCGGCGGCGAGGTCGATCGCGGCGTCGGTCGTGGCAGACGGCGGGACAGGTGATGTGGCCATGGCGTCCGCCTAGGGGATGCCGACGCCTTCGAGGACGCGCTCCACGATCGCTTCGGCGGTGACGCCTCGGGCCTCCGCCTCGTACGAGAGCACCAGGCGGTGGCGCAGCACGTCCGGCGCGATCGCCTTCACGTCCTGCGGCGTCACGTAGTCGCGGCCATCGATGAACGCGTACGCCTGCGCGCCGCGCGCGAGAAACACGCCGGCCCGCGGGCTCGCACCGAACTCGATCAGCGGGGCCAGGTCGCCCATCTGGTAGCGCGCCGGGTCACGGGTCGCCTCCACCAGCCGGATCACGTACTCGCGCAGGCGCTCGTTCACGTCCACGGCGCGCACCGCCGCGCGCAGCTGCGCGATGTCCACGGCCGTCACCACCGCCTGCGGCTGCACCTGGTCGCCCTCCAGCGCGCGGGCGAGGATCTCCCGCTCCTCCGTGCGCTCCGGATAGTCGACGACGATCTTCAGCATGAACCGGTCGAGCTGCGCCTCGGGGAGCGGGTAGGTGCCCTCCTGCTCGATCGGGTTCTGCGTCGCCAGCACCAGGAACGGGTCGGGGAGCGGCAGCGACTGCCCGCCGATGGAGACGGTGCGCTCCTGCATCGCCTCGAGGAGTGCGGACTGCACCTTCGCGGGCGCGCGGTTCACCTCGTCCGCCAGCACCACGTTGACGAAGATCGGGCCGCGGCGGACGGAGAAGTCGCCCTCCTGCGGGTTGAACACCAGCGTGCCGGTGATGTCCGCGGGCAGCAGGTCAGGCGTGAACTGGATGCGCGCGAACGAGCATTCGAGCGCGCCTGCGAGCGTGGAGACGGTGAGCGTCTTTGCGAGGCCGGGGACGCCCTCGATCAGCGCGTGGTTGTTCGTGAGCAGCGCCACGAGCAGCCGGTCGACGAGCGCCTGCTGGCCGACGATGACACGCCCGACCTCGGCGCGGATCGCCGCGACCTGTTGATGCTGACGGACGGTCGTGGGGGAGACCCCGGACGGATCGGCTGCCATGGGCCCTCATCGCGGCGCGGGTGGGTCGTTCGAGTGTACCCGTCCGTCGAAGGCCCCGTGTGAGGGAGTGCGCCGCCTACGCGCCGACCGCGGCGAGGTCGCTCGTGAGGTCCGGCGCGGGCGCCTCCGCCTCCACGCTGCCCGCCTCGCGCGCGTCGCCGAGGACGCCCAGCAGCGCCTTCAGCCGCGGCACGAGCCGCTCGAGGTCTGCCGCAGCGACGGCGCCACGCTCCAGGCGCACGACGGTGCCGCTGCGGCGCTTGATGCGCAGTTCCACCGGCAGATCGCCGGGCACCTCGTCCAGCGTTGCGCAGAGGCGGCGGATGCGGCGGATGTCCGCCGGCTCGTCCGTGGTCTCCTCGAGCTCCACGAGGAGGCGGCGCGGGCCGGCCTCCGCCGCCGCGCGCGGCGTCACGGGCGCCGGCTCCGACTCCGCACCGGCCGGCGGCACGATGCGCAGGTCGGGGCGACGAGGCGCCTCCGCGGGCGTCGAGGTCGAACGCGGGCCGGGGCCGCCGGGCCCGGGGTTGTACGGCGGCGGCGCACCCTCGCGCACGGCGTAGCCGGAACGGCCGCCCGCGCGCAGCTGGAACTTCGACGGCGTGAACCCGGCGGCGAGGCGGCCGGCGTCCGCGTCGTACGCGCACACCTCCAGCACGCCGATCGAGACGCGATCGCCACGAGGCCGCACGGACGCCTTCACCAGCAGGATGTTGCCCTCGAAGAGGATGCCGGCCTGCTTGAACTTCTCGTACGCGTCCGCCCAGACGGTGACCTCCACCTGGCCGCTGAGGTCCTCCAGCGTGACGGCGGCGAAGGCTTTGCCCTGCCGCGTGGCGAGGGCTCGCACGTTCGTCACCATGCCGGCGACCACCGTGTCCTGCCCGGCGAGTTCGGCGGTGACCTCCGCGGCCTGGTGCGTGATGTACGGCGCGAGGTGGCGTGCGGCCAGCGCGAACGGGTGCTCCGAGATGTACGTGCCGAGGAGTTCCTTCTCCCACGCCAGCAGTTGCTGCTGCGGGATCGCGGTCGCCTCCAGTTCGAGCGCCGGCAGCGGCGTGTCCACCTGCGCGCCGAACATGTCGAACATGGAGGTCTGGCCGGTCTCGCGGAGTTTCTGCTCCTGCTGCGCCAGCGCCATCAGCCGGTCGACCCCGTTGATGATCGAGCCGCGGTCGCCGAGCGAGTCGAACGCGCCGGCCTTTGCGAGCGACTCCAGCACGCGCTTGTTCACGTCGCGCGCGTTCACGCGGCGGGCGAAATCCTCGATGTTCGCGAAGTCGCCCTTCGCCTCGCGCTCCCCGATCAGCGTCTCCACGCCGCCGGCGCCCACGTTCTTCACCTGCGCCAGGCCGTACCGGATCGCCTCGCTGCCGTTGGGCAGCGTCTCGATCGTGAAGTTGGCGGCGCTGCGGTTCACGTCCGGCGCGAGCACGGGGATGCCGAGGCGGTGGCACTCCGCGATCGCCTGCGCGATGCGGTCGTGGTTGCCGTTCGCGGCCTGCAGCACCGCGGCCATGTACTCCGCGGTGTAGTGCGCCTTCAGGAACGCGGTCTGGTACGCGATGGTGCCGTAGCAGACGGCGTGCGCCTTGTTGAAGGCGTAGCCGGCGAACGGCTCGATCAGGTCGAACAGTTCGTGGCCCAGCCGCTCCTCGTACCCCTGCGCGACAAGGCCCGCGAGGAACCGCTCGCGCTCCTCCAGCATGACGGAGGCGATCTTCTTGCCCATCGCCTTGCGCATGACGTCCGCCTGGCCCAGCGAGTAGCCGGCGAACGTGCGCGCGATCTGGAGCACCTGCTCCTGGTAGGTGATGACGCCGTACGTCTCTTCGAGGATCGGCCGGAGCCCGTCGTGCGGGTAGTACGCCTCCAGGCGTCCATGCTTCACGTCGATGTAGCGCGGGATGTGCTCCAGCGGGCCGGGGCGGAAGAGCGCCACCATGGCGGAGAGTTCGCGGACGTCCTTCGGCTTCAGTTCCATGACGTAGCGGCGCATGCCCGCCGACTCCATCTGGAACACGCCGAACGTCTCGCCCGCGGCGAAGATCTCCATCGTCTGCTCGTCGCCGTCCGGCAGCGCCAGCAGGTCCACGCGCTCGCCGCGCCGTTCCTCGATCATCTCGATCGCGCGGCCGAGGATCGTGAGGTTCGTCAGGCCGAGGTAGTCGATCTTCAGCAGACCGATCTTCTCGATGTCGCCCATCGGGTACTGGGTCGTGGGCACGGCCGTGTCGGCGTCGGCGTCCTTGCCGGTGGCGCGCTGCAGCGGCACCACGTCCGTCAGCGGCTGGCTCGAAATCACCACGCCCGCCGCGTGCGTCGAGGAGTGCCGCGCGACACCCTCCAGCGCCTGTGCGGTGTCGATCAGTTCACGGACGTCCGGTTCCGCCTCGTACGCCTGCTGCAGTTCGGTGGACTGCTTCAGCGCCTCGCCGAGCGAGATGTTCAGCACCTCCGGCACCAGCCGCGCGACGCGGTCGGCGGCGGCGAAGTCCATGCCGAGCGCGCGGCCCGAGTCGCGGATCGCGGCCTTCGCGCCCAGCGTGCCGAAGGTGCAGATCTGCGCGACGTGGTCGCGGCCGTACTTCTCTACCGTGTAGCGGATGACCGCCTCGCGCTGGTCGTCCGCGAAGTCGAAGTCCACGTCCGGCATGCTCAGGCGCTCGGGGTTCAGGAACCGCTCGAACACCAGGCCGAAGGCGAGCGGGTCGATGTCCGTCACGTCCAGCGTGTACAGGATGATCGAGGAGGCCGCGGAGCCGCGGACGCCCATGCGGATGCCGTTCCGCTTCGCGAAGTGCGCGATGTCGCGGACGATCAGCATGTACTCGTCGAAGCCGGTCAGGCTCACAACGTGCAGTTCGTAGTCCAGCCGCTCCCGCATCTCGTCCGTGACGTTGGAGTAGCGGCGGTACAGGCCTTCCTCGCACAGTTCGCGGAGCCACTGGCGCGCGGTCTTGCCGGCCGGCACGCCGGGGTCGGGCAGCTGCGTGCGCCCGAACGTGATGTCGATGTTGACGCGCTCCGCGATCTCCGCCGTGTGGTCGGCGGCCTCCGGGTGGTCCGGGAAGAGCGACCGCATCTCCTGCTCGCTGCGCAGGTAGAACGTCTCGCCGTCCAGCTTGAAGCGCTTCTCGTCATGGATCGTGCTGTTGGAGCCGATGCAGAGCAGCACCTCGTGCGCGTGGTGGTCTTCCGGCGACGTGTAGTGCGAGTCGTTCGTCACCACCGTGGGCAGGTTCATCGACTTCGCGAGGCGGAAGACGTCCGGCATCAGCGCGGAGAACTGCTGGATGCCGTGCTCCATGGTCTCCAGGTAGTAGCGGCCCTTGAAGACGTCCGCGTACCAGCCGGCGACCTCGCGCGCCTTCGCCTCGTTGTCCTCGCGCAGCGCGGACATGAACTCGCCGGACGGGCAGCCGGAGAGGGCGATCAGCCCCTCGCTGTGCGCGGCCAGCAGTTCCTTGTCCATGCGCGGGCGGTAGTAGAACCCCTCGAGGTGCGCGATGGAGGAGAGCTTGAGCAGGTTGCGGTAGCCGGCCTCGTTCTCCGCGAGCAGCGTGAGGTGGTGGGGCCAGCGGTTCTTCGGGTCCTTGTCGTGCCGGGAGCCCGGCGCGACGTACGCCTCGATGCCCATGATCGGCTTCACGCCGTGCTTCTTGGCGGTCTGGTAGAACTCGATCGCCCCGTACATGGAGCCGTGGTCGGTGATCGCCAGCGCGTCCTGGCCCAGCGCCTTCGCCCGCTTCACCAACGGCTCGATCTTCGACAGGCCGTCGAGGAGCGAGTACTCCGTGTGCGTGTGGAGGTGGGTGAACATGGCGGGCAGAACCGTTGAGATGACTACGCAATTGCGCGAACGGGCGTTCGGCGACGGTGCCCGCGCATCGTACCACCGCTGACGAGCGGGACGGAGAGGCCCCCGGCGTCACCGGGGGCCTCTCTCGATCATGCGTGCGGTCGTGCGAGGCGGCTAGGGAGCGATACCTACGAGTACGAGCGGGACGGCCGGAACGCCACGTCCCTGCCTGATCACGTTGTACAGCTCCCGCTCGTAGTAGGCGACGCCGGAAGACATCTGATCCTGGAGCTCCTTCATGGGGAGCACCTCTACGCCCACGTCGATGACATCTCCGACGTAGAAGGCCATGTGCTTCACAAATAGGTCGAAGGCTACGAAGGCGTACTTGCCGAATTGGACCTCGATCGCAATTCGATCTTTAACGAAGTCCGTCTGGTTGAACGACCCGATTGGCTCCTTACCGGCGGCAACTATCTCCTCCCGTTGCACAGCCGGAGGAAGGTGCATCGTCTTCCGAATGAGTTCGGCATCGACGGTGACCCAGTAGGAGGTCCTCGACTCCTTCCAGCCCTTCGCAGTAAGCCTGTTGCTGAACTCCTGGTTCATCCGGATCGGGCTGTAAAGGAGTTTCCCCTGCTTGCGTACTTCCTTCGATTCTTTCGTGCGCAAAACCGAGGCATCGACATCGGCGATGACCTGTTGAACCTCTGGCCACATCTCAGGGTGATGAACGAGGATGTGCTCCAGGCCATTGAGGTGGGAGTAGACCTCCGCAATCCTCATACGTCACCTATATCCGATCGAAGGAGGTTGGGAGCGGCTGGCGGCGCATACACGGGGCGGTCGATGGGACGTGTCTTGAGCGTGCCCATGAATGCCTCCTGCGCGCGCTCCCTTCCGATGTCGTAGTACGCGGTGTCTAGTTCTGCGCCAGCGGCCCGGCGACCGTTCAGTAGGGCCGCGGCGGCCGCGGATCCGACACCCATGTATGGATCGAGAACGAGATCGCCGGGGTTCGTCATGCTCAACACGAGACGTTCGACGAGTTCCACCGGGAACTGGCACGGGTGGATCGTCTTCTCGATGTGATTGTGCTTCACGTTCGGGAATATCCAGACATCGCCCGGGTTCTTGCCAAGCGGGTTGCCGGACAACTCCCCCGCACGCGGCCCCCGGAAATACCGCTTGTTCGGGTACTTCTGCGGAACCCGCACGGGATCGAGGTTAAACACGTAGTCATTGGACTTGGTGAACCAGCTGATCGTCTCGTACCGGCCTGACAAGCGCTTGGAGCAATGCAGCCCGTGCTCGAAGTGCCACACGATGCGATTCCGCATCTTGAGGTCGAGATCGTGAAACACGGGGAAAAGCAACGAGTCGAGTGGGATGATCGCCCCGCGATCAACGTGGTTTCCGACCTGCCAGCAGATTGACCCGTTTGGAGCGAGGACGCGCACACACTCAGTGATGACCTGCCTCTGCGTCTCAAGGTAGGTCGCAAGGGATGTCCGACGCTCGTACGCCTTGCCAATGTTGTACGGCGGCGAGGTCACGATGAGGTTCGCCGCACCGTCTGGCAAGGTCTTCAGGAACTCGAGGCAGTCGCCGAGGTAGAAGGAGAAGTCCGCCTCCGCGTCGAACACCTCAGAGAACCGGTACTCCTCTCTCGCGCTCTCGGAACGCACATCGGCGCCCACCGCGAACACCTCAAGAGAAGCCTGGCCTACGAACTTCGCCATCGGATCGCCCTGCCTGCTGTCGCCGCCGTCGGATTGTAGATCCTTTGACTATCGTATGCCGCACCGTCGATCCCATCACCAAATGATGGTGTCACTCTCTCTCTCTACTCAAGCGACACGGCCCCGGCGAATGCCGGGGCCGTGTTCGTGTCGGCGCATCGTGCGAGGGCTACCCCTGGCGGTCGAGCTCGAAGGCGTTGTGCAGCGCCACCACCGCGTCCGCCACGCGGTCCGCGGACACCACGCAGGTGATGCGGATGTCGCTGGTGCTGATCATGTCGATGTTGATGCCCTGGTCGAACAGCGTCCGGAACATCCGCGCGGCGTAGCCCGGCGCGCTCGCCATGCCGGTGCCGATGATCGACACGGTGCCGAGGTCGTCCGCGGAGACGATCTCCTGCGCGCCCAGGTCGCGGTTCAGCCGCTCGACGACCTCGAGCGCGCGCTCGCGGTCGCCGGTCGCGACGGTGAACGTGAGGTCGGTGAGTCGCTCCACGCTGGCGTTCTGGACGATGGTGTCCACGGAGACGCCGGCCTCCGCCAGCGGCTCGAAGATCATCGCGGCAATGCCCGGGCGATCCGGCACGGCGCGCAGCGTCACCTTCGCGACGCGGCTCTCGTGGGCGATGCCGCGGACCTTGTTCCCCTGCTCCATCGTGGTCTCCTTGCGGATGATCGTCCCCGGCGCGGACGGGTCGAATGTGCTCTTCACGTAGATCTCGACGCCGTACAGGGCGCCCACCTCCACCGCGCGGGCGTGCATCACGCGCGCGCCGGTGCTGGCCATCTCCAGCATCTCCTCGTAGCCGATGTCGCGGAGCGGACGAGCCGAGGGGCAGATGCGCGGGTCGGCGGTGAAGATGCCCGGGACATCCGTGTAGATCTCGCACGCGTCTGCGTTGATGCCGGCCGCCAGCGCCACCGCCGTGGTGTCGCTGCCGCCACGCCCGAGCGTGGTGACGTCCGAGTCGTCCGAGATGCCCTGGAACCCGGCGACGATGACGACGCGCCCGGCGGTCAGTTCGCGCTCGATGCGGTCACCCTGGATGCCGGCGATGCGGGCGCGCGCGTAGGTCGCGTCCGTGCGGATGCCGGCCTGCGCGCCGGTGAGGCTGATCGCGTCCACGCCGTCCGCCTGCAGCGCCATCGCCAGCAGGGAACTGGAGACGATCTCGCCCGTGGAGAGCAGCACGTCCATCTCCCGCGCGGAGGGGCGCGGGTTGATCTGCTTCGAGAGGTCGATCAGGTCGTCCGTGGTGTCGCCCATGGCGGACACCACCACCACCATCTGCTCGCCCGCGCGGTGGCGGTCGCCCACCAGTTTCGCGACGCGCCTGATGTGGTCCGCCGTGGCGACCGAGGAACCACCGTACTTCTGGACTGTGCGTGTCATCGCTCGATCACTTCCGTACCGGTGCTGCTCATCGCCACCACCTTCGTCACCGACTCCACGCCGTGGGCGGCGGCGGCTTCTCGCATCGTGTTCGCGACGTGCTCGCCGAGGTCCGGCGAGACGAAGGCGGCGATCGTGGAGCCGCCACCGGAGAGATAGGCGCCGTACGCGCCCGCGGCCCGCGCCGCCTCGAAGATCGGGAACATCGCCGGGAAGAGCGTGCCGCGCGCCGGCTGGTGCAGGATGTCCTCCACCGCCGTCCGCAGTACGTCGTACCGGCCCTGCGTCAGGGCCGCGACCATCATCGCCGCGCGGCCGATGTTGTGGACTGCCTGGTTCCGGGTCAGGCTGGTGGGGAGCAGCTTCCGCGACTCCTCCGTCGGCATGCTGAACTCCGGCACGAGGAGCGCGATGCGCAGGTCGGCCGGCGGCGCGATGCGCACGTGCACCGGCACGCCTTCGTCCTCCACCACCACCTGCACGCCGCCGAACAGCGCCGGGATGATGTTGTCGCCGTGGCCCTCCAGCCGCACCGCGAGCGGGAGCAGTTCCTCCATGCTCAGCCGGTCGCCGAGGAGCGCGTTCGCGGCGACCACGCCACCGGCGCGCGCCGCCGCGGACATGCCCAGGCCACGACCCACCGGCATGTCGCCCTCGTACGTCGCGACGAGGCCGCGAGGCGACTCGCCCGCCTGATCGAGCAGTGCGAGCGCGGCCGTGGCCGCCATGCGCTCCATCGGGCCGGAGGGTGCCGGCTGCGGCGTGTCCGTGATGCGGATCGTGATCCGCCCCGTCCAGTCGAGCGCGACGCCCAGCGCGTCAAACCCCGGCCCGAGGTTCGCGGAGGTCGCAGGGACACGGACGGTGACGGCACGGTCGGACATGGTGGGGGCTCCGGGGGCGCCCTCGGGAGTGAGGGCGGACGGCTGCGCTGGGGCGGCAGACGGGTGTGCCTCGATCCTACCGGGGGGCCCGCGAGAGATCGAATCGCGAGGGCGTCGTGCGGTGTTGACAGGGGACGGCCGGGCTGACATATTTCACCAGTCGGTTAGATAACCTATCGGTTGAATACTGACGCGAAGCGAGCAGGTGACCCACATGCCCGTTGAAGCACCCACCCGCGAGGCCCCGGACGCGCTGAGCGTGACGCTCGCCGC
>WBZO01003033.1_pt1 | contig 20421 bp, 19 predicted proteins | sample 5204261 | NCBI WGS metagenome assembly WBZO01 (sample SAMN12412400, study PRJNA552823) | activated sludge metagenome | isolation source: activated sludge from anammox sidestream of wastewater treatment plant... | place: USA: North Carolina | collected 2017-09 | reverse complement strand
GGCATGAACCGGGTGGTCATAGTAGACATGTGCCCGGTCCACCCGCATCCATCCCCGCGTCCCTTTGGCGCTGCCGGCGATGGCGGCGTGCTCGGTGATGTACGTACACATGGGGCGCTCCCTTCAGACGCGCGGCAGGCCGGCTCAGCGCAAATGCTGCTCGTAGAAGGCGAAGACCTTCTTCCAGGCGTCGGTGGCCTGCTCGGGGCGGTAGGCGGGGCGGTCCACCGCGAAGAAGCCGTGGCCGGCGCCGTCGTAGCGGTGGAACGTGTAGTTCTTGCCCAGCCGCTTGAGCTCCGCCTCGGTGCGATCCACCTGGTCTGGGGTGGGGTTGCGGTCCTCGTTGCCGAAGATGCCGAGCAACGGGCAGCCCAATTGCTCCGTCAGGTCGATGGGGGCGATGGGGCGCTGCTCGCTGAGCTGGCGCGGGTCATCCACCACCACGTTGCCGCCCCAGCAGTCTACGGCGGCGTCCAGCTCTGGCAGGCGGCAGGCGGCGAGATAGGCATGGCGGCCGCCGGAGCAAAAGCCGATGGTCCCCACCTTGCCGTTGGCGTACGGCTGCGCGCGGATATACGCCATCGCCCCGGCCAGGTCACCGATCACCTGGTCGTCGGCCACGCCGCCGGCGGCGCGCACGCGGGCAGCGACATCGTCTGGCTCGCCCGGCCCGGAGCGGTGGTAGAGGTTGGGATCAATGGCGGCGTAGCCGTGATGCGCCAGCTTGCGCGTCACCTCTTTGCACCACTCATCCCAACCCGGCATGTGGTGGATCACCGCCACTCCCGGAAACGGCCCCGGCCCCAGCGGCCGGGCATAGTACCCCTCGATCAGGTCACCATTGTGGCCGCGGAACGTCACCGTCTCCGCAAGCATCCCCTCGTACGGCATCGTGACCTCCGGTGTGATGTGCGTGGCGCGTATTGCGTCGGTGGCAGGCGGGCCTGCCGGTGGTGGCGTTGCACCGGTGCTGCCGCCCCCGGCCGCTAGACCCGATACGGATGGGGGCCGAACTCCGCTTCATAGAACGGGGAGACCATGCCGCCGGGCGGGATGATGGCGTCGATGCGGGCGCGGTCCTCCGCCGTGATCGTGCTATCCAGCGCCTTGAGGTTGTCTTCCAGCTGCTCCATGGTGCGCGGGCCGATGATCGCGCTGGTGACGCCCGGCTGGGCCAGCACCCACGCCAGGGCGAACTGGGAGAGGGTGGCGCCCTTCTCGCTGGCCAGCGGCTCCAGTCCTTCGATCACGTCCCAGATGTTGTCATTCATGCGCCGTTGCTGCATGGGGTTGCGCGCCACTCCGGCGAAGCGGCTATCCTCCGGTGGCGGCTGGTTGCGGCTGTACTTGCCGGTGAGCAGGCCGCCGGCCAGGGGGCTCCAGGGGATCGTCGCGATGCCGAAGGTGCGGGCCATCGGCAGTAACTCCCGTTCCACCCGCCGGTCCAAGAGGTTGTACGGCTGCTGCTCGCACACCGTCCGGTTGAGCCCGTACTCCTTGGATGCCCACAGCGACTCCACTACCTGCCAGGCGGCAAAGGTGCTGGTGCCGAAGTAGCGGATCTTGCCGGCGCGCACCAGATCATCGAGGGCGCGCAGCGTCTCATCGATGGGGATATCCGGCTGCGGGCGGTGCAGCTGGTACAGGTCGATATAGTCGGTCTGCAGGCGGCGGAGGCTGGCCTCGCACTGCTCGATGATGTGGCGGCGGGAGTTGCCGCGGCCGTTGGGGTCGCTTTCATCCATCACGCCGTGCACCTTGGTGGCGAGGATCACCCGTCCCCGGCGGCCGTTGCGGCGCAGCGCCTCGCCCGTCACCTCCTCGGAGCGGCCGCGGCTGTAGACGTTCGCCGTATCGAGAAAGTTGATGCCCGCATCCAGCGCCCGGTCGATGATCGCGTAGGAATCCTGAGCGCTGGTGCGGCCGCCGAACATCATGCAGCCCAGGCACAAATTGCTGACTTTGACCCCCGTCCGCCCCAATGACCGCATCACCACCCCTGCCATCGCGCCCTCCTCCCCACGACCACTGCTGTCATCGCGCATCCTGCCACAGACCGGGAGCAGGGAACAGGGGGCAGGGGGAGCGGCACAAGCGGTCGTGCGCAACACACAGGCGGCACGAACGTGGAGCAGCCGGTGAGCGCGCCTTGCCCCACAGGCGGCTGCCGCTTGCCTGACAGACGGAGGGTTGGGCGGCGAGGATGATGCCCGTGACGGCAACGTCGTGGCGTTCCTTCCTGGCAGGCACATGGAATGTGAGCCGGTCGATGCTCCTCTCCTTTGCGGCGCGCCTGCGTGAACGCTGGCGTACGCGCCTGGCCGGTGCGCGTGCGGCGGCCAGGACGGCGGTTTGCCTGCTCAAAGTCATGCCGATGCTCCCCTCCCGGCCGCTGAACTGGGTGACGCCGCGGCCGGTGGTCGAGCGCTTGCGCTATCCCACGTCGCACGGGCCGGCCGAGGGTGAGCTGTACCGCCCCGTCACCCCCGGCCCTCATCCCGGTGTACTGGTCTGCCTGGGCGTCGTGCCGTTCGGCGTCGATCACCCCCAGGTGCCGCGCCTGGGCGAGGCGCTGGCCCGCTCCGGATTTGCGGCCCTGCTCTACTGGTCGCCGGCGATGCGCGAGTACCGGCTAGCGCCAGAGGACATCGGGGATATCGCCTCGGCGTACGACCACCTGCTCCGGCACCCGGCGGTGGATCCGGCGCGTGGCGGCCTGCTGGGCACCTGCGTAGGCGGCGCCTTCGCTCTGATGGCCGCCGCCGATCCCCGCATCCGCGACCGCGTGGCATTCGTCTCTGCCTACGCCGCGTATGCGTCGATGTGGACACTGACGCGCGATATCACCAGCGCTACGCGGATGGTGGGCGGCGTGCGCGAGCCGTGGACCGTCGATCCGCTGACGCGGCAGGTGTATGTCCATTCGATGACTGCCCTGCTGGCGCCGGCGGAAGCGGCACACCTGCGAACAGCCTTCGCGGACCCGGCGGCGCCAGATGGCGGCCACAGCCGGGACCTCTCCGGCGATGGCCAGGCAGTCGCCCATCTGCTCGGCAGGCTGCCGGCGAGCGATGCGGACGCGGCCATGCAGCGCTTACCGGAGGCGATGCGCAGGCATCTGGATGCGATGTCGCCGCGGCGCTACCTGGCGGATATCCACGCCCCGCTGATTGTGCTGCTGCACGACCGTGAGGATGGCGTCATCCCGGTGAGCGAGTCGCGCAGCCTACGCGCGGCACTAGCCGGACGCGCCGGCGTGCGCTACACCGAGTTCACCGTGTTCCGGCATCTGGACCCGACAAAGGGCAAACCCTCCCCCATCGCCCTCGCCGGTGAACTCGTGAAATTCGCGCGTGCCCTCTTCCCCCTCTTCCGCTGCGTAAACGGAGCAGCGAGCGGTCAGCGGTCAGCGGTCAGCGGGGCTTAGCCAGCGGTGCCGCCCCGCTCCGTTCAGTGCGCAGCCCCATGACCAGGCGCGGGCTGTCGGTATACCGTCCTGCCTCACGCGCTGAGCACTGAGAGCTGATCGCTAATCGCAACCGGATACGGCGACGCGCCGCTGTCGAGGGTGCGGAGCACATCGGGCAGGCGGGTGCGCTCGGCCAGGCAACGGGCGCGGATGGCGGTGAGCGGTTCTGGTGGCGTCAGGCGGCGGCCACCCGCCATCACCGGCACGAGCAAGGGCTCGGCGTCCGGCGCGGGCGGTCCCTCGTCTGCCAGGGTGATCACGTCGCCCGCCATGCGGCCGTCCGCATCGTACCGGCGCCACACCTGCTTGCGGCCGGGCAGGCTGGCTTTGCCGCGGCTGCGCTTGAACACGGGCCGGCCCTCGTACTCCACCAGCTTGTAGGCCGCCTCCAGCGTGGGTGCATCCTCCGAGGCGTCCATGCGCGTCCCGACGCCGAAGCTGTCGATGGGTGCGCCTGCCGCCAGCAGCGCGGCGATATGGTGTTCATCCAGCCCGCCGCTGACGGCGATCTGCACCTCCGGCAGCCCGGCGGCATCGAGCACGGCGCGCACCTCGCGGCTCAGGGCGCCGACCTCGCCGGAATCGATGCGCACGGCGCGCAGCCGGTGGCCGCGGGCGGCCAGTTCCTGCCCCACCGTGGCGGCGTGGCGCGCCCCCTGGACGGTGTCATACGTATCGATCAGCAGGGTTGTGGCGTCTGGGTAGGTGGCGGCGTAGGCGCGGAACGCCTCCAGCTCGCTGGGAAAGCTGGTGACGAACGAGTGCGCCATGGTGCCGGTGATGGGGATACCGAAGTGACGGCCGGCAGCGACGTTGCTGGTAGCGGCGCAGCCGGTAAGGTAGGCAGCGCGGGCGGCAGCCATGCCGGCGTCGATGCCGTGTGCCCGCCGCAGGCCGAAGTCTACCACCGCCCGTCCGCGCGCCGCCTCCACCACCCGCGCCGCTTTGCTGGCCAGCAGCGTATGCAGGTGCAGGGTGTTGATCAGCAGTGTCTCCACGATCTGCGCTTCGATCAGCGGCGCGGTGATCTCGATCAGCGGTTCCTCGCCGAAGACGATCCGCCCCTCAGGCACGGCCCGCGCCTCGCCGGTAAAGCGCAGCGCTGCCAGGTGATTCAGCGCCGCCGCGGAGAATAGCCCGGTACCGCGCAGGAAGGTGATGTCATCGGCGGTGAAGTGGAGATCCTCCAGGTAGTCCAGCGCGGCATCGAGGCCGGCCGCCACCAGGTATGCCCGCTCGGGTGGCAGCCGCCGGATGAACAGGCTGAAGCCGGCCGTGCCGGTTTCACCGGCGCGCAGATACGCCTCGGCCATCGTCAGCTCATACAGGTCCGTGAGCAGTGCCGGTGAGATCATGTGGAGCTATCAGCCATCGGCTCTCAACGGCCGGCAACGCGACGGATGGCCGTTGCTCCCAACCGTACTACCGTGTCTGCGGCCGCTGACCCGCCCGCCTAGTGCTGGCCATCCTGCGGACCGTTGGTGGCGGGGATGTGGTCGGCGGAGCTGAGCGGGGGGACAGAGATGGAGACCACCACGACGGGACCTCCCGCCGGACGCAGCGCGTGCACCTGTCCCGTCGCCACACGGATCGCTTCGCCGCGGTCCAGCCGCACATAGACGGCGTCGGTGCGCACCTCGACGCTGCCTTCCAGGACCAGGTAGCTCTGGGCGCTGCGGTGGTGGAGGTGCGCCGGAATCTCCTGTCCCGGCTCCAGCCGCAGCACGCGCAGGCTGCTCTCCGGGAACTCGTGGTGCGAGATGACCGTGTAATCGCCGAAGGCCTGCATGGCTCGCCTCCTCGTCATCTCCAGGATGCCGCGCCCGCAGGCCAACGGGCAAATGCCGCTCAGGGCAGGCGCACCGGCTCCTTCGGCAGGTAGAAGCTGATGTACGTGTACGCATAGTTCTTCAGGTATACGACGCCCGCGGGTGAGGTCGCGGGAAAGGTGGTGATGAGGCCGCTGTTTCCGAACATGTTTTGTCTCCTTGGTGCGAGGCGGGGTTGCCGGTGAGATGTGCTAGCGCAGCCAGGGGAAGAGCAGGCCAAACCCGCTTTTGACATCTCCCGGCAGCCGCCGGTAGTGCTCTGGGATCAGGCCCACCGGGTCCAGCCCGGCGCCGCCCTCCACCGGCTTCGGCCGCCCTTTGTTGCCCTGGCCGTCGTTGAACTGGGCGATCATGAACCCCTGCACCTCTGCCGTGCTGCTGCTGTCCATCTGCTGCTCCTTTCCGGCGTGACCGCCGTGGTGATGCCCGCATGATGGCCCGCCACCGGCCCCGCCGCCTGTCCGGCAGCGAACAGCCGCCGCCGGCCCGCCACGGTATTCAGGCAACGTTCAGGGGAGGGGTCCGCACCCCCCGGTCCGCTCGCCTTGCTCGCGATCTTCCGAGCAGGAGGGGCGGCGATCCTCGGAGACGGGAGGAGGGTGCGCGGGCGGTGTTAAGCCGCCTGCGGGGCGGCAGCGGCGTCGCCGGATGCCGCACCGTCTTCCACCTGGAAGCCGCTGGTGAGGGTGTACAGGCGGCGGGCAGCGGCGGCCAGCTGGTAGGACTGCGCGCTCATCTGCTCCACCTGCGCGCTCATCTCCTCGGCGCTGGCGGAAACCTCCTCAGTGGCAGCGCCGTTCTCTTCGGCCACGGCGGCTACTGCTTCGATGGTCTCCCGCAGTTGCCTGGCCTGAGCGGTCATGCGGGCGGAGGCGGCGCGCTGGTCACTGGTGACACCGCTGATCCGGCCCAGAGCGGCGGTGAGGTCGCGCGCACCGGCGGCGGCCTGCTCGGCGGTGTGGCTGATGGCGGTGATCGCGGCGGCGGCGTCATCGGCGGCAGCGAGGATGCCGGCCAGCGCCGTACCAGCCTGATTGGCGCGCAAGACACCGGCGCTTACCTGGCCGGAGCCCTGCTGCATCGCCTGGACCGCCTGGCGCGTGCCCTGCTGCACGTCCTTGATCAAGTCGCTGATGCTCTTGGTCTCGGCCTGGCTACGCTCGGCCAGCTTGCGCACCTCGTCCGCCACCACGGCAAAGCCGCGGCCGGCATCGCCCGCCCGCGCTGCCTCGATGGCGGCGTTGAGCGCCAGCAGGTTGGTCTGCTCGGCGATGCCGTCGATGGTCTCCACCACCGCGCCGATGCGCTCGCCCAGCTGGCCCAGGTGCTCCACCGATGCAGCAGCCAGGCGTACCGTTTGCTCGATGCCGGTCATCCCGGCGATGGTCTCGCGCACGGCGCTCGCCCCCTGGCCCGCGGCGTCGCGCGTGCGTTCGCCGGCGGCGGTAATGCCGGCCGCGCTGCGCTGCACCTCGTCCGCTGCCGCTGCCATCCGCCCGGCCAGCCCGGTGGCGGTATCGACCGCGACGCTCTGACGGTGCACACCGCTGTCGAGTTCTTCCAGCACGCCGGTCAGGTCAAGCATCGCGCGCTGGCCGTTCTCGGTGGCGGTGGCGGTCTCCTGCGCGCCACCGGCGATACCGGTGACCGCGCGCGCCACCTGGGTGACGGCCTCTCCGGTCTGGGCAGCGGCGTCGTTGAGCTGGGTGGAGGCGGCGGCGACACCGGCCGCGGTGGACTGGACATCGCGCACGAGCCCGCGCAGCCCGGTGGCCATGCCGTCCAGTTCGGTGGTGGCGCGGCTCAGCTCGGCGATCATGCGGTTGACGTCCTGCGCCATCCGGCCCAGCTCATCGCTGCCCGTGCCGGCGATGGGCGCGGTGGTGATGGTGGCGCTGGCGGTCAGGTCGCCCGCGGCCAGTGCGGCGGCGAAGCCCCGCAGCGCGGGCAGATCCGTCCCGGACAGGTGACGGGCGGCGTCTGCTACCTGCCGCACCGTGCGTAGCAGCGCGCGCGCCACCGCCCACACCAGCAGCGCCGTGATCACCAGCAGGGCGGCGCTCAGTGCCAGCATGCGCGCCAGCGCGGCGCGGGCGGCGGACTGGCTGGCCCTGGCGGCGCGGGTGATGCCGGCGCCGAAGCCGTCCTCCACCTGCTTCATCAGATCGATCTTGGCGGTGACCTGGTTCTGCCACTCGGTGGCGGATAGGTCCGTGTAGCCGCCGGTGGCGCCCCGCTCCAGCACGATGCGCTCGTATCCGGCGACGAAGTCCACCGCCGGGCCGCTGACGGCCTGCTCGACGGCGCGGCGCTGCTCGGGCGTGGCCAGCGATCGGAAGCTGGTGATGTAGGCATCCTGGCGTGCGACGAGCGAGGCGAAGGTGACGAACTGGCCGCCGGACTCGAACCGGCCGCGGGCAAGGGCATTGTTCAGCGTGGCGCGTTCCTGGCCGGTGACCTCCTTGGCGCGCGAGAAGTTGACTGCCGCGGAGAGCTGGGCGGCGATGTCCGCGTTGACGCTGGTGCGGGCCGCGTCTCCGGCCAGATTCAGCGCCGTCTCATTAAAGGTTGTGTAGTAGCCGATGGCCTCGGTGGTGGACAGTCTGAGGGCGTCGACCGCCTGCCGGTGGGCGGGCAGCTGCCCCAATTGCTCGGTCAGGCGGCTGAGCGTCTGTTGACCGGCGGGAGACAGCAGGGCCTGGTCAAGTCCCTTGAGGTAGGCGGTCCACTGGGCGGCGAGCGGGTCTACCGCGGCGCGCTGGGCGATCATCTCTTCGCGGAACTGCTTGCCACCGCTGCCGTAGAACAGGCTGGTGCGGGCACGTTCCTTCTGCGACTCGTGTACGAGCGCCGCCAGCCGGGCGGTCATCACCGACAGCTCGCGCACCTCGCCGGCCTGGCTCAATGTGGTCATGCGTGCGCGGGTATCCTGCGCCGCTAGCAGCAGCAGCCCGACGATGGGTGGCAGCAACATCAGGGCGAGCTTTGCCCGCAAGGAGAGCCGTGATAGCCAGCGCCCGGCCATAGCCCGATCCTCTCGTCGCTCCCTCCTCCCCACGGTCCCTGTTCCAGTGTCGGGCGGGTGGTGTCCGTACTTTAGCTAGGGAGGGAAACGCGTGGCAGGATGACGGTGACCATGGTGCCCTGCCCCTCGCGGCTGCGCAGACCGATACGGCCGCCGTGCTGCTCGACGATGTGGCGGGTGATGGCCAGCCCGAGCCCGGTCCCGCCGATGGCGATGGACTGCGGGCCGGGCACGCGGTAGAAGCGGTCGAAGACGCGGGCCTGGTGGGTGGTGGGGATGCCGAGGCCGCGGTCTGCCACGGTGAAACGGACCGCGCGGGCCGCGGCGGCCACGCGGACGGTCACGGGCCCGCCGCCGGGTGAGTACTTGAGGGCGTTGTCGATCAGGTTGGCGGCGACCTGAAGCAACCGCCGGGGGTCGCCTTCCACCGGCGGCAGTCCCGGCGGCAGGCGCAGGCTGATCTCCCGTCCCGGATAGCGCGCGCGGGCATCCTCCACGGCGCGGGCCAGCACCATGCCCAACGCCACCGGCTCGCGCTGGACCTCCAGGACGCCGGACTCCTGCCGGGAGAGGTGGAGCAGGTTCTCCACCAGCTCGGTCAGCCGGTCGGCGGCTTCATCGATCTCCCCGAGGAACTCGTGGCGTTCGCTGCTCTGGATCGCCTCTCCGAAGTGCAGGAGGTTGCTGGTGAAGCCTTTGATTGCCCCCAGCGGTGTGCGCAGCTCGTGGCTGACGGTGTTAAGTAACTGCGTCTTGAGGGCGTCGGCCTGGATGGCCGCTTCGGCAGCGGCGGCGGAGCGCGACAGGAGCAGGTTTTCCACCGCCGCCGCCGCCATCTGGCCAAGCTGGCGAATGGCATCCTCATCCTGCTCGCTGAACTCCCCCTGCGCCGCGTCAGATAAGCAGACGGCGCCGAGCAGGTGGCCATCGCGCCCCAGCAGCGGCGCGCTCAGCCAGCCGGACAGCGGTGGATGCACCCCCATGATTCCGGGGCTGTCCACCTCGGCACGGCTCCGGCGCAGCACGGCGCCCGCCGCAATCGCCTCGGCGATGATGCCGGTGGCGGGCAGATGTCCGGCGCAGCCCCATCCGGCGTGACGCGCTGCCACCCAGCAGGCGAGCGTCCCCCCGCGCAGCGTGTCATCCTCCGTCACCGTGGCTATGGCGATACCGGCGCCGGTCAGGTCGCGGGCGGTCTCCATCACCTGCCGGCCGATCGCTTCTACGGTACGGGCAGCGCTAATGGCGAGCGAGGCCCCGGCCAGCAGGCGCAACTGGGCGGCGCCGGCCCGCTCGCGGCGGGCGGTCTCCTGCGCTTCGCGGTACAGGCGGGCATTCTCCATTGCCTGGGAGGTGCGACGTGCCAGTTCCTCCACGAGCCGGACATCTTGCTCGGTGTAGTGGCCGGTGCGGGTACGTGCCAGCGTTAGTGACCCGCACGTCCGCCCGCCGATGGTCAGCGGCAGGCAGATGAAGGACCGCAACGCCAGCGCGCGCAGCATCTCCAGGTGCGCTTCATCGCGGGCGGCGGCTGCCAGGTCGGCGTCGGTGATCGCCAAGTTCGTCTCGGCCATGCCTGTGGTGAGCACCCGCACCGCCGGCAGCGTCGCGGTGTGGCCGGTGGCCGCCGTGTGCAGCCAGCGGAGCACCGGCGAATCTTCCGCGTAGCCGCTGTGCGTCACCACGCGGCGGATCTCGCCGCTCGGTTCCAGCAGATTGACGACGCACAGGTCACCGGCCAGCGGTACCGCCAGCCGCGCCACCCGCTGTAACGTCTCGTCATAATCGAGCGAGCCGGCCAGCTCGGCGCTCAGCTCGAACAGCAGGGTCATGCGGTCGCGGGCGGCGCGCTCGGCGTCATACAGGCGGGCGCGGTCCAGCGCCTGGGCGCCCTGGCGGCCGATGGCCAGCAGGAAGGCCTGCTCCTCAGCGCTGAACTCCCGCCGCTCAGCGAAGGTCAACCCCAGCGTGCCGGTGCCGGTAGCGCCCAGCAACAGCGGAACACAGATCCGCGCCTCGCCCGGGATACCCTCGCGCAGGGCTGCCATCGCCGGATAGCGGCGCTCGCGTTCCTGGCGCGAGGAAGACAGCACGACGCGGCCGTCGCGGAAGGCCTCGCTCTCCGGTACGGCCTCCGTCACCGGCATGCGCAGCCCGCGGAAGGCGCCGGCCGGATAACCCAGCGTGCTGGCAATGCGCAGGTACTCCCGGCCCTCCGCCGGCACGGCCAGCAGGGCATGAGTGGCGCCCATGGCCGCGGCCGCCTCGCGCACGATCACGTCGCTCACCTCAACTTCGGTGAGGGCGCCGGCCAGCGCAGCGCTGACCCGTTGCAGCCGCGTCAGCCGCTCGACGGCGAGCTCGGCAGCGTGGCGGGCAGCGGCCTCGGCGTCGTACCGGCGGGAGCGCTCGATGGCCAGCGCCGCCCGGCGTGCCACCTCCTCGGCTAGTTCCAGGTCTTCGGCGGTGTAGCGGCGCGCCGGCTGGGAAGAAACCAGCGTGAGCGCGCCGGCCGGTGTGCCCCAGGCGCGTAACGGCACCACCATGACGCTGTGCGCGCCCAGCAGATCCAGGGTGCGGCGGTGCTCCGGTGAACGGGCGAAGCGGTCAATCACCGCCGCCGTCACATCCGCCGCCAGCAGGCTGCGGCCGGTGGCGATGGCGTCTTCGACCGGGTTACTGCGGCTGGCCGGCTGGAGCGCGCGGGCCGCGAGGATGGCGCGGCCGGTTGCGGCGGCATCGGGCATCACGGAGGCGAAGCCCAGCCGCTCCAATCGCTCCGGACCGCGCACATCCACCAGCGCCCAATCGGCCAGGAACGGCACGCAGGCCGAGGCCAGCGCCTGCAGGGTGGCGCGCTCATCCAGCGAGGCGGCCAGCGCGCTATTGACACCGGCCAGGAACTGGAGGGTCTGCCGGTGGCGGTGCTGGGCGGTGATGTCCTGGGCAACGACGATCACGCCTGCCACCGTGCCCCCGGCGCTGGTGATGGGGCTCGCGCTGACCAGCACGGGCAGCTCCGCGCCGTCCGGCCCGCGCACGGTCAGCTCGGTGCTCCAGCGCGCGCCCTGCATCTGCTGGACAAACAGTGGCAGGGCATGGGTGTGCAGGGCGGGGGGGAGCAGCACATCGAGCAGCGGACGGCCCTGCGCCTGCTCGGCGGGCAGCCCCCATAGCCGGGCGGCGCCGCCGTTCCAGTACTGGATACGGCCGCCGGCGTCCGTGGCGATCACCGCTTGCTCCACCGCCTCCAGCACCTGCGCCTGGAAGAACAGCGCTCCCTCGCTGCGGCTGGTCTCTGTGGCCGGCGCCGCCACCACCAGCCGCGCCGGCCGCCCGTTGAACGGCAGCGGGTGGGAGACGATCTCCACCTCTAGCAGCGAGCCATCGGCGCAACGGTGGCGTGTCAGCCGCCGGTGGGTGGCTGCGTGCTCCTCTGCCAGAAAGGCCAGCAGCGCCGGCCAGTCTTCGGGCGGGCGCAGATCGGTGATGCGCATCGCCAGGAACTGATCGCGGCGGTAGCCGTAACGCCGGAGGGCGGCTTCGTTCACCTCCAGGAAGGCGAACGTCTCCGTGTCATACACCCACATGGGGGTGGCGTAATCACCGAACAGCAGACGGAAGTACGGCTCGGGGCCGGTGGCAGAGGGAACACCGGCGATGCTATCCGGAGATGCGGGCTCAGGGCCGGCGGGCGCCATGGAGCTATCCGAGACAACGCCACGCGATCACGGGCAAGCGCGGCACGTCGCATTGTATCACCCGGCCCCCACCACCTCAGGACAGATAGCGTGCCGTCGGGTCTCAGTGAGGTCACAGGTGCGGGGAGCAGGATGTGTGGGGGCGCCCCACTGCGGCGATCCCCGTGCGGGGGAGGTGCATCGTTCGTGGTCAGCCGGTGAGCCGCAGCTGGACCGCGGACAGCCGGCCGTGATCCAGCAGGTGTTTGCGGGCGAGTTCGATGTGACGCGGGCGCAGCAGGTGGCGCACGGGCTCGGGCCAGCCGTCCGCGTGGAGCAGCGTGCCGGTCCCGGCGCTCGGGTCGGCGCTGGCCAGCCGGTGGACGGTGGCCAGCAACTCCAAGCTGTAGGGTGTCTCCCAACGTTCGATCAGCGCCACGGTGTCCGCGGCGGCTGCCGCTGCTGCCCTGTGCTGTTGCAGCACTGCCGCCGCCATCCGCACCGCCTCCGGGGCCACCGCTAGCGCGGGTGCGCCTTCGTGCTCGGCGGGCAGCAGCCACCAGGGGGTCTCGCGCGGGGCGGCAGGCCCTGACAGCTTGCAGGCCAGCAGCTCCGCCAGCAGCTCCATCTCGCGCTCGCCCAGCCGGTACCCCTCGGCGGCGTAGGCGGCGGCCACCGTCACGAGCGCCGCCGCGGCCGGCAGGATCACGCGCGTGTCATCGGCCGCGGGCGTGCCGCCGTCATCGCCGGGCGCCGGTTCTGCGTGCGGGTCGTAGAGATACACGGTCACGTTGGGCAGTTCAGCGAACGCCGCGATGATCAGCGGGCGGACCTGCTCCCAGTCCAGCCCACCGTTGCCACAGCCGAGGGCGGGCACAGCGACCGATTGCACCCCTAACTTCCGCACCTCCGCGATCAGTGCAGGCAGCCCGGCGCGGATGTCGTCCATGCGCGAAGGCTGCCGCCAGTGGCGCTTGGTGGGAAAGTTGATGATGTAGCGTGGCCCCTTCGCCGGGACGCTGGCGGCAGCCGGCGCCAGGCCAGCCCGCTTGCGCGTAGCCCGCACCGGGCCGGCAGGCAGGGTGAGCATCCTACCGGGCTGGACCTCGCCCCGCTTACACGCGGCCCGGTAGTCCTTGAAGACCTTGGGGTAGGCCTGCTTGACCAGCAGGGCGATGCCCTTGCCCATCACGCCCGCGCAGTTGACGGTGTTCACCACCGCCTCGGCCTGTGCCTCCACCACGTTCCCGGTTCGGCGCTCGATCACCCTGGCACCTCAAGCATGTCGAACATGCTTGCTAATAGTACCACTCCCGCCGCACTGTGACGGCGGGCTTATGTCTCTGATCGGCGATGAGATCCAGCACTTTCTGCTGCATCGCCGCCGAGTAGACACCCACCTCCCGAATCAGCCGCCACGGCAAATGCGTGTGCACCAGGAACTCCGCCTGCCGCCGGCGCTTGCGGTCCGGCAGGGCTGGTGTGTCATACCACGTCGTGCTTGCCATCACACCCCAGTTCACCTCGTCCAGATCGCTGATGTCGTCGTAGAAGCACGTCGGCTGCATGGTCGCGTGGCCATCCGTGAAGACGAACGGGCGGCCAGCTGTGATGACCGTGGCCACCGTGGTCATCAGGTGTATGAGCGACTCCTGCCCGCCGGCGTAGGCCGGCACGTTGCCGTTCTTCACCGTGAAAAGCATGGGGGACCTTGGCGCGAAGAACAGCGGCACGTAGTCATGCAGTCCGCCACCCGGGCCACACGGTACCGAAGTCCGGCTGCGCGTGCTCTGGATGGAGTCATAGGCGATGTTGGTTCTGGCAAACCCACGTCTGTCTAGTTGCGACGTGCAGCCCAGCCCGCCCGTTCCCAGGATGGACGGCAGGTTGTTGATGTGGGTCAGGTGATAGATGGCGACGGTGGCGGGGTCCTTCACGCGGTGGCCCTCCGGCATCAGCGGTAAGGTATTGTTCCGCACCAAAGGGCGAAGTGCGACCGCTACCACCATTGGGCAGCCGGCAAGCGGCAACCTCCTCCCCGCTCCCCCTGATCGCGGGTAGATTCTCGCTTGGTTGCTGTGAGCCGGACCCCCTGCCAGGGGGAATTACGAGGGGGTGCGCTTGTCCCTGCGTGTCAGCGGCCGCGGAACACGGGCGGGCGCTTCTCGTTGAAGGCGCGCACGCCTTCCAGCCGGTCTTCGGTGGTGATGGTGAGGTTGTAGGCCTCGATGGAGAGGGCGAGGCCGGTTTCCAGGTCGGTTTCCAGGCCGTGGTTGATCGCTTTTTTGGCCTGGCGGACGGCGATCGGGCCGTTCTGGGCGATGACGGCGGCGATCTCCAGCGCCCTGGCGCGCGCCTGCCCGGCGGGCACCAGGTGATTGATAATGCCGGTGGCCTTGGCTTCGGCGGCGGGCAGGCGGCGGCCGGTGAAGATCAGCTCGCGGGCCAGCGGCGCACCGGCGATACGCGGTAGCACCTGGGTACCGCCCATGCCGGGGAAGATGCCGCGCGTGACCTCCGGCAGGCCGAATACCGCTGTCTCCGATGCGACAATGAAATCGCACAACAGCGCCAGCTCGCATCCGCCACCCAGTGCCCAGCCCTCCACCGCCGCGATCATCGGTATCGGGCAATGCAACAGCGCGTGCGCCGCCTCCTCGAAGACGGTGTGCTGTGCCCGCCAGGCTTCATCGGTCATTCCTGCGCGCTCTTTGAGGTCGGCCCCGGCGCAGAACGCGCGCTCCCCCGCGCCGGTCAGCACGGCGGCACGGACGGACGGGTCGCGGCGCAGCGCCCCCAGGCAGGCGAGCAGGTCCTCGGCCAGCGCCGTCGTCAGCGTGTTCAGTGCTTCCGGCCGGTGCAGCTCCACCGTCACAACCAGCCCGCCGGCCTCGCGGCTGACGCGCAACTGCCGGTATGCGCCTTCGTCTACCCGCATGCGCCTGCGCTCCTGATCGCCGCCGTCACCGGCTCATGATCACCTCGCGGCCGCGCATGACGCGGTCCACGCGGATCAGCACGGCGACGCCCTTGCGCTCGGGGTCGCGGTTCAGCTCTGCCTCAACGGTGCGTTCCATCACCTGCCGGCGCAGGTCGCCCTCGCGGTGCAGCTCAGCGGCGCCGAAGAACTTCCAGGCCAGTTGCCGCGCCGGGTTGCGATACAACAGGCAGACCTGGGGGTTTTCGGTCAGGTTCTGCAGGGTGGTGCCGTGAGAGCGCTCCCAAAAGGCCAGGTGCTCGCGGTCGAACACCATCACACTGCCCTTGAAGGCCATGTCCGGCTCGCCCGCCTGCCCGGCGGAGGCGACGATCACGGGCGCGCCCTCGGCCAGGGCAACATCGATGGCCTGCTGCATCTCGTCGGTAAGGCTAATCATAGACGGCGCTGCTCCCCCTCACGCTCGCTCAGGATCGGCTACCGCGGGAGGCCCCTCGCCCTACTGCGGGAGATGTGGCCAATCCTGCGTCCGGTCTGCGGGCAGCGTACGGCACCCGTGACTAAGGAGGAATGCGGCGGCTACTGGATGGCGATCACCTGGGTAAAGGGCAATGCCCGCACCGGCGTCACCCGCTCGTCCACGGCCAGCCGCTCGGAATCGACGCCGTACAGCCGTAGCTCCAGCTTGGCGGTGTGGCGGCCCTCCGGCGAGCGGCCGTCGGCGGTGAAGCAGATCTCCGCCTCCAGCACCCGGTTGCTGCCGCCGCTCTGGAACTTGACGGTGCGCACCACCGGTACCACGCCGGGAGGGAGCCCGCCGGTATCAAACAGCCGGTAGCCCTTGACGCCGGCCGGGACATCGGCGGCGGGCAGCTGGCGCAGGTAGCAGGCGGCGCCACCGCCGCGGGAGACGGCCAGCTCGGCGGGCGGCGTTACGATGGGCGCGGGCGTGGGGCTGGCCGGGGCGGCGGCGGATGCGCCGGAGTCTCCCCCGCCGGAGCAGGCCACCGCCAGCAGCGCGCCCGCCGCGAAGACTGCCGCTGCCCGCCGGCGCCGCGCCATCGCCCGCCCTCCGGCCGAATGTGCCCCTCAGCATACCGCGCGGCCGTCTCCGTTTGCACCGGCAAAGTTCAGGCTACCGGCTGCTGGTGCGCAGCCGCCGCCGCAGCGCGAGCAATGCCAGGATGAGGGCCATCAGCAGCCCGCTGAGCGCCACGGTCACCCCCCGGCCCGCCCCACCGGCGCCGGCCCCCACCAACGAGACCACCACCGGCCCCGGTAGCTGCCCCAGCACCGTCGCGGCGGCGAAGGCGGGAAACGACATGCGCGTCACCGCCGCCGCGTAGGACACCACATCGAAGCTCACGGTAGGCACAAATCGCAGGAGTACGAGCAGCTCGAAGCCCAGCCGCCCGGCCAGGTCATCCATTGGCGCGGCCATCTGCGGAAAGCGGCGGCGGAAGCGCTCCCGCCCCAGCAGCCGCACCAGCCAGAAGTTAGCCGCCGCCCCGCACCACGAGCCACCCACTACCAGGAGCAGCCCAGCCACCGGGCCATATGCCACCAGCCCGGCCAGGGCGATGGGCGAGTCCGGCAACGGGCTCATCACCGCGGCCATCATCAGCGCCACGAACGCCGCTGCTCCCCACGGCCCGGCCTGCTCTGCCAGGTCTGCCGCGGTGTCCTGGAGTTGTAGCCCGCGCAACACCACCAGTGCCACGCCGTAGGCGATGGCAAACACCACCACGCCCAGCCCCCAACGCAGCAGCGTGCCGCGATCGATCCGGAACGGGTCCGCGCGCTCGGGGCCTGCCGGCGCCTGCTTGTCGGTGCTGATGTGCTGCTCCCCGGGCCGCGGTGTCGCGCCGCCGTTGGTCTCATTGTCGTGCACAATCGCAGATGGCGCGGTATGCTCGCGGAGTCAGCACCTCGCCGCTGGTAACGAGACCGATACCGTGCGCCACCTCTCCCGCCGTCGTGCCCTCCAGGGGACGCTGGCGCTGGCCGCTGCTGCGCTGGCCGGGGCCTGCGGTGGTGGTACGCGCCCGCCGCAGCCTGCGCCCCGCGCCGCCACGGGCACGCCCGCGGGATCACCGGCCGCCGGCCGCAGCCTGTCCGGCACACTCACGGTCTCCTACCCGGACGAGCTGGGCAAGAAGCCGCCGTATGTGGAGCGCGCCGCCGCCGAGCTCCAGCGGGCCCATTCCGGCCTGACGGTCCGCATTGATCAGCGCAAGCAGAGCAGCGGTGAGTTTTATACCGCGCTGCTGCACCGGCTCCAGCAAGGGGACGCGCCGGACGTCTTTCACGTCAGTGGCGAGCGCATCGGTGAGCTGGCCGACGCCGGGCTGATCGCGCCGCTGGATGAGTATCTGGCGCTGTGGCCGGACTGGCGCTACTACCCGGAAGGGGTGCGCGACGGCGTTCACTACCAGAACAAGGTCTGGGCGGTGCCGTACGGCCTGGACACCCGCTTCCTGTACTATCGCCGTGACGCGTTTGTGCGGGCGGGACTGCCGCCGAACTGGCAGCCGGACGGCCCGCAGGGCATCCTCGCCGCCGCCATCGCCCTGCGCGACCGCGTGCCCGACGTGGCGCCGTATGCCCTGTACGCCGGCGCCATCGCCGATACGGGCACGGCCAATCATGGCTTCATCCCGCTGGTGTGGGGGTACGGCGGCGAGGTGCAGGACCGTAGCGGTCGCTGGGTGGGGGACAGCCCGGCGATTCGCAAGGCGCTGGCCCACTACGCCCGCGCCTTCCGCGAGGAGCAGCTGACGCCGCCGGAGCTGCTCACCATCGCCCGACCCTGGACGGTGATGCGCGAGCGGATGGGCGCGGGCACGCTCGGCATTCTGTTTGAGGGCGGCTGGGTGTACGGCAACTGGCCGGCCGCTGATCAGCGCAACGTTGGCTATGTGCTGCATCCCGCCGAGCGCGGCGGGCAGCCCTTCACCATCGGCGGGCTGGGCACCTGCTGGTACATCAGCGCCGGCAGCCGCCACAAGGATGCCGCCTGGGAGTTCATCCGCACCTGGAACAGCGCCGAGACCGTCGCTCGTTTGAATGTGGAGGATCCCCACCCGGCCGCCCGCATCGACGTCGTCAAGGTGCCGGAGTTCGCCGGGCAGAAGTACCTGGTGGATAGCACCAACTCGCTAGAGCGGGCGCGCTTCCTCCGGCCTGATGCCGCCATCAGCAAAGTCTTCGCCGCCATGCAGGCCGCCACGCTGCGCGCCGCCACCGGCGAGCACCCGCCGGATGTGGCCGCTGCCCGCTATGGTGATGACCTGCGCGCGGCCCTGGGCGCCGCGCGGGTGGTGACGGGGTAGCGGGAGACAGGGCGCACGCGTTGCCGGCTGCTGCCTCACACTTCCCGATCCCCCGCCAGCGCCGCCGCCAGTTCCGTATGTCCGGCAGCGCGGGCGGTGGCGGCTGGGGTCTGCCCGTCATCCGTGGTGCGGTGCCGGCCGGCGCCCGCCGCCAGCAGCAGTTCAACCAGCGCGCGGTCACCTTGGTGGGCGGCCTCGTGCAGGGGGGTGAAGCCGCCCTGCTGGGGCAGGTTGACATCGGCGCCAGCGGCGATCAGCGCGGCGACGGTGGCGTGCCCGCGGGCGGCGACGGCCGCGTGCACCGGCGCGACGGCGAAGGCGTTGCGCGCGGTCTGGTTAACTGCCGCGCCGCGCGCCAGCAGCAGCGCCGCCGTCTCGGGATGGCCGAAGAAGCAGGCCAGCCCCAAGGGGTAGAAGCCGTCCGCGTGATACGCCGATACCAGATCCGGCTGGGTATCCAGCAGCGCTGCAACGCGCGATGTCTCGCCCAGTGCCGCGGCCTCCCAGATATCGAGCGCATCCGCGGCCACCGCTGCGCGCAGCGCCGCCAGCACATCCAGGCGAGAGCGATAGCGCGCCACCAGCAGCGGCGTTTGCCCCTGGGCGTTGCGCACCCGCGCTGCCGCCGGCTCTGCCGCCACCAGCGCCCGTACCTCCTCCGCCGTCCCGTTCGCCACCAGCGCGAAGATGTCCGTCACCAGCGCCTCCCTGCATCCTGTTGCCCGCTCTCTAGCCCCACCCTATCGCGCTCGCCGCTGCCTCGCGCCCTGATCGATGGACCGGCCTGCTCCGCGCGTCGCGTCCGTGACGGACGGTGGAGCCGTGTGCGGCGTACGATACACAGACCACGCCGGGACGGCGAGAACAGAGGAACACGCAGAGGGGCCTGCCATGCGGCGGATGGCGCTGGGGGTGATCGGGGTGCTGCTGGCCGGGGCCGGCTTCGTGCTGGCGCCGGTGAATCTGTCGATGGCGTTCACCGAACCACGCTCGGAGGTGGGCGCTAACCTGGGCGCGGTGGGGATGGAGCTGTTTGTCGGTTGCGCCGGCGTGGCGCTGGCGTGGTTCAACCTGCGCCGCCGCGCCGGGGACCCGCTCACCGCTGCCGAGGCGGCCGAACAACGGCTGCTGGCCGCGGCCCGCGCCCACGGCGGCCGGATCACCATCGCCGCCGCCGCGCTCGATGCCCGTATCACCGTCGCCGATGCCCGCGAGCGCCTCTCCCACCTCCACCGCCAGGGCATCGCGGATGTAGAACTGACCGACAGCGGCGAAATGGTGTACCTGTTCCGCGGCATTGTCCCAGGTGCGGGCGCCGCCGAACCCTGACCCAAAGACTACAGCACCGCGAGCGCGCCCCTCCTCGCACGCCCGCGGTGCTGCCTTGCCTCGCCGCCATCGCCCTACTGGACGATGACGGTGCCCTCCATGCCCTCGTGATAGGCGCAGTAGTAGGTGTACGTGCCCGGCGTGTCGAAGCGCATGCTCCAGCTTTCGCCGGGATAGAAGTCAGGAGACTCGAACAGCCGCTGGTAGGAGAAGACGTTGTGCGAGTTGGCCGGGTCCGGCTCCTGATTGACCCACACCACCGCCGTTCCGGCCGCTACCGTGATTGTCCCAGGCAGGAACAGGTTGCCCTCGGTCACCACGTACGCCGCTTCCTGGGCCTGCGCCGGCGCGGCCTGCTGCCGGGCGCCACCCAGGGCGCCTGCCGCCATCACCAGCGCCGCCGCAGCGGCCACCATCCATCGCATGCCCCATACTCCTCCGTGTATCAGCCAGGGCCGGCGCCCTGCCCTTACCCCTTATACGCCGCCGGCCCGGCATGCGATGCATGGCCGCACCGGGAAATTGGGGAGCGGGGGACGCACGTTCCCCCGCCGGTGCAGGTAAGGGGGCCGGTGGGGAGGACGAACCCTCCCCCGGCCACAACGTTCAGCCGCGTACGGGCGCCGGTGCGGGCGGGCCGGAGGAGTCGCGCGGCAGCTCGCGCCCGCGCTGGGCCTGGACAGCCGGGGCGCTGGCCGGATGCTCGGCGGCGTCGAACACGGGGATGAAGTAATCCTTCGTGCCGATCTTCACCTTGAGGAAGCCGGCGTTCGTGCGGTCCGTGGCGTCGGCGAACTTGATGGCGCCCGCACCCGTGCC
>WBZO01003032.1_pt1 | contig 20425 bp, 20 predicted proteins | sample 5204261 | NCBI WGS metagenome assembly WBZO01 (sample SAMN12412400, study PRJNA552823) | activated sludge metagenome | isolation source: activated sludge from anammox sidestream of wastewater treatment plant... | place: USA: North Carolina | collected 2017-09 | reverse complement strand
GCGGGCGGCGAGAAGGCCGAGCGCTTCGTGGTGCTGGCCACTGCCGGCATCGCTGTCTGGCACGCCGGGCTCGCGGTGCTCTTCGGCGTGCTCGCGCACCACGCGGCGCGCCGCGGCTGGTTGCGGCTGTGACAGCGCGAACGGTTCCGCGGTAGGCTTGCCGCGATGGACACCCGCTCGATCGTCGACGCACTGCGCGGCTACTTCGAATCGCGCCCCGACGGCATCGTCTGCGCCTGGCTGTTCGGCAGCGTGGCGCGCGGCAGCGCGCGCCCCGACAGCGACGTCGACGTCGCCGTCCTGCTCGACCGCGAGCCGCCCGAGACGCTCGAGGGCTCCGCAGCCGCCATGGCCGGCGACGTCGAAGCCGCGATCGGCCGCCCGGTCGACCTGGTCGTGCTCAACCGCGCGCCGGTCGACCTGATCCATCGCGTGCTGCGCGACGGCGTGCTGCTCGTCGAGCGCGATCGCAACGCGCGCGTGCGCTTCGAGGTGAGGGCCCGCAACGAGTTCTTCGACCTGAAGCCGCATCTGGACAGGTATCGTCGGGCCGGGGAGCGCGCGCATGGTCGACCGTGACCTGGTGCTGAAGAAGCTCGGCTTCATCGAGACCCGGGTCACCGAACTGCGCACGCAGGCCCGGCTCGACACGATCGACCACGACATCCGCGAGGAGCGGTTCGTCGTTCATACGCTGCAACTCGCTGCGCAGGCGGCGATCGACGTCGCCTCGCACATCGTGTCGGACGACCGGCTCGGGGAGCCCCGGACCAACGCGGAACTCTTCGAGCTGCTGCACCGGGCCCAATGGATCGGGCCGGAGTTGACCCGCTCGATGCGCAACCTTGCGGGCTTCCGCAACGTGGTCGTGCACGGCTACGAGGACGTCGCTCTCGGAATCGTGAAGGACATCGTGCGCAATCGACTCGGCGATCTGGTCGACTTCGCAGCGGCGATTCGCGGGAAGTTGCAGGGTCGGTAGCGGCGCCGCGCTCGCGGCGCACCGCGTATCATGCAGAGCGCCCGGCGCGGGTGGCGAAACCGGTAGACGCAGCGGACTTAAAATCCGCGGCCGCAAGGCATGCGGGTTCGAGTCCCGCCCCGCGCACCAGCGACGACGAGGTCAGAACTCCACCGCGAACTCGGCCGCCTGCCAGATCGCGCGCTTCGCGTCGAGCTCGGCGGCCACGTCCGCACCGCCGATCAGCGTATGCGGCGTGCCGGCCGCCTCGAGCCCCGCCACGAGTTCGCGCCGCGGCTCCTGCCCCGCGCAGACCACGACCGTGTCGACGTCGAGCACGCGTTCGTCGTCGCCCACCCGCAGGTGCAGCCCCGCATCGTCGATCCGCAGGTACTGGCATCCTCCCAGCATCTGCACGCCGCGCTTCTGCAGCAGCAACCGGTGCGCCCAGCCGGTGGTCTTCGCCAGCCCTTCGCCGAGCCTGGTCGGCTTGCGCTGCAGCAGCCAGACTTCGCGCTCCGGCGCGGGCATTTCGGGCTCGACCAGCCCGCCGCGGTTCTCGGTGTAGCCGACGTCGATGCCCCACTCCTTGCGGAAGGCGGCAAGCGCGCCACCTGTGTCGGAGTGCGTCAGCAGTTCGGCGACGTCGAAACCGATGCCGCCGGCGCCGATCAGCGCCACTTTCCTTCCCACCGGTTTGCGGCCGGTGATCGCGTCCGCGTAGCCGATCACTTTCGGGTGGTCGATGCCGGGGATCTGCGGCGTGCGGGGCACGACGCCGGTGGCCACGACCACGTGATCGAAGCCGCCCAGTTCGCCCGCCGCGACGCGGCGCCCGAGGCGCAGGTCTACCCCGAGTTCCTTCAGCCGCGTGCCGAAGTAGCGCAGCGTCTCGCCGAACTCTTCCTTGCCCGGAATGCGCTTCGCGTAATTGAACTGCCCGCCGATCTCGTGCGCCTCGTCGAACAACGTCACCCGGTGGCCGCGCTCGGCGAGCACCGTTGCGGCCGACAGGCCGGCGGGCCCCGCCCCCACCACTGCGACCCGTTTCTGCGCCGCCGCCGGCTCGATCGTCACGTCGAGTTCGTGGCCCGCGAACGGATTGACGAGGCAGGAGGCGACCTGCATCGAGAAAATGTGGTCGAGGCACGCCTGGTTGCAGGCGATGCAGGTGTTGATCGCGTCGGCGCGTCCGGCGGCCGCCTTCGCGACGAAGTCGGGGTCGGCGAGGAACGGGCGCGCCATCGACACCATGTCGGCGTCGCCGCGCGCGATGATGTCCTCGGCCACCTGCGGGTCGTTGATCCGGTTCGAGGTGACCAGCGGGATCTTCACCTGCCCCATCAGGCGGCGCGTCACTTCGGTGAACGCGGCGCGCGGCACCGTGGTCATGATCGTCGGAATGCGCGCCTCGTGCCAGCCGATCCCGGTGTTGATGATGTTCACGCCGGCTTTCTCCATCGCTTTCGCGAGCGCGACCACTTCGTCCCAGGTGCTGCCGTCGTCGACCAGGTCGAGCATCGACAGGCGGAAGATGACGATGAACTCGCGCCCCACGCGCTCGCGCACCGCGCGCACCACTTCGAGCCCGAAGCGGATGCGGTTCTCGAACGAACCGCCCCAGCGGTCGCTGCGATGGTTGGTGCGCGGCGCGATGAATTCGTTGATCAGGTAGCCCTCCGAGCCCATGATCTCGACGCCGTCGTAGCCCGCGTGCCGCGCCATCGCGGCGCACTGCGCGAAGTCGGCGATCGTGCGCGCGATGTCGTCCCCGGTCATCTCGCGCGGAGTCGCCGGGTTGATCGGCGCCTTGATCGCCGACGGCGCCACCGGCTGCTTCGAGTACGCGTAGCGCCCGGTGTGCAGGATCTGCAGGCAGATCCTGCTGCCGTGCCGGTGCACCGCATCGGTGATCACCCGGTGCTTCTCCGCCTCGGCCTCGTTGTCGAGGATCGACGCGCCGCGCATCACGATGCTGTCTTCGTTCGGGGCGAACCCGCCGGTCACGATCAGGCCGACGCCGCCCTTCGCGCGTGCTTCGTAGAAGGCCGCGAGCCGCTCGTGCGCGTTGCCGATGTCCTCGAGGCCAGTATGCATCGACCCCATCAGTACGCGGTTGCGCAGCGTGGTGAAGCCGAGGTCGAGCGGAGCGAGCAGGTGGGGGTATGGAGCGTTCATGTCGGTGTCGTGGGTTGCGGTGCGACGCGCAGCGCCAGGCCGGGCTGCTCGACAAGGATGATATTCGTGGAGGCGGAGGTCGGAATCGAACCGGCGTACACGGCTTTGCAGGCCGCTGCATAACCACTCTGCCACCCCGCCGGGTGTGCGCGCCGCGCCGGGGTGGTTCGGCCGGCACGAAAAAGGGAAGCGCAGGCTTCCCTTCAGGAACTGGAGCGGGAGACGAGTCTCGAACTCGCGACCTCAACCTTGGCAAGGTTGCGCTCTACCAACTGAGCTACTCCCGCGCGCTGGAAGCCCGCCATTATAGCCCGGCGAGACGCGGTGTCAAACCGCGCGGCGCTTGCCGCAAGGCTGCCGGCAAAGCCGCGGTCGGCCCCGGTGTCAGCCCCGGCCACCGCGCGGACCGCCATCGCGCAGCACCGGCCAGGCCCGCCGCAGGTAGTAGAGCATCGACCAGACCGTCAGCACCGCTGCGGCCCAGATCAGCCAGGTGCCAGGCACGTGCGTGTGCAACAGGCCGTCGATGCGCCCGTCGTAGAGCAGCATCGGAATCGCGACCAGTTGCGCCACGGTCTTGAACTTGCCGATCGAGTGCACCGCGACGCTGGCGCGCGCGCCCATCTGGGCCATCCATTCGCGCAGCGCCGAGATCGTGAGCTCGCGCCCGACGATCACCGCCGCGACGACCGCATCGACGCGGTTCAGCTCGACCAGCATCACCAGCGCCACACAGACGATCAGCTTGTCGGCGACCGGGTCGAGGAACGCGCCGAAGGCCGAGACCTGTCCCCAGCGCCGCGCGAGCCAGCCGTCGAGCCAGTCGGTGATCGCGGCGGCCACGAAGAGCGCAGTGGCGAGCAGGTTCTGCGTGAACGGCGGCACCGGCAGGTAGAACACGCCCACGAGCAGCGGTATCGCGAGTACGCGTGTCCAGGTGAGCAGCGTCGGGAGATTCCAGTGCATGGTCCAGGCCGGAGCGCACGGCCCGGGTCGTTCGGCCGCATCCGCACCGGCGTCAGTGCAGTCGTCGATAGATTTCTTCGGCAAGCGTGCGCGAGACGCCTTCCACCGAGGCGAGGTCGTCGACGCTTGCCGCCATGATGCCACGCAGCCCACCGAAGCGCGCGAGAAGGCGCTGGCGGCGCTTCGGCCCGATGCCCTCGATTTCGTCGAGCCGCGAGCCCTTGCGTGCCTTCGCGCGGCGCGAACGCATCCCGGTGATCGCGAAGCGGTGCGCCTCGTCGCGGATCTGCGCGACCAGCATCAGTGCCGCGGAATCGCGCCCGGGCGCGATCGGCGCACGCCCGTCGGCGAACACCAGCGTCTCGAGCCCCACCTTTCGGCCCTCGCCCTTGGCCACGCCCACCAGCGCCGAAACGTCCGCGCCGAGTTCCTCGAACACCTGCCGGGCGGCGCCGACCTGGGCCGCGCCGCCGTCGATCAGCACCACGTCGGGCAGCGCAGCGTCCGAATAGCGGCGCGCGAGCACCTGGCGCATCGCGGCCGGGTCGTCGCCGCCGACGATGCCCTCGATGTTGAAGCGGCGGTACTCGCCACGCTGCATCGCGTGATGCTGGTAGACGACGCACGAGGCCTGCGTCGCCTCGCCCATCGTGTGGCTGATGTCGAAGCACTCGATGCGCAGCCGGTCGAGGTCGCCGCCGTCGTCCAGCCCGAGCAGGCCGGCGAGCGCGCGCGTGCGCTCCTTCTGCGAGCCCTCTTCCGCGAGCAGTCGCGCGATGGACAGTTCCGCGTTCTGCCGGGCGAGATCGAGCCATTCGCGGCGCACCCCCTGCGGCTGGCGGATCCACTGCACCGGATGGCCGGCCTGCTGCTGCAGCCAGTCGAGCAGCGCCTCGTCGGGCGCCGGGCCGTCGACCACCAGCACCGGCGGCACCGGCATCCCGTCGTAGTGTTGAGCGACGAACGCCTCGACGATCTCGGCGGGCGTGGCCGCCGCGCCTTCGGCGGCGTGCACCGGAAAGCTCGCCTTGTCGCCCAGGTGCCGGCCGCCGCGCACCATCGCCAGATTCACGCAGGCGCGCCCGCCGCGCACCACCGCGACGATGATGTCGGCGTCGACGTCCTGCCCGGTCTCCATCGACTGGCGCGACTGCAGCCGTGCCAGCGCGGCGAGCCGGTCACGCAGCTGCGCGGCTTCCTCGAAGCGCAGCTCGGCCGCCGCCGCCTGCATCTTCGCCTCGATGCCGGCCAGCACTTCGCGCTGGCCGCCCTGCAGGAAGCGCGCCGCGGCCTCGACGTCCTCGGCATAGGCGCGTTCGTCGATCAGCCCGACGCAGGGCGCGCTGCAGCGGCCGATCTGGTAGAGCAGGCACGGCCGCGAGCGGTTCGCGAACACCGAGTCTTCGCAGGTGCGCAGGCGGAACACTTTCTGCAGCGCCTGGATCGCCTCGCGCACCGACCAGGCGTTCGGGTACGGGCCGAAATAGCGGTTGCGCCTGTCGACCGCGCCACGGTAGTAGACGATGCGCGGGAACGCGTGGCCGGTCAGCTTCAGGTACGGATACGACTTGTCGTCGCGGAACAGGATGTTGTAGCGCGGCGCGGCGGTCTTGATCAGGTTGTTCTCGAGCAGCAGCGCCTCGGCTTCCGAGCGCGTCACCGTGATCTCGACCCGCTCGACGCGCTCGAGCATGTGCGCGATGCGCGGACTCTGCTGGCTGCGCGTGAAATACGAGGAGACGCGCTTCTTCAGGTCGCGCGCCTTGCCCACGTAGAGCACCGCGCCGCCGGCGCCGATCATCCGGTAAACGCCCGGTCGGTTCGGCAGCCGTGCGAGGAACTCGCGCAGGTCGAACGGCGGGGGCTGTGCGCCCTGCCCCTGCGGATCGTCCTTGCCGGCCACCTGCGTCGCGTCCGCTCAGCGGCGAAACAGCGCCCCGAGCCTTCGCGCGAAGTGCGCCGGCGGGCTCCAGTCGAGCCCGTCGAGCAACCGGTCGGCCAGCTCGGGGCGGTTGCACACCAGCACCATGTCGCAGCCGGCGGCGAGCGCCGCGCGTCCGCGCGCGACGATGTCGCCGGCCACCGCGGCTCCCTCCATCGTGAGGTCGTCGCTGAAGACGAGCCCGTCGAAGCCGAGCTTGCGGCGCAGGATGTCGCGCAGCCAGCGCCGCGAAAACCCGGCCGGCAGCGCGTCGACCTGCGGGTAGACCACGTGCGCCGGCATCACCGACAGCAGCGTCTCGCCCAGCCACGCGTAGGGCGCGGCGTCGCCAGCCAGCAGCGTGTCGAGATCGCGCTCGTCGGTGGGCAGCGCGACGTGCGAATCGGCCTGCGCCCAGCCGTGCCCGGGAAAGTGCTTGCCGCAGTTGGCCATGCCGGCGAGCAGCAGGCCGTGCGCGAGGCAGCGCGCGAGCATCGCCACGACGCGCGGGTCGGAGTGCAGCGCCCGGTCGCCGATCACCGCGGAGCGCCCCCAGTCGAGGTCGAGCACCGGCGTGAAGCTGAGATCGACGCCCACCTCGCCCAGTTCGGCGCCGATCGTGCGGCCGACCTCGGTGGCGCGCCGGCAGGCGCCCAGCACGTCGCGGTCCCACAGGTGGCCGAGTTCGCGCATCGGCGGCACCTGCGTGAAACCGGTGCGGAAGCGCTGCACGCGCCCGCCTTCGTGGTCGACGCAGATCAGCAGCTTCGGGCGGCGCAGCGCATGGATCTCGCCGCACAGGCGCGCGAGCTGCCGGCGCGATTCGAAATTGCGCGCGAACAGGATCACCCCGCCGACCAGCGGATGCATGAGGCGCTCGCGCTCGGTCGCGTCGAGCTTCGACCCCTGCACGTCGAGCACCACCGGCCCGCGCGCCCGACCGGCGGGTTCGCGGTGCGCCTCCGGTTCATCGTGCGCCACTGCACGCCGCATCACGGTCGCTCCTGTTCGATGATCACGAATGCCACTGCACTGTCGACCTCGTCCGACAGCGACACGTGCGCGACCAGCCCGCGCTCGCGCAGGTACGGCTCGAGATCGTTGCGCGCGCTCACCACCGGCCGGCCGCGGGCGTCGTTGAGCACCTGCAGCGACTGCAGCGTCATCGGGGCGCGCAGCCCCAGCCCGAGCGCCTTGGAGAACGCCTCCTTGGCGGCAAAACGCTTGGCCAGATAGCGCGCGGCGTAGCCGTTGCCGTGGCCCGCCTTGCCGAGGCGGCGACCGTATTCGGCGAACTCGTCGGGCCCGAGCACGCGCCGCGCGAAGCGCTCGCCGTAGCGCTCGAGCAGGCCCTGCACCCGCTCGACCATCACGATGTCGGTGCCGATGCCGTAGATCATGCGCCGGGCCGCGCGGCGGCCTCGCGGATCAGCCGCTTCATTTCGCGCACCGCCTCGCGCATGCCGGTGAACAGCGCGCGCGAGACGATCGCGTGGCCGATGTGCAGTTCGCGCACGCCCGGCAGCGCGGCCACCGGCTGCACGTTGAAGTAGTTCAGCGCGTGGCCGGCATTGAAGCGCATGCCCAGCGCCCGGGTCGCCTCGCCCGCCTCGCGCAGCCGCGCGAGCTCGGCGAGCACCGCGGCGCCCTGCGCGTCGCGCCCCTGCGAATGGAACGCGTGCGCATACGGGCCCGTGTGCAGTTCGCACACGCGCGCACCGATGCGCGCGGCGGCCTCCACCTGGCGCAGCTCGGCGTCGATGAAGACGCTGGTCACGATCCCGGCATCGGCCAGCGTCGCCACCACCTGCGCCAGCCGCTCGGCCTGCGAGACGATGTCGAGTCCGCCTTCGGTGGTGATCTCGTGGCGCCCCTCCGGCACGAGCATCGCCATCTCGGGGCGCAGCTGCAGCGCGATGCCGACCATCTCGTCGGTGGCCGCCATCTCGAGGTTCAGCTTGATGTGCGTGAGCTCGCGCAAGCGTCGGACGTCTGCGTCCTGGATGTGGCGCCGGTCCTCGCGCAGGTGCACCGTGATGCCGTCGGCGCCGCCCAGGTGCGCCTCGACCGCCGCCCAGACCGGGTCGGGCTCGTAGGTGCGGCGCGCCTGCCGCACGGTGGCGACGTGGTCGATGTTGACGCCGAGTTCGATCATTGCGTGCGCTTCCGGGCCTCGGGGGCGATCGTTCAGAGCTTCTGCAGGTCGATCAGGATCTGCCGGGTATTCAGCGGCGCGCCTTCCAGATGATGCGAGAGAATCGCGCGCATCAGGTATTTTGCCTGCTGTCGGCCCGTGGCAGACGCGAATCGCCCCGTTGCCAGGTCGGCCAGCGTCGCGCCGCTGATCGACGCCTCGCCGCCGGCGGCACCGGGCGGCTCCCCGGCGACGAAGCCCTCCGACGGGTTCCACCGATACCGGCGATCGGGTTCGATCGGCCTGCCGGCAGCGTCGTGCGCGAGATCGGGCGCGTAGCCGATCTCGCGCAGCAGTTGCCATTCGAAGCGGCGCAGCGTCTCGTCGAGCGCCGACCCCTCGGCGAGCCGGGCGATCGCTTCGCCGTAGGCGTCGAACAGCGGCGGATGCGGGTCTTCGCGCGGCAGCAGGCGCAGCAGCAGCTCGTTCAGGTAGAACGCGCACAGGAGCGCGTCGCCCTGCGGCGCCGCCTGGCCGCCGGTCCACTCGACGCCGGTGAGCGTGCGCAGCTCGCGCCGCCCCGACCAGGCCGCCAGCAACGGCTGGAACTGCAGCAGCACCGCGCGCAGCGTCGAGCGCGGACGCTTGGCCCCCTTGGCGACCGCCGCGATTCGCCCGTGCTCGCGGGTGAACAGGTCGACGATCAGGCTGGTTTCCCGGTACGGCGTCGAGTGCAGCAGCCAGGCCGGCTGCTGCGTCCTACTCGTAGCCATAGGCCCGCAGGCTCTGTTCGCTGCTCGCCCAGCCGGACTTCACCTTGACGAACAGCTCCAGGTAGACCTTGCCGCCGAAGAGCTTCTCGAGGTCGATGCGTGCCTCGGTGGCGATGCGCTTGATCCGCTCGCCGCGCGCGCCCAGCACGATCGGCTTCTGGCTTTCTCGATCGACCAGGATCGCCGCGTGCACGCGCCGCAGTTTCGGCGTCTGCTCGAAGCGCTCGATCTCGACCGTGCTGGCATAGGGCAGTTCGTCGCCGAGCTGTCGAAACAGCTTCTCGCGGATCAGCTCGGCCGCGAGGAAGCGTTCGCTGCGATCGGTGAGCGCGTCGGCCTCGTAGCGCGCCGGCCCCTCGGGCAGTCGGGCCGCGCACAGGTCGAGCAGCAGGTCGACCTGGCGCCCGGTGCGCGCGCTGATCGGCACCACTTCGTCGAAGTCGCGCACGTTCCGGGCCTGCTCGACCAGCGCCATGAGCCGCGCCTTGTCGGCGACCGCATCGATCTTGTTCACTGCAAGCAGCACCGGCCGGTCGGCGGGCAGCAGGCGCGCGATCTGCGCATCGGCCTGCGTCCAGCGACGACCGTCGCACAGCAGCACCACCACGTCTGCGTCTTCGGCCGCCTGCAGCGCGGTGCGGTTGAGCACCCGGGCGAGCGCTCCGCCGGTGCGCGTCTGGTAGCCCGGGCTGTCGAGGAACAGCAGTTGCGCATCGGGCCGCGTCACGACCCCGACGATCCGGTGGCGGGTGGTCTGCGGACGATCGGAGGTGATCGACAGCTTCTGTCCCACCAGCCGGTTCAGCAGCGTCGATTTGCCGACGTTCGGACGGCCGATGATCGCGACGTACCCGCAGCGGAACATCCGGAGACCCGTCGGGAACGGAACGAATCCGTTTTCAGAACGTGTGAAGCAATCGGCCGCGCCCGGAAGGCACGCCAGGAAGCGCCCGAGCGAGGCGCAAAGCGCAGCCATATCGGCCGATATGGCGAGCATTTGCAACGAAGCACGGGCGCTTCCTGGCGTGCAAGACGGGAGCGGATGATTGCTTCACACGTTCTCAGGCAACGTGTGCCGGGCGCGGATCCTCGAGGGCGGCTGCCGGCGGTGGCGCAAGAACGGCCGCCTCGTCGGACGAAGCGTCGTCGCCGCGCTCGCCGGCCTGCGGCGCGTGGGCCGCCGCAGCGGGCTGCCCGCCCGCAGCCGCGGCGCCCGGCGAGCCGGCGCCCTGCGCGGCGGCCGCGCGCGCGGCCCGCGGCGCGCGGGGGCGGCGACCTCCCGCCGGCACCTGCGCCTGCGCCGCGTCGAGCGCGCCGCGTGCTGCCGCCTGCTCGGCGGCGCGCCGGCTGGCACCGCTGCCCAGCACCCGGATCTTCAGCTTCGGGATCGCACACTCGACCTCGAACACCTGGCTGTGCGCGGCCCCGTGGGTGGCCACCACGGCGTAGACCGGCAGCGGAAGCTTCTTGCCCTGCAGGTACTCCTGCAGCAGGGTCTTGGCGTCCTTGCCCAGGGTGCGCGGATCGACCGTCTCGAGCACCGGACGGTACAGCGCGACGATCACCGATTGCGCCGCCTCGAAGCCGCCGTCGAGGAACACCGCGCCGACGATCGCCTCGAGCGTGTCGCCGAGAATCGACGGCCGGCGAAAACCGCCGCTCTTCAGTTCGCCCTCGCCCAGCAGCAGGTACTGGCTCAGGCCGAGGCGCTGCGCGATCTCGTACAGCGACTGCTGCTTGACCAGATTGGCGCGCAGCCGCGACAGGTCGCCCTCGTCGATGCGCGTGAAGTGACGGTAGAGCATCGCCGCGACCACGCAGTTGAGCACCGAGTCGCCGAGGAACTCGAGGCGCTCGTTGTTCGGCTGCCCGTGGCTGCGATGCGTCAACGCCTGCCGCAGCAGCGAAGCATCGGCGAAACGATGCCCGAGTTGCCGCTGCAGCTCGTCGAGGCTCACGGGACGCGCCCCTTCATTGCGTGCTGCCCCGGTACTCGATCACCAGCGAGGCCGGGCCGAACAGCGCAATGCGCTTCTCGTACTCGAACGAGATGACCGTCTGCCCCCCCGCGTTCTTCTCTATCACCAGGTCCTTGCCGCTGATCGCAGTGATGTCGTCGATCGCCGCGTGCCGGTCGAACGCCACCTGGTAGTCGCGGGCCGAAGTGCCGCCCTCGGTCGCGATCTTGGTGATCGCGCTGCGGATCGCGTTGTACTCGAGCGCCGACGGCAGCACCTTCATCACCAGCAGTGCGAGAAGCGCGATCACTGCGCCGCCCAGCAGCAGGCCGATCAGCGACAGCCCGCGCTGGGCACGCCGGCGCGCCGGCGGGAACGCGGAAGGCACGATGCGATTCGCGGTCATTGGAAGCGTCCGATGCGGCTCAGGTCGCCGAAGTTCATCCAGATGAAGAACGCCTTGCCGACGATGTTGCGTTCCGGGACGAAGCCCCAGAAACGACTGTCGAGGCTGTTCTCGCGGTTGTCGCCCATCACGAAGTAGTGGCCGGAGGGCACGGTGCAGGTCACGCCCCGGCTCTGGTAATGGCACTGATCGAAGTGGGGAAAGCGCAGCACAGGTTGAATGTCAGACGGTTTATCCAATTCTGTCAATACCTTATGGGCGATATCTCCGATCTTTTCTGAGTATTGCGGATAGATCGCCAGGCGCCGCCGATCCTCGAATTCCCCGGCCGCAGCCAGTGGAACCTCCACCCCGTTGATCGCCAAGCGCTTGTTTTCATAGGATATTTTGTCTCCCGGCAGGCCGATGACGCGCTTGATGTAGTCGACCGAAGGATCCTGCGGGAAGCGGAAGACCATCACGTCGCCGCGCTGCGGCGAGCCCAGGTCGAGCACCTTGGCATGCACCACCGGCAGGCGCACTCCGTAGCTGAACTTGTTCACCAGGATCAGGTCGCCGACGAACAGTGTCGGCAGCATGGATTCCGACGGAATCTTGAACGGCTCGGCGACGAACGAGCGCAGCAGGAACACCACCGCGATCACCGGGAACAGGCCCGCCGTGTATTCGAGCCACAACGGCTGCTTCTCGTGCACTGCGCGCAACCGCTCGCGTTCGGCGGCCACCGCCGGCTCGCCCATCGACGCGCGCAGCCGCGCCGCGGCCTCGCGCTCGAAGTTGCGCACCGCGGCTTCGGCAACGCGCACGCGCCGGCGCCGGAACACGAGGCGGTCGGCCAGCCAGGCGACGAAGGTCAGCACCAGCAGCAGGAACAGGATCAGGGCGAAATTCATCGTTCGGAGCCTTGCGGTCGGTGCATTCCGGTGTGGTTCAGCGCTCGTCGACCTTGAGCACTGCGAGGAAGGCTTCCTGCGGAATCTCGACGCTGCCCACCTGCTTCATCCGCTTCTTGCCGGCCTTCTGTTTCTCGAGCAGTTTCTTCTTGCGGGTGATGTCCCCGCCGTAGCACTTGGCGAGCACGTTCTTGCGCAGCGCCTTGACGTTCTCGCGGGCCACGATGTTGCTGCCGATCGCCGCCTGGATCGCCACGTCGTACATCTGGCGCGGGATCAGCTCGCGCATCCTGGCGGCCACCTCGCGTCCGCGGCTCGGCGCCACGCTGCGGTGAACGATCAGCGACAGCGCGTCGACCCGCTCGTTGTTCACCAGGATGTCGAGTTTCACCACGTCGGAGGCGCGGTATTCCCTGAACTCGTAGTCCATCGAGGCGTAGCCGCGCGAGGTCGACTTCAGCCTGTCGAAGAAGTCGAGCACGATCTCGTTCATCGGCAGTTCGTAGGTCAGGTGCACCTGGCGGCCGTGGTAGGCCATGTTCATCTGCACGCCGCGCTTGTTGGTGCACAGCGTGATCACGTTGCCCACGTATTCCTGCGGCGTGAAGATCGTGACCGTGACGATCGGCTCGCGGATCTCCTCGATCTTCGAGGGGTCGGGCATCTTCGACGGGTTCTCGACCCGCAGCACGGTGCCGTCGCGCAGCAGCACCTCGTAGACCACCGTCGGTGCGGTGGTGATCAGGTCCATGTCGAACTCGCGTTCGAGCCGCTCCTGCACGATGTCCATGTGCAGCAGGCCGAGGAAGCCGCAGCGGAAGCCGAAACCGAGCGCCTGCGAGACCTCGGGCTCGAACTGCAGCGACGCATCGTTCAGCTGCAGCTTCTCGAGCGCCTCGCGCATTGCCTCGAACTGGTTCGCCTCCACCGGATACAGCCCGGCGAACACCGACGGCTTGATCTCGCGAAAGCCCGGCAGCGGCGCGTCGGCCGACGGGCTGACCAGCGTGATCGTGTCACCGACCTTCGCCGCCTTCAGTTCCTTCATGCCGGTGACCAGGAAGCCGACCATGCCGGCGCCGAGCGCCTCGCGCGGCGCCGACTTCGGGGTGAACACGCCCAGCTGCTCGCAGACGTAGCTGGCGCCGGTGGCCATCAGGCGGATGCGGTCGCGCTGCCTGAGCGTGCCGTTCACCACGCGCACCAGCATCACCACGCCGACGTAGTTGTCGAACCAGGAGTCGATGATCAGCGCCTGCAGCGGCGCCGCCGGATCTCCCCTGGGCGGCGGCACGCGCGCGACGATTGCCTCGAGGATCTCGTCGATTCCCATGCCGGTCTTGGCGCTGGCGCGGATCGCGTGGCTCGCGTCGATGCCGATCACGTCCTCGATCTCGGCCGCGGCCGAATCGGGGTCGGCCTGCGGCAGGTCCATCTTGTTGAGCACCGGCACCACTTCGACGCCCAGCTCGATCGCGGTGTAGCAGTTCGCCACTGTCTGGGCCTCGACGCCCTGCGAGGCGTCGACCACCAGCAGCGCGCCCTCGCAGGCCGAGAGCGAGCGGCTGACCTCGTAGGAGAAGTCGACGTGGCCCGGCGTGTCGATCAGGTTCAGGTCGTAGACCTGGCCGTCGGCCGCCCGGTACTTCAGCGCGGCGGTCTGCGCCTTGATCGTGATGCCGCGCTCGCGCTCGAGCGCCATCGAGTCGAGCACCTGCTCGGCCATCTCGCGATCGGTCAGGCCGCCGCAGCGCTGGATCAGCCGGTCGGCGAGCGTCGACTTGCCGTGATCGATATGCGCGATGATCGAGAAATTGCGGATGTGCTGCATGGGAAGGCCGGGACGCCGGCAGGAAAGCGGTGTCAGCGCCGCTCGGGCCGCACCGGCACGAACTGCGCATTCTCGCCGCGACGCACCAGCAGCACCGCCGTTCGCGACAGGTCGAGCTTCCCGACCAGCTCGGCGAGTTGGCGCGCGCTGCTCACCTCCTGGTTGTTCAGCGCCATCACGATGTCGCCGCCGCGGATGCCGGCGCGCGCTGCCGCGCCCTCGGCAGACTCGACCAGGACGCCGTTGCGCAACCTGAGCTGCTGCTTGCGCTCGGCGGGAATGTCGGAAACGACCAGCCCCAGCGCGTTGGCCACCTTCGGCGGCGCGCCGCCGCCGCCGCGCGGCGGCTGCAACTGGCGCCCGTTCGGAGTCGCGACCTGGTCGGGTTCCATCTCGGCCACCGTGATCGTCAGCGACTTCTGCTCGCCGCGTCGCCACACCTGCACGCTCACCTTCGTGCCCGGCCGCGTGCCGCCGACCAGCCGCGGCAGGTCGCTGGAGCGCTCCACCGGCTTGCCGTCGAAGCGCTGGATGATGTCGCCCACCTCGATGCCTGCCTTGTCGGCCGGGCCGCCCGGCTCCAGGCTGCGCACCAGCGCCCCGGCAGCCTTCGGCAGCCCGAGCGGATCGGCGACCTCCCGGGTGACCTCGGCGATGCCCACGCCGATGCGGCCCCGGATCACTCGTCCACTGGCACGCAGCTGGTCGGCCACGCGCATCGCCTCGTCGATCGGGATTGCGAACGAGATGCCCATGAAGCCGCCGGTACGGCTGTAGATCTGCGAGTTGATGCCGACCACCTCGCCAGCCATGTTGAGCAGCGGCCCCCCGGAGTTGCCGGGGTTCACCGCGACGTCGGTCTGGATGAACGGCAGGTATTCGCCGGTGTCGCGGCTCTTGGCCGAGACGATGCCGGCAGTCACCGTGCTGTCGAACCCGAACGGCGAGCCGATCGCGATCACCCATTCGCCGACGCGCAGCTTGCGCGAGTCGCCGATCGGCAGCCTGGGAAGATCGGCGACCTCGATCTTCACCAGCGCCACGTCGGTGCGGCGGTCAGAGCCGATCAGCTTGCCGCGGAACTCGCGCTTGTCGGCCAGCGTGACGTAGATCTCGTCGGCGCCGTCGACCACGTGGTGATTGGTCATCACGTAGCCGTCGGAGGAGATGACGAAACCGGAACCGACTCCGCGCGGCACTTCCTCGCCGTGGCCGCGCGGCCCCGGAGACGGGGCCTGGCGCGGCGGGAAAAAGCGGCGGAAGAACTCGTGGAACGGATCGTTCTCGTCCATTCCCTCGGGAAACGGGAACTGCGGCATCTGCATGCGCTCGCGCACGCGTTCGGCAGTGCGGATGTTGACCACGGCCGGCGCGGCGCGCTCGACCAGGTCGGCGAAGTCGGGAAGCTGGCGCGTCTGCGCGGCAGCGGGCTGCGGCGTCCAGCCAGCCGCAAACGCGCCGAGCGCAAGCACGCAGGCGAGCAACAGTCTGTTCATCGTGGTCCGGATCATCGGTGATCTGCCCCGATCGGAAAGGTAACAGACGAGATGGGATGGCAGCCTGGCGAATTCAAGCTGCGCCACGCTCCAGCCACGCCAGCCAGGTGCGCAGACTGCGCCACTGGGCCGGCTCGCAGGCACCGCGCGCCACCAGGGTGTCGCGTCGCGCCCCCGCGAGCTGCGTCGAAAAGCGGATCCAGACCAGGCGCTCGGTCACGCACCAGCGCTCGATGCGGATCGGCTGCGCTGCGCCCCGCCCGTCGGGCGCTTGCCAGCAAGCCTGCCCGGCCGGATCGACGCTCAGCCGGCCCCAGGCCAGCCCGTGCCCGCCGCGCTGCCAGGCGGCGGCGCACGCAAACGGCGCCACGGCGAGCAGGATGCCGCTCCACGGCGACGAGGCGAGCCAGGCCGCAAGCGCGAAGCCCGCGGCGGCCAGTGCCACGATGCTCATGCGCAGCGCGCGCAGCGCCTCGCCCGGCGCGGCGTGCAGTTCGAAAGCGATCGACATGGCCGTCGTGCCGGCCGATGCGCGCGGGCCGCCGGGCTCAGACCCGGCGCAGCACCAGCGTGCCGTTGGTGCCGCCGAAGCCGAACGAGTTCTTCATCGCGACGCCGATCGGCAGGTCGCGAGCGGTGTTGGCGCAGTAATCCAGGTCGCACTCCGGATCCTGCTCGAAGATGTTGATCGTCGGCGGCGAGACCTGGTGGTGGATCGCCAGCGCGGTGAACACGGTCTCGATGCCGCCGGCGCCGCCCAGCAGGTGCCCGGTCATCGACTTGGTCGAATTGACCACCAGCCGGCGCGCCGCGTCCTCGCCCAGCGCAGCCTTGATCGCGTCGGTTTCGTTCTTGTCGCCCAGCGGCGTGGAGGTGCCGTGGGCGTTCAGGTAGTCGATTTCCGCGGGCGCCACGCCCGCGTCGCGCAGCGCGGCGAGCATGCAGCGCCGTGGCCCGTCCATGTCGGGGGCGGTGATGTGATGCGCGTCGGCGCTCATGCCGAAGCCCGCGACCTCGGCGTAGATGCGTGCGCCGCGACGCCGGGCGTGTTCGTATTCCTCGAGCATCAGCACGCCTGCGCCCTCGCCGAGCACGAAGCCGTCGCGGTCGCGGTCCCAGGGCCGGCTCGCGGTGGCGGGATCGTCGTTGCGCACCGACAGCGCACGTGCCGCACAGAAGCCGCCGAGCCCGAGCGGCGAGATCGTCGCCTCGGAGCCGCCGGCGACGATCGCGTCGGCGTCGCCGTAGGCGATGATGCGCGCCGCGTCGCCCACGCAGTGCAGCCCGGTGGTGCAGGCACTGACGATCGCGTAGTTCGGGCCCTTCAGCCCGGCCATGATCGACATCTGGCCCGAGATCATGTTGATGATCGAGCCCGGCACGAAGAACGGCGACACCCGTCGCGGGCCGCGGTGGGTCAGTTCGGCGTGCGTGGCCTCGATCAGCGGCAGGCCGCCGATGCCCGAGCCGATGATCACCCCGATGCGCTCGGCGTTGGCCTCGGTGACCTCGATGCCGCTGTCGCGCAGCGCCTGCAGGCCGGCGGCGATGCCGTAGTGGACGAAAGTGTCGAAGTGCCGCGCTTCCTTCGCCGGCAGGTATTGCGCGACGTCGAACCCGCGCACCTCGCCGGCGATGCGCGTGGGGAACGCGCCGGCATCGAAGCGGCTGATCGTGGAAATGCCGGAACGCCCGGCGACCAGGTTCGCCCAGGCGGTGGGCACATCGTTGCCGACCGGGCAGACGATGCCCAGTCCGGTGATCACGACACGGCGCCGGCTCACTTGGATGCTCCTTGCCTGCAACGGGCGAACGCCGGCGGCCGCGCCGCCGCGCGAGCGCGCATCAACCCTTCGAGTGCGACTTCACGTAGTCGATCGCCTGCTGCACCGTGGTGATCTTCTCGGCTTCCTCGTCGGGGATCTCGGTCTCGAACTCGTCTTCGAGGGCCATCACCAGTTCGACCGTATCGAGCGAATCGGCACCGAGGTCGTCGACGAACGAGGATTCGTTCTTGATTTCGGCCTCGTTGACGCCGAGTTGCTCAGCCACGATCTTCTTGACGCGCTGTTCGATGTTTTCCATTCGGTGCTCCCGTTTGCTCTGCCTTCACGTGGTCAGGCGCCACGACTGCGTGTCGGCGCGGCGCGATTGTATAGCACTTCACGCCGCGCGACGCCGCGGGCCGGCCGCCTAATCCGCGAGGCCGATGGCCGTCGCACGATATGGAGCCGATCTGCGGCGAACCTTCACTCATTCCATGTACATCCCGCCGTTTACGTGCAGGGTCGCGCCGGTGATGTAGGCCGCCTGCGGCGACGCGAGGAAAGCCACTGCGGCGGCGACGTCCTGCGGTTGCCCGAGCCGTCCGGCGGGCACCTGCGCGATCAGCGCGGTGCTCTGCTCGGCGCTCAGCGCGCGGGTCATGTCGGTTTCGATGAAGCCCGGCGCCACGCAGTTCACCGTGATGTTGCGGCTGGCCACTTCGCGTGCGAGCGCGCGACTCATGCCGCCCACGCCTGCCTTGGCGGCCGCGTAGTTGGCCTGCCCGGCGTTGCCGCTGGCGCCGACCACCGAGGTGATGTTGACGATGCGCCCGTAGCGCGCGCGCACCATCGCGCGCAGCACGAGGCGCGACATGCGGAACACCGCACCGAGGTTGGTGTCGATCACCGCGTCCCACTCCTCGTCCTTCATGCGCATCGCGAGGTTGTCGCGCGTGATGCCGGCGTTGTTCACGAGGATCGCGATGCCCTTGCCGTCCTTCTGCAGCGCTTCGACCAGCGCCTCGCAGCGCGCCGCATCGGTCACGTCGAGACGCTCGCCGCGACCGGCAATGCCCGCCTCGGCGAGCGCGGCGGAGATCGCCTGCGCGCCGGCTTCGCTGGTGGCGGTGCCGACCACGGTCGCGCCCTGGCGGCCGAGTTCGAGCGCGATCGCCCGCCCGATGCCGCGCGAGGCACCGGTTACCAGCGCCAGCTGTCCGGACAGGTTCGTCGTTGTCATGAGACGCCCTCCTTCATCCGAGCTCTTTCAGTGCCGCCTCGAGCGACGCAGGATCGTGAACCGCCGCCACCCGCAGCGTGCGATCGATGCGCGAGACCAGGCCGGCCAGCACCTTGCCGGGCCCGAACTCGATCACGCCGGTCACGCCGAGCGCCTTCAGCCGCTGCACCACCTCGACCCAGCGCACCGGCCCGTAGGACTGGCGCACCAGCGCGTCGCGGATGCGCGCGGGTTCGGTCTCGATCGCGACGTCGACGTTGTTCACCAGCGGCACGCGCGGCGCGTTCAGCTCGACGGCCGCCAGCGCCTGCGCCAGCCGTTCGCCGGCCGGGCGCAGCAGCGACGAGTGAAACGGCGCCGACACCGGCAACGGCAGTGCGCGCTTGGCACCGAGCGCCTTTGCACGTTCGCAGGCGCGCTCGACGGCCGCCTTGTGGCCTGCGATCACCACCTGCGCGGGAGCGTTGTAGTTTGCCGGCTCGACCACCTCGCCGACCGCGGCGCTCGCCGCCTCGGCGCAGGCCTGGCGCACCTTGTCGTCGTCCAGGCCGAGAATCGCCGCCATGGCGCCCTGGCCTACCGGCACCGCCTCCTGCATCGCCTGTGCGCGCAGCCGCACCAGGCGCAGCGCGTCGGCCACCGCGATGGCGCCGGCCACCGTGAGCGCGGTGTATTCGCCGAGGCTGTGGCCGGCCACCGCTGCCGGCTCCGGGCCGCCCGCGTCGCGCCAGGCAAGCCAGCAGGCATAACCGGTCGCGAGCATTGCCGGCTGCGTGTTCACCGTGAGCGCGAGCGTTTCCGCCGGACCCTGCGCGATCAGCGCCGACAACGGCTCGCCGAGCGCCGCATCGGCCTGCCCGAGCAGCGCACGCACCGCCGGCGAACCGGAGAAGCCGTCGAGCATGCCCACCGACTGCGAGCCCTGCCCCGGAAAGACGAATGCCAGGTTCATGACCGATTCTCCCGCTGTGCCGTCACATGCGCACCAGCACCGCGCCCCAGGTGAAGCCGCCGCCCACGCCTTCCATCAGCACGTTCTGGCCCGCGCGGATGCGGCCATCACGAACCGCCAGGTCGAGCGCCAGCGGAATCGATGCGGCCGAGGTATTGGCGTGCCGGTCGACGGTGACGATCACTTTCTCGAGCGGGATGCCGATCTTGCGCGCGGCCGAGTGCAGGATGCGCACGTTGGCCTGGTGCGGAATGAACCAGTCGACGTCGGCGGTCGCCATGCCGGCCGCCTCCAGCGTCTCGCGCGCCACCGCGTCGAGCACCGAAACCGCCAGCTTGAAGACCGCCTGGCCGTCCATCGTGAGATAGGGATGCCCGGCCACCTTGCCGGCGCACAGGTTGCCCGCGGTACGCAGGATCGACTCGTAGCGCCCGTCGGCGTGCAGGCGCGCCGCAAGCACGCCGGGACGCTCGTCGCCGGCCAGCACCACCGCTCCGGCGCCGTCGCCGAAGAGCACGCAGGTGCCGCGGTCGTTCCAGTCGAGAATGCGCGAGAACACCTCGGCGCCGATCACCAGCGCTCGGCTGGCCAGCCCGGTGCGGATCATCGAATCGGCCACCGCCAGCGCGTAGGTGAAGCCGCTGCAGACTGCCTGGACGTCGAAGGCCGCGCCGCCCGGGGCGCCGAGCGCTTTCTGCACCAGGCACGCGGTGCTCGGAAAGACGAAGTCGGGCGTGGACGTCGCGACCACGATCAGGTCGACTTCGCCTGGCTGCAGGCCGGCCGCCGCCAGCGCCCGCCGCGCCGCTTCGGTGGCCAGTTCACTGCAGACCACGCCGGCGTCGGCCAGGTGGCGCTGACGGATGCCGGTGCGTTCGACGATCCACTGATCGGAAGTCTCGACGCCGCGCGCCGCCAGTTCGCGCACGAGTTCCTCGTTGGCGACGGCG